>Ga0302200_10000115_pt1 | contig 80114 bp, 68 predicted proteins | sample II_Bog_N3_1_FD_194585 | JGI IMG/M metagenome (GOLD analysis project Ga0302200, IMG submission 194585) | Peat permafrost microbial communities from Stordalen Mire near Abisko, Sweden - II_Bog_N3_1 | ecosystem: Environmental > Terrestrial > Soil > Wetlands > Peat | place: Sweden: Abisko...
CCGACCAGGAATGACTGCCGCTGGCGAAAGAATTCTTCCTGTCATAAGCCGTAAGTCATAAGTCCGGCGAGGCCCGAACCACCTCGCCCACCGTCAGACGAGAACCGCAAAAATACCGGCCGCCCGGATTCAACCCTGGGCGGCCGATGCGTTTACATGGAATCGCCATTCAGCACAGTTGACATTCCAAGTTGTAATTGAGAGATAGGAATCTAGAGCGCTCGCGACTTACTACGTTGCACTCTTGTGTTTTCAATATACGTGAAGACCACCCGACACTCCCCGAACTTCCCATTGACACTCGAAGCATCAAAGGGCACTATTTTGGCTGGTATTGAACGGATTGAATAGTCTCCGCGCAAGGAGAATTCGTGCCTTTTTTTGGTCCCCGCCTTTCGACCCAATCCCGGTTGTTTTCCATCGCCGGCATCTTGCTTGCGCTGCTTGCGTGTACTCGGCCCGCTTGGGCACAGGCTGCCTACGTGCGTGTCAATCAAGTTGGCTATGAAACAGGCCAAACGTCGTTTCGCGCGTACCTGATGTCCGCAACGCCAGTAAGTGGCGCGACCTTCAAGGTAGTCAACTCGAACGGCGCCACCGCGTATTCGGGCAAGGTCGGCGCTTTGCTCGGCACCTGGAGTCACAGCAAGACGGAAATCTATGACGTCTACGCCCTGAACTTCCACGTTCCCGGAGGGGACCTTTACACGATCTCGCTAGCCGGACCAGTAGTGGCGACTTCGCCCCGCTTCGCCGTCGACACTCCAGGTGTGCTCTATCCCGGCTTGCTCTTAAACACTCTCTTCTTCTATGAAACCGATCGCGATGGGGCGAACTTTATCGCCAACGCCCTGCGCACCGCGCCCGGACATGTGAAAGACAAAAATGCGGTTGTCTACCTGACGCCTCCACTCGACATCGACGACAATGTCGACAACGTGCCGCCGGCGGCGCCGCTGGTATCGGCGAACCTGCCCAACATCGATGCCTCCGGCGGTTGGTGGGACGCCGGCGACTACATGAAATATGTCGAAACCGTCAGCTATACCGCGGCGCTGATGCAGATCGGAGTTCGCGACTTTCCCAATCAGATGGGCGCGTCCGCTCCCATGAACCCTGTCGCGCCGCCCGGCTCAGTTTCTTATGCGGGCAGCAGCGGTCCGGGAGCTCCGGCGTCCTCCGACTTCACCGCCGAAGCGCAGTTCGGAGTCAACTGGCTGATGCAGATGTGGGACGACCAAACGCAAACCCTCTACTACCAGCTTGACAACAGTCAGGACTGGGATTATTACGGCGAAGGCGATCCCAGTTCGGCCACGGGCGACTGCGGCGGAACCTACTCCACGCCCTACTGCCTGATCACCGAATACGATATCTGGACCCTGCCCCAGGCCGCCGACAATTATAAGCAACCCGGAGATCCGTCGCCTTGCTACACCTACACGACGTTTTTCATCTGCGATCGTCCCGTGTATCCGGCTGGTCCCGCAGGTTCGCACATCAGTCCGAATCTGGCAGGCCGCCTCGCGGCCGATTTTGCCCTGTGCTATCAGCTCAATCGCTCCACTAACGTGTCTCTGGCGAATCAGTGCCTCAAAAATGCAGAAGACATTTTTGCGCTGGCGGATACCTCGTATCCCGATCCCGCGCCAACGGTAAATTCGGGCAATTGCAGCAATTGTCTGCTGACCATTACTCCATTTGACGGCTATCCCGAGAACGTTTGGGACGATGACATGGAACTGGGCGCAACCGAACTGTATTTTGCGTTGCAATCCGCCGCAGCAAGCAACGAATTACCCCCCGGACTGCCCCACACCAATCCCATGGACTACCTACAGCAGGCGGCGCAATTCGCGAAAAATTACATCGCGAATATCTACGACACCGGAAACACCGACACGCTCAACCTCTACGACGTAAGCGGCCTCGCGCATTTCGAACTGTACCGGGCGCTGGTAATGGCGGGAAATCCCGGCGGCTTGGCCGTTTCCGAAGCGAGCATTCGCAAACAGTTCTTGCGGCAGGTCGGCGACGCGATCCGCCAATCCGGCAAGGATCCCTGGGGCTTCGGCTATCAGTGGCGTTTCGGCGATACCACTTCGCACGGCGCAGGTTTGTCGGTGATGGCCAGCGAAGCGTATTACCTGACTCAGTCCAAGAGCTACGACACCTACGCGCAACGATGGCTGGCGAACATTTTAGGCACGAACTCCTGGGGCTCGTCGTTTATCGTGGGCGACGGCAGCACGTTTCCGAATTGTATCCAGCACCAGGTGGCGAACCTGGCGGGCGCGCTGGATGGGAGTTCCGGCGGCACGCCAGTGCTTTGGGGAGCGGCTACGGAGGGCCCAGCCAACTATGCCTCCACCGGCGCGCTAGAGGGCATGAATCTGTGTCCGGCAAACGGAGTCGACACGTTCCGTATATTCAACGGCAATGCCGGCGCGTTCGATGCATCGCAAGTAGCGGTGTATCGCGACAACACGCAGTCGTACAGCACCACCGAACCCGGGATCGACCTCACCTCGACATCGTTCCTGATGTGGTCCTGGAGAATGGCGCAGCGCCCCAGTTTCTGAAACCAGTGTCAAATACTAGGGAAGCTCTGATTAAGTCCCTGGGGGTCCTCCGTGCACCCCCGTGTACTCTGTGGTGCATGCGTTTTGCCGACACTTAATCAGAGTTTCCCTAGATCAGGATGAGTTCGAGGCCTGCGAATACAGCGCCCAAGCGCTGGCCAAATCCTGAACCACATGGCCGAGGGACTTGTAGACGGTGATCTCGTCGGCCGAGCGGCGTCCAACGATTTCGCCCGCCAACACCTGTCCAATCTCAGCCACGATGTGGTCATCACCGATAAGACCCGCTGCCTTGGCCCGAAGAAACTCCGCGCCTTGGCTTAGAACGCCCTCCCGGCTGTCGGCAATGAATCGCGAGCGGACGACCAGGTCGTTGTCCACCTCCACCGGCCCGGCCAACCCCGATCCGACAAGGTTCAAGTGCGTGCCCGGTCGCACCCATTCGCCCTTCAAGATCGGTTCGGACGCCGTGGTTACCGTACAGACGATGTCGGCCTTTGCGACTGCATCTTTCACGCTTGCAGCGGCGGCCGCTGGCAAGCCAAGTTCCGCTTGCATCCGTTCGGCGAAGGCTCGCGCTCGATCGTGCGACCGTCCCCAAACAACGATGGATTCAATATCTCGCACTTTGCCGATTGCCCGCGCATGGGTCGCGGCCTGTTCGCCATAGCCGAGAAGCGCCAGACGGCGGGCATCCTTGCGCGCCAGGGCGTCGGTGGCTACCGCGCTGGCCGCTGCCGTTCGGATCGCCGTGATCTCACCGGCATGAACAACGCAAACCGGCGCTCCGCTTTCAGGGTCGAACAAGATCACCAAACCTTGGTGCGACTGGATTCCCTTGGCAAAGTTCTCGTGGAACACGCTGATCAATTTGGCGCCGAAAGCACCATGCGCGCCCATGGCGCCCGGCATGACGCCGAAAAGCCTGCCCTCCGACAACGGAATGATTGAACGCAGCAGTTGCTTGGTTTCGCCTCTCGAGAATGCAATCATCGCATTGCGCACGATCGGAATGCACACCTCGTAGGTAAGCCGTCGGGCGACCTCTTCCCGGTCTATGAATCGCATCGGATGCGTCCTCAATTGGTTCGACTATTATTGACTCGACCAATCTGGCGCTTCGAAAATTCTGGTCCAGCCAGTGGAAGTAGGGGCGGTGGGTCAGTTTCACGATGCAACCCACAAGACCCTAAACCACCAAGGGCACGAAGTATCACGAAGGCTTTCGGTCTCAGGCCTTTCCTTCGTGAACCTTCGTGGCCTTGGTGGTTATCGGTTTCGCAGATTGACCCACTACCGAAGAAGGGTATCAGGTCGGTGCAAGTTGTTTCCGCCATTGGCTGCTGGCCGAACGCCTTCCCGGCCTTTGGTTACTTTGGGCAAGACAACGCTATATACCTGATTTCACTAGAAGCGCCCACAACGCGGCTACGACCCTCCGTTTCACTTGAAATTCAGTGCAACCCCTTGCCACCGGAGTAGAATCTGATTAAGTAGAAGCGCGCCCCTCCGGCCAGACTCCTCGCTCGAAGGCGCACTCCCACGTTTCAGGGAGGTACAGATTATGGGCACATCCGGTTCCCGCAGGGTTATCGTCAGATTCTCGTTCGCATTGGCGGCCGTGTTAGGTCTGGCTCTCATGCCAGGTGCAGCGTTCGCCCAGCACGGCGGCGGTGGTGGTGGTGGTCACAGTAGTAGCGGCGGCGGAGGCTCGCATGCCAGTGCCGGGTCTTCCAGCGGCGCCCATCCTTCATCCGGCGGCGGCTATCACGGCGGATCATCCGCAGGAGCGTATCGCGAGGAAGGCCGTTCGTACGGAGGCTATGGCGCATCGCGCGGCCTGACCGGACGCAGCGGAAGCGCCGCAGCTGGCCGTAGTCTTGGTTCGGGTAGTCTTGGCTCGGAAGGAACCCGCTCATCTTATATCAGACCCGCGATCGCCGATGGCCAGTGGCATTCGTTCGGCAGCGCCGGGCGTTCCATTGGCACCTCTGGCTTTGCAGGTGGAGTCCGCGGTGCAAACCTCGGTTTTGCCGGTGCCTTCAGAGGCGGTTGGGGTGGCTACGGTTGGGGTGGAGGCCGTTGGGGTTGGGGAGGCTGGGGGTTTGGCATCGGGCCCTACTGGGGCGGATACTGGGCGTTCGGCTGGAATCCGTGGTTGTACAACCCTTATTGGTACGGCCCTTACGGGTATGGCCCGTCGTTGTACTATGACTACCCGGATTACAGTTATGACTGGAGCGACGATCCGCCGCCCTACCGTCCGGATTCGTACAACTCGCAGGATGCGCCCGACGCGAACCTGAGCCCGAACTATCACTTGGACGGCAGTTCGAACGATAACAATAACAACCGGCAGCTTGATCTCAGCGACGCCAGCGCAGGCAACAGCAACTCAACGCAAGACGCGCCCCCCCATGAGCCCGAAGCCGCAATGGCTCCGTCGCCCCAGCCTTAGCCAGCGGTGAGGCCGCGGGACGATGGGGACGGGACGTAGTAGTAGAAGTGAGTTGTAAGAGGGAAGTAACCAGCGACCGGGACTGTGAACCGGCCCTTCTTCAGTCGGCGGCCGTCACCCGCCCAATGCGCCGTTTGCTGCCGGAGCGAATCGGCTCGCGAATCTCTTGAATCCGTGACGTGACAATCGGGGTGGCGTAGCCGGGATGATGAAACTCCAGGTGCATGCCGCGACCGATGAAGCGCACCTTAAGCATGGAGCCACCCCAAGTCGATCCCGCAATCGTCACCTGCACCGGGTCCGGACAATATTCCGGATGTCCCGAGATCAGTGCCACGCCCTCGCCCAAAAGCAACGCCGTATAAGAATGGTGCTGAGTTTGAATCTGTAGAACGGTATCTGGGGGCAGACCTTCCAGGAACACGCCTCCCTCGATTTCGGACTGGACGATGTTCCCGTTGACATCGTCGCCGAGGTTTGGATGAGGCATAAACATCGGTTCCCCGCGCATTGACCCCCCGCGCATCCCTTCACTCTACCGAGGTTCGTTCCCGGTCACAACATGAATCTTTAGCGGCAAAACGTACTTTGGTCCATGGCACTCATGGCGATCAGAAGTGATCCTCAACCGGACGTCCCGGATGTTCCAGCGCCCGCGCCTGGATGGCGCGATCCCAGGGGCCACCCTGCCAGTTGTCTTTGACCCGATTCTTATGGATCCACGGCGGCAGCGTCATCAGCAGGCGGCGGCTGAGGGCGTGCAGATAAGGCTCGTAGACGTCGCGAAGTTCCGCCAGCCGATCCGGCGCATCGGCCTTGTCACTATTCACTGCGGTCAGCGTCACGCCGCGCCACGCGAGTTCCGTCTTCAGCCGGTGTCGATCTTCGGCAGGCAACCGGTCGACATCGTGCGGGCTGTATTGCGCATTCACAACCTGGGAAAGATCGACCACGGCGTGCCGCGCCATGGCGAACGTAAGCTTGGCCTGATCTGGGTGAATGCCCTCAACGCCGGTCATGACCAGTGACGTCACGTCGAGCATGACGGTCAGCGCGCTCAACCACGATTGATTGCTGTGCTGCGAGCGGAAGAACGACAGCACGGGATAGGAAATTTGGCTGGTCAGCAGGTCGGCGCACCAGCGCTCCCAGTCGCGAAATATATCGTCGAGCACCGTTTGATCGGGACAGCAGCCCAGCCGGCCCAGAAACTCGGTCGCGCTCGGCGGCGATCCGGCGCGAGCGTCGAGCAGGGAAATTTCAACCTCGCGCGCGGCGAACGAATTGTAGATAACTGGCAGATATCCAATGACGACGCCGAGAAACGCGAAGCCCATGCCCGCTTCCATCACGGCCAGAGCGCGAGCGGCGGCGTTGTTGGGGGTGATGTCTCCGTATCCCAGCGTGAAAAAAGTCTCGCCGCTCAGGTAGATCACTTTTCCAAACGTGATCCTTTCATTGACGAGCGTCAGGTGTTCGCCCAGTCCGAACTGTACGCAGGCGAATCCAAGAATCAGGCCAAGCGCCCAAAAGCCCATCAGCACGATCAGCGACAGCGGCCCAAAGTACGCGAGAAACCCCTCGCGCCGGTTCGCCGACTTGATATGCCGTCCCACCCGCGTCCAGAAGCCCCAGGTGTTTTTGTAGAACAAGGATGCGATGCGGAAATGCCGCTTAATGCGCCGCGGCAAAACCACCGTCTCAAACGCATCCATCAGGATGACAAAGATCAGAACAATGCCGGCAATCGATGCCCACAAATGCATAGGAGATGGTCAATCAGATGACGCGGGAATGGTAGCAGATTCAAAACCGGCGCGCGAAGATACGGCCGGGGTCTAAATGACGGTGAAGCGCCCCAGTCTTGCCGATAGCGGCTGGCAACCTCAAACTCTAGTTCTTGACTTCCCAAACACTCAGGTGGGCATGCGCCAACTTGGCCTTGCCTTCTTCCTCGGTGAGAGCCGTCAACTTGCTGTTGAGTTCTTTCTTGCCCATCCGCACATGCTGCTGCAGGTAGTAGGTCTTGCCCGCTTCCACCTCTAGCTGCAAAACGCTGTAATTGTCCGTGGAGGAGCAAAAATAGTGCGCCCCCGGTTGAAGCGCAAAGTAGAAATAGTTGTTGCCGCGATTCACGCCCTTCCACCCGCCGTCGACGGCCAACTTACTTTGGAACCTATGCCCCATCATCGTCGGCCGGAGAACGTAGACCAGCGCCTTGTCCGCCGAGGGCTCTGGGGTCGGATGATCGCCCTTGTCGGTACGAGTCTCGTAGTCGACTTCGTCGGCCTTGGTGCCGCAAGCCTTCAGTTCCAAATCGTACGCGGTCGGCGGGTGCGAATCGTCTTGACCAGCGGGAAGGGCAAAAATAAAAAGCGGCGATGCCAGCAAGAGACCAACACTCGCCACCAGAACTCTTCGAAGCGATACCATCCGGCAGCCTCCTTCCGCACTCCGTTACGGCGTCGCGTGCGCAACGTCCAGCGCCTTGCGCACCGCCTGCAATTCTTTCAGCAACCCGCGCAGGTTGCGCGTATCCAGCGCATTCGCGCCGTCGCTTTTCGCCTCATTGGGATTGTCGTGTACTTCCATGAACACGCCATCCACGCCCGCCGCCACCGCCGCCCGCGACAACACAGGGATAAACTCCGGCTGCCCTCCGCTCACCGCAGGCTCGTCTTCATCGCCACGTGATGCCGAGGGCAATTGCACCGAATGCGTCGCATCAAACACCACGGGCGCGAACTTGCGCATGATGGCCAGCGACCGCATGTCCACGACCAGATTGTTGTAGCCAAAACTCGATCCGCGCTCGGTCACAAACACCTGACTGTTCCCGGCATCGCGGCACTTAGCTACGGCATGCTTCATATCCCACGGCGAGACGAACTGCCCCTTCTTGATGTTCACCGGACGCCCGCTCAACGCCGCCGCCACGATCAGATCGGTCTGACGGCAAAGAAATGCCGGAATCTGCAGCACGTCCACGACTTCGGCCACTGCGGCGACGTCGGCGACCTGGTGCACGTCAGTCAGCACCGGAACGTGCACTTCCTCTTTGACTTTTTTCAGAATGCGCAGGCCTTCCTTCATCCCCGGCCCACGATAGCTCCGGATCGACGTGCGGTTCGCCTTGTCGTAGGAAGCTTTGAAAATGAACGGGACATTCAGCGAACGCACCACGCCCTTGATGATCTCCGCCATGCGCAGCGCGTGTTCTTCACTCTCAATGACGCACGGCCCCGCAATCAGGAACAGATCTCCCGTGCCCACGCGAACGTTATCGATTTGGAAAGATAAGGTCAAAGTCGTTTACCGCAGAGACGCCGAGAACGCTGAGAAAAATCCTACAAAGACTTGTCATCCTGAGCGAAGTGAAGGACCTGTTTTTCTCGGCGCTCTTTTGCGTCTCGGCGGTGATTACCTTCGTCCCATTTTCTCCGGCCGCAAAAACATCTCCACCTCGGCCGCGTTCTTACGCTCTTTCTTTTCTTGCCCGTGTGCGTACGACGCGCCGACAAACGCCTTAAACAGCGGATGCGGCTCCAGCGGCTTCGACTTGAACTCCGGATGAAACTGGCATCCGATGAAATAAGGATGACCCGGAATCTCCACCATCTCCACGTACGTCCCGTCCGGAGTCGAGCCGGAAATCCGCAGCCCGTTGGCTACCATCGTCTCTTCGTACTCGCGGTTGAACTCGTAGCGGTGGCGATGCCGTTCGCTGATTTCGGTCTGGCCATAGACTTGGTACGCCAGCGTTCCCGCCTCGATCTTGCACGGCCATGCGCCCAGCCGCATCGTGCCGCCCAGTTCTTCCACGCCCCGCAACTCGCGCAGCTTGTAGATCACGCGATGCGGAGTCGCCGGATCGAACTCGCTGGAGTTGGCGTCCGCCAACCCGCAGACGTTGCGCGCATATTCAATGCACGCTGTCTGCATTCCCAGACAGATTCCGAAGTACGGCACCTGCTTCTCTCTCGCGTATTGAATCGCCCGCAACATGCCTTCGATCCCGCGCTTGCCGAATCCGCCGGGCACCAGCAATCCGTCGTACTCTTCCAATTGCGCCTCATAACTTTTGTCGGTTTTGTCCGCCGCTTCCAGACCCTCGGCCTCGATCCAATTCACTTCCAGCTTCAGGTTGTGCGCCAGCGCGCCGTGGACCAGCGCCTCTTTCAGCGATTTATAGCTGTCTTCATATTCCACGTACTTTCCGACGATGCCGATCCGCACCACATCTTTCGGGTTGTAAACGCGGTGCACCAGATCCTCCCACTTCGAAAGATCGCGGTCTTTCGCTTCCAGTTTCAGTCGCCGCAGCACCAGCGTATCCACTTCTTCATGCGCGAATACGATCGGCACTTCGTAGATGGAGGCAACGTCCTTCGCCGTAATCACCGCTTCCTCCTCGACGTTGCAGAACAGCGCAATCTTCGACTTGATGTCTTTCGACAAAAAGCGGTCCGTCCGGCACAGCAAAATGTCCGGCTGAATTCCCACGCTGAGCAGTTCCTTGACGGAGTGCTGCGTTGGCTTGGTCTTTAACTCCTGCGCGGCTGCAATAAACGGCACCAGCGTGACATGCACAAACAAAGTGTTATCGCGGCCCAGTTCCTGCCGCATCTGCCGGATCGCTTCGATAAACGGCAGCGATTCGATGTCGCCCACCGTGCCGCCAATTTCGACGATCGCCACGTCCACATCCTGCGCGACTTTCTTCGCCGCCGCCTTAATCTCGTTGGTTACGTGCGGAATCACCTGCACCGTTTTGCCGAGGTAGTCGCCACGCCGCTCCTTGGCGATGATCTGCTCGTAGAGGCGCCCGGTCGTCCAGTTGTTGTCGCGGGAAAGTTTGGCGTGGGTGAAGCGCTCGTAGTGGCCGAGATCGAGATCGGTTTCCGCCCCGTCGTCGGTGACGAAAACTTCGCCATGCTGAAACGGAGACATCGTCCCCGGATCCACGTTCAGGTACGGGTCGAACTTCATCAGGTTGACTTTGAGACCGCGGCTTTCCAGCAGGCAACCAATCGACGCCGCCGCCAGTCCCTTGCCTAATGAAGACACCACACCGCCGGTTACAAAAATGTACTTGGCCGACATCGCTTCCTCGCTCTAATTGTTTTTGGAAAATTGTGCGGGCTGGGGTGCACGATCAATTATGGCAGAAGTCTTTCGCGAAGGGAATGTGGAAAAACTAGCCCAGTTGTCAGCTTTGAGCCGTCAGTTCGATCATTGTGTCGAATTCGATTGAACTCTGCGGCTCGAATTTTGAAGGAACGCCAGAGGATTGCTATAATTCGAAGGTTGCATACGTCCCAGCGCATCGGCTGATTTGCTTCACGGCATCCCGCCCAGTGCAGGCACCCAGTGCCCGGCCGAATTGGCCGGCGGTCGGTGTGCGGACAGCGCTCTTTGCGCAGTGGCCAGGTAGCTCAGGTGGTAGAGCGCAGCCCTGAAAAGGCTGGCGTCGGGGGTTCAACTCCCTCCCTGGCCACCATCATTCCAAAGAACGTAGCGGCAATCTTCACGCCTGCGTCATCGATTCTCACTCCTCTTTCTTCTTGCCCGTGCTGGCGGAATCCGTCTTCCCGCCCGCCGGCGCCGCTTCGTCGCGCTCCGTATTGATGTACTGCACGATGATTGAAACCCGCCGGTTCGATGCGTCCATCGCGTCCGTGGGATTGCGCAGCCGCTGATCCGCGAAACCCCGCACTTGCGACACCTGATCGCCGCGCAATCCCGCCGACTGCATCAATCGCCGCGCCGCGTTCGCCCGGTCCGACGACAGTTCCCAGTTGCTGTAGTTGCTCTTGCCGGAAAAAGCTTTGGCGTCCGTGTGGCCCTCTACCGAAATGCGGTTCGGAACCTTTCCCAGCTCCGTCGCCAGAAGCGAGAGCATTTCCTTCCCGCTGCTGTTCAGCGCCGAACTCCCGCTGTCGAAGAACGTCCCTTTCTCAGATTCCAGCAGCTCGATCCTCAACCCTTCCGCCGTCACCGTCATCTCGATATTCTTCTTCAGCGTATCCAGGTCGGTCATCTTCTGGATGCTGCTCTGTAATTCCGCTTTCAGTTTTCCCATGTCCTGCTTGTTGAGCAGAAGATTCTCGCCCGATCCCGCCAGCCCCGTTCCCGTCCTCTTCGAACTCCCACTCGGATCCCGGAAGTATCCGCCCACCGCTTCCTGCACCTTCACGCTGCTGCTCAACAGCCACAACACGATGAACAGCGCCATCATGGCCGTAACGAAGTCGGCGTAAGCCACCTTCCACGCCCCGCCGTGATGGCCGCCATGGCCGCCCTTTTTCTTGATGATGATGATCGGTGGTGTCGGCATGACCGTCTTTATCCCGCCGCCGCGCCCGCTGCCGTAGTGCCCGAAGAAGTGTCTGCCGAAGACTCTGCTGGAGTCTCCGCCGCCGGTGCGTCTTTCGCGCCTCGGCAAGCTGCTTCCACCACCGCAAACGAAGGACGCACATGCCCCGGCACCGTCCGCCGCCCAATCTCAACCGCCATGATCGGCGCCACGCCTTTCAGAAACGCGATCATCGTGACCCGCAACACCATCAGAAACGCGTGTTCCTCTTCCGCCATCTTTCCCATGCGCGCCGCCAGCGGCCCCACCAGTCCGTAACACAAAAGAATCCCCAGAAACGTCCCCACCAATGCCGCCGCAACTTTTTTCCCAATCTCCTCCGGAGGCCCGCCCAGCGCGCCCATCGTGATCACCACTCCCAGCACCGCCGCCACAATCCCCAGCCCCGGCAGCGAGTCCGCCATCGTCGTCAACCCCGAGACCGGATCGCTCGCCTCGCGATGATGCACTTCCATGTCCGCGTCCAGCATCTGATCCAGATCGAATACCTCCACGCCCCCGCTCACCGCCATCCGCATCGTGTCGCAAACGAAAGCCACCGCGTGGTGATCCTTCACGAAATCCTTGTACTTGGTGAGCAACGGACTCTTCTCCGGCTCTTCAATATCCGACTCCAGCGCCACCAGCCCTTCCTTGCGCGCTTTCTGCAGCAGTTCATACATCATCTTCAGCGATTCCACATACCGCTGCGTGCCGTATTTCGACGACCCAAACACTCCTATCACTCCGCTGATCATCTGCTTCAGCGTGTGCACCGGATTCGAAATCAGCACCGTCCCCAGCGCCGCCCCGCCAATAATGATCAACTCCGCCGGCTGCAGCAGCACTTTCATGTTGCCGTGCTCCATCAGATAGCCGGCCACGATGCAGCCGAACACCACCACGATCCCTATGATCGAAAACATGGAACCCTCATCCTCGCAACCGTCCGGATTCGCCGACCCCATTCGCCGCCGCCTTCGCCGTCCGGCTCGACGGCGAAGGTTTCATTTCCCGTAGCAGCGATTCCAGGTCGCGTCCCGCCGTCGCCACCGCATACGACACCTCGGCTTCCACCAAAAACTTGTCGCCCCACCACGAAACCTCCGAGTGATGCAGCAGGTTCCACAATCCTTCCGCCGTCATCGCCACCATCATCGGACTCGCCGAACTCAGCACCGCCACAAACTCGCCCTCGCCCCAGCATCCCAAAAAACTCTCCGCGTCCAGCCGGTGGCGCAGCGTCTGTGCTGCCGTTCGCAGAAAAGGAACCACCGACTGCGACCCGTGTTTGACTCGAAATTCCTCCAGCCCCGGCAACCGGATCCGCAACAGCCCGAACCCCGTATGCGATTCCTCCATCCCCGCCATGCATTCCGCCAGCACCGCCCGCGTCAAACGCCGCGAAGGAATCCCCGTCACCGCATCCAGACATCCGTACATCGGAGCCGCTTCCTCGCGGTACGCAAACGCCGCATAAAACAGCACCGCCACCCCCGCCATCGCATCGCCTACATCCAGAATCGCTCGCGTCCGGATCTTCACCGCCGAACGGTGTCCGTTCTTGTGCAGGTACGAAGCGATGCACTGCTGCGCCTTGCGCTGACTCAGCGTCATCGCCACCGGACAACGCTCGCCACTCAGGCTGTTCCCCTGTCGGTTGCACGCCTGCACCACTTCTTCCAGTCCATGTCCCACCACTTCGTGCGCCAGATATCCCGTAAGCTGCTCCGCCCCATGATTCCAAAACCGGATCCGCAGTTCCCGATCCACCACATAAACCCCCACCGGCAAATCCTCCAGCACATGCCGAAACAACTGCGGATCATCGATCAGGTTAGAAGACAGAAGGTTAGAAGACATAAAGGTTCGGAGACATAGCCGCCCGCGCCGCCTTCTACCTTCATCGGCAGTCAAGGCGGGAACTTCAGGGCTGAACCAAAATTCCTAGGGAGAGCTGACGCTGCAAAAGCAAGAAATGAGTTGAGGGCGCGGCTCGATTCAGGGTTCTTAGAACAGTCAGAGTACGATCAGGTCAACCGGGCTTGGACTTGCTACTACATCAACACATCGAGCAACGGTAGTTGCGTACCGAAACCGTATCGTCCACAGACTCCGGCCTTCGCCCCCCACCTACGAGGTCTTCTGGCTAGACTGGCACTGGAACTGCAAAATGCTCACTTTCCCGCACGACAGCGCCATCGTCTCAAACACGCGCTCGAACCGGAACGCCGGTTTCTGATAAGGTCTTCGGCCCGGCTTTGGTTACGACGCATTGAGCCGGAGGACGCAATTGACACGTCCGAATGGTGTCAACACGAATTACGCGTATGACTCTGTGTCGCACCTGCTGAGCGTGCTGCATCAAGTAGGATCGACGACGCTCGACGGAGCCGGCTACGGCTATGACTTTGCCGGCAACCGAACCAGTAAGACCAATTATCTCAACGGGATCACGTCGAATTACGGCTACGACGCGATTTACGAGTTGCAGCAGGTAACCCAGTCGAATGTTACTACCGAGAGCTACAGCTACGACGCGGTAGGGAATAGGCTGAGTTCGTTGGGGATGAGTCCGTACAGCTACAACCCGTCGAACGAGCTGACCTCGACTCCAAGCGGCAGCTACACGTATGACGCAAACGGCAATACTCTGACCGACGCCTCCGGCAAACAATACACCTGGGACTTCGAAAACAGGCTAGTGCAAGCGGTGATACCGGGCACGGGTACCACGACCTTCCGCTACGATCCGTTTGGCAGGCGCATTCAGAAATCAGGGCCACTCGGCGCAACGAACTACCTCTATGACGGTGCTACCCCGCTCGAAGAAGTGGATAACGCCGGCAACGTGTTGGCGAGGTACACGCAGAGTGGTCTGATTGATGAGTCGCTGGGAATGCTTCGCAGTGGAGTGACATCGTATTACCAAGCTGATGGTTTGGGTTCGACAAGTTCCTTGAGCAATTCAGCGGGAACCCTCGCGAACACGTACACGTACGACTCGTTCGGCAAGCTCACGGCTTCGACCGGAACGCTCCTCAATCCGTTCCAGTACACCGGACGGGAGTTCGATCTGGAGACCGGAATCTACGAGTACCGGGCGCGCTATTACGACCAGAACGTCGGTAGGTTCATCAGCGAAGACCCGATCGCTTTCCGCGGAGGTGTGAATTTCTACCGCTACGTTTTGAATAACCCCGTCATCAACGTCGATCCCCCTGGACTAGGCCCTAGTGGCTGGGGGAACAAGAGCTGGACATGGACCACCAGGGCGAACTGCTTTATCAGCTACTACGCTTGCCTGGCGCATATTGCGGAAACCCGGCAGAGCTTGGACCAAATGACCGACGACGCGGTTGCGAACACTTCTGACGCAACGGGTAGCGAAGGAGGGTACAGCAATCAAAGGCTCAAGTGCGGCCTCAATCAAGACCAGAACTGCAAAGACGCCCTGACTCGATGCACCAAGCTGGCTCTCACTAATCCGTTTCCACCACCTTGGTGGCTGAAGTGGTTAATAGGTATGGGCGGCAAGTAGGAGTGAGGAGTCTATGCTGCGAAGAATATTGCTGGTTGTGATGGAGGCGGTTACTAGTTTTGCATTGACCGCCTGCAGCGGTTACATTTTGTACACAATTTCAGAGGGGCGGAGCGAAGGGCATCTCTCGCTGATGATTCGCTTCATCTTCAATCCAGCAATCGCGGTGCTGGTCGGAGTTGTTGTCGGCCTCCTGAGCAGAGACCATCCCGTCTTGACGACAATAGTTGGCCTTGCACCGTGGGTTCTAATGTTGCACGGTTCGGGGAGTGGAGGGACGGTCTGGGGCAACCTTGCCTGGATAGGCTCGATTCTTGTTTACCTGATACTTGCAGCGGGTTCGGCAGCGTTGGCTTGGCGACTCCGACACGGGCGTGAGGCTGGCAAAAGCGCGAAGGTAAGCATGGGCGTGACACACTCATGAGGGGTAACTGGGATTGGAATATCATCCCAGAAGACAAGGCCGAGTGGATCATTTTTTCCGTCGCACTTTTGATCGTTTTGGGAGCCGCCCTTTGGATATTCCGGTGACGGCTTTAGGGCCGGGTGGGTGTTTTTTTTAAGCTGCTGAGGGGGACGAGCCGCACCGCGAAGGTGCGGCTCGTGCTGTTAGGGGTTAGGAAGCCGAGACGAGGGCGAACTGGGTAAGCAGGCGCTCCATCTTGGCGATGAGGGTGTCCCGGCGAGGACCGGGGTTAAGCCGGTCGGCACGGTAGCCCAGCAGGTCGAGTTGGCGGCGGATGCCGTAAAGCCGTTGTTGCTTGGTCATCGGGTGATGCCTCCTTTCGGTGAAATGTCTTTCTACCTATGGGTCCGGTAAGCGGCAGCACTGGGGTGAGTTGGCGATCCGCGCCGTGATGGTGACTGGCAGGGGTGTTCTGGGGATGCTGGCGGGGTCGGTTTGGAGGGTTGCTGTGCGGGATCGGGGGGAGGGTCAAAAGCGCGCTGCCTACGGCATCGGGAGTGAGGGGTGACACGTCACCCCGGAACGGGTGCTGCGCAGCAACCTGCGGTTGCTGGCGGTGAACCTGTTGAAAGCAGAGCAGCTAAGAGAAAAATCCCCCGCGCCGGTTGCTGCCGAGCAACCGCAGGTTAACGAACGTGAACTTGTTGATTCCTTTAGGCGGATAGCTCACCATAGAAGAACCGTGAAGTTCCTCCCCTTGTCGTCGGTCGTTTCCTGCCTTGGCGGTGACGCGTGGTGAAGCCGCCGCTCCGCACGAAAACTCTGGGCACGAAGGTGAGCGAGGAGGAGTTTGCGCAACTGGAGCGAGCGGCCAGCGAGCGCGGGCTGACGCTGAGCGAGTGGTGCCGGGAAACCCTGCTGGCCAGCGTGAACGGCCAGGACGAGAAATCCGCCGATGCGGGTGGGACCGGCCATGCGCTCATGGCGGAGCTGGTGGCGCTGCGGGCGATCCTGCTCAATGTGCTGTTCAAGCTGGCGAACGGGGAGAAGCCGACGGCGGAGGAGATGCAACGGCTGATCGACCGGGCGGACGCGGACAAGCTGAAGAAGGCGCGGGAACGGCTGGCGCAGGCGGCAGAGCCGGAAGGGCAGCCGGGAGAGAAATCCTGAAAATATTTTGATCGTTTTTCCGGTTTCCGGGTTCCTAGTTAAGTAGGGGGCGGTGTCGGTGATGAGCCAGGTGTTGGGTCGCGGAGAGTCACGGCCTTGGGCGACGAAGTGGCCGGTGTCGAGTCTGGGGGCTTTCCTGCTTGCGGTCGTGGCGGGGATAGGAATCTTCACGTACCGCAACGTGGAGAAGTGGACGCCGTTGCAGCAGTGGTACTGGACCGAATATCTGACCACGAAGTCGTTCCCCAAGGCGCGCGGCGACTACCAACTGCTGGCGAAGGTGGACGCCCACGGCAAGCAACTCATGGCGGTGGATGCCGACGTGGTGCCCGGACCGATGCAGGGCTGGCCGCCGTTTCCGTTTGCGCTCACGGCGAAGGCGCGGCAGGCGGGAGCGGTCGCGCTGAAGGTGGACACGGTGCATTACGGCAGCGCGCAAATGCACCAGATGCTTTCGGAGTGGATTTACGAAGGCCAGTCTCCCGACGACCTGATCCGGCCCGCGTGGTTTGGCGCGCTGGGCATCTTCGTGCTTGGGCTGGTGCTGGCGATCCCGCGCGACCGCGCGCGGGTGCGGATGCTCGAACACGGGCGGCGGCTGAAGGGTCCGCAGATGGTCACGGTGAAGGAATTTAACCAGTGGAGCGGGCGGGTGGCGCACTTCTCCGGCGAGTACACCCTGAGTCGCGAACCGTTGGCAGCGAAGATGAAGGGGGTGCCGCACTTCTCGTGGTTTTCGAGAAGTGCGCAGCAAACTGACGTGATCCCTGTTTTCCGAACAAGTCCGAGTATGATTTCGGACGAAGGAAAGGGGAAAGGGTATGTCGAAGAGCAGGCACACAGAGGCGCAGATGATCGGGGCGCTGAAACAACTGGAGGCGGGGCGCAAGGCGGAGGATGTGGCGCGGGAAGTCGGGGTGTCGAAGCACACGATCTACGCCTGGAAGGCGAAGTACGGCGGGATGGATGTGAGCGAGGCGCAGGAAGCGAAGCAGTTGCGGGATGAGAACACGAAGTTGAAGAAGCTGGTGGTGGATCTGAGTCTGGACAAAGAGATGTTGAAGGCGCTGATCGCAAAAAACGGATGGAGCTCGTAGACCGGCGGTCGGACGCGGACTGGTTGCAGACGACATACGCAACCAGCGAGCGCCGGGTTTGCGGGCTGGTGGGGATGGCGGTGGTTTTATTTCAGCAGGCCATCGCCGCCGACCCCAACTATGCGCTCGCCTATTCCGGCCTTGCCGATACCTACAACGTTGCCCCCAGCTACATTCCCATCGCGTCGAAGCAGGCCGAACTCCTGTCCGACGAAGCAGCGCGCAAGGCCGTCGAACTCGATGACTCCCTGCCCGAAGCCCACTCCGCGCTCGCCTTCGGGCTGGCGAATGAGTGGAAATGGAAAGAAGCGGAGTCCGAATTTCGCCGTGCCCTTGCCTTGAACCCCAACAACTCTGCCGCCCACTATTTTTATGCGGTCGGCTGTCTGGCTCCGCAAAACCGCATGGATGAGGCGCTGGAGCAGTATCGAATTGCCTTATCGCTCGACCCGCTCTCGTCGATCATCGGCGCCAACTACGCTTTGTTGCTCATGGAGGCCCGCCGTTATCCCGAGTCCCTCGCCCAATTTCAGAAAGTTCTCGCGCGCGATCCGAATTTTCCACCGGCCCATTACAAGTTATCGCAGCTCTACGCCGCCACCGGCCGCTTTCCTGAGGCCGTGAGCGAAATGCGGAAGGCTTTTCCGAATCTCGCTCCCGTAAGCGCCGACGCCAAAGGCTACCTCGACCTGGCCATGGCCATGACCGACTTCGATCGCTCGAGCGCCGTGGCCGTCGCATCTGCCCTCGCGGGAATGCGCCAGCAGGCCTTCGAATATCTGGAGAAAGCTTATGCTGACGGCGACAGCGAAATGCTGTTCGTCATTCGCAACCCCGCCCTCGACCCGCTCCGCTCCGACCCCCGCTTCAAAGACCTGATGCGCCGCCTCGGCCTGCCCGAGTAGGGTCGCTGGGATCTCGATTGGCTTGCCGGTAAATACATACAATAGTATATGTACATTAATATATTAACAAATGTTTCACGTGAAACATTCTCGTCTAAGTCCCGTATTATTGCGAACTTAACTTCGCGATTTACAAGGCCCGCGCCAGCTCCTCCGCCTCAAAAATCGGAGCTTGGCAGGCGAACCCCGAGCACACCACCGCAAACGACCGCCCCCCCCGCAGCTCCGGAAGGTTCGGAATCGTCTCCGCCAAAGCCGGCGGCAGGTTCTGCCCGACCGCCTTATCCGCATCCAACCGCAACACCGCCGTATTCAACCCCAGAGGCCGCACCGCCGCCCGATACAGCTCCGCCGCCGCTTCATCCTTCCCGAAGATCACGACTTGGGTGTGCGGATGAAGGAACCGCATCACGGCCAGCCCATAGGTCGCGGCGAAAATGCCGTGCTGTCCCGCAACCCCGGCATAGACCTCCAAAGTCTGCTCGACTTTCTCCCGATAGGAAGCGTCGTTCGTGTACCCATGCAATCGCAGCAGGGCAATGGCCGCCGCCGAATTTCCCGCAGGAGTCGGGGAATCCTGAAACGGTTTCCGTCGCGTCCCCAGGATTCCGAGGACAGCCTTTTCGTCCGCGGCCCCGCGCGTGTCAAAGAATCCGCCTTCTACAGGATCGAAGAAGCCCGCGATCATAACATCCGCAATGGCTCGCCCAAAGCGGAAGTAGCTCAGGTCCGCCGTCGATTCGTAAGCGTCCAGGCAGGCGATCACCGCGAAGGCATAATCGTCGAGCACGCCAGCAGTCTCGCGCCGCTCGGCCTTGGGATCCGAGTACGCAATTACGTGCCGCATGCCGCGCTGCGCCTGCCATCCCTCCGAGAGCAGTCGGTCGAGCGAGCGCAAGGCAAAATGCCGCGCATCCGGAAGATCCAGCACCTTGGCCGCCTCCAGATACGCCGACACGCACATCGCATTCCAGCCTACGTAAATCGTTTTGTCGACGTACGGTGTAGGACGCAGCAAGCGCGCCGCATACATCTTCTTCTTCGCCGCCGCCAACAGTGCGGCCACCCGCGTTTCTGGAATCTTCAGCCGCTGCGCAATCTCCTCTGGCGAGGTCTTTATGCAGAGAACATTCTTCGCCGGGTTGTGATGCATGTCCCCGGCTTCCTGAATGTCGTAATGAAGCGCGGCGACGGCAGCTTCCTCTTCGCTCAATGCCGCTTTCGTTTCTTCGAGAGTCCAGGTGAAGTAATCGCCGTCATCGTCCATCGAATAATCGGCATCCTGCGAAGCGTAGAAGCCGCCATGGGTGCGGTCGCTGAGCCATTCGTCCATCCAGCGAATCATGTCGCGCGCCACTCCGGCGAAAAATGAATTCTGAGTAACCTGATAAGCGTGGACGTAATTCTTCAATAACTCCGAGTTGTCGTAGCACATCTTCTCGAAATGGGGGACAATCCAGCGCTCGTCGACCGAGTAACGATGGAAGCCGCCCGCCAATTGGTCATAGACGCCGCCCCGCGCCATCTTCTCCAGCGTTTGGACAAATATGGTTCGCAGTTCGTCATCTTGCGTTCGCGCCTGCCGATCCATCACCAGATCCAGCGCGGCCGGATGCGGAAACTTCGGCGCATTGCCAAACCCGCCGTTGACTTCGTCAAACATCGACCGCGCCGATTCCACAATTGCGTCAATCACGCTGGCGGATACGACGCCTCCGCCCGAAGAAACGGATTCATTCCGCGCCATCGCGCTCTCGACCATCCGCGCCTGTTCTAGGACGTCACCATTCTTCTCGCGATAAGCCGCCGCGATCGAAAGCAAAACGCGCTTGAAACTGGGCCGCCCATAGGCGTCTGCCGGAGGGAAGTACGTCCCGCCATAAAACGGCTTGCCATCGGGAGTAAGGAACGCCGTCAGCGGCCATCCGCCTTGCCCAGTTAGCGATGACACTGCGATCTGATAACGGCTGTCGATATCGGGGCGCTCGTCGCGATCCACTTTCACCGCGATGTAATGCTCATTCACGATCGCCGCCACTTCGGGATCGTCATACGACTCGCGATCCATCACATGGCACCAGTGGCACCAAACCGCGCCAATATCCAAGAGCACAGGCTTGTCGGCCGCACGAGCGGCGGCAAAAGCCACCTCGCCAAACTCATGCCACTGGATGGGCTGATGCATCGCCGAACGCAGATAGGAAGAGGAAGCGCGCGAGAGGGAATTGTGGGAAGGGGGCGTCATCACTTCAGTCTAAATGTTTCTTTCACTCCCGACCCGTGCGCTAGCGCGCGGCGAGTGCATCGAGCCGGGCCAGCGTGTCCGGATATTTTCGCACCAGAAGGACGAGAGCCGCCGCCTGCGGGTTCGGTTTTGCGCGGCCCTGTTCCCATTTTTCCAGTGTTCTCTCGTTGATCCGGAGTTTGCGGGCGAACACGGCTCTGGAACAGCGCAGCTTCTTGCGCGTGTCGCGGAGAAGTTTGGCATCCACTTTGGGGAGGGGCGACACATCGACCTTGTAGCTGCGCAATGTGAGCGTGCCTTGCCGGTGGTTCTTCATCGCCGCCACGCCTTCCATCAGTTCGCCGAAAATGTTTCTCTTTCCCATTACTCTGTCCTCCGCGGCCTGCGGAGCCGGGTTGTTCGCCGGGCTGCGCGCGCTTCCGGTTCGCTTTCGATCGAGAACTCCACAGGCACTGTTATACGCTATTAGCGTATGCTCTTACGCTATACGCTAGTAGCGTATATGTCAAACTGCGATAAGGATCAACTGCACGACTACGGCTAGGTCCCAGCTTTTTCCACCACCTGCGCCACCACATTCGACGTGCTAGCGTCGAAGTTGGAGTCGCCGCCGTAGATTGCCGTGATCGAGTCGGTGCCCACCGGCAGCTTCGCGGTGGTAAAGCTCGCCGAGCCGCCGCTTAGCGATCCCGTCCCGAGTACTGTTTTGCCCTTCATAAACGAGACAGTTTCTCCATCGGGTGGGGCTCCGATTTTAGAAGCAACCACCGCGGTAAAAATCACCGCCTGGTCGTGAGTGGACGGATTCGGTGAAGAGGTGAGCGTAGTCGTGGTCGCCGCAGACGGCGTAACTTCGTAAACCACGCCCTGGTTATGAGCGCCGCCTGTGGATGCCGTGCCGTAGAGGTTCCCGGCTGTGTCGAACACCACGCCACTTGTGATGACGCCCCCGTCCGTGCCGCCGCTGAAGCTGTACTGCAGGATCTCTGTCCATTTATTCTTCGCGCCGGGCGTTAGCTCGAAAACGGTGCCGGCATAGCCGGAATTTGCGCCTCCAAACATAGTCGTGCCGTAGAGGTTTCCCGCGGAGTCCACAATCAGGCCGGCGCCTGGACCATCCCCGTCAAGGCCGGAAAAGCTATGCAGAACCGAGAGAGCCCAGCCGCCTTTTTCGGTTTGCGTGAGCCGGTAGGCGGTGCCACGACCACCAACTCCTCCAATGTTGGTGGTGCCGTCCATGACGTCCACTCCGTCGATAACCTGGGTGAGCAAGTCGCCATAAGGATCGTAACCCTCTTTGCCCACGTTAAATACATGCGTGGTTGCGAAGTGTCTGCCCCAGAGATATTCGTAGATGGTGCCTCTTCCGTAGCTACCGCCGAAAGAGGTGGTTCCGTAGCTCCAGGCATTCATGTTTCCAAAAGGCCCGCTTCCGACATTTCCGGTTAAGGATTCATAACTAAAATTGCCGGGTTGGCCTACGACCGGCACTTGGAAGGTTATACCCTGGTTGCTTTTCCCGCCGCTGGCAGTAGTGCTCTGTATATAGGTTTCGGTGTAGGCCAAGCTTACGTTGGCTACGGGAGCGCAGCCATCGGTCCCGTCAAAGGTATGCAGGGCGGTGAATGTCCAGTTGCCCGCCGCCGGCGCCAGCTCGAAGACCGTGCCGCATTGGACAAGCTGATCGCCGCCGCTTTCGGTGGTGCCGTAGAGATTGCCCGATGTATCGATGGTCAGGCCGCCAACCGGCTCACTTCCATCGGTCCCGCCGGTAAAGCTGTAGAGCACGGTTTCGGTCCAGCCGTCTTTGGAAGGACTGAGTTCAAAAACCGTTCCTTTGTTGTAGGCGCCGCCAGCCTGCGTCACACCATAGAGATTGCCTGCCGGATCGAAGATCACGCCCGCATAAGGCTGGCCGCCGTCGGCTCCGCCGGTGAAGGCGTATAGAACTTTCTGGGTCCCTGCCAAACCACTGGAGATTGCGAAAAGTACAAAGGTGAGAACGAGAAAGGCTTTTGCGCGCATCGTACTGTCCCCCTGGGTTGATGTCGCAGAGAGGGAGCCCTGATGGGAGGGTCGGACAATCTGCCGAGGCAAGCATAGGCTTGAGACAAGGGAATTGCTGTGACGTAGCTCGCATGGGGATGTGACGAGGGTCGCGGCCATCCGCACATCGCGGTTTTCGGGGCCCGGATTGCAATCAATGGCGTCGCTCCAGCAGCGCCAGCCGCCGATTGCTTTCCGCGACGCCAGCCTTCACATTGACGGCTGCGTAAAGATCTCGCGCTTCCTCCCACAGCGCCCTTGCCGCCTCGGCGTCGGCGGTATCGCTCTTCAGAATTGCCAGGCCGCGAATCGCATTCGCCAAATCGAGGGGCGGAGTTTCCGCGTGACTCCGATAGATACCCAGGGCTTCGTGATAACAGGCCCCAGCCAAATCTGGACGTCCGGCTTCGCGATGAATGTCTCCCACGTGTCGCACTGTGTGCGCCAACCGCAGCGCATCGCCCTCAACGCGGTACAATCCAACCGCTTCCTCGTAACAATGGAGGGCAGCTTCGCCGCGATGCCGATCCCGCTCGACTTGTCCCAGAGCGGTGAGCGCGCGAGCCAATTCGGGACGGGCACCATTCGTGCGACAGACACCGACCGCCTCGATTAGATCCCGCTCGGCGTCGGCATGCCGATTTTCTCGGCGTGCTTGAAAAGCCTGGCGAAGAAGTTTGTCAGATAAGTTGGCCATACGAGGAATCGATTCAGGAACTAGGAACTCAGTCTCTTCGCCATCGAACAATAAATCTTCACCGCCTCCGCTAGTTGCGCCTTTTCCACGAACTCGCCCTCGGTGTGCGCCACGTGGATCGAGCCGGGGCCCAGCAGCAGCGGTTCGCCCCAATTCGGCAGCGAGGGGATGTCGGTGGTGAAGGCGGCGACCATGGTGGGCAGGCCGTCGATCGTGCGCAGCCGCAGGAACGGGGTTTCGCGGGTGAAATGAACTTCGACGAGGTTGCCGACAGCTTCTGCAATGTCGCGGCGCAGCGCGTCGGCCGGACCCACCAGGCGATAGAAGAGATCGGCTTTGGCGTAATCGGGGATCACATTGGGCGCGCGTCCGCCCTGAATGGAGCCGACATTCTTCGTGCAAGGACCGACATCGGCATTTTCGGGGAGCTTCATCGCGTGCAGCCGGTGCAGCGCTTCCACCAGTTTGTCGATGGCAGACTCGCCCAGTTCGGGGTATGCCGAGTGCGCCATCTTGCCACGCGCCACCAGTTCCACGTGCAGCGCGCCCTTACTGGCCAAGGCAAGCTTGTTCTCGGTGGGCTCGCCGTTGATCATGAAGCGCGCGCCGATCGGCTGCTGGTTGGCCGCTTTCGCGCCGATCGAGTCTCGCTCTTCACCGACCAGAAACAGCAGGCCGACGAAAAGGCTTGACTGGCGCAGCTTCTCCGCCGCCAGAATCTGAGCGGCGATAATCCCCTTGGCGTCGCAGGCGCCGCGGCCGTAGATGCGGTCGCCGTCTTCGGACGAGTTGATAAAAGGGGGCACCGTATCCATGTGGGTGGAGAAAACAACTTCCGGGCGAGTATGGCCCGGCCAGGTGGCTAAGACATTCGCGCGTTCGTTTTCGACGGGCATCTTCCGCGCTTCGAATCCTCGCCGCCGCAGTTCGTCGCAGAGAAAATCTCCGACCGCAACTTCGTTTGGAGTGACGGATTCGATGTCGATCAGGCGGCGAGTGAGTGAAAACAGGTCCATGCAGGGAAAGGGTAACAGCCGGTCGCGATTTTGTAGATAGCGATAACTAGGATTGCATGGAAATGAATTTTGCGTGATCATTTAGACCATGACGGTTGCTGAATTGCCCATCCAGATTGACCGCGAGAAGATCGCGGAATTCTGCCGGACGCACGGCATCCGCAGGCTGAGCCTATTTGGCTCGGTGTTGCGCAATGATTTCGATCCGGCGCGCAGCGACGTGGACGTACTGGCGGAATTACTGCCCACCGCACGCCCCGGCTGGGATTTCTTTGGATGGCACGAAGATCTCGAGGCTATCATCGGACGCAAAGTGGACTTGTACACTCCCAATGGGTTGAGTGAGTATTTTCGCACTGAAGTTCTGCGCGAGGCGATGACCGTCTATGAGCAGGCGTGACCCCAAGGTGGCGTTGCGGCAGGTGGCGGACCATGCCCACCGGGCTCAGGAGCTTTGCGCGCAAAACACATTAGCCGAAATATTAGACGACTGGCTAAAGCGAGCCGCATTCGAACGAATCATGGAAGTCCTGGGCGAGGCCGTCAAGCGGTTGCCCCCGGAACTTACGAGTCGGTATCCAGCGGTGGACTGGCGCGGCATCGCAGGGATGCGGGATCGTGTGAGTCACGGTTACGACGCGATTGATTATGGTCTGCTGTGGCAGTCGGTGGAGACGCGTGTGCCTGGATTGCTCGTTACGGTCGAGCAGATGCTCGAAGATCTGGATTCCGGCAAGCGCCCCTGACCACCGGCCCGCTGACAACTGGTACCCTGATCACGTGCTCCCCGAACCCTCCGCCATTCGCTCGCTCTTTCTTGCCGGTCCCGCCGGACGCCTGGAAACGCTGCTCAACGCCGGGTCTGCCGACGCGACGCATGCCGCGATCGTTTGCCATCCGCATCCGCTGTATGGCGGAACGCTGCACAACAAAGTAGTCTTCCACGCCATGAAAGCGCTCAACAGCTTCGGATTCCCCGTGCTGAGGTTCAACTTCCGCGGCACCGGACTGAGCGAAGGCGAGCACGCTGGGGGAGTTGGGGAAGTCGACGATGTGCGCGCCGCTCTCGACTGGCTGGAGCGGGAATTCACGCTTCCGGTAATCTTCGCCGGCTTTTCTTTTGGCGCCGCCGTCGGGTTGCGCGCCGCGTATGCCGATCCGCGAGTAGCCGCACTCATCGCACTCGGCCTGCCCGCTGTTCCGGTCCCGTCCGACTCGGGTGAGCCGCGCGTCTATGATTTCGACTTCCTGCGCGAGTGCGCGAAGCCGAAGCTATTTGTCAGCGGATCGCGTGATCAGTTTGCTCCCGCTGGAAAACTCGAAGCGCTGGTCAACACCTTCGCCGATCCCAAGAAGCTGGTCCGCATCGAAGCCGGAGATCACTTCTTTGAAGGAAGGCTCAAGGAAATGCGCGTAGCGATCGAAGAGTGGGTAAGCAAAATCGTGCCCGCCCGAACCGCCGGCGACTAACGACGAACGAGCGGCGCGAACGACTAACGACTAACGACTTTTCTATAATCCCTCATGCCCGATCTCTCCACCGCCCGCGACCAGCAATTCCGCCGAATGCGCGACACCGCCCGCGAGATCTTCGCCTCGGCCCTCAAGAACGCCTCCATCGAAGCCGCTTTCGCGCGCAGCGTGCACTGCGAACGCCGCGTTCTGCGCATTGGAGAAGATCTGTACGATCTCGATTCCTACTCGCGCGTCTTCGTCGTCTCCATCGGAAAGGCGGCGCACACCATGGCTGCCGCTCTGGAGGCCCAGGTTGGCAGCAGCATCTTCGAAGCAGGCATTGTGGCCTCGTCGGTCGAGCCCGAAACCCAGGTTTACACAAATCAGGTGCGCGGGTTCCGCTACTTTCGCGGAGGGCATCCCACGCCCAATGCCGAATCGATTCGCGCCGCTGACGCGATTCTTAAATCGCTTGCGTCTCTCGACTCCACGGCGCTGGCCATCTTTATGATTTCCGGCGGCGGATCGTCGATTGTCGAGAAGCCCGTCGTTACTGTGAAAGACACTATGAAAGACAGTTTGGAAGACGACGAAATTTCTCTGCCCGATCTTGCCGCCACCTATCGTGCGCTCGTCCATTCGGGTGCGCCCATCGCCGAGATCAACGCCATTCGCAAACATCTTTCGTCGGTCAAAGGCGGACGACTGGCGCAGGCCGCTTATCCGGCGCAGCAGGTTTCAATTCTGGTCTCCGACGTGCCCGACGCGACGCCCGACGCGCTCGCCTCCGGGCCCACCATGCCCGATTCCACGTCCATTCATGACTGCGAGCGCATCGCCGCGAAATACGGCCTGATCGAGCAACTGCCGAAATCGGTGGCCGATCTGTTTCGTCAGCATGCGCTTGCAGAGACGCCCAAATCCGACGACCCCGCTTTTGTGCGCGCGCGCTGGTGGACCGTGCTCTCGAATAAAATCGCCGTCGACGAAGCCGCCGCGGCTGCCACCCGCGCCGGGTTCGCCGTCGAAGTCGATAATTCCTGCGACGACTGGCCTTACGACAAAGCTGCCGCCTACCTGCTTCATCGGGTTCGCGAACTGCGAAGCCAGGTATCCCGCGTCTGCCTGATCTCCGGTGGCGAAGTGACCGTGACGGTGCGCAACGGCGGCGTTGGCGGACGCAACCAGCAATTTGCTCTCGCCTGCGCCGAGCCAATTGCGGGGCAGGACATCACCGTCCTCAGTGCGGGCACCGACGGCATCGATGGCAACAGTCCCGCCGCCGGAGCGGTCGTCGATGGCAGCACCATCGCTCGGGCAAGCGATCCGGCAGGGGGACGCGCCCGTGGCGCTGAGGCCGTGTCCGGCGCTCTTTCCACCTTCAACGCTTTTCCTTTTTTTGACGGTTTAGGCGATGCCGTGATTACCGGACCGACCGGCAACAATCTACGGGACTTGCGCATCCTGCTGGCGTACTGATTCGCTCGCCGACTTTGAGGGTGGGCTGACTCTGCTATTCTCGCGAGAGACGGCCAGCGGATTGCTGCTGTGGCCGAACGTTAATGTCTTTGGAGGATCATGCCGATGAATGCCGGGAGGGTCTTTGCGATGGATCCCGAAGCCACGGGGAAACAGAGGGTCGCCGTCTTGCAGGAAGAAATACACATGATCCATCATGCCAACGAGCTGTATTGGCGGCATACGAAGCCCAGCGATGCAGACCGGGCGGAGTATTACCGCCGGCAGGATCGGTTGGAGGAGATTCGGCGCGAGTTGGCTGGACTGCCAGCGAAATAATTGAGCGGCCCACAGCTCGGCGTTTCCTGGGTGCAAACCAAGTCATTGCATATATTTACGGCGGGAACGCTAATCCCAGCTTTAATGTAGGGGCATGTCCGCTGCCCGCCGGTGCATGGTCTTCTGGCACAGTAAAGTCTTGTAATCTTGATTCCTGCGGCAGCGCCGACCCTTTAGACTGCATCCAACCCTAATACAACAAATTAACGGAGGTTTCGATTGAAACACACAGTAAGGATTGCCATCGCTCTTGCGTTTACTTGCGCTGCCCTGGCAGCTTTCTCGAATGTCGCCCAGGCGCAGAAAATCGACATTGGATTCGGCGTCAGCACGACGATCGCGCCGTCGGCCAACTCGACTGCTCCGTCGCTGAGCGGTGGCGCCTTCCCGGGCGTTAGCGGAGATGTCCTCTTCTGGCACAACCTGGGCTTTGGAGCAGAGGTGTTCTGGAAGGGAGGCTCACGCGATTGCCCATTTGCCGACTGCGAAGCTTCGGGCATCACGTTTCGCCCCGTGCTCTACAACTTCAACGCCGTGTATTCGCCCAAGATCGCCAGCCATGCGTACCTTGAGCTCGTCGGCGGCATCGGCGCGCTCGACACGCATTACTCTGCCTGTACGCTGAGTGGTAACAGTTGCGGTGGTAGCCAACTGCTGGCTTCCAGCAACCACTTCGACATCGATCTGGGCGGCGGCCTCAAGTTGTATGCCCACGGCGGATTGTTCATTCGCCCCGAGGCGCGCTTTTACTGGGTCAACAACGGCACCGCCGACTACAGTTCGAACCACGCCGCACGCGTCGGCGCCACCATCGGCTACACCTTCCGATAACGCGAGTTGCACGTGGCACGTTAGATTTGTCGTCAGATTTGTCATCCTGAGCGAAGCGAAGGACCTGCTGCTTGCCGGCTGCGGCAAGGGCTGGTCCTTCGTCAGCGAAGACGTTAGCGACGCCGGGTTCCCTCGACCTCTCAAATTGTCGGCCCGGATCGCACTCGCCAGTGGCCTGCATCCCTCATCCGGCATTATGATAGACCCATGAATTTTGGCTTCTCGGGCGAGATGATCTTTCTGTTTCTTCTGGCGCTGATTCTCTTTGGCCCGAAGAAAATGCCGGAGATCGGACGCCAGGTAGCGCGCATCCTCGGCGAGTTCCGGCGCGCTTCCAACGAATTCCGCGCGCAGATCGAATCTGAAGTCAACTCGCTCGATATGAGTGGGAAAGACATGGGGAAACCCGGCAGCGGTAATCCGCGGCAGCAGATGCTGCCGTCGTTCAAGGAACCGCTTGGAGCGCTGGCCAATCGCATCCTGAACCCGCCCACCGCCGCAAAGCCCACTCCGGCAGGGAACGCCGCGGCTGAAGTTGCCGCCGCTCCCGCTGGCGCTCCCGAGCCGTCGTCTGCTCCCGGCGCTGTCGTTCCGAGCGTTGTTCCGGGCGTTGTTGTTCCGAGCGCTGACGCTCCGAAAGTAGCGCCCGATGCCTGAGTTGTCAGCCGTCTCCTCCCCCAACGAATCCGTGCAGGAGAACGATAAAGAGAAGATGCCCAGCATGGGCTTCCTCGATCATCTCGAGGAATTGCGCAAGCGCATCGTTTATTCCGCCATCGCCGTCGCGATCGGTTTCTTCGCCTGCTGGGGATTCGCTGGGCGCATCTACGGCGTCATGCAGCGTCCCATCATGGACGCGCTCGCCCGCAACCATCTTTCCGCCAAGCTGGTCTACGTCAATCCCATTGAGCCTTTCAACCTCTATTTGAAAGTCGGGATGATGGCCGGCCTGTTCGTGGCCTCGCCCTTCGTGCTCTACCAGCTCTGGTGCTTTATTTCGCCCGGCCTGTACCGGCACGAAAAGCGCTATGTGCTGCCCTTCATGGTCTCGACCATCGGCCTGTTTCTGGCGGGCGGATACTTTGGCTACAAAGTCGTCCTGCCGCAGGCGCTGGTATTTCTGATCGGCTATGGCAAAGACTTTCAGCCGATGATTACGCTTACCGAATACAGTTCTTTGTTTCTGACCATCATCGTCGGTCTTGGCATTATTTTTGAAATGCCGATCTTGATATTCTTCCTGGCGCTCATGGGTATCGTGAGCGCCAGCTTCATGTGGCGAAACATCCGCTATGCCATCCTGCTCATTTTTGTCGTCGCAGGCATCGTCTCGCCCACACCCGATATCCTGAACATGTGCATCTTCGCCGCGCCCATGGTCGCCTTGTATGTGATGAGCATTGCCATCGCCTGGCGCGTGCATCCTGCGCAGCGCAACAAGCGCGCGGAGAAAAAGAACTCCGGCTAAGCCAAGAAATCCAGCCCCGGAGGGGCGAGCCAGTTTAGCCCAGCGCTTCAGCGCTGGGAACAGTGCCAGAAAGGATTCAAGTCCCGGAGGGACGATCCAGTTCTTATGCTCAGTCACAGAGGAACGCAGCGGTTTAGGATTTTTCTAGTGCTCCTGGCGATGGTTAGCACCGCAGCTTGCTCCAAAGGAGCCGACACGAACGCAACCAGCGCCGCCGCAAACCCCGAACCAGCCACCGCGACGCCGGTTCCGAGTGCAGCCGCCGCTGTCGACAACGCTCCGCTCCCGCACATCGATGCCAAGCGCGCCTTCGAATACACGCGCGAAGTCGCCGCCTTCGGACCGCGCTACATGGGCAACGAAAATCACAAGAAGCTGGAGCGCTACATCATCGACCACTTGAAGGGTGATCAGGTGGAGGACGACGCCTTCACCGCCGACACCGTGGAAGGGAAGTTCCCGGTCCGCAACATCATCGCGAAGTTTCCCGGCACGAAAGATGGCATCATCGTCATCATGGGCCACTACGACACCAACTATCCGCTGCGCAATATCGGATACGTGGGCGCGAACGACGGCGGCTCTTCGACTGCCATCCTGCTCGAATACGCCAACCAGTTGCGCGTTGGCCGCGATCAAAAGCCCGACAAAAAGCGCGATGGCTACAGCGTATGGCTGGTCTGGACCGACGGCGAAGAAGCCGTGAAGACCTGGAGCGACACTGACAGCGTCTACGGCTCCCGCCATCTGGCCGAAAAATGGGAGAAGGACGGCACGCTCAAAAAGATCAAAGCGCTCATGGTAATGGATATGATCGGCGACGCCGACCTGGACATTCAACGCAACACCAAGGGCGCTCCCTGGCTGCTCGACCTGATCTATACGGCCGCCGAGCGCGAAGGCTATCAATCCCACTTCTACGCAATGCAGGGAGAGATCGAAGACGACCACATACCCTTCTTCGATCGTGGCGTACCCTGCGCCGACGTCATCGATCTCGACTACGGATACAACAACGTCTTCCACCACACCGCGCAAGACACCATGGACAAGCTCAGTCCCAAGAGCCTGCAAATCGTGGGCGACACGATCATGGAGACCATCCACCTGCTCGACCAGCGCTAGGAAAGAGGTTAATCGGGCACGACCAGTTATTTTGAGGGAGACGGCGTTGGTTCGGTGACGTCGCTTAGCAACGGGGGTCAGGTCTTGGCCAATACCTATGCCTACGACTCGTTCGGCAAGTTGACGGCATCCACGGGAACGCTGACCAACCCGTTTCAATATACAGGGAGGGAATTCGACCAGGAGACGGGAGCCTACTACTATCGGGCACGCTACTACGATCAGAACGTCGGCAGGTTCGTTGGTGAGGATCCGATTCGGTCTCGAGGTGGCATCAATTTTTATGCGTATGCGGGTAATTCGCCCGTCAACTACATCGACCCGCTGGGGCTGGTGCGAAACGATATCATGCACGTTCCTTGTAATGAAGAGGAATATTTCGACTGCTACGACAGATGTGGTTCTCGAGGGGGTTGAGATATGTGAGGTCACATGGTTCTGGAAACTTCGTCGCTGGCAACCTGGAAATAAACCCGGAGGAATACCTACGTACGACTGGGTTAGAGGGGAAATGAACTGCGTATGTAACGAGCCTAATGAGACATGCAAGAAGCTTGCTCCGGGGCTTGTCCCCTTTTTCGTGTTCCTTGAGGAGTATGGGTGGGTATTTGCATTTTAGAGTTCCGGGAGCAACCAGATGCGATTTGAGGAACGACTCCTTAAGCCTTATGCTGAGCCGGTGTCCTTTAGTGAGCTAAGACAAGGGGTAATCTACTTCTCCGTCAGCTACCTTGACGACCAATTGCTGATGCCCACAGTGGAACCGCTCATTTACGTAGGAGAAAACTTGGATGCTGGTGACGTTGGGCGCGTTTTGTACTTCCAGGATGTGTCGTCCTATCGAAGGGGTATCCGGCGCGACTCCCCATCCAAAGAGGATGAGGCAACCTTCTTCGCCGTTTCAGAAGGCAAAATGCCGCCCATTTTTGAATATGAGCGTGCTCTGGACGAACTCCTGCGGTGCGCGCTCAGGCGCCGCAAGATGCCAGAGGATCGCTTATGACGCAAACGGCAATACGCTTACGGATGCCAGCGGCAAGAGCTACACCTGGGACTTTGAGAACCGGCTGGTGTCGGCGGTGGTGCCGGGCACAGGGACGGTGAACTTCAAGTATGACCCCTTCGGCAGAAGAATCTACAAATTGTCGCCGAATTTCATTGGATCTTTGCTTATGACGGAAACAATCTGATCGAGACCATGAATTCCAGCTTGTTACGCTTCGACCATTCGCGCGCTTCCGCGAGCGCTTTCTCCTCTTCCGCCGTGACTGGTTCGTCGTCGATGGGAGCGCGAGCAATGGCGCGGGATACGGGATCAAGCATCGCTTCGAGCAGGCCAACCACCGCGGAGAGCTGGGTCGCCGGAAGCCGCTCGATCAGCTCGTGGGCTTGCCGCTTCTCGTTGGTGGAACCATGGGTGGAACCATGCGCCATGAGAATCAGTCTAGCGAAATCTACCGCTCTTCGCTAGATAGCAGGCGTTACCGAAGACTACGGTCAGCGCTCGCTGTACTTCACCTCCGGATAAGCCCGGGCAAACAAGACCCAGAGCGCGCCGATGACGACGAAGACGAGGTAGCTTCCCTCCGGGCCAACCGAGCCTCCCGTTAGCCACTCGGGACCGTGCAAGCTGGAGTTGAGCAGGTGGCCGGGGAGAATCGAGCCGCTGTCGGGAACGGAGTAGAGATAACTCTCGCCCCAGTCCCACGCCATGTGGAAGCCGACGGCCCACCACAAATCGCCCGTCCGCCGCAGCGTCAGGCAAAGGAAAAAGCCGATGCAACCGGCCGCCACCAGGCCCGTTTTCGCTTCTCCGGGATTGGAGCCGTGAATCGCGCCGAACGTGCACGACAAAAGCGCCGCCGTGGGCCAGAAATTCATTCCTCGCGAGAGCACCCACTGCGAGTAGCCGCGCATCAGGAAATCTTCAAAGAATGCGGTGATCAAGAAAAATGCGGCGTAATATGCGCCGAATTTCCAGATGCGAGCGCCGTGCAGAGCGAGCGATCCGAACGCAAACACGCCCGCGAATCGCAACACCACCATTAGTATGCTCAACGACACAATTCCCCATAGCGTGCCGATCCAGAAGTTTCGCCGGAAGGCGCGGCGCGGAGGCAGTCCGAAGTCACCGAATGGACGTTGCTCGATGCGAGCCATGGCAAAACCCGGCAAAATCGCGGCCAACATCATGCTGGCTTCGACCGTCATCCGCCACTCGAGAACACCCAGATGCGACCGGAGCGAGACCAGCAGCCAGCCTTCCACCTGGAAGACGACAAACGCCAGCGCCAGGTAAATCAGCCAGCGCGTTCCGGGATAGATTCCCTCAGGCCCGATGAAGACATCGAGCAGCGGAGACTCGCGGCGAGCGGGCGCCGAGGATGCAGGCATCGGCGGGATTCCAGGCGAAGGCGCAAGTGGCGTAGCGTCCTCGACGGGAAGCGGTGGCTGCGACTCCGCGGATGAAGGCGGTAACGGTTTGGAGTCCATCATTCGTAGTTACCCAAAGCAGCGATCCATCTTTAGTTATCCAACACTGCCCTGGACATGGTAAAACACTCGGTCTGCTTGTTCCGCGAATTGTTGGCCAATGTTGCGCCGATTTCTCCATTCCGAAGCTTTTCGCGCTCCGCAACGGATCGCGGCGGCGCTGCTGCTGGTCTATCTGTTGCAGTGCGTGTGGCTGATCCGCGCGCAAACGCTGCAGGCCTCGGTGCCAGACTCCGACCAGGCGTTGCGCATCTACGCGGGTCTTGAGCAGTGGAAACGCGGCGTCATTGCCGGAACCCCCGAGTCGCTGCGTTCGGAAGCGGCTACTGGCGTGCCTTCCGCCGGACGCGCCGGACGTCTCCGCGTGCGCGACGGGTTCGATCAGGACCGCTCGCCTCTCTATTACCTCATCGCCGCCGCGCCGCTTCTGTTGCGCTCCGGTTCGTGGCTGCCGGAATCACTCCAGCCGTTACTGGCCGCGAGCCCGTACTTGTTCTTCGGCGTCATGCTTGGAGCTTCCCTTTGGTACGTCGCGCGCCGTCTCTACGGCAACGCTGGCGGGTACATCGCGCTTGCCCTCTACTGCTTTTCGCCGGCCATGATCGTGAATACGGCCGGTACGCAAAGTTTGGGGGAAATGGGCGCGGTGTGGGGCGCGTTTGGAACCATCTTCACCGCCATCGCCGTGGCGCACACACTCTACGCTCCCAGAGAAGTTGTGCTCTGGAACTGGCGGCGCACGCTGCTTCTCGGCTTGTCACTGGCGCTGGCCGCAGGCAATCAGTTCTCGCTGGGGGTGTTGGCGCTGGCGATTTTGCCACTCATGTTGTGGGTGGCGCCGGTGCGACCGCGCGCCGTGCTCGTTATCTGGATCACTGCCATCGCAGTTGGCGTGGTGCTGTTGTTTGCCGGCTACTTTTTCGAGCCTGCGTTGTTCGAGCAAGGGATGCTGCATGCGCGCTGGATCAACTTCGAGCCGGCTGCATTTGGCGTGTCGGTTTCCTACCGCAACGCCTGGCAAACGCTCTTCGCCGGCAGCCCGCCGCTGGCGCTCGCGTTGCCGGTCGCACTAATCGCGCACATGGCATGGAGGCGCAGCCGCTATTTCGGCAACACTGCGCCGCTGCTGATCGCGGCGTTGCTGCTGATTCTGGCGCTGGGCGCTCCCAATTTCCCAGGACAAGGGTTGCAGCTGACGATGCTCGTATTCTTCTTCGTTTTCGTCAGCGGAGTGTGCGCCGATTTGATCGAGACTCCGCAAAGGCAGTTCGTGAGGGCGGGCCTTATTGGGTTGTTGGGCGCATCGGGGATCTGGAACATGTACCAGTTGTGGCGCGTCGAGTTTCGATAAAATAACTTCCATGGATCGTGGGACGATATGGCGCCTCTGGCTGCCCTTGGTTGGCGGTCTTATCGCGGTTGTCGAGATCTTTCGATCCGCACACCAAACCTCGGCGTCGGCACGGTGGATCGGCCTGTTGCTCGCTTTGATCGGACTCGCGGGGGTGATTCTCAGCCGCTACACTTTGGGACGTTCGTTCTCGGTGACTGCCAAAGCGACCGCGCTCGTCACCTGGGGCATTTACTCCCGCGTACGCAATCCGATTTATGTTTCAGGATTCATTTTCATTGCAGGGGCGATCCTCATGATTGGCCGGCCGGAGGGGCTTGTTCTTCTGCTGGCGCTGATTCCGATGCAGATTGTTCGGGCGCGCCGCGAGGCCACGGTTTTGGAAGCAAAGTTCGGCGATGCCTATCGCGAATACCGCAAAAGCACATGGTTCTGAGATATGCTGTCCGGGTCTTCCGCCTCCCCGCTGCTATCATTTCAGCAACGAAATCCAGCGAAGGATCAACGAATCGACTATGAGCACCCCAACGCCAACTGCTGCCCCCAAAACCATTTATGTAACTCGCACCGGCCTGCCGCTGAGTTTCAAGCTGGAATGGCCGTTTCGACATGCAACCTCTGGAGCCGACTTTGAAGTGCTGCATACAGTGATCACGCTGGAGAATTCAGACGGGCTGCGCGCGCTGGTGGCGGTGAATCTTTCCGTCACCTTGCGCGAAGAATTGGCTTCGCTCGATCCGAAAGACACGGAAGGACCAGTCATCAATGCACTGCGCAAGGAGGTTGACCACCATCAAACGGAGTTTGTGAAATCTGGCAAACTGGTGCCGCTGCCTTTTTCCAGCCGCCACTACAGTTTCAAACTCAAGAAGTGGACTTTCGGCAAAGCCACGGACGAAGAAATCGCCCACATGGTCGAGCGCAAGGTGTACTGGCAGACGCGCCTGGTGGGCGGAGACGTCTGGCTGGGCGATCCGACCGAGGCCCTGTACCTGGACACCACTGCCGATCACGTTGTTGAAATTGCCGCCGGACTCGCGCAACAGGGGCTCTTCACCTTAGCCCGGCGCCATGCCACGGCGCTTCCGGCCCTGATGAATCGAAAGGACCGCTTCGAATCTGAGATGGCGGCAGCGCGTCAAGAGTTGGAGGAAAAGCACGCCTTTGAGCGCGGCTAGGCGCGCTCATTTGCGACACACGGCTACCACACACGGCATGCGCTTTCGCGCACCATCGGCTGACCCGGCTTGCAATGGAACGCGGCTCGAAATTCGTTCATGTTCGAAACCACACCGTTGGCCCGATATTTCTCCGGCGAGTGCGGATCCATCGTGGCCCGCAGCCGTTTATTCTCATCGCGCTCGTTTGTGCACCAGCCCTGACCATAAGCAACGAAGAAGCGTTGCTCGGGCGTCAACCCATCCAAGGGTTCCAGCTTTTGGTCTTTTGTGTCTTCCTTCCACGCCAGATATGCGAGGAGTGTTCCGCCAAGATCCGCCAGATCCTCACCGTTGGTGAGTTTGCCGTTGATCTTGATGTCGTCGATAATCGGGTATCCGGAATATTGGTCGACCACGCATTGGGCGCGCTGCTCGAATTCCTTGCGGTCGGCATCGGTCCACCAGTTGCGCAAATTACCCTGAGCGTCGAACTGGCTGCCCTCGTCGTCAAACGCGTGGGTGAGTTCGTGGCCCATAGTGGCGCCGGTGTCGCCGTAATTGGGCGCGGCGTCGGACAGGGCGCTGAACAGCGGCGGCTGCAGAATTCCCGCGGGGAAGTTGATGTCGTCTTTTTGCGGATCGTAATAAGCGTTGACAGTGGGCGGCGTCATTCCCCATTCGTTGCGGTCGACCGGCTTGCCGATTTTCGCAAGTTGGCGGTGAAATTCAAACCATGATGCACGTTGCGAGTTGCCGATTTCGTCCCCGCGCACGATTTCGAGGGCGCTGTAGTCACGCCAGGCGTCGGGATAGCCAATCTTGTTGGCGATGGCGTGCAGCTTGATGAGCGCCTGTTCCTTGGTCGCCGCACTCATCCATGGCAAGGTCTGAATCTCGCTCTGCATGGCCGCTTCAACTTCTTTCACAATCTTCTGCGCAGCCTGTTTTGCGTCGGGGCTGAAATGCTTCGCGACATACGCCTGACCCAAGGCTTCGCCCAGGTCGCCATCCACATCGTTCGTGCAGCGTTTCCAGCGTGGCGGCAGTTCCTGCTGGCCGCTGAGAATCTTGCCGTAGAAGTCAAAATTCTCTTTTACGAATGGCGAGGAAAGATCGCGGGCTGCGTCGTGCGCCGCATGCCAGCGCAGATAGGTTTTCCAGTTCGCTAAGGTCTCTTTTTCAATTTCGGCACTCATGACGTGGAAATAGTCCGGTGTCACCACGTTCAGAGTTGCGAGCGGGGAGCCAATCGACCCCACATTGGTTTTTGCGAAGTAATCGCTCCAGGCAAAGGACGGCGCCAGCTTTTGCAGTTCCTCCACGCTCATCTTGTGGTAGAGCTTCGGTGGATCCCGCCGTTCCACCAGGGTCATCTGGCCCTTGGCAAGGGCGGTCTCAATGCGCATGACGGTGGCCGCTTCCGCGGCAGCCACGGCCGGATTATCGCCGAGCAACTCGAACATCTTCCCGACGTGCGCCACGTACGCCTTGCGCAACTCTACGGACTTCGGGTCGTCCTTAAAATAGTAATCGCGGTCGGGCAGGCCGAGTCCGCCCTGATCGGCCTCGGCGATCACCTGGGCTGAGTCCTTGTAGTCCTGATCGGAACGAAATGCGAACAACGGTCCCCCACCTTCGAGCGAAGGAGGAAACTGTGAAGTCGCGACGTAGCCGGCGAGATCGTGCTTTGATTTTAGGCGCGCGATGCGATCGAGTTCGGGCGCCAACGGCTTGGCTCCGAGTTTCTCAATGGCTTCCTCGTCCATACACGAGGCGTAGTAGTCGCCGATCTCTTGCGTGACCGGATCCCGCGTCGTGCTGGCTCTTGCCGCTGCCTCGAGAATCGCCCTCAACTGCGCGCGGTTCTCATCCTCAAGCTTGCCGGACGTACCCCAACTCGATTGATCCGGCGGAATGGGATTCTTCTTGATCCATCCGCCGCAGGAGTAGGTGTAGAAATCGACGCACGGGTCGATGGTCTTATCCATGGCGGAGACGTCGAGTACAGGCTCGGAGGGACTGTGCTGGGCAAAAACAGGCAAAGCGGCCGAAAGGGCCGCCACGATGAGAGCGGAGATTTTCCAGTTCATAGGGCTTTAGGGTGCGAAATTGCCCTCTGAGATTATCGTGTTGTTTAAAACTTATCCAGTGTGACCGAGCGGCAGCGGCGACGACTACGTTTCGATTTCCACATAGCACACTCGGCCGACGATGTGGTCGCCGGGCTTCTCTCTCTGTCGGAGGGTTATGACTTCGATTGGGCCGGCGGGGTTATGTGGACGCAAAATCAGGCAGTTGTTCACAAGCTCGACGTATTTTATGTTGCAAACCCCGTCCTTCCGCACGGCATACATGTTCTTTTCGCCTCTGCGGTAGGGAATCAAGGTATTGTAGTGGCGGTCGAGCAACAGGACAGCACCGGGCGTGATTCGGGGATGCATGCTCACGCCCTGTTGCGCATCCGCTTTGATCATCACGAAACGTTCCCAAGCGGTGCGGCCCGCTTCCGCCGCCATTCTCAAAGAGGTTAGAAAGCTCCTCTTCATCTTCAGTATGTCTTTGACGTGCATGCTCTTAATGACCGCCTCGGAGGCGGCGAACTGAGAATCGACCACCGCTATGTTGTCGAATTCATCGTCGCTCGGCGGAAAGATCGAAGCCCGCTTGTTGATTTCTGCGGGATCGATTAGATCCAGCACCGAAAGGTGCTGCGCAGACAGAGCTTTGTCCATGCCTTCCAGGCTTAGCCCGCGCTTGCGATTCAGAAAGTTCGAGATGTGCGCTTGTTTGAAACCGGTCTGTTGCGCGAGACGTAGGCCAGTGAGTTCCCCGTCCTCAATACGCTTCCAAAGGGCCTTGCGCAGATTCTCTTGCAGCGTGCCGAATTTCATCGGCGGAGTATAACAGCATATACTAGCTTTAAGCTATTGTTAATGTAACAACAACATCCAAAAGACAATATATGTCTTGACTTATGTCATTGTGAAATTTAGGATCGCTGGATTATATGTTTCAAAATGCACTTATACCGCAAGAAAGGTGTACCAGCAATGATAGAAGTAGAGTCTCCCGAGAACGAAGAAAGAAGCTTCGGAGAGTTCCGCCGAAAGATACGGTCGGCGGAAATGCTCTCCGCAGCCATGCAGCGACTGTTGCAGGCGATTCACTTTAACGGGCGCTTGAGCGTTCTTGTGCAGAACGGGCAGGTGCTCAAATCTGGCTATGAAGAGGGTTACTTCCGACAGCCACATTCGGGAGTAACCGCCAGGCTGCAATAAGGTCGCCAAACCCAATTCAATAGCTCCACAGGTCATCGTAAGAGAAACGAGCCCTGGGCCGAGAAATCGGCGCCAGGGCTTTTTTGTTTGTTTTCTTAATTTCATACTTTTATTTCCGAGAGCGAGGCAATCATGAAATCGAGCAGCAAGATGGAGTGGCAGGAAATCCAAGTCGAACTGAAGTATTGCGAACGGTGCGGCGGATTGTGGCTGCGTCTGCAGGGAAACGGTGGAGTGTATTGCGCCAGTTGCGATGTGCGTTTACAAGCAAGGCCGGACCCCGGAGGCGTGCCGATGTCCCGGGCCCGGCGGCGCAAGCGTCGTGAGCAAGAAACCGACCTTCGTACCTCGGCCAGGATTGACCTTCTGCAAGGAGTGGCAGCAGTTGAGGTGCGCATATGACAAGCGCATTGGCAATTGCACAGGTGGCGAGGATGCGAGTAGGCGATCTGATGGGACAAGCGGGGTTGCCTCCATCGGTGCTGTATGGGGAAACGGAGATTGAGTTATCGGTCTACCGCGGGCGAACCGTTGCTCTGCTACGGCGGTATGCCAAAGCATCGGTCGAGGTGGGGAGACTGCCATCGCTGCTGGGGCGGGAGTTTTTCCGGACGCGAGTTAGCTCCTCCACGAGGAAGAGCTTTGAAGACGTAGTTATCTTTGTAACCGACATGGAGAAAGCGATCGAGAAGCTGGGTGTAATGGAAAAGCAACTGCTCGCCATGAATATCCTAGAGGAATATACGGTGGACGAGATTGCGCGGCTGCTGGCGTATAACCCTAGGAAAATTCGACGGTTACTCGCGGAAGCACTCGACCAGTTGGCGGGGATATTGGTGGAGGGGGGGATTTTAGGGTGTCAAGAGGGTAGAAATCATAAATGTCAGTTAAGTTGTTCAAAACGCGGGCAATATAAATCCGGGAAAAATGTCCAAACACCCCCTCGGATCTGATATTCTAAACTTAAGAGGTCAAGAAAACTTGGGACTCTGAAGGGCGCGATTCATTTCGCGCCCTTTTTCTTTGGGGACGGTAGAATCGTAAGATACCGAGTTCGGGAAAGCGAAGCAAAGGCACCATGGACATCACCTGGGTCACGGAACGAGTTGCGCTGGGAGGCGGGATCTGGAACTCCCGGAACATGGAAGAGCTGACGCAAGCCGGGGTGACGCATGTGGTCAATATGCAACTGGAGTTCGACGACCGGCCGCTGGCGGAGCCGTTTGGGGTGAAAGTGCTGTGGAATCCGACGGACGACGATTTTCTGCCGAAGCCGCCGGAGTTGCTGCGGCGTGGGGTGGATTTTGCGTTGGCGGCGCTGGAAGATCCGGAGGCGCGGGTTTATGTGCATTGCGCGGCGGGGGTGCACCGGGCTCCGATGATGACGCTGGCGGTGATGTGCGCGCTGGAATGGGAAATCGAAGAGGCGATGACGCTGATTGAGACGCGGAGGCCGGTGGTGGACTTCGCGGACGTGTATGTGGAAAGCGTGCGGCGGTTCTTGGAGGCGCGGGTGGAGAGGTAGGAAGGTTAGAGGTTCGAGGTCAGATTGAAGAGGTAAGCTAAACGCTCACTGATGGGTTCTGAGCGAAATCGCCTGGTTGCAACAGTTATCTTCAAAGAGGGCTATAGTCAGTTGAAACAGGCAAGCGCCTGAGTGGAGGAAGGCCATGAGAATCATCGGCTTAGTTATGCTTTTTGCCGTATCGGCATTTGCCCAGGTACCGCCCCCCGTTGCTACGGCAGCCTGCGGCCTCGAGAAGGTCAGCTTCAACGTGAAGCTGGACGAATCCCAACACGCACTGGCGCAGCCCGAACCGGGCAAGGCGTGGGTTTACTTCATTCAGGAAAAGGGCTCAGATGCCCTCGGCGTGACGACCATGATTGGATTGGACGGAACATGGGTGGGCGCAAATAAGAACAGTTCTTATTTCGGCGCGTCCGTAGAGCCGGGAGAGCATCATGTATGTGCGAACGTGCAGTCCCATCGGGGACATCCCGTGAGCCTCGTGCATTTCACCGCGGAGGTAGGAAAGGTTTATTACTTCAATGCGCGAGTCGTTTACGGAGAAGCAGCCGACGCGAACTTGTTTTTTGCTGCGGTCGACAGCGACCAGGCCAAGTATCTGATTGCCTCCTTTCCGCTGAGCGTTTCAACTCCCAAGAAGTAACGTATGTACTTTGGGATGCGGGGCGGCATTAGCGTAATTTACAACGTGTACGTTGGTCGCTGTTGAAATATCCATTTCACTCAGTGGCGTCAGGACGGGCATTTTGAGTGAAATCGCCTGTTAACAGAAGTTGACCCTGCGGCTCACGAGCGTGGCGTGCGAGTGGGATGTAATATTGTCGTTCGGCCATGACAACGCCATCACTGGTTATCTTCAGTATCGCCGATTAATACAGGTGGGGCCAATTGTGAGTATCAAGGGTAAGAACCGGCGGGGTCATCGTGTATCCCGCAACGAAATTTCCCAAGAGGGATAAGGTGGTGGAATCCCACCCTAACGTCGCATACAGCGCGACGTTAGGATGGGGCACCCGGCGGGTGGAGAGGTAGGAAGGTTAGAGGTTCGAGGTCAGATTGAAGAGGTAAGAACCGGCGGTTGTGCGAGGGAGTACATAGGTCCTTCGCTTCGCTCAGGATGACAGGGGGTTTACGGAGCGTAGCCGGGGTAGGGGTCCTTCGACTCCGTTCGGCTTCGCCTCACTTCGCTCAGGATGACAATTCGTAAGTTTTGGTAACAAGCCGCTCGGTTGAGCGGCTTTTTTATTGGGCGGAATTGGCTTGCGCTTATTTAGGAGAGATAAAGACATGCGCGGATGGTTGGCGGAGAACAAGGGTTGGCGGGCGATGACAGCGGAGGTGGGGATTGCGCTGGCGCTGATCGCGACGACAATGACGTTGTCGATGCGAGCGCTGGCGCAAGGGCAAGGGCCGGCGCTGACGACGATCAGCGACACGGTGTACAGGGCGGACGGAACGGCAGCGGCAGGAACGGTGCTGATTTCGTGGCCGTCGTTCCAGACGGCACAAGGGCAGGCGGTGACGGCGGGGAATCTGGCGGTGACGATCGGGGCGCAGGGAGCGTTTACGGCGCAACTGGTTCCGAATGTGGGAGCGACGCCAACGGGGACTTACTATGTTGCGGTTTTTCAGTTGGATGACGGAACGGTGCGGACGGAATATTGGGCGGTTCCAACGACTTCGCCGACCACGATTGCGGGGGTGGTGACGACGCCGGGTACGGGGCTGGGGAATCTGGTGGCGACGCAGCAATACGTGAATGAGACGGTGGCGGCGGCGGTAGCGAATGTGGGAGCGGGAGCGTTTGTTCCGCTGGCGGGCGGGACGATGACGGGTCCGCTGACGCTGCCGGCAGATCCAGTTGCGCCGAATCAGGCGGCCGACCGGAACTACGTGGATAACGGGCTGGCGGTGAAGGCGGATCTGGTGAATGGGATGGTTCCGCCGGGTGAACTGGGGGCGGGGGTGGCGAATTCTTCCACCTGTTTGAACGGGAACTCCACCTGGGGAGCTTGCGGCGGGGGCGCGCCGGCGGGAATCACGTATGCGACGACGGCGCTGAATTGGACCGAGACGATGGCGAGCGCGATCACGGGCGGAACGCAGGCGACGGTGACGCTGACGCCTTGCCCGGTGGGCGTCGATACGACGAGCGGATACGGCTATCAGGTGTATTTGTCGGGCGGAGGAAACAGCGAAGCGGTCAGCGTAATGGCGGGGGCGGGGGGATGCACGTCGGGAGCGGCGTCGGGAACGATCACGTTTACTCCTTTCTATTCGTATGCGGCGGGATTCACGATTGGGTCGGCGTCGTCGGGGATCCAGGAGACGGTGAACGCGGCTTGCGGGACGAGTTCGACGACGTGGCAAAACAGCCAGTGCAATGTGACGATTCCGGCGAATGGGCCGGGGTACCCGGCGCACTCGCTGAGCACGTACAACGTGTATGGCACGATTTATCTGCACACGAACCAATCGGTATTGAACGGGGCGGGGACATCGCTGAACTGCGTGGGGCGGGGCGCGTGCGTGCAGGTTGGGGATCTGGCGAGTTCGAACGACTTCACGGATACGACGGTGAGCGGGCTAAGTTTTCGCTCGCCGACGAATCTGGCGAGCAGTGCGGCATTTGCGGGAGTGGCGATCACGCAAACGCAGAGGGCGTCGCAGGTAGCGACGATCACGACGGCGAGCGCGCACGGCTTTCGGGTTGGGGACATGGTGACGATCCTGTTTACCGACAGCAGCAGCTACTGGGGCGACGCGACGATCACGGCGGTGCCGAGCGCAACGACGTTTCAGTACGCGCACACGGGTGCGGACATTGGGGCACAGGCGACTCCGGGGGTGGTAGCGCTGGCGTATGTCGCGGTGCTGGACAACGCGATGAACACGCACCTGATCGACATTGCTTACGACAGGGTCGGGGAGGGTGGAAGTTTTAACAATTTTTTCGATTTGTGGGACGACGAGAACGCGACGATCGAACACTTCAACAATCAAGCGAAGCCGCTGAATAACAATACGAACTGGACGGGGTCGTTTGTATTCTCGGCGGGGAACCAGAGTCACCAGATTGCACCGGTGATCACGTTGCGAGATTCGAACATCACGGCGAATTACGCGAACGGAATTACCGATTACAACTCCAATGGACTGTATATCGAGAACACGGTCATTCAAGCGAGCGGGCCGTGGCAGGTGTACTCCTCGAACACGACGGGCAATTATCAGGGGGCCTTTCTTAAGAATCTTTATTCGGAGAGCAGCACGGCGTTGAACCCGGCGAGCCCGGCGCATTCTCCTTTTGCGGGGCTGGGGATTGCGGGCCTGATTGCGGGAGCATCGAGTGCGGCGGCGAGCTTCCAGATTACGGGAGGCGGCGGGCCGTCCGGGGGGTTTGCGTCGGGTGGAAGCGGGACGACGCCGTACTCCTATTACATCGTGGCGAATGACACGACGGCGGGCACGCAGACTTCGCCGATGCAGGTGCTGAATTGGCTTTCGACGGGCAGCGACTCGATTCCGGTAAGTTGGCCGAGAGTGGCGAACGGGACTGACGCGATCACTTATGACGTGATTCGCATGACGACGGCAGGCGGGATCGAACAGAACTTGCCATATCCCTACAACGGCGGATGCCCGGGTGGATCGGGCGGGACGTGCGGATATGTGGCGAAAGGGCTGACGCAAGCGGTGGCGTGCGCGGGCGGGTTGGTGTGCAGTTATACGGATACGGGATCGTCTTCGACTTCGACTTATACGATCGAAATTGGAGACTATGCGGGCAATCTGGTTTTCTGGCCAGGGTCGTTAGTCTCGGTGAACAAGAGCGTACGAGTGGATGCCGAGGTGAATAACCCGGTGGGCGCGGGTTTGTATGGGAACGCACTCCAGGTGGCGAACCAGTGCTCCGATTATGGAACGGCGTCGCCGGGCGGTTACACGACTTGCCTGGCGAGCATGACGGGACACGTAGGCAGCGGAGTGCAGAATCAGTCGGCCACGGTGCTGACCGACGGAGGATCGGTGGGCGGTGGGCAGCAGCTCAGCAAGGGGCGGCTGAATTTCTCGAGCACTCCATTTACGGGGGTGCAGCCGCACCACATCGTAACGCTGATCGATTCGCAGCCGGGGCTGACGCAAGCGACGTGGGGGTATCCATTGACATGAAATATTCAAACGATGAGGGAGCGGGGGAGTCGCAATCGCCGTTGGTGGTTCGGCTCGACGGCGATTTCCAACAGAAGGTGCTGGACAAGCTGGGGCGATTGGAAGCGAAAGTCGACATGATCGTCGGCAATGGACAGCCGGGGCGGATGAAGTTGGCCGAAGACCGGCTCGTCGAGCTGGAGAGAAACGATCTTCGCCGAGCGGTGTATGACCGGATTGTGATTGCGGTGCTCACGTTTGCGATTACGTTTGCGATCAGCGCGGCGGCGGCCTGGCGGGGACGACTGGGGCTGAGGTAGAGCAGGCGGGTGGGGCAACGACGGTTTACGGTCGTGAGAAAAGGCTTCACCACCGGGTACACAGAGGAACACAGGGGAGAGCGTGCCTTCCGTCTGAATCGTGGGCGGCGGAGTCCGTCCGCGGCGTTGTTGAACCGGTCAGAGTGCGCAGGATCGAGAGGAGCGGTTTGGTGTTTAAGCATCCGAACGTACATCGCGAGTTGGTGGAGTATTCCGAGGCGCAGAAGTTGCATGTGGTTTCGGTGTATTCGAATCCTTATCGCTGGCAGCGGCGGCGGGAGAGTTTCCATGATTTCCGGCTACACATGGAAGGCAGTCCGAATGTTGCGCTGCATGTGGTGGAGGTTGCGTTTGGAGACCGGCCGCATGAAGTTACAAGCGCGGAGAATCCGCTCGACTTGCAATTGCGGACCGACTCGAATCTTTGGATCAAGGAGTGCGCGATCAACGAGGGCGTGCGGCGGTTTCCGGCGGGCTGGCAGTATGGCGGGTACGTGGACGGCGATTTCCACTTTACGCGGCATGACTGGGCGCTGGAGGCGATTCACATGCTCCAGCATCACAGTTTTGTGCAGTTATTCAGCACTTATGCGGATTTGACTGGAGAGACTGCGACCAGTTACTCGGGGCATCGGCCTTATCGCATGAGCACGAGTTTCGCATGGAACTACCTACACCAGCGCGACTTTTTGTTATCCCGGCGAGCGCGGCGTGGAGCTAGCGACAGTTATATGAAGGCTGAGCGGCCTGGCACGACGGAGCATGGGGGGAGTTTTCCTTTTGGGTATGCTCCGGGAGCGACGGGAGGGGCGTGGGCCTGGCGGCGAGACGCTTTCGATACGGTGGGCGGGATGCTGGACACGTGCGTGCTGGGGAGTGCTGACTGGCACATGGCTTTCGGATTAGTGCAGGCGACCAACGTGGCGGCGGAAATGAAACGGTGCACGCAACCGTATGTGGAATCCGTGTTGAATTGGCAGGCACGAGCGGCGAAGTTGAATGGCGTGGAGGGGCGGTCGCCGATCGGATGCATCGATAACTTCGCGACGCATGCGTTCCATGGGAGTAAGGTGTTGCGGGCTTATGGAGAGCGGTGGGGGATTTTGAAGAAGTGGGATTTCAATCCGGGGACCGACATCGCGCGGGATTGCCAAGGGCTGTGGCGATGGACAGGGAACAAGCCGGGGCTGCGCGACGATGTGGCACGGTATTTTATTGAGCGCTCGGAGGACGGGCCGCTGCTGCTGGGAGAAGCGCCGCTGGTTTGAGGAAGGTCGGGTGATCGAAGGGAGACTCTGATTTAGCGTCGGCGGAAAGCGTAAACCACGGGGTACACAGGGTTGCACGGAGGGCTTCAGGGACTTGATCGGAGCTTTCCTTAAGCAAGAAACCCCTGCCATCCCGCAAATGTGTGCCGGGAGTAGGGGTCCCTGGCTCCCCCACCCCAGAACGCGCAAAAAACGCACGTTCCGGGGACCCCGGTCGCTCGGGATGACAAGAACTTAAGGGGCAATAGCTAGCCGACTTCTTCGCTCCAGGTTTCCAGGGTCTTTTTTACAACGACCATGAATTGGTCGGCGAGAGCGCCGTCGATGATGCGGTGGTCGTAGCCGAGGGTGAGATGGACAACGGAGCGGATGGCGATGGAGTCTGCGCCGTCCTTGTCGGTGAGGACCATGGGCTGCTTGGTAATTCCGCCGACGCCCATGATGGCTGCGTTGGGTTGGTTGATGATGGGCAGGCCGAAGACGGCTCCGAACTGGCCGGGGTTGGTGATGGTGAAGGTTGCGCCTTCGACGTCGGCGGGCATGAGTTTCTTGGAGCGGGCGCGCTCGCCGAGATCGGTGATGCCGCGTTGGAGGCCGAGGAAGTTGAGTTCATCGGCATTTTTGAGGACGGGGACGATGAGTCCCCAATCGAGGGCGACGGCGATGCCGGCGTTGACGTGTTGGTGGTAGCGGACACTGTCGCCTTCGAGCGAAGCGTTGACGATGGGATATTGCTGCAGGGCGATGATGGCGGCGCGCACGAAGAAGGGCATGAAGGTGAGGCGAGCGCCGTGGCGTTGTTCGAATCCATTCTTGAGCTTGTTGCGGAGATTGACAATGCGGGTCATATCCACTTCGAACATACAGTGGACGTGAGCGCTGGTGCGGCGGGATTCGATCATGCGCTGGGCGATGATCTTGCGCATGTTGGACATGGGGACTAAGTCGCCGGGGATGACGGCGGGAGCTGCCGAGCTGCGCTCGGCCGGACCCCTCGACTCCGCTCGGGGCAGGCTTGCAGGAATGCCCGTCCCCACACTTGCTGTCCCCGTGCGACGCTCGACGAAATCGAGGACGTCCTGCTTGGTGACGCGGCCACTGGTGCCGGTGCCGCTGAGTTTTGCGAGATCGACGTTGTGCTCGCGGGCGAGTTTGCGGACGAGCGGGGAAGAACGGACGTCGGAAGAATCGTCGTCACTATTACTGGCAACAGTGGGTGCGCTGGCGACGGGAGTGGGCGGCGGGGCGGGGGTTTCTGCTTTTGCGGGGGCAGGAGTCGGGGCAACGGCTTTTGCGGGGGCGGCGGAAGCGGCGTTGCCTTCACCGATTACGCCTACGACAGCGTTGACCTGAACGGTGCTGCCTTCGGAGACTTTGATTTCCTGAAGGATGCCAGTGGCGGGCGCGGGAATTTCGGCGTCGACCTTGTCGGTGGAAATTTCGAACAGGGGTTCGTCGCGCTGGACTTTGTCGCCGGGCTTTTTCAGCCACTTGGTGATGGTTCCTTCGAAAATCGATTCGCCCATCTGGGGCATGACCACGTCAGTCGGCATAGTTCCCTTTCGGTGAGGCCCGCGCAAACGGCGGGAGGAGAGCAAAACAACATTATAGCGAAGGCGGGAGCGAGGCAGGGCAGAGGTAAGAGGTCAGAGGTCAGATTGCAGAGGTAGGAACCGGGCGGCCACGCTTGGCGATTTCTTAGGGAGCAACGGCGATGAAGAAGTTCCTGGTGGTTTTAATTCTTAGCCTGCCCGCGTTCGGGCAAACGTCGGATTCCGGACCCGGCTTGTACACGGGTTCGGCGATGTATGGCGGCATGAGTGGCGGAGCGCCCAGGTTCTTTGCGGCGCTGCCGATTTATTGGGTGGACAACACAATCTGCAATCCGCCGGGCGGGGTTTACGACACGACGGTCATTCTTGGAACGACGATCAACTCTGGTCCAAACGACGCGGGAGGGGCGATTGGATCGCCTTATGCGCTGACGCCGGCGGGGCTGGAAGATGCGATGAACAACTGGCGCGACAATGCCGACGACGCTTCGCAGACTCCACACTTCGCCGATGCGTGGTGGCTGATCGAAGTGCCGGCGCAGAGCAGCGGCGTCGTTCTTCATGGCAACATTTTCGATGGCAACAATGCTCTGATCAGTCTTCCGGGAAAAGTGAACGAGGGCGCGGAGCCGACGAAATGCCTGGTGGTGGATTCCACGACACCGCTACCGGCTGGGCAGATGGTTTGCGGACGGGGACTGCCGGGCTTCGGGGGCGCGCGCAATCCCGGATGCTCGTCGCCGAACGACAAGGCAAGCATGTGGAAGGTGAATCTCGACGCTCCGCTTGGGTCCGCCGGGCGGACTGCTGTGTATGCCGGGGCGGATCTGGCCACGCCGACGAACTGGACCAATCACGTGGTGCTGCGCGACGTGGAGATCACACTGTCGCCTGGGGTGGCGCAGAGCGGACAGGGGCCGTCTACCGCGCCGTATTTGTTCCGGGCGCATCCGAACATCACGAGCGCGGCTCCGTGCTCGACGGCGACTCCCTGCATCAGTTCCGCGCATATTGGGCTTGATCGCTATTACGCTCATGGCTGGGACCCGGGCGATCCCGGGCAACCGGCGGGCGCGTGCTCGGTTTGGACGAATGCGGGGACGGGCATCGGCGTGGCTCCGGACGGCGCAAATCCTGGGACGAGCATTGTCACGCTGCCGGCTTCGGGTTACAGCGGTTCTTATTTTGGCATGACCTTTGCGGTGGGCTCGACGATCACGATCAACGGAAACAACTATACCGTCGCCAATACGTCGTACACGCAGGGCGTCTTGAACGGCGCGCAGAACACGGAACTTTCGATTACTGGGAGCGTGACGCTCGCCGGAGCTTCCTTTACGCAATCGAACCCACCCGCGCAGTACGCCAACGGGTGCGGCGACGATGTGGTGAACGCAGTGGACTTCGATTGCGATTCCTGCTGGCGTCAGAATGGGTACATCGAGAAGATCCACTGGTGGCAAAGCGAGTCGCACGCGTCGAGTCAAGGCTTCTCGAATGGGCCTTATAAGGATGTGAATAACTGGGAAGAAGGCGCTTCGGCGGCATGGTTCAACGGCGGAGCGCCGGTTGACCAAAGGGGCGGGCCGGAGGCCAACGTTGAAGTGCGGCGGAACTACTTTGGCCGTGATTTGAACTACCGGCAATTGTCAGCCACAGCGGGCAACAGCCCCGCTCCGCCTTGGGGTTGCGGGCCGTCGGATGGCATCGCAGCGCACAATACCTGCCCGTTCAGTTGGGCGGTTAAGAACTCGGTGGAACTGAAACTTGGGAACTATGTGCTGTTCGACGGGAACATCATCGAGAACTCATGGCCCGACGCACAGACCGGTTGGTGCGTGGTGGTTGGGCCGCGCACCGAGTCGGGAGGAGGCGAAGCTGGAATCTACAACCAGGCCAATGGTCTGCCGCTGACCGGCATCAGCAACATACGGTTCTCGAATAACTGGGTGCGCAACTGCGCGGAGCCGTTTACGACGGGGAGCCGATCGGACCCGTCCACGGCGAATGGCGGCGGAATTTCGCTGCCCGTCGAAAACAACGATTACATCAATAACCTGATGAGCAACATCAACGACACGGCGCAGAACGGCAATCCTAACGAACAATGGGTATGGGGCCTCGGGTCCGAGAGTTATACGTGCAGCATGTCGTATACCGGCTCCGGCCCTTATACGGTGACGGCAACTTGCTTGCCGGAGCAGGTGGACATCACCGCCAAGACCACGAAGATTGCGAGCGTGTTGGCTTCTGGGGCGAGCTGCACTAACTTCGGTTTCCCGTCGCCTTGCAGCCAGGTCGAGATTTATAACTCCTATCGGTTGGACCCGATGCTGTGTGCGACTGGACCGGGGTTTGCGCCGCCCTCCAGTTACTCGCCGGGTGTGCCTGCGAATTGCATTGCGAACGGCTGGACGCTTGTTTTGGCGAATCACGCGGGCTGGAACGGCACCTTCGCCATGACCGGGACGACTGGCAATTGGTACGGCGATGGGACGGGCGGCAATAACATCTATTATCTCGATGCTGTCAACAATCCGGGCGTTTCTGTTTTATGCGATAACTCCGGGAGTCCGACCTGCAGCAGTCTGTTGGCATCCGGCGATTTGACGTTTGCCTCGCTGGGAACGAAGATGACGGACATTTCGGTCGGAGATGGAGTGTACGCGTCGAACGTGGGCGGAGCAGGGAACGACACGAGTTGCAGCGCGTATGGCTACGCGGTGGGGGCGACTTCGGCGACGTATGCCAGTACTGGCACAATAACGACGGGGCTCACTGTGGTCTATCAGGTGCCGACACAGCCTACGGCGGCGACGGCAACCTGCATTCTCAAGAACTCGGCGGGCTTCCTAAAGAACATCGCGTTCGAAAACAACACGGAACTGTGCCCGGACGTGTGCTCCGTCGAATCGTACAGCACATGGCAGCAGTCGATCGAGAATGTGTTTATCAACAACGTATGGGCGGACAACGACTCGGGATACAACTCCGACGTGAACTGCACAGCGGCGAGCATGGAAGGGACGCTCTCGTTCGCCTGCTGGGACCTGAACACGTTTGAGTTTTACAACAACGTGCTCGCTGGGCGCGGTGCTGCCAACTGGAGCGTCGCCGATCCAGCATCGCTCTGCCCTGGGTGTTTGAATTACTTTCCGCAATCGGGGCTGAGCGGTTCGGGCGCAAACACCGGAGTTAATTGCTCGGGACCGACGGCGACGGCTGGGTGCATGGGATACACAGGCTTCATGGGATCGAGCCCTACGGTGACATTCCCGGCAGGATCCTGCTCTGCCACCAATGCGCCATTCAACTGCCCGTTGATGGCGCTGCCGTGGGCGAATAATTTCATGCTTTCGGATGTGTCCTATGTCGGGTCGAGTTCTTACCCAAGCAGCGGCGTCAATACCACACAACTTCAGAACGCCATGACGCGGACCGAGTATGTCTGTCCGGGTGGGGCTAACTGCGGCACGCATGGACCGTACCCGGATTAACACTGGTACTGGTTTCATCAATGGTCGGGTGCGCTGTCCGGCCCACAGGGGCTAAAGCCCTTGAGTTTACGGGTCCGTATCGGCACGGCTGAAGCCGTGCCCTTCCACAACCATTTATGAAACCAGTTCTAACTGGGCGCGACCTCAGCTACCGACCAGAGGTCAACTCATTCATGAATCTTTCAGAGCATTTCACGTTGGAGGAACTTTGTTTCTCCGAGGCGGCGGAGCGTCTTGGCCTGGACAATACTCCCAGCGCGGCGATCATTGCGAACCTCGGCCGGGTAGCGGAGGTGATGGAAGCAATCAGAGCACGACTTGGGGACAAAGCCATCGTTGTACATAGCGGCTACCGTTCGGTGGAGGTGAATCGAGCGGTGGGCGGAGTTGGCGCAAGTGCTCACTGCCTCGGCCTGGCGTGCGATTTTGCTTGCCCTGCGTTTGGCACGCCGGTGGAAGTAGCGCTCGCCATCGTAAGGTCGGGAATTGAATACGACCAACTGATTCTTGAGTACGGGTGGGTTCATGTGGGCGTGGCGAGTCCGGGAATGTTATCTCGCCGGGAAGTTCTCACGAAGCGCTCACCGCAGGCGGCGTATGAGTGGGGCATTCGAGCCGGTTCGTAATGCAACTTCGAGATACTCCGATTTGGTGCCGGCAGGAAGAATAAACCACAGGGTACACGGAGGTGCACGGGGAAGCCGGGTCTTTAGTCGGAGTCCACTTAGGTGATACGGGTAATGCAATCAAGGAGGACGTGTCGTGAAGAAATACGCTGCTTATCTACCTACTGTTATTTTACTGCTAACCTCGCTGGCAAATGCCGCGACGCCGGCGGTTGCGGCGTTTTGGATGAATCATGCTGCGGCGGCGGCGGTGTTTGCGCCTCTGGCCATCGTGGTGGCGCATTGGCTGCCATCGCCGAGCGCTGACGCGCAATCGAAGTAAGTCTTTAATCCACATTCTTAAGGAGAAGCTGGTTATGAAGAGCGTTCTTGTGGTTGTGCTGTCTCTTGTTGTGTTGTGCACCGCCTGTTCCACGGCATGGGTGTCGACGCTGGACTCCATTCTGGCCGCGGCGGCGCCGGCGCTTGTCAATATTCTGCAAATCGTTGCCGTGGCTAATGGGCAGCCGGTGAACTCGAATCTGGAAGCGAAGATCAACGCTGACGCCGCCGTGATTAAGACGCTAGCCGGGGATTTCGCCAAGGCTTCGTCGAGTGCTGCTCCGACGGTTTGCTCACAGCTACAGGCGGCTATCTCTACTTATCAGGCCGACCAACAACTTGTGCTTTCAGCGGCGCAGGTGAGCGATCTGAATACGCAGACGAAGATTACGCTGCTGGCGGGACTGGTGGCGGACACGGTGCAGTCGATCGCGGCTGTGATTCCGGCGTGTCAGGCGAATGGGCAGACGTTTAAGGCGGCGCCCCCGTACGGTCTGTCCACGTTTGTTACTCATTACAACAGCATTCTTGTGGCTCCTACTGGGAACAAGGCTGTGGATGCGGCTACTCGGGAGTTACAAGTTCATCAGCACTCGAAGATTGTGCGGGCGGTTACCTTCGGGTGGTTGAACTAATGATCCGGAAATTTGGGGCGAAGCGCGACGTTCATGATGCGCGGGACCGGATGTACATGGGGTCCCGCACGTCGTTTGTGTTGCCGCAGCAGGTCGATCTGCGGGAGTTCGGCGGGCCGATCAAGGATCAGGGCGAGGAAGGCAGTTGCACGGGACACGCGTTCTCGTCGGCGCGGGAGTGGATGGCGCGGCGGTACGAGAAGGCGTCGCCGATTTTGAGTCCGCAGTGCCTGTATGCCGAGGAATTGCTGGCGAGCGGCGAGTTTCCGAACGACGACGGGGCGATGCCGCGCACGGGATGCCAGGTGCTGACGGCGCTTGGCTGTTGCGAGACGGCGCTGTATCCGTATGTCGCGGGCCAGATCACGCGGCCCACGCCGGAGCAGGCGCGAAACGCGCTGAAGTATAAGACGGGGGCGTATCACCGCATCGGAACGCTGAGTGATTTTCTGACTTGTCTCGCGGACGCTACGCCGTGGCCGGTTCTGGTTGGGTTTACGGTGTACGAGTCGTTTATGTCGGATGAAGTGGCGGAGACGGGGATCATGCCGGTTCCGCAGGTTGGCGAAGCGGAACAGGGCGGACACGAAGTGCTGTGTCTGGGCTACGATCTGGGGCGGAAACTGGCTCTGGTTCAGAACTCGTGGGGAGCGGAGTGGGGGCGGAAGGGGTATTTCTGGATGCCGTTTGAGGTGATTGCTTCGGCGGACACGGATTTGTGGATGGTGCATACGGGCGGGGTTTGGAAGTGAGCGCGTGACAAGCAGTGCGCGGCGATTCTGGCGTGATGAATTCTCTTGCAGCTTTATTTCTTGCCACTGGGTGCGTGTCGAATCTCTGGGTGAGCCCCAGCATCTAAGAGTTGATCGAAAATCACCTTGAAGGCAGGAACGATGACACCAACGCCAGATACCGCCGCGCACTCCACCAAGACCTCTAACGATGCCCTAGATCAGATATTCCGGCAGGGGCGCACGTATTCCGCATGGCTTCCCAAACGCGTACCGGTGGAAATGCTACGCGAGGCGTACGAACTGGCTCGCATGGGGCCGACGAGCGCGAATTCCAATCCAGCGCGTTTCGTATTTCTCGAAAGTGAAGCGGCGAAGGCGCGGCTGCTGCCGGCTCTGGCTCCGCTGAATGTCGAAAAGACGAAGGCGGCGCCTGTTACCGTCATCGTCGCGTGGGACACGGAGTTTTACGAGAAGCTGCCCCAGTTGTTCCCCCATGCCGATATGCGGTCGCATTTCGTGGGCAAGCAGGCAGTGATCGACGAGACGGCGTTTCGCAACGGTTCTTTGCAGGGGGCTTACTTCATACTCGCGGCACGCGCGCTGGGGCTGGATTGCGGTCCGATGTCGGGGTTTGATGCGGCGAAGGTGAACGCGGAATTTTTCCCCGACGGTAAATGGAAAGCCAACTTTCTGTGCAATCTGGGCTATGGGGACAAGAGCAAGCTTTATCCCCGCAATCCGCGGCTGGAGTTTGAGGAGGCTTGCCGGGTGCTGTGAGGGGGGACCATCGACTGGTCATCTAGATTTACGAGCTGGCAGCTGTGGAGGTGCGTCCCCGACGCTCAGCAAACATTTGTGGATTGAAGGCTCACAAAGGGCTATTCTTGTGCGAGAGTCGCGATATTACTCTGGTAATGTGCATCCGAATAACAGATCGAGCATTCTGTGGATGCGATGACAAGCCGCAAGCCACCAGAGAGTGACGGGAGCAGACGCGTGCAATTCAATTTTCAAATCGAACGTGAGACTGACGGTCGATGGATTGCTGAAATTCCAGAGGTTCCCGGGGCCCTGGCGTATGGATCGTCTGCGGAAGAAGCGAAGGCAAAAGCATACGCACTGGCACTGTATGCAATTGCGGACGACGTAGAGAAATCCAAAGACATTCCAGAATCGATCAGTATTCTCCCCGTGTCCGCTTGAGCCAATGGCCGAGCGCCAAAGCGAAATTGGTGAAGCGAGCACTTCTCCGAAAGGGCTGGACTGTGGTCTCGCAAAGGGGGTCGCACGTTAAGTTGCACCATCCCGATTACGGAAACTACATGTTCGGATTTCATGACGATGAAGAGATTGGTCATCGCATGTTGGCCAGAATCGCGAAACACACTGGCTTGACGCCTGAAGATCTCTGAGGGTCTGCCGGCCCGGCATCTCTACCGGTATGTCTTACGAATTCTATTTCTTCTCACTCTTCTTTTCGACCTTGGCCCAGGTATCTTTCAGCGCTACCGTGCGGTTGAACACGGGGCGGCCGGGCTTGGAATCGGGGTCGACGCAGAAATAGCCTAAGCGTTCGAATTGGTAGCGGGCTTCTACGGGGGCGTTGGCCAGGGACGGCTCCAATTTGGCTTGCGCGATCACTTCGAGGGAATTCGGATTCAGGTTCGCGGTGAACTCCTGTCCATCTTCAAGTTGGTTCGGATCTTCTTTGGTGAAAAGTTTGTCGTAGATACGCACTTCGGCATCGACGGCATGGGCGGCTGAGACCCAGTGGATGGTCGACTTCACCTTGCGTCCATCGGGAGCGTTGCCGCCGCGGGTGGCGGGGTCGTAGGTGCAGTGGACCTCGACTACTTCTCCCTTGTCGTTCTTCACCACACTCTTCGCGGTAATGAAATAGCCGTAGCGGAGCCGTACTTCGCGGCCGGGCGACAAGCGGTAGTACTGCTTGGGCGGGTCTTCGCGGAAATCGTCCTGCTCGATGTAGAGGACTTTGGAGAATGGCACTTTGCGCTTGCCGGCACTTTCGTCTTCGGGATTGTTGACGGCATCGACTTCTTCGGTTTGACCCTCCGGATAGTTATCGATCACGATTTTCAACGGGCGCAAAACGGCCATCACGCGTGGCGCGCGCTTGTTGAGGTCCTCGCGAATGTAGTGCTCGAGCATGGCCAATTCGAGCGAGCCGCTTGTTTTCGATACGCCGATGGCGGCGCAGAAATTGCGAATTGCCTCGGCTGGGTATCCACGCCGCCGAATTCCCGACAATGTTGGCATGCGCGGATCGTCCCATCCGTTGACGTACTTCTCCTGCACCAGCTTCAGCAGTTTGCGTTTGCTCAAGAGCGTGTAGGTGAGGCTTAGGCGGTCGAACTCGAATTGCTGGGAGGGGAAAATTCCCAGCTGCTGGATGAACCAGTTGTAGAGCGGGCGATGATCTTCGAACTCGAGCGTACACATCGAATGCGTGACGCGTTCGATCGAATCGGACTGGCCGTGGGCGTAATCGTACATCGGATAGATGCACCATTTGTTTCCGGTGCGGTGATGCTCAGCGTGCAAAATGCGGTACATCACCGGATCGCGCAGGTTCAGGTTCGGCGAGGCCATGTCGATTTTGGCGCGCAGCACGCGTGAGCCGTCGGGGAATTCGCCTTTGCGCATGCGCTCGAAGAGGTCGAGATTCTCTTCAGTCGGCCGGTTGCGATACGGGCTGTCTTTGCCAGGTTCGGTCAGGGTGCCGCGATGCTGGCGAATCTGCTCGGCGGTGAGGTCATCGACGTAGGCTTTGCCGTCCTGAATCAGCTTAACCGCCCACTGGTAGAGCTGATCGAAATAGTCGGAGGCGTAGTAGAGGCCATCCCACTCAAAGCCCAGCCAGCGGACATCTTTCGTGATGGAGTCGACGTACTCCTGCTCTTCTTTCTCGGGGTTGGTGTCGTCGAAGCGGAGGTTGGTCTTGCCGCCGAACTCATCGGCTAGGCCGAAGTCGAGGCAGATGGCCTTGGCGTGGCCGATGTGCAAGTAGCCGTTGGGCTCGGGAGGAAAGCGGGTCTGGATGACGGCATCGCCGTATTTTTTGGTTTCCAGATCGCGAATCATAGCGTCGCGAATGAAGTTGGAGGGCGCGGACGCCGGTTCCGGCGACGGTTTTTTCTCAGCGTCGGTCGATGGATTCATAGGACTCATCTCCTTGTCATTTTATACGGGGTACGTGGATTCGCGTTGGGCGGACGCTATTGCGGCGGGTTTGCTAGAGTCTATAGAGCGATTCCGGTTCAGGAATTTTAGTTCGGCAATTTCAGGGAGTGTCGATTTTCGATGGCAAATTGTGTGCAATGCGGTCGTCAGCTTCCGGGCCTCAGCTTCGGCCGGAAGCTTTGTCAGTGGTGCGTGCAGCACGAAGCGGCGCAGCGCGGCGAAGACATCCCCTTTCAGCGGGTCGAGCCTGCGCCGTGGGTGCAGTCGCAGTCCAGTTCGATGATTGTGACTCAGGGGATCCTCGGCATCAATGTCGCGGTGTTCGTCGCCATGCTGTTGGGTGGCGTGGCGATGCTCGACAATCCGTCCGGTCAGGACCTGGTGCATTGGGGAGCCAATTTTGGGCCGCTGACTGTGAGTGGCCAGTGGTGGCGGCTGCTGACTTGCATTTTCATTCATGGCGGATTGCTGCACATCGGGTTCAACATGTGGTGCCTGTGGAGCCTCGGCAGAATCGCGGAATCGGTTTACGGCCATTGGACTTTTGCCACGGTGTATTTGATCAGCGGGTTGTCGGCGAGCCTCGCGAGCTTAATCTGGAATCCAGTGATTTTGAGCGTGGGCGCTTCGGGGGCGATTTTTGGGATTGCGGGGGCGCTGATCGCTTCGTTTTATCTGGGCGAGTTTTCGATGCCCCGCGCCGCGCTGAGCGGAACCTTGCGCAGCGTCATGGTGTTTGTCGGCTATAACCTTTTTTTTGGGGCAATGATCGCTCGGACCGATAACGCGGCGCACATCGGCGGCCTGCTGATGGGTCTGCTGCTGGGCGCACTCATTGCGAAGGTCGCTCCGGGACATGACGACTTTGGGCGGCGGGTTGCAGTGCTGCTGGTTGGAGTCTTGCTCGTGGCGGGTGGCGTGATGTGGTTGCAGCGGTCGCGTGCCGATATGTTTCGTCGGCCACACGGGATGGGGCTTCTCGACAAGGGACCGGCGGACGTGCGCGCTGGTGGCGAGCCGGGCGTCCCCGGCGCTTAGGATGGCGAGCGACGCTAGGGAAACTCTGACTAAGTGTCGGCGGAGAGCATAAACCACAGGGTACACAAAGGTGCACGGGGGAACCCAGGACTTGATCAGAGTTTTCCTAGTGCAGCTTTGCAGCCGCCTGATCGATTCTTGCTAGCGTCGTTTCGCGCCCTAGAACCTGGAGCGTCTCAAACAATGGCGGGGCGTTCTTGCGCCCGCAGACGGCAACGCGAATCGGCTGGAACATTTGTCCCGCTTTTATACCCAGTTCTTGCGCTGCGGTGCGTAGGGCTTGATCCAAGGGGTCGTGCTTGAATTCGGTTTGGGCCAAGACTTCTTTTGCTCGGGTTAGGACTTTGAGCGCCATGGCTGCGTCGCCTTTTTGAGGGATCAGTTCGGCTGGGTCGTAGGGCGGGAGCTGGTCCACGAAGAAAAAGTCGGCGGCGGTTAAGACGTCGCGCAGAAGTTTGATGCGCTCGCGGATCAGCGGGGTAATGGCCTGCATTCTCTCCGGCGTAATTGAAAATCCGGCAGCATGGACAACCGGCAGCAGGCGGGCGCTGAGGGCGTCGACGGAGAGGCCGCGGATGTGTTCGGCATTGAGCCAGAGGGCCTTGGGGTCGAAGGTTTCGTCGGGCGTTGCGGCCGGCTCCTTGAAGTTAATGACCGCGTTGGCGCGGTTGATGCCTTCGAGGGAAAACACATCCACCAGTTCCTGGCGGGTCATGTTCTCGCGATCGTCTTTGGGAGACCAGCCCAGCAGGCATAGGAAGTTGATGAAGGCTTCGGGAAGAAATCCGGCGTCGCGGTAGGTGGTGACGCTGACGACCGGGCCGTGGCGGCGTTTCGAGAGCTTCGATCCGTCGGGCGCGACTAGCAAGGGAAGATGCGCGAACTGCGGGGGTTTGGCGCCGGCGCCTTCGAAAATGAGGACGTGCTTGTAGGTGTTCGAGAGATGGTCCTGGCCGCGGATGATGTGGCTGATGCGGAGATCGATGTCGTCGGCGCAGGAGGCCAGGTGGTAGGTGGGCATGCCGTCGGAACGGAGGAGGGCGAAGTCTTCGATGTCGTCGGCGGATTTGATTTGCTCGCCGTAGACGGCGTCGTTGAAGCGAACGGGCTCGGAGGCGCCACGGGGGACGCGGAAGCGGAGGGCGAAGGACTCTCCGGCGGCGGCGCGGCGGTCGCTTTCGGCGCGGGAAAGCTCACGCATGCCGGGGTTGAAGAGCCAGGTTTGGTTGGCACCTGATTTTTCGGTGTCTTTACTCTGGCCGGCAGTTGTGTGGGCGGGAGTGAAATCGCGATAGGCGAGTCCCTTTTGAAAGATGGCGTCGGCGATCTGGCGGTGCAGGGCCAGGCGTTCGGATTGCTTGTATTCCTCGTCCCATCCCAGGTCGAGCCAGCGCAGGCCTTCGAAAATGGAGTTGACGGAGGCATCGGTATTGCGCTCGACGTCGGTGTCGTCGAGGCGCAGGACCACCGTCCCTCCATTGCGACGGGCGTAGAGCCAGTTGAAGATGAAGGTGCGGGCACTGCCAACGTGCAGAAAGCCAGTGGGAGACGGCGCGAAGCGGACGCGAAGCATAACTTTTGAGTATAGCGGGATTGGGGTTTTGGCTCTAGGAAGCCTCTGATTCGGCTCCGTCGAAAACCTTACAACCACAGGGTACACGGGGGTGCACGGAGGAGACCATGGATTGGATCAGACTTTCCATCGTCAGCTCTGTCCGTAGGCCGGAGCGAGTCTTCGCGGACGATCAGGCTGGTTACCGTCGGTTACCAAGGTAACTTTTCAGCGAAACAGGGCGTTAGCAGCGTGGCATCTCATAAGAAGATACTCTTGAAAACGCCGTGCCCAGGGCGGAGCCTGCCGGAAGACACCTGTTGTTTCGAACTGCCGGGTGTGACAGGATTAGGCGAGCATTCGACCAAAGACGACTCCGTCCGGGCCGCAATGGCGCGAGTGTCGAGGAACGTCAATCCTGGAGACGCGGGACCATGAATAGCATGGCTACAGGCCAGGTGCCAATCGCCCTGGTGGTGTTCTTCGTCTTCTGGTACCTGAACGAGCAAAGCCGCCACGGTTATTTTCGGGCCTGGCAACTGGCGTGGGCGGCGTACACGCTGCACTGCGCGCTGGAGGTGGTGGAATCGTTCAAGAGCCCTTCGGCGATCCTTTTTGTGTTGAGCTTGCTGACGCTGGTGGCGATGGCGATTTGCATCTTCGTCTCGACCCGGCTGATGAAGGAAGCGTTCCATCTGAAATGGCAAGACGTTGCCCTGACGGCAGCGGGCGTTGTGCTCGTTGGCGCCAGTTTGCGGGCGCATATGGCGACTGGGGTATTCGGCGAGCAAGCGACTCCCCTGCCGATCTATCTACAGCTGGAAATCTGGCTGGCCGCGATTCTGTTGTATTGCTCCTTCCATTTTTACCGTTATGCGTTTCGCAGGAATTCCGTAGCCTTCCGGACTTTGGCGTTTTCGCTGGCCTTGTGGGCGGTGTTGATGGGCGCGGGACAGATGCGTCTGCCCTTCCTCGACGCGGTGGAGCAGTGGGCAGGCTTCTTATGGCCGATCCCGCAGATGCTGCTGGCCATCGCCATGGTGATGGTACTGTTCGAAAACGAGCGCAATGCGGTGCAGGAAAACGCACTGGCGTTCTCGACTCTGGGCGTCGATCCGCGCCGACTGTTGTCGGCGGCAGACCTGGAGCCCCGCCTACAGACGTTTGTGGAGCGTTTGGTAGCGCCGCTGCCTTCGCGCCGCGCCGTCTTTTTCGTCTCGCAGCAGTGGCGCGGCACCTTGCCGTCGGTGCAAAGAGGTTTCTCCGCGGAGTTTCTGGAAAAACTGCACAAGACGCAGGCTGGCGACTACATCGCCGACCTGGCTTACCGTCGTGGTGGAGTCGAGACTTTCCGGAATCTTGCGGAAATGGAAGAACCTTTGCCGGCGCTTTCGGAAGAGCGCTTCGAGGCCTGCCGGCAGACGCTGCTGGCCGAAGGTATCACGGACCTGATGGCGATCAGCCTGCAAACGCGCGAGCACAACTTCGGGGTGCTGCTGTTTCCGCACGCGGAGCGGGGGATGTTTGGCTCTTCGAATTTGCGTTTGCTGACCGGGTTGTCGCTGCAAATTGCACTGACGCTCGAAAACTACGTCGTGATGCACGAAGCGCAGCGCAGGACCAAGGAATACGAACTGCTCACCGAGATTGGGCAGGCCGTCAGCTCCCACCTCAACCAGGATGAAGTGCTGCGCACGGTCCAGGTAGAGCTGGGCCAGATTTTCGACACCAGCACGTTCTACATTGCGTTTCAGGAAGAAGATGAAATTCGATTTGAGCTGGAGATCGAGGGTGGCATTGTTTTTCCCAAGCGCTCACGCGGGGTCAGCAACGGATTCACCGAGCATATCCTCAAAACCGGAGAACCGCTGCTGATCGAATCCGATCTGGAGGAGATGCGCGCCAAGCTGGGAGTCGATTTCATACCGGCAAGGCCGGCACGGTCGTTTTGCGCGGTTCCGATATTTATTGGCGGCAAGCCGGTGGGAGTGATGGCGGCGCTGAGCACGGAACGGGAACTGCAGTTCCAGCACAGGGATCTCGAGGTCATGCAAACCGCCGCTGGCCAGCTGGGAGTGGCCATCGAGAACGCACGGCTGTTTACCGAGGAACAGCGCCGGGGGCGACATCTCGCGTTCCTGAACAACATTTCAAAGATGGCGATCTCGAGCGAAGACGCCGAGCAGATGATGGCGGCCATCGTGCGCGAGATCCAGAAAAACTTCCATTACGACCACATCGGCATCGGCATCATGGACTATGCCACCAAGGACATCGAGATCAAGGCGGAGGCAGGAACCGCCTCGCAGACCCTGGGGCGGCGGATCGCGGTCGGCAGCGGAGTGCTGGGAAAGGTGGCGCGCACGGGGGTGAGCGCACTGGTGCAGAACGCCAGCCTGGGACAGCTCGCCGGTGTGCTGCCGGAATCGCGCGCCGTGCTCTGCCTGCCCATCCGTTATGGCGAGAAATTGCTGGGTGTGCTCAACATCGAGAGCCGCGAGGAGAATGCGTTCGCGCCGCAGGATGTTCTGATTCTGAACACGCTGGCCGATCTTCTTGCGACCGCGTTGCACAACTCTTTCGTATTCCAGAAGCTGCAGCAGCAATCGATCACCGATGGCTTGACCGGCATCAAGACGAGACGATTTTTCTATGAAGCGCTGAGTTCGGAGTGGAGGCGCGCCTCGCGCTCGGGCCGGCCATTCTCGGTGGTGTTGGTCGACTTGGATAAATTCAAAGAGGTCAACGATTCGCTCGGCCATCTGGAAGGCGATCTGGTGCTGGCCCGGGTGGGCCGACTGCTCGAACAGAAGTGCCGCCAATCCAACGTGGTGGCCCGTTACGGCGGAGACGAGTTCATCATCCTAATGCCCGAAACCGGCATCGAGCAGGCGCAGGTCCTGGCGGAGAGGTTGCGCCTCTGGCTGGCAACAGATCCCATGCTCGAAGAGCATCACATCACCGGCAGTTTTGGCGTCGCCAGTTTCCCGGTCCATGGATTTTCCGTAGAGGACCTGATTCGGGTGGCGGATGCAGGCATGTACGTCGCCAAGCACGCGGGCGGCAACCGGGTTTCCACCTCGGACGCGTTCGGCGAAGGCATGGTGCAACGCCAGCTCGTCTCAAGTTACATCGAAGGCTTTCTGCAGCGCGAGCAGAATGGGCCAGAGGACCTCCAAGAACTGGTCGGCACTTTGCGCAAACTCTGTGGAGGCGAAGACAGGGAAGATCCCAGGGCAATCCGGGAGGCGGTCGAAGCATTGTCGCGCGCGGCAGAACTCAGAGAGCACAACGCGGAAGGACATGGCGAGCAATGCGCGCAGTATGCCGGCATGATTGCGCGCGGACTCAAGCTTTCGGATCGACAGGTGGCAGACGTAACCTTCGCCGGGCGGATACATGACGTGGGCAAGCTGTTCATTCCGGTTCGAATCCTGAATAAATCGGGAGCGCTTACCGAAGACGAATTTTCAGCGATCAAGACCCACGCGCAGGCCGGAGCGGAAGTGGCTCGAGTAATTCCCGAGGTCGAACATATCGCCCAAGCCATTGAGTCCCATCACGAAGCGTTCGACGGCAGCGGGTATCCGCTGGGACTCAAGGGCGAAGACATACCGTTGTATGGGCGCATCATTGCCGTCGCCGATGCCTATGCAAACATGACCAGCGACCGCTCTTTCGCGCCTCCCAAGACCGACGAGCAAGCGATGGGGGAGCTGGGAAAGCAGAGCGGCACGCGCTTTGACGGCATGATTGTCCGTTTACTTTCCCGGCTGCTGAAGATGGAAAGAACCTCGACCCTCGGCGGGGCAATCTAGCAGGCTGCGGAAAAAGTGTTTTTCCAACGCAGCATTCCCCCAGCGGCTGGAAGCCGCTGTTGATTTCGCGGCAGTTACGGCACGAGTGGAACTCGTGCCCTTCCCCAAAACAGCGCGAGTCGGAGTTTTTCCGCAGCCTGCTAGGGGGTGCTGGGGAGCCGTACGCGGACAGGAGTGTCCGCGCTACACCTAGAAACGCAGCTCGGAATCACAACGTTTCGTATATACTCCTGCAACTTAGGGATTGGGCGATTCGGCAATCCGTATCCGGAGAAACAGGGGGAGTCATGGGAACGAAATGGTTAGGAATCTTGATGGCGCTAACCGCTTTGCCTGGCTTGGCGCAATCGCTCGACGGCTCTACGTCACTTGTGATGCCAGACGGAAGAATCCCGCGTCAGCACCGGCCGAGGAAAGTCCTGCCGGGCATGCGTCCCGAATACGACGCGAAGAATGAGGTTACGGTTTCGTACAACAATATCTGGACCGGCTACGCAGTGACTGGCTCCGACTTTACACAGGTTCATGGCTCGTGGACTGTCGCTGCCGTTGACTGTAGTAAAACCCCGAACAGCGACTCTTCGGAATGGGTGGGGATCGACGGATGGGATTCGAACACCGTGGAGCAGACGGGAACGGATGCGGATTGCAATGGCAAGGATCCCTCGTACTACGTCTGGTATGAGTTTTTCCCTCTCAACACCATTGTCATCAACAAGGTCTCGATCGCGCCCGGCGACAATTTTTCGGCTTCGGTGACTTACGACGGCAACGATGAGTACACGGTGTCGATCACAAACGACACTGCCAATGAAGCCTTTAGCAAGAAAGTCAAGTTCACCGGGGCTGACGGGAGTGGAGCGCCGCCGCGGAATTCCGCCGAGTGGATTATGGAGATGGACGGAAACAAGCTCTCCGATTTCGGCATCAACGACTTCGGCCAGTTCTACACGGGTGTAAGCGGCGGCACCGACACTGCGACCGACTCCGCGCACTCGGGAGCGATCCACGATTTCGGCAGCGCAGTGCAAAAATCCATTTCGACTCAGAGCGGCAGCAAGAATAGCCCGATTACAGCGCTTCCGTCGAACCTCGCGTCTGACGGGTCGAGTTTCAAGGTGACCTGGAAGTCGGAGTAAGGACGAGAACTAGCGTTCGCCCACGACGCTATCAAAACTCCGATTCCGTGCGGGCAAAAGTCATGAACCACAGGGTACACGAGGGTTCACGGAGGCCCCCGGGAACTAACCAGAACTTCGCTAGCAGGCTGCGATTATTTTGGGTACAGCGTTGCCCCAGCGGCTGGAAGCCGCTATTGGTTCCGCGGCAGTTCCGGCACGAGTGGAACTCGTGCCCTTCCCAAAACTGATACGAAGCGGAGTTTTTCCTTAGCCTGCTAGGTCAGGGTCAGCACCAGGGTTGCGTCTTTGGGCAGATAGCTCTTGCGGCGAAACCAGTCTTCCATCGCGTCCCGCAGTTGATCGATCGGGACATGCGTTCCAATTTCGAGCAACCCGTCGGCCACCGGCAGCGTGTCGTCAAAGAGCGATGCATTGGTGAAGTTGCGCATGCTGAAATTGTCCAGCCATTTCAGAGGGCAGGCTTGGAGCTGTGTTTCCTGCCGATATTCCACACGGACCTTGCGGGCGAACATGCTTTGATTATTGCAGAAGTGAGAGGTCAGATTGCAGAAGTGAAACCCTCTTGTCGCAAACCCCGGACTTCACTTCTGCAATCTGACCTCTTACTTCTGCAATGTTCTACTTCTTCGCCTTCCACAGCCGGTTTTCCAGTTCGGTGACTTCGCGGTTCAAGTCCTCCGGAAGGTGGGTGCCGAAGCGGGCGAAGTGCTCGCGGATCGATGGTATCTCGGAGTGCCAGCCCTCCAAATCCACGCTGAGGAGCTTGGCGACAGCAGCGGCGGGAAGATCGAGTCCCTTGGTATCGAGATCCGCCGGTTCGGGAAGCCTGCCGATCGGCGTTTCCACGGCATGCACTTTGCCTTCGCAACGCTCGAAGATCCATTTCAACACCCGGCTGTTCTCGCCGTATCCGGGCCAGAGGAATTTGCCGTTGTCGTCGGTGCGGAACCAGTTCACATAATAAATCTTGGGCAGCTTGGCGTTCGGCCGCTTGCCGATCTTGAGAAAGTGAGCGAAGTAATCGCCCATGTTGTAGCCGCAGAAGGGAAGCATGGCCATCGGGTCACGGCGAAGTTCGCCGACTTTTCCGGCGGCGGCGGCGGTGGTTTCACTGCTCACGATCGCGCCCAAGAACGTTCCGTGCTGCCAACTGAACGACTCGGTCACCAATGGCACCACGGTGGCGCGGCGGCCACCGAAAAGAATGGCGTCGATCGGCACACCTTTGGGGTCCTCCCACTCCGGGGCAATCGCCGGGCATTGGCTGGCTGGAACGGTGAAGCGGGCATTGGGATGCGCTGCTTTGCGGGACGAAGCCGGGGTCCACGGCCGGCGCAACCAGTCGATCAATTCGGGGGGCTTCTTATCGGTCATCTGCTCCCACCAGATGTCGCCGTCCGGAGTCATCGCGCAGTTGGTGAAGATGGCATTCTTCGTCGCCGTGAGCATGGCGTTCGGGTTCGACTTCATGCTGGTGCCTGGAGCTACGCCGAAGAACCCGTACTCGGGATTGATGGCATACAACCGGCCGTCGGCGCCGAATTTCATCCAAGCAATGTCGTCGCCGATGGCTTCCACTTTCCACCCCGGGATCGTCGGGATCAGCATGGCCAGGTTCGTCTTGCCGCACGCCGACGGAAACGCGCCGGTAAGGTATTTGACGGTGCCGGATGGGCTGGTCATCTTGAGGATGAGCATGTGCTCGGCCATCCAGCCTTCGTCGCGCGCCTGCACCGATGCGATGCGCAGCGCGTGACACTTCTTGCCCAGGAGGGCATTGCCGCCGTAGCCGGAACCGAACGACCAGATCTCGCGCGTCTCGGGGAAATGGCAAATATATTTGTCTTGGGTGTTGTTCGGCCAAGCCGAATCCGCCTGATTCGGAGCGAGCGGAGCGCCGACCGAGTGCATTCCGCGCACAAAAGCCCCGTCGCTTCCGAGAACATCGAGAACGCGAGTGCCGATCCGCGCCATGATGTGCATGCTGGCGACAACATAAGGAGAGTCGGTGACCTCGACGCCAATGTTCGCAATGGGCGAACCGATGGGGCCCATGCTGTACGGAATGACATACATCGTCCGTCCCGCCATCGCGCCCGCAAATAACCCTTGCAGCTTCTCCTTCATTTTCGCGGGATCGGCCCAGTTATTGGTGGGACCCGCTTCGTCCAAGGTTCGCGAACAAATGAACGTGCGGTCTTCAACCCGAGCCACGTCGCCCGCGCTCGATCGCACCAGGATGCTGTTGGGCCGCTTATCGTCGGCGAGCGGGATGGCGGTCCCCGTCATGATCATCAGCCGCAGCACGTCCTGGTATTCTTCGTGCGAACCGTCACACCAGTGCACTTGATCCGGCTTGCAGAGTTGGGCGACGTCGTCCACCCACGCGTTCAGGCGTTTGTGTTTCGCCGCGGTCTTTTTTGCGGTCATGGTTTCCATATCGGATAGTAGGCTGGACATAAGAACGTCTCCTTAAAATAAAAGCCGGCATCCCGTGCCCCTCAGGCGCAATGGCAGGCGTCGGGCAGAGATGCGGGGCCGGGCAAAACCACCCAGCCCGCGCCATAGGACAAACGCGTCATTATCACTCATTTCGATAGGTTTTTACTATGAGCTATGTCACAAATCGCTTTTGGGATGGGCAGGGGCGCTGGCAGGATCCACTGGCAGTTTTGGGTGGGCTAGGGGGTTGCAGCGGCAGGCTCGACCTGAGAAACCACGCCTTCCAGGTGCTGGAGAGTCTCATCGACGGTGAGTGAATACATCTCGCGACCCAAGCCCTCGCCCGATTCCAACGCGGTCTTCAGAAAGTGGCCGGCGATTTCCTTGGCCAGGGAATCCGTGATCGCCTTGCCTGTACGCTGCTTGTATTCGACCCAGGCGGGGTGCGGAAGGGCGACCCAGACCGGCCGGCCGTCGACGAGAAACTTGATGTCCACCGCATCGGCGTGGCGGGTAGCGATAGCGACAATCAGTGCCTGGTAGACGCAGTGCACTGGCTTTTTTGCCCAACGGTCGGTCGCGGTGAAATCAGTGAACATAAGAACCCGGGAACTAGTTACTATAGCGCCCGCCGCGGGTGGGGAGCAAACCGATTCCATGAACAAAAAGGCCGCTAGCTGACGCCAGCGGCCCTGCGCAATTCCAATCTCAATCTAATCGCGTTCCGGCGGGCGTTTCCCTGATCTCGGAATCTCGTGCTCCTGGTCCAGATATTCCATCGGCCCGTGATCGGAGTGCGCATTCGGCACCGGCCGATCCCCGTCCGCACTCATCAGCTCCGTCTCCGGCGTGGAAGCCTTCAGACCGGAGGCGGTGGTGTAGATCGCTTCGTGGAACAGAGATCCCGCCTTCGCCTGCGCGGTGGCAAAGACTGGAAATACTTTGCCGCCACCAAATCCCACAGAGACATAATCCGCGACCATCGTCCCCGAGAACGTTTCCGGCAGCCACGTCAGCTCCATCGGACCCGCCAGCGTTTCTGGCGCGGTCCATTTCGATCCTCCCGTGGAGGACTGAACAAATCCGACGTTCAGCGAGCAGTCACTCCCGCATTTCGACACGGGATAGAAGTAATACACGAGGGCAATCTGCGCCTTGGCTCCCTTCGTGCCCGGTGCAATCGCCGTGCCGGTAATAAAGTGATCGACGGTGCTTGAAACGGCATCGATCGGCACGCGCTTGACCGCCGACCACTTGGTGCCGTTGCTCGAAGTGCTGTAGACAATGTCGTTCGACGTGCAGCCCACGCGGAAGCGGCAATCTGGCCAAAACACGTACACCTTGCCGGCGGCGTCGATGGCCGACGTGACCAGGCCGCCGCTCCGGAGGGTCCCGGCCTCGGCGTGACTGGTGTAGCTGGCGACGTTCACCGCCTTCGTCCAACTGGCCCCGCCGTTGGTTGAGGTGTATGCGGTTACTTCTCCATTCCCCGCGAATCCCAGGATCGGTACAATCACGATCCCCTTCGGCTGCACCACGGGTACGCCGCCGATGCCATAGTCTTGGGCCGCCGTGGCCATCACCGACCCCCAAGTTTGCCCACCATCGGTTGATGTGCTCATCTGGATCAGGTCGCCATCGTTTGTGTTGTCCCACTCGGCATAGCAGTGGCCGTAGTAGGGGCTGGTGGAGGTGTTGTCGCAGACAATCCAGTTCTTGTCGGCGGAGGCCGATCCTTTGATCGTAATCGGGTCTCCCCAAGTGAGTCCGTCGGCCGACCGGCTCACGGCGACTGAAGTGTTGCTGGCGATCGGCAGCGTTGCGATCAGCCAGACGCCATGCATGGCGTCGTACGCCACGGCCGCGTCGCTGGCCGCCGAGTGGGTTCCGCCCTGGTAAATCGTAATGCCCGGCAGATAACCGTTGGTCCAGCTCGTGCCAGCATCGGTTGAAGTGGCGAACCCAATGTCGGCCCCGCCGCCAGAGTAAATCCGCGCCACCTGAAACGCGCTCACGATGGTCGAGCCGTAGGAAAATGTTCCGGGTTCGACCTCGGTCTCATGCTGGCTGGGAGTATCCGTGAATGTGTCTGTACTCAGTTGCGTGAGAGCGACTTGGGCCTGGGCATAAGCCGTGAACACCATGCCAGCAGCCAAAACGGCCAGGCACAGGGCACGAGTGTGGAAGAAGGGTCGAGTGCAAGCGCTCATTCGAATTCGCCTCGGAGAGAACTGGTGAGGATCGAGTGCAGGGGCAGCTTCGCGAACCGCACCAGAGCCGATATTCGGGCACGATCTGCCGGCCCTCGGGGATTGCCGGCGCCCGCCTCAGTTCCCCGAGACTAGCCGCTCGCGCCCATGGTGTCAATATCCTTGAAAAACAACTTGGGCATGGTGTCAAATCCTCTGCTAGCCTATGATTATGCCGCAATCGATCAAAGAGCGTGTGGGCAAGTTACGAGAAGAGATCGCAGAAATCAGTGAAGCAAACCGCCTCTATCTGGCCGGTGGGAAAAAACTGATCGGCGCCTCGGATCAGGAGCGGCGCCTGCAAAGATTGCAGGAAATTATGGACGAACTCAAGTCGCTGACGGACTGGAAGAAAACCTAACCCGCGGGCGCACGTTCAGTCCAGCTTCTCAATCCGACGCCTGCACCTGCATCGTTTCCGTAATCCAGAGTTGTGCCGGAGCGCCCTTGGTGGTGCGAGTCGCGGTTGCCCGAAAGCTGGTGGCGGTGTTTTCGACGTCGTAGATATACGGTGGCCGCTCGCCTTTGATGGTGAGGTAGTTGCCCGAAGTCAGTTCGTCCAGCGAAGCGTACTTCCCTTGCGATGCCAGGTAGCCGCGCTCGGCATTGGCGATGCCGATCAAGTCGTTCTTTACTCCTGCGATGGTGGTCACGTCGGCGGCGTTACTGGGTCCGGCAGCGGGAGTCAGCGTCTTGACCTGTAGGGAATAGATGTAGACGCCTATGGCCATTGTGATCATCGTTGCCAATATTCCGAAAGCTGCTCTCATTGTCTGGTCCGTTCCGCGTCTGGTCCGCTCCGCTCGTACTATTGCACCGCGAAACCGTCGACCGGGCAAGTAACCAGAGTGTATGTGCGGCCAATCCTCAGCCTAAGCGGGGGTCACATCGGGGCATCGCGCCCGCGAGGCCACAACTGGACTGCGCGCGAGGAAAAACTTTCGCGCCGGATTTCGGAAGGGCTGATGAGGGTGATTTCGAATGGCGACCCCGGAGGGAGTCGAACCCCCAACCCTCAGCTCCGAAGGCTGATGCTCTATCCAGTTGAGCTACGGGGCCATCCGAGTCGATTCTACACTGGGGCCTGCGTTGAATCATCTCCCACCCACGGAATTCCGCTCCGCGTTGTACCATGAAAACGCAGGCTGCAAACGCGACATCACAACGCATGTCTCTCGCCTCCAATCTCGCGCCCAGTCCAGTGACCCACACCAGTTCGCGGCTGCTCGAGTTCGAGATCTTGCGCGATTTGCTGGCCGGGTACGCCTCGTCGCCCCTGGGCCAGCGCCGGATCGGCGAACTTCTGCCTTCGCTCGACCGCTCCTGGATCGCCAACCAGCACCAGCTCACCACCGAAATCCGCGAGTATCGCCGAGTCGGCGGACGCTTCGAATTCGCCGGTTTGCCCGAAGTCAGAAAGCTGATCGAGAAATCCCGGATCGGCGGAGCAGCGCTTGAAACCACGGAAATCCGCGACGTAATTTTGGTCGCCGACCGCGGAGCCGAGTGGCGCGAAATTGTGCGTCAGCCGCCAGCGGCAATGCGCTCCGATTGGGCGGCCGTGCAGACGCTCTCCGCCGGCATCCAGGATTTCACCGACTTCCTGCGCCAGTTCCACAACAAAATTCTGCCCGACGGCACGCTCGACGACCGTGCCTCTGCCGAACTCAGCCGCATTCGCCGCGAGATCGAAAAACAGAAGCGCCAAATTCAGGAATCGCTGCGCGGCTACCTGCGCAAACTTGCCGAAGGCGGCACCGTGCAGGATGAACTCATCACCATTCGCGGCGAGCGCTTTGTCATACCGGTGAAAGTCGAGCAGAAACGCCGCGTGCAGGGCGTGGTCCACGGCGCCAGTTCCAGCGGGCAGACCGTCTTCGTGGAGCCGCTCGAAACCATCGAGCAGAACAACGACCTGGTCCGCCTGCTGGATGAAGAACAAGCCGAGATCCATCGCGTTCTGCTGGAGATGACGCGCCAGATCGCGGAATCCGCCGAAGCGATTCTCGCGGCCGCCGAGACTCTTGCCGAACTGGAGCTGCAATTTGCCAAGGCGCGCTTTGGCGAAGACTACAACTGCGTCGCCGTTAGCCTTTCCGGGGATGGGTCCGGGGTGGGCGAAGACCGCCTGCTGCTTCACCGCGCACGGCATCCACTGCTTGAGCGCAACCTGAAACTCAAGAACGCGAAGATAGTCCCCGTCAGCATCGAGATGGAAGGCGACCATCGCCAACTGGTGATCACCGGACCGAACACCGGCGGTAAAACGGTCTCCCTGAAAACGCTGGGCCTGCTTGCGCTCATGGCCCAGTCCGGGATCCCCGTGCCCGCCGACCGCGCCGACATGCCCGTCTTCGACGCGATTCTCGCCGACATCGGCGATTACCAGTCGATCGAACAGAATCTCTCGACCTTTTCGGCGCACGTGACCAACATCGATTTCATCTCGCGCACCGCGACCGCAAATTCGCTGGTGCTGCTCGACGAGCTTGGGTCTGCGACCGATCCAGAAGAAGGCGCTGCGCTGGCCGTGGCCATTGCCGAGCACTTCCGTCAGGTTGGGTGCTTGAGCGTGATCTCAACGCACCACACGTCGCTCAAGGTTTACGGCGCGAACACGGCAGGAGTCATCAACGCCTCGGTCGGCTTCGACGAAGCCACCTTGCAGCCAACTTACGAACTAAAGATCGGCGTCCCCGGCGCTTCCGCCGGCATCAACATCGCGCAGCGGCTCGGATTGAATCCCGCCATCATCGCATCGGCGCGCTCGCGACTGGGCTCGCAGACGCAGGATGTCGGGCGCTTTCTCGATCGCTTGCACTCCGACCTGCGCGAACTGGAATCCGAGCGCGCTCGCATGCAACTCCGCGAACAAGAGCTGGAGCGCGAGAAATCGCGGCTCGCATCCGAGGGCCGCAAAGAACAGCAGTCCAAGATTCGCGAGATGGAGGCGAAGCTCGAAACTTTGTTCCGCGACTTCGAGTACCACGCGCGCGAGACCGTGAACGCCGTGCAGGACCGCGCCGCCGCGCAGAAGTTATCGAAAGAGGCGGAGCGCCGCATCGCCAAAATGCGGCGGGAATTTCGCGAGCAGTTCGATGCCACAGTCGTCGCGCATGCCACGGGCGCCGATCGCGGCGATCCCAACGCGCAGCCGAGCCTGGTGAAACACGTCTCCGAGGGCGACACCGTCAAGCTCAAGTCGATGGGCCGCGCCGCTGTCGTCAAAAAGAAAATCGGAGACGATCATTTTGACGTCGAGATCGGCTCGATGAAGATGCGCATTCATCGCGAAGACATCGCCGAGGTGCTGGCAACCGCCCAAGGAAACTCGCAGCCTCTGTCATCGCCCGTCGAAGCGGCGCGCTCGCGGGGAATTACCGTCAAGCTGCAAAACGAATTCAGCGACCTGAACACGCCCAGCGAAATCAACGTCATCGGGCGCACCGTGGACGAAGCCACCGGCGAAGTCGAGAAATTCATCGACCGCGCGTTTCTCGCCGGAATGCCGCGCGTGCGTGTTGTACACGGCAGCGGCATGGGGATTCTGCGCAAGGCGCTGCGCCAGTACCTAAAGAAACACCCGCACGTGGAGTCGGTTACGGAGCCGCCGTCGAATGAAGGCGGCGGCGGCGCAACGGTGGTCGAGTTACGGGTCTGAGGCAATCCGGCCTTCGGGCGATTGGGAACCGCAGTAACCGTGGTACCCGCCCGTGGCCGTGAAATGGCGCTATAATCGGCTCAGTTTTCTCCCCCTCCGACGTGGATCCATGGACAAAACCCCAGCGGTTTTGACCGCAACCGAGAGAGTTCGGCGGTCAGCGCCCGTACCCCGGCTCAGGCTCCTGACCGAACTGGAGCCCCGCCATCGTGTGTTCATGGGCAATCTGGCGGATTTGCTCTGGTCGCGCCCTGCGCCGCGGATCCCGATCACCTCACGGCCTGGGCGTTTCTGGGATGACGTTTTCGTCCCCACCGGCGCCCCCTGGTCCGCGTTCCTGGAGTCGATGCTGTTGCAGTCGCTGTTGATCGTTTTGTTCGTATGGGGCCAATCCAGAGTATGGGTATCGGTAAATCCGTTCCCGCAGCGAGTGGTCCACAGGTCGATCACCTACTACCCGCCGGCTCGGTCTTTTCCAGCGGCGGAGGGCAGAGCTTCGAGAGCGCCAGCTCGTCCGCGAGTCCAGCACACAGCGACACCGCCAACGGCACGTCAACCGGCGCTTCGAGTGAGGCCTCAGGCAAAGCCAAGCCTGGTCACGCCGCCCGACATCAAGCAAGCTACGGCCAAACTGCCAAACCTGCCGAACTCCCAGGTGGTTCCACCCATGGTGCCGTTCGCAGCTACCGCGAACCCGCGGCGGAATGCGTTGGCGTCGCCCTCCGCGGTAGTGGCTCCGCCGCCCGATGTTCACCCGGACGCCGATCAGGCTCGCCGGCTGGCGCTACCTCAGGCGGCTGCGGTTGCTCCCGCGCCCGAACTTGGCGGGCCTTCCGCCCGAGCTGGGAAGGTTCTCAATCCGAGTGACGCGCGAGTTGTGCCTCCTCCTCCGTCGGTTCAGGGTGCAGGTAATGCTAGAACAGCACGCTCGGGCTCGATGGCGGGCGCGGGTTCGCAAGTGGTACCGCCTCCGCCTTCGGTTCAGGGTGCAAACGGCGGTGGAGGTACGCGGTTGAGTTCGGTGGCCGGATCGGGACCGAACATTGTGCCTCCTCCGCCGTTGGTGCAGGGTGCAGGCAATGCCACGGGAGCTGCACGGCTGGGTTCCATGGCTGGTGCGGGTTCGCAGGTCGTACCACCTCCTCCGTCCGTTCAGGGCGCTCAGCATCCTGCTGGTAGTTCGCGGTTGAGTTCATTATCCGGAGCGGGGCCGAATGTCGTACCTCCGGCGCCGTCGGTAGGCAATGGCGCTGGAGCGGCACGGTTGGGGTCGATGGCTGGTGCGGGTTCACAACAAGTGGTTCCGCCTCCTCCTTCGGTTCAGAGTTCGAGCGGATCTGCTGGAGGCGGGCGGTTGAACTCGCTTTCGGGAGCGGGGTCGGAAGTTCTGCCGCCTCCTTCGTCGGTTGAGGGTGCGGGGAATTCGGGCGCGGGTGGGGTGTTACAGCCGATGGATCATCCCTTGCTGAATCCCCTGCCGATCGACGATGCTTCGGCCGCTTCGGCCGCTCAGGCGGGCAACGGCGAAGATACGGCTACTCTCGAAGACTTGCCTCTCGGTTTGCTGGGGGTGGTGTTTGCCGCGCCGGGAACGTCGTATTTTTCCAATTTCGAAGTCTTTGTCGCCAAGCGACGAGTTGGCAAGGACCAACTGCAACTCATCAAGCTGGTATATGAATTTCTTCCCTACCAACGGCGGCTGTCGGAATACGATCTCAACAACCAGAAGCTGCGTGTCATCAAATTGCGCGTGATCCCGGATCCGAGCTGTGACGAGTCGTTGGCGCACATGATCCAGCCTCAAGCCGACCCGACTGGTGCGGTGCCAGAGACTCCAAAACTCCCGGCAGCGTTGCTTTCCACCGACCTGAATGCGCCCTTGCCCTGTTATCGCACCAACGCTGACGACTTCCGCAAGGCGATGTTGAAAGCCCGGTGAACGCGGGAGCCGGCACCCCCCCTACGGCGAGCAAATGGAGATGGCGCATCCCGCCAAAATGAAAGCCATCAGCGCGGGCAAGAAGAAACCGCCTCATCTCCGCTTCGAGAGCCTTCTCTTCTAAGCGCTCGGAAATCTCCGTCGCCTCTTGACCTTTACTTATCATGGATGTCCCCATGTTTCCCGGTTAATGACGGCCCGTACTTTATTGCTGGGAAAGCACTTGCCCGTTAAAGAACGGTTAAGAACCAGTTTCATTGACGGCAGCCCAGGCTTGCACCATAGTCGCTCGCACCGGAGATCAACCCGGCGGGGCGCCGAACGGGCTATCTAGGGGCGGTTTTCTCCAGAGAGGCTCCCTGAAATCCAGCAACTCAAAGGACTGTTTATGCCAACCGTTTGCCGCAGTCACCAAACCAATCGTTCCTATTGTTTTCTCGCCGGCGTTTTCGCCCTGTGCCTGGGCGCGCTGGCTATGCCCCATGCCGAGGCCCAGACGATCCACCAACTCGCCTACAACAACTCGACCTGGATCGACCAGGACCTCTCCAGCCAGACGACCGACCCGCACACTGGAGTCGCCGCCTTCGTCACTACTCCCAACGACCAGATTCACACCTTCTACCTCGACAGCGCCGAGGATGTTCACCAACTGTTCTTCAATGGAACCAGCTGGAGCGATGAGGACCTGACGGCCGAAGGCTTCGGCGTTCGCGCCATGGCCAAGAGCGCGGTCGCCGGATTCTCCGAGTCGAACCTGCAGTACGTGTACTACGTCTCGCAGAACCAGCATGTGCATCAGTTGTTCTATAACAATGCCGATTGGGCCGACGCGGACATCACCAGCCTGAGCGGAGGTCCGCTGACCACCAAGACGCCTCGATTGACGGCTTTGGCGACCGGCAGCAGCGGCTTTCACGTGTACTATCTGGCCTCCAACGGTCACGTCAATCAGCTGTACAACGTCAGCGGGAGTTGGGTGAACCAGGACATCACGAAAGTTGCGAAAGGGCCCTCCGGCAGAGCCGTGTGGATTGCCAGCATCAACGTAGGCAATCTGCAATACGTGTATTACCTGGCCACCACCGACCACGTTCACGAACTGTATTACAACGATTCCACGTGGCTGGATGAGGACCTGACCGTCAAGGCCGGTGTACCGGTGGCGGCAGCCGCCAGTCCTATCACGGCGTTGGTGTTTCCCGGCGGAAATGTCAACGAGGTCTTCTTTATCGCTAACAACAACCACTTGTGGCAGATGCTTTCCGCCGACAACAACGTGTGGGCGAGTGATGACGTGACCAGCCAAGGCGGAGGTCCAGCCGCGAATCCCGCCAACGGCATCGTGGCTTTTACCACTACGCCGAACGACGAACTACATCTGTTTTACCTCTCCAAGAAGCACATCAATCAGTTGTCCCTGCCCGCCGGCACCGATGACTGGCAAAACCAGGATTTGACGGCGGAATATGGAGGCAAACCGAACGGGACCAGCGCAATGTCGGGCTTCTCGCTGGCGAACTTGCAATACCTGTACTACGTGTCGAAGTAAAACCCAACCGCGTACGCGAAGGGGCTGCGGCAAAATGCGGCCCCTCGCCCGCGGCCGCCAAGCTGGCCCCGCGATGGAATCCGCACCTGGCGGCGCTGCATGCCCGCGAGTTGGAGCGCGGACATCGCAACCGCGGCACGCTGGCGGTGGCGCGCAAATTCGCCGCTTATTTGTTGGCCGCCGACAAAAGCGGCCAGGCCTTCCAAACGCACGCGCCGCTGGAAGTGCCAACACAAAAAGCTGCCTAAGAAGGAAAAACTTTGAACCAAGCGGCGATCGACCGGCCGTTCCTCGCCAACTCGGGGACTGGGCAGAGGAGTTTCGACTCCCGATGCTCCTTACCGTCTGTATCGAGGCCGGCCGGAAAACCCTAACTCATGCTTCGTGGACCGGGCTCGAGCCCGTTTCCCGCAAATGGATGTCTGGCCAGGCTGCCGCTTTGGCCGCGCACAATGACCGCAGGCCGTTCGCTAGCTCAATCGTCCCATCTCCGCTTCGAGAGCCCACTCTTCCAAGCGCCAGGAGACCTCCGTCTCCTCTTGACTCTTACTTATCATGGATGTCAGCGAATTCGGCGTAGACCCATCCCTAAGACCGCGACCGTCGATGATACCCAGGTTAGCGCCCAAAGAACGGGCGCGAACCTGGGGCACCAGCTATCCTCATCGGCTACGTGAGTCAAGGGAGCGAGGCCGCGAACGGGTACGCAATATTCCGCTCCACATCTATTATTTGCTTTTTGTTCGCCTTATGACATACTGTGGCAGCGCGCCGCTGCCGAGCTTCGCTCGGTTGGACCCTTCGGCTCCGCTCAGGGCAGGCTTCGAGGTCGCCCGTCCCCACACGAGCAGAGCAGAGGGCGGGAAAATTTTATTTCGGACTGGTTTTCCTGTGGTGCTCCTCTCACGTCCACAGGTGGAAAAAGATTACGATGCAACGTACTCAACTCAACATCGTGGCGACTCTGGAAACCAGCATCGGCCGTTTGCCGGCGAATATTGAAGCCGAGCGCTCCATTCTGGGCGCGGTGCTGCTGGATAATCACGCCTTCAACGACGCCGCCGAGCATCTGAAGCCGGAAGATTTTTCCATCGATTCGCACCGGCGCATTTATTCGCGGATGTTGGACCTGAACGAGTCGTCGCGGCCCATCGACATCATCACGCTGGTGGAAGAGCTGGAGCAGAACAAAGACCTGCAAGCGGTCGGCGACGTTGGGTACATCTCCGGGCTGCTGGACGGCGTGCCGGACCGGCCTTCGATCGAGCATTACGTTCGGATTGTCCGCGACAAGGCGATTCTGCGCGGGCTGATCAACGTCTCGAATACAGCGATCGCCAGGGCCAGCGAGCAGGCCGATCCCGCGGACGAGATTCTGAACGAGGCTGAGGCTGCGGTCTTCCAGCTTTCCGAGAAGCGAATTGGCAAAGGGTTTCAGGGGATCAAGGAGATTGTCCGCGACTCGTTCGGATCGGTCGACGCCCTGCTGCAACGCGGGCAGCGCATTACCGGGCTGGCCACGCACTACACCGATCTCGACGAGAAGACCAGCGGTTTCCAGAAGTCGGACCTGATCATTCTGGCGGCGCGGCCTTCGATGGGCAAGACCGCGTTTGCCATGAACATTGCCGAGAATGCCGCCATCGACGATGGCAAGGTCGTGGGCATCTTTTCGCTCGAAATGTCGAGCGAGGCGCTGCTGCAACGGTTGCTGTGTTCGCGCGCGATTGTCGACGCGCACAAGATGCGCACCGGTTCGCTGTGGGGCGACGACATGAAGAAGATCGTCCGCGCCATGGAGGAACTTTCCAAGTCCATGCTCTTTATCGACGATTCGCCCGGGATCTCGCTGAGCGAAATGCGGGCCAAGGCGCGGCGGCTGAAGCAATCGCAAGGACGACTCGATCTGCTGGTGGTGGACTATTTGCAGCTGATGTCGGGCGGGAGCAAGCGCTTCGAGAATCGGACGCAGGAAGTTTCGTCGATTTCGCGGGGACTAAAGGCGATCGCCAAAGAACTCGGCGTGCCGGTGCTCGCTTTGTCGCAGCTAAGCCGCGCTCCCGAAAGCCGGGGCGGCGACCACCGGCCGCAACTCTCCGATCTGCGTGAATCGGGGTCGATTGAGCAGGATGCCGACGTCGTCATGTTTATTTTCCGCGAAGAGATCTATAAGCCGGACGACCTCGAGCTCAAGGGTCTGGCCGAGATCATCATTGCCAAGCAGCGCAACGGGCCGATCGGCAAGTTCAATCTTGCGTTTTTGCACAATTCCACCCGCTTTGCCAACAAGTACGAAGGCAATAACGAGCCCGGCGAACAGGCTTAGTTTCCGCGTACGGCTGAATGCGCCAGTTCCGACCCGGAGACACCTCCATCCTGTGGAAAACTTTGTGGATGATAAGGACTGCCTTGAGAATTGTGCTTTTTCTGCCGCCTGGCAGGGCCGTTTCGGAGCGATGGCGGCTTTCCTAAGGCTATGTTTCTAAGTTGGTTAACTCTGGTATGAACTAAAGTCGGCGGAAAGGCTTGCAAATCAACACTTTCGTCTCCGAATCTGAGATTTGCACATAATCCGAAAGGCCAAGCCCCGCACTGGCAGCGGCTTTGGCCCTGATTTGCCGATGGGGTCGTCGGGAGACGGAGGTTTCCCGCCCCTCTGATTCAGTGTCGGCAGAGAGCATAAACCACGGGGTCCACGGGGGTGCACGGGGGCCCAAGCCACTGAATCAGAGCTTCCCGAGGAGCAGACCAAAAAAACCTACTGGTGAAGCTCAATCGCGAAGACGTAGGCGGGCTTTCCGAGGGTAGGGGAGTCGACATACTCGATCTTGGCCGAGGCGCCCTCCAGGTCGTGGCAGGGATTGATGTCGGACTTGGGCGAGAAGCCGAGAGCGGTGAACGCGAGTTTGTAATAGTTTCCGCTATGCAGAGCCATCGTCTTGCCTTTGGCAACAAGGATCAGGTCGATGGCTGAACCGCGGCAGCGCACATCCTGAAATTTCCCCGCCAGAAAACGATGCGTTCCGGCCGGAGGCTTTTCCTCGGGCGTTTCCGGTTCGATCGTTTCGTTCTTATCGTCCGGTTCGTTCCCTTCGGTCGCTATTCGTCGATTTTGTTCCGCCACACGGTCGCGCGCTGTTGCATAGTCCTCGACCTGCCTGAGAAAGTCTTGAACCGAGGCGGTTTCCTCCGGAGTCTTGGCGATTCGGGAGGCCTCGTGGAGGACTGCCTCGGCGTCCTTCAGGCGCTCCATCTGCATGAGCACGTGGGCGGCGCTGATGCGATAGGGGACATTGGCCGGGTCCAACTCCACGGCTTTGAGCGACATCAGATGCGCCTCATCGAGATTTCGTCTTCGCATGCCTTCGAAGGCGGCCAATCGTTCATAGGGTGGCGCGAATGACGGGTTG
>Ga0302200_10000122_pt1 | contig 77330 bp, 56 predicted proteins | sample II_Bog_N3_1_FD_194585 | JGI IMG/M metagenome (GOLD analysis project Ga0302200, IMG submission 194585) | Peat permafrost microbial communities from Stordalen Mire near Abisko, Sweden - II_Bog_N3_1 | ecosystem: Environmental > Terrestrial > Soil > Wetlands > Peat | place: Sweden: Abisko...
ACTTCGATCACAGTCATGCTGCCGAGGCGCGGCGATGGTTGGCGGAGCCATAATATTTTATGAATGAATTAAAGCACGATCACAAGTCACACGGCGATCCGAATGGTGGCCCAATCCATCAAGGCAAGCCGCCTTATTGGCGAAGCGCCCATCGGGACTGGCGAATTTGGTTTTGCGTGATTGTGATGCTCGCGGCGATGGTGGTTTATCTGATGACTGGTGACTTGCGCTGGCCATTCCATGGTCATCCGCAGCCAATGGTGCCAATCGCTGGCTGAACGAGTTAAATAAAATTGTGGAAATAGTTATTGCCCCATCGCTGCTCGCCTCTGACCACGCCCGTTTCGGTGAGGGGGCAGAACGTGCCGGACGTTCCGGTGCCGACTGGTTGCATCTCGACATTATGGATGGTCATTTTGTGCCGAATATTTCCTTCGGCCCGCAGGTGGTCAAGGCGGTGCGTCCGCTCACCAAACTTTTTTTCGATATTCACCTCATGTGCTCCAAGCCGGAAATCCTGTTTGAAGCCTTTGCCAAAGCCGGGGCGGATGAAATGATCATCCACGTAGAACTCGGCGACCAAATCCCATCGCTAATTCAGAAAATAAAAGCGCTGGGCAAGAAAGTCGGCCTCGCCGTCAATCCGCCCACGGCGATTAGCTCCGTCGAGCCGCATCTCGAACAGATTGATCTGCTGTTGGTGATGACCGTTAACCCCGGCTTTGGTGGACAAAAGTTCATCCGCGAAGGCTTGCCAAAAATCCAGCAGGCGGCGACGTGGCGGCGCGACAAGGCACTATCCTACCGCATTAGCGTGGATGGCGGCATCAACGAAGAGACCGGTGCCGACTGTGCCCGCGCCGGCGCCGATACTTTTGTGGCGGGCACAAGTTTGTTTGGGGCCACTGATATGAAATCCGCCGTCACCCAATTGCGCCGGAGCGTGAGTGAGGCCGTCGCTCATTGATTGCTTTTTGATCTCATGGGGTGTTCACCCCATACAGTTTTCAGTGGCCGAAAGTTATGATTTCCAAGGCAGATAAATCACCTATGAACACGCAAATTTTAACCGTTACCGCGAAGGCTCTGTTCGCCGACCATAAAGGATTGTTGGCGATGGACGAAAGCAATCCCACTTGCAACAAACGCTTCGCGAAGCTCGACATTCCGCAGACGGTGGAGACACGGCGCGCGTATCGGGAATTGATCATCACCACACCCGGCCTCGGAGAGAGCATCAGCGGCGTGATCCTTTTTGACGAAACCATCCGCCAGCAGAAAAAAGATGGCACGCCGTTTCTTAAAATCCTCGCGGATACGGGAATCATTCCTGGTATCAAAGTGGACACCGGAGCCAAGGATTTGGCAGCTCATCCCGGCGAAAAAGTCACCGAAGGCTTGGACGGATTGCGCGAACGTCTTCAGCAATATTTTCAAATGGGCGCGCGTTTTGCCAAGTGGCGCGCGGTGATTGCCATCGGCGATGACATTCCGAGCCGCAGTTGCATCGAAGCTAACGCGCACGCGCTGGCCCGTTACGCCGCGTTGTGCCAGGAGGCCGGGCTGGTTCCCGTCGTCGAACCTGAAGTGCTCATGGACGGTGATCATACCTTGGAGGCCTGCCGCAAAGTGACGGAAGAAGTCCTGCGAAATGTTTTCATCCAGCTTAATTGCCAGCGCGTGCTGCTGGAAGGCATGATTCTCAAACCCAACATGGTGCTGCCGGGATTGACCTACCCCACGCAAGCATCCGTGGATGAGGTGGCCAACATCACGGTGAAGAGTTTATGGCGAACTGTCCCTGCGGCTGTTCCTGGAGTTGCATTTTTGTCTGGCGGCCAGTCCGCCGAACTGGCCTCTGCCCGTTTGAATACCATGAACCATCGGTTCAAAACACAACTGCCATGGGCGCTGGCATTTTCTTTTGCCCGCGCCATTCAGCAGCCAGCTTTGGAAATTTGGCAAGGCAAGGAGGTCAACGTAAAAGCGGCGCAGGAAGCACTGCTTCATCGTGCCCGATGCAATCGCGCTGCTCGCCAAGGCGAATATACATCCGCGATGGAAAAGCGAGCCACACAATTACCAATATGAAACCAACAAACTCGCGCAAGAAATTCATCATCGGCAACTGGAAGATGCACACCACCACTGCTGAAGCAGGGCGTTTAGCTAGAGCGGTCGTGGATGGCGTCGGAATGGAGAAAAATGTTGTCATCGCCATTTGTCCTCCTTTTCCCTATTTAGCTCTGGTCGGAGCAATTCTCAAAGGTAGTCAGGTTTCGCTCGGTGCGCAAAACCTCTATCCCGAAAAGGAAGGTGCTTTCACCGGCGAGATCAGCCCGACGATGCTTCTCGATGTCGGTTGCAAGTATGTAATCCTTGGTCACAGCGAGCGTCGGCACCTACTGGGCGAAACTGATGGCTTCATCAACCAGAAGGTGCTGATTGCCTTGGCCGCCGGCCTCAATGTAATCCTCTGTGTCGGCGAGACTCTGGACCAGCGCAAGACTGGACAGACCGAAACTGTGCTTGATCGGCAACTTGTCCAAGGATTGGCAGGAGTGTCGCCGGATACCTTGCCCCGCTTGATCGTCGCCTACGAACCGGTCTGGGCAATTGGCAGCACCGGACACCACGCCACACCGCAGCAGGTTCAGGAGGCGCATGCCGTCATTCGTCGCCGCTTCGGCCAGATTTTCGGGGAGAAAGCGGCTCAGTCGCTTCCCATCCAATATGGCGGCAGCGTCAAACCCGACAACGCGGCCTCATTCCTAAGTCAGCCTGGGGTGGATGGAGCTCTCCTCGGGGGTGCGAGCCTGATTGCCGACCAGTTTATAGCTATCGTTCATGCTGGGATCGGCGAGGCGCAAACCGAGCTGAAACCAAAATAACCCCAATCGCACAAAATCAATTTTTGGAGCATCCCAATTAAATGCATGCCAGCCGGCGTCTCTAAACCTATTTAACCCAATTTGTAGCAAGAACAAATCGCTCCATTTATGAATCCCAGTTCCGACCAGCCCAAGACGCCTGATTCCAAACCGGGCGCAACCGCAGATCCGAAGCCCGATGCCTCCGTGGCCAAGCCCGAGGTTAAGGATGATACCAAGGCCGACACAAAGCCTACAGCCGCCGCATCCAAACCAGATGCAAAAGCGGACGCAAAGCCCGATGCGAAGTCGGATGCCAAAGCTGATCCAAAAACTGGCGCGAAGCCCGAAGCCAAGCCCGATCCGAAAGACGATTTAAAAACGCTGCCGCTGGCGGAGGTGGAGAAAAAATTGGAATCGTCGCCGGACGGTCTCACTGATGCCGAAGCCAAAAAGCGGCTGACGCAATATGGGCCGAATGAACTCGTCGAGAAGAAGACCAATCTCCTGCTGAAATTCCTCTCGTATTTTTGGGGGCCGATTCCGTGGATGATTGAGATCGCGGTGATTTTGTCGGGCGTGGTCCGGCACTGGCCGGATTTTTTCATCATTCTACTTTTGCTCGTGACCAATGCGGTGGTCGCCTTCTGGGAGGAACGGCAGGCGGGCAATGAAATTGCCGCGTTGAAAGCCAAGCTCGCGATCAAGGCGCGCGTGATCCGCGACGGCAAATGGATCAACCCGGCGGCGCGCGAACTGGTGCCGGGCGATGTCATCCGACTGCGGCTCGGCGATGTGGTGCCGGCGGACGCGCGTTTGCTGGCGGGCGACGAAGTGTCCGTGGATCAATCCGCGTTGACCGGCGAATCGTTGCCCGCCTCGCGCAAACCGGGTGACGCCGTGTTTTCCGGTTCAATCATCCGGCGCGGCGAAATCGGCGCGCTGGTGTATGCGACGGGCGAGAAAACTTATTTTGGCAAGACGGCACAACTGGTGCAGGAGGCGTTAACAGTCAGTCATTTTCAGAAAGCAGTTTTGAAGATTGGCAATTATCTGATCATCCTGGCAGTGGCGCTGGTGGCAGTGATCATCGGTTTCGCGATCTATCGCGGTGACAAGATTCTTGAGACGTTACAGTTTGCCCTCGTGTTGACGGTGGCCGCGATTCCGGTTGCGATGCCGACGGTGTTGTCGGTGACGATGGCCGTCGGCGCTCGGCTGCTCGCGAAGAAACAAGCTATTGTAAGCCGGCTGGTGGCCATTGAGGAATTAGCCGGTGTGGACGTGTTGTGCGCGGACAAGACCGGCACGCTCACGCAGAACAAACTCACGCTGGGCGATCCGTTCAGCGTAAATAATATTCCCGCCGAGCAAATCATCCTGGCCGCCGCGCTGGCATCGCGCGCCGAAAATAATGATACAATTGATTTGGCGGTTCTGGGAGGACTGAAAAACAAGGACGCGCTAAAAGAGTATCAGGTGGTCCATTTCCTGCCATTTGATCCGGTGCATAAACGCACGGAGGCAACCGTCAAGGGCAAGGACGGAAAGACGTTCAAGGTGACGAAGGGCGCGCCGCAGGTGATTTTAGCCATGTCCGCCAATGCTGGAGCAATCAAAGCGGCGGCGGACAAATCAGTCAATGACTTTGCCGCACGCGGTTTTCGTTCATTGGGCGTGGCTCGGGCGGAGGGCGACGGGCCGTGGCAGTTTCTCGGCGTGTTGCCCATGTTCGATCCGCCGCGCGAGGATGCGAAAGCTACGATTGCGACCGCGCTGACCATGGGCGTGACGATCAAGATGGTGACGGGCGATCAAATCGCGATTGCGAAGGAGATGGCGAAGACGTTGGGCATGGGCACGAATATTCTTGATGCTAAAACGCTTGGCGACTCAAAAAAACAAGAGTCGGCGGCGGTAATCGAGTCCATCGAGAAGGCGGACGGTTTCGCCGAGGTGTTCCCCGAACATAAATTTCACATTGTAGATGTCCTGCAAAAGCATGACCACATCGTCGGCATGACGGGTGACGGCGTGAATGACGCGCCTGCGCTGAAGAAGGCGGACTGCGGCATCGCCGTTTCCAGTGCAACGGACGCGGCGCGCGCGGCGGCGGCCATCGTGCTGCTGACGCCGGGACTGTCGGTGATCATTGATGCGATCAAGGAGAGCCGGCGGATTTTCCAGCGGATGAACAGTTACGCGATCTACCGCATCGCCGAGACGTTGCGCGTGCTGTTCTTTATGACGCTGGCGATTCTGGTTTTCAATTTTTATCCGTTGACAGCGGTGATGATCGTGATGCTGGCGTTGCTCAACGACGGTGCAATTTTGTCCATCGCGTATGACAATGTGCATTACAAAGATAAGCCTGAGTCGTGGAACATGCGCATGGTGCTGGGTATTTCGACGACTCTGGGAATCATCGGAGTCATTTCTGCCTTCGGATTGTTTTATCTCGGTGAGCGCGTCTTCCATCTCGACCGCGCGCACATCCAGACGCTGATGTATTTGAAACTGTCTGTGGCGGGACATTTGACGATTTTTCTTACGCGCACACGCGGGCCATTTTGGTCCATCCGGCCGGCAAAGATTTTGATGATCGCGGTGTTCGGCACCCAGGCCGTGGCGACGTTGATCGCGGTTTATGGGTTGTTCATGACGCCACTGGGCTGGGGTTGGGCCGGTTTTGTGTGGGGTTATGCGCTGTTGTGGTTCCTCGTGAACGACCGCATCAAATTGCTCGCCTACCGGATTTTTGATCCGGTCAAAAAAGCCGGGGCGAAACCTGAAACCAACGTTTTAACTCAGCCCGATGACAAAACGGATGCGAAAACCTCGGCTAAACCCGAAGCTAAAACCGAAGCGCAGTCCGGTGCCAAAGACGAGCAAAAACCCGAGGTTAAAACGGACGCCAAGCTCGGGGCCAAACCGGAAGCCGAAGCGGAACCTAAACCGGAAGCGAAGATTGAGCCGAAGGCTGGCACCAAAGTTGACCCTAAGCCAGAGGTAAAAGATGTGAATAAGCCGGAAGCCCAAGCTGGGGTTGAAGCCAAATCCCCCAGCGAGCTGAAACCGGAAGGCAAAGCCAAGGCAACTGCCGATTTGACGCCGCAGATCGCGGCCCGGGCTTATGAGCTCTACGAGCGTGAAGGCCATCGGGACGGTCAATCGGCGCAGAATTGGGACAAAGCCGAAAAGGAAGTTCGCGCCACTCAAACCAAGGCTAAACCTAAAACTGACGCCAAGCCAGCGGCCAAAGACGATTCACCGCCGGAAGCTAAAGCTCAATCGAATCCTGATGGTAATCCAAAACCTGCCGCCAAGGTTGAGCCGACGCCGGCAGCAAAGGTCGCGCCTAAACCAGAAACCAAACCAGACGTTAAACCCGAGGCAACCTCTGAACCGAAATCGGAAATCAAGACCGAACCGGCGGCGGATGCCAAAGCTCCAGCCAAACCGGAAGCCGCAGCCGTGCCACCGTCCGCCGACAAAACAGAGCCTAAACCTGACACGAATGGGAAACCCGCGGCCGAGGTGTCACCGCAGCTTGTAAAAAAAGTTCATGAATTTTATGAGCAGTTAGGGCGGGACGATGTGCGGGCTGTTGAGGCAGCTGATCAGGCGAAGCAAAAGGCTTCTGAAATGGAAACCAAAAAATAAGCCGGCGCAAACGATGTGTCTGACACGGCTGAGAGAATATGCATAAAAATGGCCGACGGGTGTGAAGCCGTTTTTGCAAGTCGAAGAGCGGTGTTTCATATTTTTTTTCAAAATTTCCAAATGCCAGGTGGAGGCAGCCCTGCTCCGTTGATGGAGCTCGGGGGAAAGAGCGCACCGCTAAACCGCGGCATGCAACTTTTCCTTCTAAAGGTCTGAGCAATAAGTTGAACCCTGGCTATTGACCGCAGAAAAGGCAACGCATCAAGCCACTGGATAAAGATGAAGCGCCAGTTCTCCCCATTGACTTTCTAATAAATCTGCGGCTAATTCTTCTCCATCAACTTGCTTGAATACATTTTGCTGGCGACGAGTTCACTCTTCGTGATTGTCGATCCGGTGGCGGTTGTCCCGGCCTTTTTGGCCATGACCCCGAACGACACGGCGGAGCAGCGCATCCGCACGGCGCGCCTGGGGTGCTGGGTGGCGGCGGGCGTGATGCTGGCCTTTTCTTTCGCCGGCCAAATCGTGTTTAAAGTCATGGGCATCACCATGCCAGCCTTTGAGATTGCCGCGAGCATCCTGCTGCTGATCGTGGCGTTGGACATGGTGCGCGCCCAACGATCGCGCGTGCAGGAGACGCGTGAGGAGACCAAAGCGGGCACCGAAAAAAACGACATCGCCGTGACGCCGCTGGCGATTCCCATGCTGGCCGGGCCGGGCGCCATCTCCACGACGGTTCTGCTTCAGAACGAGGCGCGCACTATTCCCGAACACATCGCGCTGTGTTGCTGCATCCTGGTTGTTTCCCTGGTGAGCTATTTTATTTTGCGGGTTTCCGCGCGGAGCGCGCGCTGGTTCAGCCCCATTGCCATGAGCATTGCCACGCGGATCATGGGACTTTTGCTGGCGGCGGTGGCCATTCAATTCATGCTCAACGCCATTAAAGTCTTCCGGCTGGAGTTGATGTCACCGGGAGTGACGTGACCGCGGCCGATGGATTGTTGCCAGCCCAAAGATTGCGGATTTTTTTATCGACCGGAAAAAAAATTGACCGCAGGACGTTGCTTCTTTTTTGATTCAGTAAAATCGATACTTTGCCAAACCGCCAATTTATGATTGGCACCCGCCAAATTTAGTAGAAGTTACCCATTGTTATGGATGTGCTCACCCTCGCGCGGATTCAGTTTGGCGGAACCATCGCGTTTCATTACATCTACCCGCCGCTCAGCATCGGGCTGGGCCTCATGCTTGTGCTGATGGAAGGCGCGTGGCTCAAAACCGGCAACAATCTTTATCACCAGATGGCGCGGTTTTGGACGAAAATTTTCGCGCTCACGTTCGCCATCGGTGTGGCCACGGGCATCGTGATGGAATTTGAATTCGGCACGAACTGGGCAGCCTACTCGCGTTTCGTCGGCGACGTTTTTGGCAGCGCGCTCGCGGCGGAAGGCATTTTCGCGTTCTTCCTCGAATCCGGATTTCTCGCCGTCCTGTTGTTTGGCTGGGACAAAGTGGGCCGCAAAATTCATTTCTTCGCCACGTGCATGGTTTGTCTCGGCGCGCATTTCAGCGCAGTCTGGATCGTCGTCGCGAATTCCTGGATGCAGACGCCCGCCGGCTATCACATCGTCGGCGAAGGTTTGCACGCGCGCGCGGAAATCACCGATTTCTGGCAGCTCATTTTCAATCCTTCGATGCTGGACCGTTTGTTCCACACCATTTGCGGCGCCTGGTGCGCCGGCTCATTTCTCGTTGTCAGCGTTAGCGCCTGGTATTTGCTCAAAGGAAAACATCTGCAATTCGCCCGCAAGTCGCTGAAGGTTGGTCTGACCGTCGCGCTGGCGGCTTCCTTGCTGCAAGCCGTCACCGGCCACAAAAGCGCGCAGGGCTTGGAAAAAAATCAGCCCGCCAAACTCGCCGCGTTCGAGTCGCTCTATCAAACGACCTCCAACACTCCGATGGTTTTGCTCGGCTGGCCGGATGAAAAAAATGAAACGGTCAGCGGCCTCACCGCCCCGGGCTTGTTAAGTTTTCTCACGCACAACGATTTTCATACGCCGGTCATCGGCCTGGATCAGTTCAAGCCCGAAGATCGTCCGCCCGTCACCGCGTCGTTTATATTTTTTCACGGCATGGTTTTCATCGGCTTCGCGCTCATCGCCATCGCGACGTTGGGATTTTTTTATTTCCGCCACGGCTCGCTGCACCACCGCCGCTGGCTCTTGTGGCTGCTCGTTTTTTCCGTGCTCGGCCCGCAGCTCGCCAATCAATTCGGCTGGTTCGCCGCCGAAGTCGGCCGGCAACCGTGGATTGTTTACGGCCTGATGCGCACGCCCGCCGGTTTGTCCGCCGTCGTCAAGGCGAATGTCATTCTGTCCTCGCTGATTTTGTTCACGCTGATTTATTCGCTGCTGTTCGCCGTTTTCGTTTACCTGCTCAACGACAAAATCCAGCACGGTCCGCACGAGGATGATTTGATTCCGTCCGGCAAACTGGCTTTGCCGGATCCGATAAAAAAATCCCTTAAATGAAACCGGCTTACGGCAAATCCAAAATCGGGAATTTTTAAAATCATGCATCTTGACCTCAACACCATCTGGTTTGTCCTCATCGGCGTTTTGCTGACCGGTTATGCGGTGCTCGATGGCTTTGATCTTGGCATCGGCGCATTGCATTTGTTCACCAACAAGGATGAAGAGCGGCGCATCCTGCTCAATTCCATCGGACCCGTTTGGGATGGCAATGAAGTCTGGCTCGTCACCGGCGGCGGCGCGCTGTTTGCCGCGTTTCCGAATGTTTATGCGACGGCATTTTCAGGTTTTTATTTCGCCTTGATGCTCCTGCTCGCGGCGCTCATTTTTCGCGGCGTGGCCATCGAGTTCCGCAGCAAACGTCCCGAAAAATGGTGGCGGCAAATGTGGGACATCAGCTTTTCCGTCGGCAGCATCGTGTCGAGTCTGCTCATCGGCACGGCGCTCGGCAATATCGCATGGGGCGTGCCGGTGGATGCCAATGGCGAATTCGCCGGAACTTTTTTGGGCTTGCTCACACCGTATCCTTTGCTCGTCGGCGTGACGACCGTGGCGCTCTTCATGATGCACGGCGCGATCTATGGCGTGATGAAAACCGAAGGGGAATTGCACGACAAACTGCGCGTCTGGGCGGTGCGCGGCATTATTTTCTTCGTCATCTGCGCGGTGACGCTCACGATGGCGACGCTGCTGTATGTGCCGCACATGGCCGCGCGTGTCCGCGAAAATCCATGGCTCTTTTCCGTCGCCCTGGCGAACATGCTGGCCATCGCCAACATCCCGCGCGAATTCCACCTCGCCAATGACGGCAACGCGTTTCTCTCTTCCTGTGCCACCATCATCACGCTGATGATGCTGTTCGCGCTGAACATTTTTCCCAACATGATCTACAGCCTGCCGCATCCGGAAAACAGTTTGAACATTTACAATTCCGCTTCCTCTTCCAAAACACTTGGCATCATGCTCATCATCGCGTGCCTCGGCGTGCCGGTGGTGATCGCCTACACGATTTGCATCTATTGGATTTTTCGTGGCAAGGTGAAAATTGACCGGCTCAGTTACTAAGTTTCAGCAACGATTTCTTGAGCGAAAAAAAATTAGCACCGGCGAATTTTTCCGCGCTATTTTTCTAACGTCTGCCAGCCCCAGCCGAGCGCTTTGACCATATTGACGGCGGCGGTGAGCCGGGCGCCGCGCAATTGCACCGCGCTGCGCTCTTGATCCAACGCCTCCGTCTGCGCGGTCGCCACATCCAGATAAGTCACCAGACCAGCTTGATAGCGATTGGTCGCGATTTGCAACGCGTGGCGTGCGCTCGCCACGGCCTCGTTTTCCGCGCGCCATTCCTGCGCCAGCAACTGTTGCGCGGCCAGCTCGTCTTCCACTTCGCCAAACGCCGTCAGCACCGTTTGCCGATAATTGGCGACCGTTTCGTCGTAAGCCGCATGGGCGGCGGCCAGGTTCGCGCGATTCAAACCGCCGGTGAACAAAGGCAATTCCAACGAGGGCCCGACCGCCCAAAAACGGCTCGGCCAGTTAAACCAGGAACTGAAACTCACCGCTTGAAAACCCGCGAGGCCGTCAATTTTGACCGTGGGGAAAAACGCCGCCTGCGCGACGCCGATGTCGGCATTCGCGGCGGCCATGCGACGTTCGTCCGCCGCGATGTCCGGACGGTGTTCCAACAATTCACTCGGCAAACTCGCCGGCACCTGCGGAATGGCTTCCGGCAAGGACGCCGGCGCAATAAAAAAATCCACCGCAGATTGACCGCACAGCACGGCGAGCGCATGCAACGTTTGCGCGCGGTGCAGTTGAATGTCCGGCAACTCGGCTTCCGTCGCGTGCAATTGCGTCGCCGCCTGCGCCACGTCCAGATCGGAAACCACGCCGCCGCGCCGGCGATTTTGCGTGAGTTCCAGCGAGCGCCGATATGTTTCAATCGTGTTGGTGATCAAAGCGTATTGGTCATCCATCGTGCGCAGCGAAAAATAATCCGCCGCGACTTCCGCCGAAACCGCCAGTCGCGCGGATTCGAAATCATCCCTGCTCGCGACAAAACGCGCGTGGGCGGCCTGCGACAACCGGCGCACGCGACCCCATAAATCGAGTTCCCAGCCGAGATAAACCGGCGCAGTGAACGTATCGTAAGTGTGCGCCACACCAGCCGCTTCGCCCTGCTGCGGTTCATTGACGCTCGTGCGCTGACGCGTGATATCGCCATTGGGAGTGCCGCCGGCAGACAGTTGCGGATAAAATTCCGAGCGCGCGGCGGCCACTAAATCGCGGGCTTGCGCAAACCGCGCCGCCGCCGCCAAAAGATTTTGATTGTTCGTCAACGCCAGCGTTTCCAAATGATTCAAAATCGGATCAGCAAACATCTGCCACCATTCGCCGCGCGGAGCATTCGCGGACGGCGCGGCCACTTTCCACATCGTGGCGTTCGTCGGATTGTTGTCGCTGAATTTTTCCGGTAGCGGCTGCGGCGGCAAGGGCGCCGCACGTTTATAATCCGGCCCAACGGCGCAACCCGTCATCCCGGCGATCAACGTGACGAGACAGATGAAAAAATATTTTTTCATTGGGCCGCTGAATTGGTTTCCGCCGGCGGCGCGATCTGCACCGTCATGCCATCCGCGATGGAATCCGGCGGATTGACGATGACACGATCATCGGCCTTCAGCCCGGCGAGCACTTCGACGGTGCTGCCGGAATCGCGGCCCAACGTGATCGAATGCAACTGCACTTTGTTGTCCGTGCCGACGACGGCGACCTGCATTCCCTGCGCGCGAAAAATCAGCGCGTTGTCCGACACGGTCAACCCGTGCGTGTCGGTGGCTTGCGTGAAACGCACCTGCGCGTAGCTGCCCGCGAGAATCTCACCGTGCGGATTGGGCACCTGCAATTCCACCTGCAACGTGCGCGAACTCGGATCCACCGCGCCGGCGGTGCGCGTGACGGTCGCTTCGAAAATGCGCCCCGGCAATTCCTGAAAAGTCATCTCTGCTTTCTGGCCGGGCGCGATGGCGTGGACAAGCGGCTGCGGCACGCGGACGTAAATGCGCAACGGATTCGTCTGCGCGACGCGGAATAATTCCGGTCCGCTGTCCGCCGCGATCAATTGGCCGATGTCCGTGTTGCGCAGCGTGACGGTGCCGTCAAACGGCGCGGTGATGCGGTCGAATTTTTTCAAGTCTTCCAAGCGCTGCAGGTTCGCGCGCACGGCTTCCACGTCCGCCTTTTTCAAGGCGTAATCACCCGTTTTTTCCGCCGTCTCCTGTTCGCTCACGCTGGCGGTCTGAAGCAAATTTGTCCACCGGTCGGAAGTCGTTTTCGCCAGTTTCAAGGCGGCGTTGGACTGATCCAGTTGCGCCCTGGCCTGCGCGATTTGCTGGTCCAATTCCGGCGTGTCAATTTCCGCGAGCAACTGGCCGTTGGTCACCGTTTCGCCAATGTCCACATACCATTTTTTTAGATAGCCGCTGGCGCGCGCGTGAATCGAAGCTTGAATGAACGCCTCCACTTCCGCCGGCAGCGGCGTGCCAAAATCAGACTGCGACGCGACCGGTGAAATCACATCCACAGTGATAACCGCGTCGGCGTGCATTTCTTTTTGCAAATCGCGGCGATGAATCCAACGCGGCAGAAAGCCCAAGATCAGCCCGATGATGATGAGCACGACGATGATTTCAACGATGCGCGCGAGGCGAACCGGCGGCGGCGTTGGTGCGTTAGGATTTGGGTTCATGGCGTGACAGTAGTTTTGGTTGGCGCGTGATACCGGTGCATAAAACTAAAAACGATCGGCACAAAAAACAGCGTGGCGACGGTGGCGAACACGAGGCCGCCGATCACCGCGCGACCGAGCGGCGCGTTTTGCTCGCCGCCTTCGCCGAGGCCGAGGCTCATGGGCAACATGCCGATGACCATCGCGAGCGCGGTCATCAAAACCGGGCGGATGCGCCCTGCCCCGGCTTCAAGCGCGGCGGCAATCGGATCGAGGCCGCGATTCAAATTTTCGCGGGCGAACGTCACGACCAAAACGGAATTCGCCGTCGCCACGCCCATGCTCATGATCGCGCCCATCAATGCCGGCACGCTCAACGTGGTCTGGCACAAAAACAATCCCCACACGACGCCGGCCAGCGCGGCGGGCAGCGCGGTGATGATGATGAACGGATCCAGCCAGTTCTGAAAATTCACCACGAGCAGAAAATAAATCAGCGCAATCGCGCCAACCAATCCCACGGCCAGCCCAAAAAAACTGGAACGCATGGTTTCCGCCTGGCCGCGCACGATGATGCTGCTGCCGCGCGGCAAATCTTTTTTGATTTTATCAACGAGCGGCTGCAGGTCGTTCAAAACCCCGCCAAGATCGCGGCCATCCACGTTCCCATAAACATCAATGACTGGAATGACGTCGTAATGCGATAAAACCGGCGACACATTCACGCGCGAAATCGTGGCGAGGTTCGCCAGGATTTGCGCATCGGTGGTGCCGGGTTGATTGGCGCTGATGGGCAGCGCGTTGAGCTGTGCCACCGAATTCATTTCATATTCCGGCGCGCGGACGTTGATGAGATATTGAATGCCGACCTTCGGATCCAGCCAGTAAGCCGGCTGCACCACGCTGCTGCCGCTCAAGCCGAGCAACAGCGAATTGGCAACGTTTTGCTCGGTCAAACCGAGGTCGGCGGCTTTCGAGCGGTCCACGGTGATGCGCAGTTGCGGCCAGTTGTCCGGCTGTTGCACGCGCACGTCGGCCGCGCCGGGAATTTTTTTGATTTCATCGGCGAGCTGCACGGCCAGCGCGCGATTGGCGACCTGGTTGCGTCCGACAATTTGCACGTCAAACGGCGCGGGCAAACCGAAATTCAAGGTCTGGCTGACGATGTCCGCCGGCAAAAAATAAAACAGCGTGCCGGGAAATTCGCGGTTCAACCGTTCGCGCAACGCCCGCACATAACTTTCCGTCGGCGCGTGGCCGGGCTTGAGCGAAACCAAAATATCCGCATCGGCCGGCCCGATCACGCCGCTGGTGTTGTAACTCAAATTGATCGAGGAGTTCGGAATGCCGATGTTGTCGAGAATGCCGCCGAGCTCGCGCGCGGGAATTTCTTTGCGGATGGACTCGTTGACCTGATCGGCGAGCCGCTCGGTCTCCTCGATGCGCGTGCCGGTGTGCGCGCGCATGTGCAGCAAAAATTGCCCCGCGTCCACGGTCGGGAAAAAATCCCGGCCCAGCGTTTGCGTCAGCAGCCACGAGGCCGCGCAAAAAATCAGGAAAAAAATCGCGAACGGCTGGCGGTGCTCAAAGCAGCTGGCGAGCAACGCGCGATAATTATTCCGCAAACGGTCAAAGCCATTTTCAAAGGCGCGCTGAAATTTGACAAATGGTGACAACCAAAATGGCACGCTGGCTTCATCAATGTGTTCGCCGTGCAATTTGACGTTGCGGTAAAACCACATCACCAGCGTCGGCACGAGGGTTCGCGAAATGACGTAACTTGCGAGCATCGCGAACACGACGGCTTCGGCCAGGGGCACGAACAGATAACGTGCGACGCCCGTCAAAAAAAACATCGGCACGAACACGATGCAGATGCACAGCGTCGAAACGAACGCGGGCAATGCGATTTCCTGCGAGCCGGTGATGATGGCGTCTTCCAGTTTCTGGCCGAGCGCCATGTGCCGATGAATGTTTTCAATCGCCACGGTCGCGTCGTCAACCAAAATCCCGACGGCCAGCGCAAGGCCGCCGAGCGTCATCAAGTTAATGGTTTCGCCCAGCGCGCTTAAAGTGGCGATGGAACACAGCACCGAAAGCGGAATGGAAAGCGCGATGATGAACGTGCTGCGCCAGGAACCGAGAAAGAGCAAAATCATCAGCGCGGTGAGCGCGGCCGCAATCGCGCCTTCCCGCAAAACACCGCTGACCGCCGCCCGCACGAAGAGTGATTGATCGGCGAATTCTTTGACGTGCAAATCGGGCGAGACGGTGGCCATGACGCCGGGCAAGGCGGCTTTGACGTTGCGCACGACATCCAGCGTGGAAGCCGAGCCGGCCTTCATGATGGTCAATAAAGCGCCTTTTACGCCGTCCTGGCGCACGGCGTTTTGCTGCGGCGTGTAGCCGTCGTGCGTTTGCGCCACGTCGCTCAAATAAATCGTCGCGCCGTTGACGACTTTGATCGGCAGATGATTTAGGTCGTCAATCAGCCGCGGGTTGGAATCCACCGCCACGTCATATTCGTTGCCGCCGATTTTGGTCGTGCCGCTGGGCAGAATCAAATTCTGCGCGTTGATGGCGTTGACGACGTCCTGCGCGAGCAGATTTTTTGCCTTCAACGCGGGCAAATCCAAGTCCACCGAGACGACGCGCGTCTTGCCGCCATACGGCCAGGGAATCATCGAGCCGCGCACGCCGGACAAGCCCACGCGCACCTGGTTGGCCGTCACGTCGAACAATTGCTGCTCGGACATTTTTGCGCTGCTGAAGCTGTATTGCAAAATCGGCACCGACGAGGCGTTGTATTGAATGATGAGCGGCGGTTGCATCCCCGGCGGCATCAGCCGCAAAACCGTTTGGGCCGAAGCGGTGATTTGCGCGACGGCGGCATCCACGGACGCGCCCGGCTGCAAGAAAACTTTCACGACGCCGATACCGTTGTAAGAAGTGGACTCGATATGGCGGATGTTGTTGACCGTCACCGTGAGGATGCGCTCGTGCGTGTAGGTGATGCGCTGCTCAAATTGCTGCGCATCCAACCCGGCATATTGCCAGATGATGCTGACGACGGGAATGTCGATGGACGGAAAAATATCCGTCGGCGTGCGGATCAAAATGAACGGCGTCAACAACACCAGCAGCAACGCGGCCACCACAAACGTGTAAGGCCGGCGCAAAGCTAGGAGAACAATCCACATAAATTAATTTATGATTTGACCAATCAGTCAATAATGCGCAGTTAGTTTTGGCTCATGACAATTTGATGAGCGGAACGGCTCACATCGCAGGTGCCTTGGCACCGATCATTTCCATCACGGCGGACTCCAGGTCCAGAAACAGTTTGAGGTCGTTGCGAATCTTGGCGTGCAGCGAAAGGCCCAGTGCCATCGAGTAAACCCGCCGGGCGACGACCGGGGGATCGTCAATGGAAATGAGCCCCTGACGTTTCGCGTCTCGCAGCGCGCTTTCAATGTAGCGGATGCTGCGATCCGCCAGCTCCTGGGTCTTGGCGCGGATTCTTTCATCCTGCGTGGCCAGCTCGGTGCCGAGGCTGGCGTAGGGACAACCGCAGACGTGGCCGTATTTTTTGGCCTTTAATTTCTGGCGTTCGCAGATGTTCTGGCACCACAATACCAGACGTTCCAACGGCGGGATCTGCGGCGAAAAAATCCGGTCCAGTTCCGGCTGTTTCTCCCGCCAATGCTCTTCATAAGCGGCCACCGCCAGATCCGATTTTGATGGAAAGTAGTGATAAAAACTCCCCTTGTTCACCGCCGCCAGCTCGCAGATCTGATCCACGCTGACAGAACCGTAGCTTTGGTTCCAGATCAGATCAAAGGCCGCCTGCAGCAATTTTTCTTTAGTGTCGGAAATTTTGCCCATAAAAATTAAAAAACATCGGCTAGACTTTTTTTGTCCAAGCAAGTGCAGTTTATGTCATTTGACTGACTAGTCAACTCTTTTCCAAAAAAGTTGCTGCCTGAAGAAAAACGCATTGGAAACGCGGCTAATTTTTCGTCAGCACTTTTTCGAGCAATTGATTCAGGCGGGCCAGCATCGCGCGCGGGTCCTCGAGCAGGCCGGCCGCCACGCGCGCGTTGTCGAGAATCTGCTCGGCGACGCTCGCGGCGAGGGCGTTGTCCGTCTGCCGCATCGCTTCGAGCCGCGCCATGATGGGATGCGCGGGATTCACTTCGAGGTCCTGCTTGGCCGGGGCAATTTCCGGGCCGTCCTGTTTCATCGCTTTCATGAGGCGACGCATGTTCGCGGTCATAAATTTATCCGCGTCCACCACGACGGCGGGACTTTCGACGAGCCGCTGGGAAAGCCGCACTTCGCCGACTTTGTCGCCGAGCGTTTCCTTGAGCCATTGCGTGAGCGACTTCGCGGCCTCCGCCGGCAAATTTTTTTCCGCCTTCATTTCGGCGATGTTCAATTCCGCTTTTTCCGCAAGCTTGAGCGGCTTACCGTCGAAGGTATGGAGATGTTCAACCACAAATTCGTCCCACGAATCGTAGAGAAACAACACTTCAAATTTGCGGTCGCGAAAAACTTCAAAATACGGACTGGCCTCCGCCGCCGCGCGATTGGCCGCGAGCAGGCAATAAATTTCCTTCTGCTCCGAGCCCATGCGTTTCACATAATCCGCGAGCGACGTGAGCTTGCCCTTGTCCAGCGACGACGACTCGAACCGCAGCAATTTGCCAAGCGCGTCCTTGTGCGTGAAATCGGTGACGATGCCTTCTTTGAGAAACCGTTGGTATTCCGTGTAAAATTTTTCATAGGCGGCGGCATCCTTCTCGGATTGCTCGTCGAGAAATTTCAGGAACCGGCTCGTCAGCACCTTGTTCAATTTCTGCATCAGCGACGTGTCCTGCATCGTCTCGCGCGAAATGTTCAGCGGCAAATCTTCGCTGTCCACCACGCCTTTGAGAAAGCGCAGCCATTCGGGAAACAAGCCCTTGGCCTTCGCTTGAATGAGAATTTTGCGGCAATATAAATTCACCTCGGAATCCATCCGGCCCATGCCGAGCGTTTCAAAATTCCGTTGCGGCACGAAGAGCAGCGCCTGGATCGCCAGCGGCGCGTCCGCCGTAAAATGGAGCCGGAACAGCGGCTGGTCATGGTCGTGCGCGACGAAGGTGTAGAACTCATTGTATTCCTCGTCCTTGATTTCATTTTTGTTCCGCGCCCAAATCGCTTGCACCGTGTTGAGACGCTTGCCGTTCAACTCGATCGGAAACGGCACAAAACTCGAATAGCGTTCGATGATGCGCTCAATGGTGCCTTCGCGCGCAAAATCTTTCGCGTCGTCCTTGAGTTCCAAAATGATCTTGGTGCCGCGCGGCAAATCAGCGGCGGCGGCCAGTTCGTAGCCGCCCATGCCTTCACTGGTCCATTGCCAGCCTTGTTCGTCCGGCGCAAACGAGCGGCTCAACACGGTCACTTTTTTCGCGACCATGAACGCCGAATAAAAGCCCACGCCGAACTGGCCGATCAAGCCGACGTCCGGTTTCTTTTCGCCGGCGAGTTGCTTGAGAAAAGCCTTGGTGCCGGAATGCGCGATGGTGCCGAGATTCTCGACCAGTTCGCCGTGCGTCATGCCCAAGCCGGTGTCGGTGAACGTGACGGTTCCCGCTTTTTCGTCCGTGGTCACGCGGATGCCCGCGGCAATTTCCGATTGAAAAACCGCCGCGCCCGAAGATTGGTTGAACCGCAGTTTTTCGCACGCGTCCGCCGCGTTGGAAATCAGCTCCCGGACGAAAATTTCTTTGTCCGTGTAAAGTGAATGAATGACGATGTCCAGCAGTTGCTGGATCTCCGCCTGAAAATGATGCGTCTCGGTTTTGTTCATGGGGCTGCTTACATAAACAACCCCACGGCGGACGTCAAGCAGCCACGCGCGAGGGAAATGAATTCCTTTGGCCCGGCCTGAAAAATGGCGGGTTTAATTCTTGCTGAAAGCGGCTGTGATTTCGGCCGCGTGCGGTGCCGTTTTTTTCAGGCAGGTTTTCACCAGCGCCTCCACCTGCGGCAGCGCGGCGGCAACGGCCGGCGAAAGTTCCATCGTCATCAAACCCAGATCGCCGATAGAGATGGTGATCAAGTCCACTTCCGGCCAGTAACCGAGCAGCGCGGCGGATTCGATCAAATCTTTCAACCCGATGTCGTGCGCAGTGAGCGTCGGCGGAAAATCCATCGCGTAACGCGGGCGGATGAGCGAGACCGTGCCGAGGGGATGGTCGTCCGTCGCGGCATCGATCAAAATGAGTCGCTGCTGATTGCGAAATAAACCGAGCAGATGAAAACCGCTCGTGCCGCCATCCACAAGCTCGGCGAATTCGGCAAAACCTTTTGCTTCCAAATGCCGGATGGCCGCGACGCCGACGCCTTCATCGCCCATGAGCAGATTGCCGACGCCGAGAATGAGCGTTTTTTGGTTGGCGAAATCAGGCTTCATTTCTTGGTTTTGCCGCGGTTTTTTCGTCCTTCAAAATCGGATGATATTCTTTTTCGATGAATTTCCAGCCGCCGCCCATCGAGGAAATTTCGCCGCGACCTTCGACGTAATCGTGATAAAAAACGATGTAAACATGGACCAGCGCGAACAGAATGAAAAACCACATGAACGCGTGATGCCATTGGCGCACGGCAAAATCGCCGCCCATCAGCGGCACGATCCACGCAAATAATTTTGGAAACCACGCTTTGCTCATGGCGGCGTAAAGACCGAAGCCGGTGATGCATTGAAATAAAAACGCGAGAAACGTGATGAAATAAGTGACGCCGGCAACGGCATTGTGACCAATGGTTTCAATCGGTTTGTTGTCCGCCTGCAAAAAATCCACCGCGACGACGTCCTTGATTTCCTTCCATTGTTTTTTGCGATACGGAATGAAATTTTTCCAGCTCGCGTAACGGTTGCCGACAAAGCCCCAATAAATGCGGAACAGGAAATTGAAAAAGAAAACATAGGCGGCGACAAAATGGATGAACCGCACTTCGCCGAACCAGTAGGAAAACGACGCCTCGGACGCGCGTTGGATGGCCAGCGGCGCACCGATGAGATAGCCGGTCACGCACAAAACGACGAGGCTCAGCGCATTGAGCCAATGATAAAATCGGACGGGAATTTCCCAGACATAGACTCGGCCGAGCGTGGTTTTTTGCATAATGCCTCCTAGCCGCCGACCGTGACGCGATTGAGTGTGCGGCCGTGCGGATCGTAAAGATGCACGGCACACGCCAGACACGGATCGAACGAATGAATGGTGCGGATGATTTCGAGCGGTTTTTCGGGATCCGCCACCGGCATGCCGATCAGCGAAGATTCGTAGGCGGAACGCTGGCCGGCCGCGTCGCGCGCCGAAGCGTTCCACGTCGAAGGCACGACGAGTTGGTAGTTAGCAATTTTTTTGTCTTGGATGACAATCCAGTGCGCGAGCGCGCCGCGCGGGGCTTCGCTCATCCCGACGCCTTTGGACAAAGTCGGCCAGGTTTCCGGCTCCCATTTTTCGCCGTTGAACGTGCGCGAGTCGCCGTTTTTGATGTTCGCCAAAAGGTCGCTGTAAAATTCCTGCGCCCATTGCGCGACCAAATAAGTTTCGATGCCGCGCGCCGCCGTGCGGCCAAGCGTGGAGAACAGCGCGGTCACCGGCACGTCCAATTTTTTCAAAACCATGTCCACCGCGTCTTTGATATCGGCGCGGCCGGTGCCGTAACCGACCAGCAAACGCGCGAGCGGGCCGACTTCCATCGCGTGGCCGTTCCAGCGCGGCGTCTTGAGCCAGGAATATTTTCCTTCGACGTTGAGCTGGTCATAAGGCGGTTTCGGGCCGGTGTAATTTAATTTCGTTTCGCCATCCCACGGATGTTTCGCCGCGCCGTCACCATCGGAATATTCATACCAGGAATGCGCGATGGATTCTTTGACCTGCTGCGGATCATGCGCGTCCACTTCCAGAATTTTGCTCAGGTCGCGGTCCAAAATCACGCCGCGCGGAAACTTGAATTGCGCCGGATTGGGAAAACCATTCGTCGGCAGATCGCCGTAAGCCATGTAATTTTTCAGGCCGCCGCCGATCGCGCTCCAGTCTTTGTAAAACGACGCGATGGCCAGCAGATCGGGAATGTAAACCTGCTCCACAAAATTTTCGCATCGGTCAATAATTTGCCGACGTAAGCGAGACGCTCGGCGTTGATGGCGTTGGCTTCGTCCAGATTGAAGGAGCAGGGCGCGCCGCCGACGAGATAGTTCGGATGCGGATTTTTGCCGCCGAAAATCGCGTGGATTTTGACAATTTCTTTCTGCCAGTCGAGCGCTTCGATGTAATGCGCGACGCCGAGCAAATTCGCTTCCGGCGGCAGTTTCATCGCGGCGTGACCCCAATAGCCATTGGCGAAAATTCCGAGCTGCCCGCTCGCGACAAATTTGGCGATGCGTTTTTGCACGTCGGAAAAATAGCCCGGCGAACTTTTCGGCCAGTTGGAAATGCTTTGCGCGAGCGCGGCGGTTTGCGCGGGATCGGCTTTCAGCGCGCTGACGACATCCACCCAATCCAGCGCGTGCAAATGATAAAAATGCACGACGTGATCCTGCATGTATTGCGTGCAGAACATGAGGTTGCGGATGAGTTCGGCGTTCGGCGGAATCACGATGCCGAGCGCATCTTCGACCGAGCGCACGGACGCGAGCGCATGGACCGTGGTGCAGACGCCGCAGGTGCGTTCGGCAAACGCCCACGCGTCGCGTGGATCACGGCCGCGCAAAATGATTTCCAGCCCGCGCACCATCGTGCCGGAGCTGAACGCGTCGGTGACAAAGCCGTCTTTCACTTCGACTTCGATGCGCAAGTGACCTTCGATGCGGGTGACCGGATCAATGACAATTCTTTTGGCAGCCATAAAATTTTATTTGGAAAACTAGGTTCAGGAATCCGAACCGCCCTGCTCGGCGCGTCCGTCCTTCACGTCTTCACTGGACGCGAGTTCTTCATCAATCAAATGCCGTTTGCGAATATTGGTGGAAATGGCGTGGGCCGCGATGCCGACCAACGTGGCCGCACCCAAACCGACGCCGACTTTGTCCGCCGTGGTCTCGATGCCGAAGCCGGGGAAATTCGGCAGATGCCGGTAAAACGGGCCGTTGTCCCAGAAATTTCCCTCACTGCAACCGATGCAGCCGTGGCCGGATTGGATCGGAAAACTTACGCCGCCGTTCCAGCGCATGACGCCGCAGGAATTATAAGTGACCGGGCCACGACAGCCCATTTTGTAAAGGCAATAACCGCGCTTCGCATTTTCATCGTCGAACGAATTGACGAACAAACCGGCGTCGTAATTTGGACGGCGATAACAGGTGTCGTGAACGCGGCGCGAATAAAAGGCCTTCGGCCGGCCCAGCCGTCAAGCTGCGGAATGCGGTCAAACGCGAGGAGATGAACAATCGTTCCCGTCATCACTTCGGCGATCGGCGGGCAACCAGGCACATTGATGATGGGCACGCCGGAAATAAGTTTCTGAATCGGCGTCGCCTGCGTCGGATTCGGCTTGGCGTTTTGCACGCAGCCGTTGCTCGCGCAACTGCCCCAACAAACGACGGCTTTCGCGCCAAGCGCGGCTTCCTGCAAAATATCCAGCGACGTGCGACCGCCAATGCAGCAATAAACGCCATCTGCTCCCGTCGGCACCGAGCCTTCGACAAGCATGAGGTATTCGCCCTTGTATTTCGTCATCGCGTCGCGCAAGGCATCTTCGGCTTGGTGTCCGGAAGCAGCCATCAAGGTCTCGGTGTAATCGAGCGAAATGCGGTCCAGAATGATGTCGGCCACACCGGGATGCGATGAACGGATGAACGATTCCGAGCAGCACGTGCACTCCTGAAAATGAAACCACAGCACCGGCAGGCGCGGTTTGTTTTCGAGCGCCTTCGTAACTTGCGCGACGGCGCTGACCGGCAGGCCAAGCATGGCGGTCATCCACGCGCAGGCCGTGAGAAAGTCGCGGCGCGAAACGCCCTTGGACTGGGCATGTTCCCAAATGGTGGGGCGGGAGTTGGTGGACATATTTTGCGGCGGTTGGGGTGGTTTAAATTTTTATTCGCTCTCACTTTCTGCCGCGGCCAAAAAATAAACCAATCCAATCTGGCGATTCTTTGAGCAATTTTTGCACAATCGCGCACGGTGTTTCCAAGGGCGGCGGCGGATACAATTTTTTTGGAGCCTGCGCCCGAGGCTGAATTTTTCAAAGCTGCCCGCGTGTGCTAAAATAAATTTGTGCAAGCGGACCAATTGATTTCAGCGCATCGCGGCGTGGCGGAAAACCCGGCCAACCGGTTTGAGAAAATCCACCTCGAGCCGGATGCGGAGTGGAATCCCGAAGACGATCCGCTGCCGCGCACGCAATTTCTCGTGGACCATAGCCAGTCCGCCATCACCTACAATGACAGTCCCGACCTCGGTTTCAGCGCGAGCGTCAATCCGTATCGCGGCTGCGAGCACGGTTGCGTTTATTGTTACGCGCGCCCGACGCATGAGTATCTTGGCTTTTCCGCCGGCCTTGATTTCGAAAGCAAAATCATGGTCAAACGCAATGCGCCGGAATTATTGCGGGCCGAATTGTCGGCGGCAAAATGGCCGCCGCAGGTGATCGTGATGAGCGGCGTGACGGATTGCTACCAGCCGGTGGAACGGAAACTAAAACTGACGCGGCGCTGCCTCGAAGTGCTCGCAGAATTTCGCAATCCGGTCGCGCTCATCACCAAAAATTTTCTGGTGACGCGGGACATTGATCTGCTTTCCGAATTGGCGCGGCATAACGCCGTATCTGTCACGCTTTCGGTGACCACGCTGGATGGCGGGTTGCGAAAAATTTTGGAACCGCGCACGTCGCCGCCGCCGGCTCGACTGGAAGCGATCCGAAAATTTGCGGCGGCGGGAATTCCCGTGGGCGTGAACATCGCGCCGATCATTCCCGGACTCACCGACCACGAAGTGCCGGCGATTCTTCAAGCGGCAGCCGAAGCCGGCGCGACTTCGGCCCATTTCACCGTGCTCCGGCTGCCGCACGCCGTGGCGCCATTGTTTGAAAACTGGCTGGCCACGCATTTTCCCGACCGGAAAGAAAAAGTGCTGAACCGCTTGCGCGCGCTGCGCGGCGGCAAATTGTATGACGCGCAATGGGGCAAACGCATGCGGGGCGAAGGTGTTTTCGCCGAACAAATCGAAACCTTGTTTGCCGTGGCGCGGCGCAAAGCGGGAATCAAAAACCAGTCCGCCGAACTTTCGACGGCGGCCTTTCGCCGTCCCGGCGACGCCCAGCTTTCGTTGTTCGTTTGAAAATTTTCTTCAGTCCATGGTTAATTTATGCGCAGGTTTTTTTGAAGGAAAAATCCGAAAAACATTTAAAATAAAAAAGTAGTTGACTATTTAGTCCACTTCGCTAAATTGATATCACGCTTCGGCCATCAACGTTCGAAGCGTTAACAAAATGATTTTATGGGCCGCGTGAGTGATGCCAAAGAAAGATTGATGGACGCCGTGCTGGAACTGATCTGGTCCGGCTCGTATGGCAGCACCACCATCGATCAGATTTGCGAGAAGGCCGGCGTTAAAAAAGGCAGCTTCTATTATTTCTTTGATTCCAAATCAGAACTGGCGGTGGAAGCATTCGAGGCGTGCTGGCAGGCGCGCCGGATTGAGTTGAACTCGATCTTTTCTCCGACCGTGCCGCCGTTGGAGCGGCTGCAAAAATTCTGCGATTTTACATATGAATTCCAGCGGAAAATCAAGCTGGAGCATGGCAAAGTGCTGGGCTGCCCGCAAGTTTCCTTGGGTTCGGAAGTCTGCACGCAGGAGAAATGTTTGCAACAAAAAATCCAGAGCGTCATGGATCAAAAATGCAAATATCTGGAGTCCGCCATCCGCGATGCCCACGCTGCCGGCGTGATTCATGCGCCCGATGCGAGCGTCAAGGCGCGGATGCTTTTGGCTTATTACGAAGGGCTGCTGACGCAGGCGCGAATTCACAATGACGTGAATGTCTTGCGCGAAACGGCCGATGGCATGTTTGCCATTCTCGGCGTGAAGGAAGCGGTCGCGGCCTGATTTGATTTTTTGACTAGATACTTTACTAAACGGACAACTATTAAAACCGAGGCAAAATATGAATATTCCACAACCTCCATTTAAAAATGAAACCAACGCTCAAACTGTCGCCGGGCGCTGCGTGCAATCCTGCAAAAACTGGCTCGCGGGAATTGAGCAGGCCAAAAATAAAATCGCGAACGAGTTTCAGGAAACTTTGGAGTCGCACGCACAGCTTTTCCAACTGGCTTTGAATGAAGCGGAGGCGCTGGCCTTTCAAACAGAGTATCCGCATCTGCTTTTTCCGACGCTCGCAATGGAAAAAATTCAGGCGGTGTCGGCGTGGCAGTCGCGGCAACAACTGCTGCGCCAGCGCCGCATGGTTTTGGCCGAGGCTTTTTAAAAATAAAAAACATCAACCCAAATCTGAAGTCCAAGTCACTGCATGAAATTTAAATCCTCTTCATTTGCATCCGTAGCCACGTTGATTGTTGCCGGGCTGACCGTCGGTTGCGGCCAGAAAACAACACAGCAAGGTCCGCCGCCACCGACCGTGACCATTGCGCCGGTGGCACAAAAGGAAATCGTCGAGTGGAGCGGCTTCACTGGTCGCACCGAACCGGTGGAATCGGTGGAAATCCGCCCGCGCACTTCCGGCTATATTCAAGAAGTGCGTTTCCAATCCGGGCAGTTGGTGAACAAGGGCGATGTGCTGTTCGTTATTGATCCGCGCTGGAATCAGGCGGTATTTGATCAGCGGCAGGCCGAATATAATCAAGCCAAGAGCGAGGCGGATCGCACGGATAAATTGCTCGCGAACAGCGCGATTTCCACCGAGGAAGCCGGCGCGAGAAAATCGCGCGCGCAGGTCGCGAAGGCGGCGTTGGATTCGGCGCGGCTGGATTTGGAATACACGGAAGTCCGCTCGCCGATCAATGGCCGCGTGAGCCGCGCACTGTTGACCGAAGGAAATTATGTCAGCGGCAACGCGGGTTCGGCATCTTTGCTCACGACCGTCGTCTCGGTGAATCCGGTGTATGTTTATGCGGACATTGACGAGGACACGCTGCTGAAATTCAACGAACTGGTGGCGGCAAAAAAATTGGGGACAACGGCTGGTGGGAAAATTCCGGTGGAATTGGAGCTCGCGGACGAAACTAATTTTCCGCACAAGGGCTTCATTGAATCGTTCGACAACAAACTTGATCCGGATACGGGAAGCATTCTGTTGCGCGCGGTGTTTGCCAACGACGATGAGCGCATCGTGCCCGGCTTGTTTGCGCGCATCCGCATTCCGTTGAGTGAACGGCATCCGGTGCTGCTCGTGGATGAATCCGCCATCGGCACAGATCAGGCGAATAAATTTGTGCTGACGTTGTCGGCGACGAACACGGTGCAATATCAGGCCGTGGAACTCGGCCCGCTGGCGGACGGCAAACGCATCGTGCGCTCGGGGTTGACGGCGGGTGAACAAATCGTGGTCAATGGGCTGTCGCATGTGCGGCCGGGAATGCCCGTGACGCCGCAGACAGAATCGGCCGCCGCCGAATCGTTGCAGGCGGAAACGCTGAAACTTGCCAAGCGGTAAAAGATTTCGCCCAATTAAAAAAGGAAATTCCAAAAAATTGGAGTTTTGCGCTCCGCCCTGCCCTAAAAAACTTATGAACTTTTCAGATTTTTTCATCAAGCGTCCGATTTTTGCCGGCGTGCTGTCCATCGCCATTTTCATGATGGGATTGCTGGCGCTGTTCAAGCTGCCGATCAGCGAATATCCCGAAGTGGTGCCGCCGACGATTGTCGTGAAGGCAACCTATCCGGGCGCGAATCCGAAAACCATCGCTGAAACCGTCGCGTCACCGCTCGAACAAGCCGTTAACGGCGTCGAAGGTTCGCTCTACATGTTTTCGCAGGCGACGGGCGACGGCGTCATGACCTTGACCGTGACGTTCAATCTCGGCACGGACATTGACAAGGCGCAAGTCCAGGTGCAGAACCGCGTGTCGCAGGCGCTGCCGAAATTGCCCGAGGAAGTGCGCAATCTCGGCGTCACCACGACCAAGCAATCGCCCGATCTCACGATGGTCGTGCACTTGTTTTCGCCGAACGGCCGCTACGACAAAGTTTACATCCGTAACTACGCGACATTGCAGGTGAAGGACGTGCTCGCGCGCATTCCCGGAGCCGGCGACGTGGAACTTTTTGGTTCCGGTGATTATGCGATGCGGGTTTGGCTCAACCCCGACAAAATCGCCGCACGCAATCTCACCGCGAGCGATGTCGTCGCCGCCATCCGCGAACAAAATGTGCAAGTCGCCGGCGGCGTCATCGGCCAACAGCCGTTGAGCAATCCCGTCAATTTTGAATTACAAGTGAACGTCAAAGGCCGGCTCATTTCGGAGGAAGAATTTGGGAGCATCATCGTGAAGACCGGGCCGAATGGCGCGAAAACTTTGTTGAAAGATGTCGCGCGCATCGAACTCGGAGCGGGCAGCTACGCTCTGCATTCGTTGCTGAATAATAAAACGGCCGTGGCGATTCCTATTTTCCAAACGCCCGGCGCGAATGCGCTGCAACTTTCCAAAGACGTGCGCGCAAAAATGGCGGAGTTGAAGAAAAATTTTCCCGAAGGCTTGGACTACGACGTCGTTTATGACCCGACAGTTTTCGTCCGGCATTCGATTGAAGCCGTCATTCACACGCTCTGCGAAGCAATTTTGCTCGTCGTCATCGTCGTGATTATTTTTCTGCAAACATGGCGCGCGGCGATCATTCCGCTGGCCGCCGTGCCCGTTTCGCTCGTCGGCACGTTTGCGCTGATGCTCGCCTTTGGTTTCAGCATCAATGCGCTCTCGCTCTTTGGCCTCGTGCTCGCCATCGGCATCGTGGTGGATGACGCGATTGTCGTTGTCGAAAACGTCGAGCGCAACATTGCGCGCGGCTTGTCGTCGTTTGATGCCTCGCGGCAGGCCATGAAAGAAGTAACCGGCCCAATCGTCGCGACCGCGCTCGTGCTGTGCGCGGTGTTTGTGCCGACGGCCTTCATCAGCGGCTTGACCGGACAATTTTATAAACAATTCGCGCTCACGATTGCGATTTCCACGGTCATCTCGGCGTTCAATTCCCTGACGCTCTCGCCTGCGCTATGTGCGGTGTTGTTGAAAGATCATCACGCGCCGAAAGACACGTTGTCGCGCGCGATGGAAATGCTCTTCGGCTGGTTTTTCCGTCCGTTCAACCGCGTGTTCGCGTGGGCCGGTGAAAAATATTCCGCCGGCGTTGCCAGCGTGCTGCGCAAAAGCGTGGTCGCCCTCATCGTTTACGGCGGACTCGTTCTGTTGACCGGGTGGAGTTTCAACAAAGTGCCGACCGGTTTTGTGCCGACGCAGGACAAACAATATCTCGTCGCGTTCGCGCAATTGCCCGACGGCGCATCTCTGGACCGCACCGAAGCGGTGATTCGCCGGATGTCGGACATCGGCATGAAATTGCCCGGCGTCGAATCGGCGGTTGCATTTCCCGGTTTAAGCATCAGCGGCTTCAGCGTCGCGCCGAACGCGGGCATCGTTTTCTTCACGTTGAAACCGTTTGAAGAACGCACCGCGCCGAACTTGAGTGGTCCAGCCATTGCGGGTGCGTTGAATCAAAAACTGAGCGTGATCCAGGATGCGTTCGTGCTGGCGGTGCCGCCGCCCGCAGTGATGGGCCTAGGCACCATTGGCGGCTTCAAATTGTATGTCGAAGACCGCGCCGATCTGGGTTACGACGCGCTCTATCAAAATTTGCAAAACGTGATTCACAAAAGTTATCAAACGCCCGGACTCGCCGGCGTGTTTTCGATGTTCACCGTCAACGTGCCGCAGTTGGACGCCGACGTGGACCGCGTTAAAGCCAAGACGCAAGGCATCCCGCTCCAAAATCTTTTTGAGACGATGCAGATTTATCTCGGCTCGCTTTACGTCAATGATTTCAACCGTTTTGGCCGCACTTACGAAGTCATCGCGCAGGCGGACGCGCCGTTCCGCGCTCACGCCGACGACATTACACGTTTGAAAACGCGCAACGACAAAGGCGAAATGGTGCCGCTCGGCGCCGTCGTCAAAGTCACCGAATCGCATGGGCCGGATCGCGTGATGCGCTACAACGGTTATCCTGCCGCCGAAATCAACGGTGCGCCCGCACCCGGTTACAGTTCCGGACAAGCCGAGGCGTTGATGACCAAACTCACCGACGAAAATCTGCCGCGCGGCATGACGGCAGAATGGACCGACCTTACCTATCAGCGCATCCTCGCCGGCAACACGGCGGTTTACGTCGGGCCGCTGTGCTTGTTGCTGGTGTTCCTTGTGCTCGCCGCGCTCTACGAAAGTTTTCGTCTGCCGCTCGCGATCATTTTGATCGTGCCAATGTGTTTGCTCTTCGCCATCACCGGCGTGTGGCTCAAGGGCAGCGACAATAACATTTTCACGCAAATCGGTTTGATCGTGCTGGTCGGCCTCGCGTGCAAGAACGCGATTTTGATCGTCGAGTTCGCCAAAATCAAACAGGACGAAGGCCTGACGCCGTTCGACGCGGCCATCGAAGCGTGCCGGCTGCGTCTGCGTCCGATCTTGATGACCTCAATCGCCTTCATCGCGGGGGTTTTTCCGCTCGTCGTGGCGAGCGGCGCGGGCGCGGAAATGCGCCAGGCGATGGGCATCGCCGTTTTTTCCGGCATGATCGGCGTAACCATTTTCGGTTTGTTTCTGACACCGGTTTTTTATGTCACGCTGATGAAATTCGGCTGGAAGAAAAAAACCTCGGCGACGGAGCCGAAAATTATTTTGCCCGGCTCAAACGCCGCTGCGACTGGAATTGTTACAATCACGTTGCTGTTCACAATTGTTTCGGCAAACGCCGGTTTGTTGACCGTCGGCCCGGATTACAAAACGCCGAGCAATTCTGTTCCGGCAAATTACAAAGCCGCCGAACTGGGAAATTGGAAAGAAGGTCGTCCGCTCGACAATGTGCCCAAAGGAAATTGGTGGGAAATTTTCGGCGACACGAATCTGAATACGCTGGAAACGCAAGCGGTGGCGGCGAACCAGCAACTCAAAGCCGCGATTGCGCGCGTGGATGAGGCGCGCAGCACCGCCCGCATCGCGCGCGGCGAATTGCTGCCGAGCCTCAGCTTCGATCCGAATTACACGCGCCAACGTTATTCGCCGAACGCGAATCCGAGTTTTGGAAATTTAACGGCTAACACTTTCAGCACGCCGCTGGATTTGAGTTACGAAGTGGATTTATGGGGTCGCGTCCGCCGCAGTTTTCAAAGCGCGCGCGCCGATGCGCAGGCGTCGCTCGCGGAATTTTACAACGTGCTCCTCACGCTGAATTCCGATGTCGCGCAAAATTATTTTTCGCTGCGTTCGCTCGACGCGGAAATCGCGACAGTCGCGAGCACGGTGGATTTGCGCCACGAGCAAGTGCGCCTCGTGCGCAGCCGTTTGGAAGGCGGCATCGGCAGCGAACTGGATGTAGCGCAGGCGGAAACCGAATTGGCGACGACGGAAGCCGAAGTCGCCGCGCTGGCGCAACGGCGCGATCAGTTGGAAAATGCGATTGCGATTTTGGTCGGCGAAAATCCGGCGAACTTCAAGCTCGCCGCGCTGGAAAATGCGAACGTCAATTGGAATCCGTCGCCGCCGGAAATTCCCGCCGGCCTGCCCGCCGATTTGCTGGAACGCCGCCCGGATGTGTCGCAAGCGGAGCGTCAACTCGCGTCGGCCAACGCGAAAATCGGCGTCGCGAAGGCCGCGTTTTTTCCCGTGCTCACGTTGACCGGTTCCGGCGGTTATTTGAGCGGCGATGTTTCCTCATTGTTCAATTGGGAAAGCCGCACGTGGTCCATCGGGCCAAGTTTGTCGCTGCCGATTTTTGCGGGTGGACGCAATCAAGCGAATTATCAGCGCTCGCAGGCGGCATTCGCTGAAGCGGCCGCGCTGTATCGCGAGCAAGTGCTGGTCGCGTTTGGCGATGTGGAAAATAGTTTGTCCGGCATCCGCCATCTTGCCGATCAGTCCGAGGCCCAAACCCGCGCGGTGAAAAATGCGCGGCGCGCGGCGGATTTGGCCAGCGACCGCTATCGCTCCGGCATCGTGGCTTATATCGAAGTCGTGGACGCGAGTCGGGACACGCTCAGTGCCGAACGTGCCAATGCCCAGCTAGCGGGTCAACGGCTCATCGCCGCCGTGCAATTGATCAAAGCGCTTGGCGGTGGCTGGAGTGAATCGCAAATTCTGGCCCGGGCCAGTCCTTAAATTAACTTAATTTTGGCAATGAAACTGACAACGGAAGTCAAACGGAAGTCAATCAGTGGAATTTCGACCGGGAGGTTCTCAATTCTAATCAAGCGGTGTTGGCGGAATTTTGGGCCGAGTCGTGCAGCGCATGCCAGTTGATGACGCCAATTTTGAAAGAGATTGCTCTGGAGTATTCCGGGCGCGTAAAAATTGTCAGGATCGATGTGCATTAAAACTCCATGCTGGCTGGGCGACACCATGTCCAAACTACTCCAAGCTTGATTTTCTTTTCCAAAGGGCTGGTCTGGGAACAACTTGTCGGGTGTGTCGGCAAACAAACAATCATCTCCAAGCTGGACCAACTTCTGGAGTTCAAATTATTCAAGGTCAGCCCGCAAATTGGCTTCTGATTAGCCATCTTGCCACTCTGGTTTGAGAATCGTCTTTTCATTCAAAAAAATCATCAGGGTTGGCGCGTTTAGCTCAGCCAGCCATTTGCGTTTAAAAAAATTTGGCGGTAATTTAATTTCTTCCTGTGAACTTGCGGCACAATTTGGCAATGAAATTGTTTTGGCGGAACGAATGAGCTTGCCCTTCGCGTTGGATAAGGCAAAATTAAGAAACAAGACTTACAGCGGATAAGTCCGTGTTTACTGATGTCGGGGCGTAGCGTAGCCTGGTAGCGCGCTTGTTTCGGGTACAAGAGGTCGTGAGTTCGAATCTCACCGCCCCGACCATTTTTAAACGTAAAAACAAAGTATTGACTAAAATCTATCCACTGTCTATCATGCAGATAGATGAAAGCAGACGCAAATACCTCCGTTAAGAAATTGCCCAAAACCAAAGTTTCCGAAGCTGGCGAGGTCAAAGAGTTCAAGAAAAACGGAATTTCTGTCCGTATTCGCCCCACGATCAAGAATGGCGTCACCCGTTTTATACTGGATTATCGAGCAAATGGGCAGCGCAAATTGGTATGGCGCTCAACAATGGCTGAAGCCCGAAAAGCCGCTGACGCCGCCGTTGACAAGATCACCGAAGGCCAATCTGAAGTCCTAAATCTCAAATCAGCCGATGCTCACGCAATTATCCGTGCGCGCGCCTTTATCCAAGGGAAACAGGGTGAGACGAAGATAGAAAAAGAGATAGACGAACTTGTCGGGGAAATTTGCGAAATCCGCCGAATGTTGGGGGGACGGGAAACACCCTTGGGAGTTGCCCGCGACTGGTTAAAGCGTCACGCCGTCTCCTTGCCCCGCGTGACCGTGGCCGCCGCCGTCGAGCAAATGAAAAGTCAGGCCGAGTCAGATGGCAAATCCCCACTACGCCTGAAACAGTTGGCAAATGTGCTAGATCGTTTCGCTGAAAATTTTAATCAGGAAGTCCACACGCTCACGCCGAAATTGATGGCCGATTATTTGACCGCGTTGGATTTGTCCGAGCGGACACGCCGTAATCACCGCGACGTGATCGGATTTTTCAACCGCTGGTTGGTTCTGCGCGGCTATCTGGCGAAGGGCACTGATTGGCTGGAGGGCGTCCAAAACTACACCGCGCGCAAGCTGGGTCAAATCTCCACCTATTCCGCCGATGAAATGTGCCGGCTGATTGCAGCTGCCGACGACCGGATTCTTCCGATGGTCGTAATCGGTGGTTTTGCCGGATTGCGTCACGCTGAAATTGCGCGGCTGGAGTGGCAAGACATTGACCTGGAGGAAGGTTTTATCGAGGTCAAAGCTGAGAACGCCAAAACTGACACGCGCCGGATTGTGCCGTTGAAACCGAACTTGAAAGCGTTCCTGTTGCCGCTCGCCAAAAAAAGTGGGCCTGTCATCACCATCGTGAACACGACGAAGCAGCTTTTGAAAACCGCAACGGATACCGCCGACGCAGAGAATGAAATCGAGGCACTCGAATGGAAACACAACGCGCTTCGACACACCTACATCTCCGCCCGTGTGGCCGAGTGTGGCGACGTGCCGCGCGTCGCCGACGAAGCCGGCAACAGTCCGCAGGTAATTCGCACGAATTATTTGAAGCGGATCAGGCCGGCGGCAGCGGCGGAGTGGTTTGCTATTTCCCCAGCGCCATAGAGCTTTCATGTCCTGACCCGGCGCGATGGCCGCGAAAAACGCTTCTGGCTCCAGCGTGTGGAATGGTGCTTTCTCATCACTTGGCCGGCTGGCGGTAGCGATGTTCCGTGGACATGCGCACATACAGCGCCGCCCGCTTGGCCCGAAGTTGTTCGTCGTCCCGGTTCATGGTCTGGCTACTTGAAAATCATCAATCGCCACAGGATAACCATTATCACCGCGCCAAGCTATCATCTCTCCGTAACACAACTTTACCCTTGTGAAATCTGGCGAAAACACGTCTCCAATATTTTGGCTTTCCCGCGCGCCAGCGTCGGACGCGCTCTTGTTCTTTGGCCGGATCGGCCAGCTTCCGGTTGCCAGGCTTGTTCTTCCACTTCTTTTGGCTCGCCGCCTTGCTAACCCATTTGCAGCGCGGGCGGGCGCAGTATTTCTGGCGGAAGGCGGCTTTGGGGTTGGGGTGAAACCAGTGCTGGCAGCAACTGCATTTTCTTTTACGGCGATGTTGTTTCATGCGCCGTCACTCAACGAGGAGTGCGGCAGACGGCTCAAGTTTTACTCGCCGCCTCGCGACTGGCGTTCAGCGATCCGAACAGGGTCGTTGCAGCGGGACATCGGTCCCAGTCCGCACGAAAGTCCCAGACTAACACATCAAATGGCCCGAAAAAGCGAAGTCACGTCAAGCAGTAATTGTCACTAATTATGGGTCCAGCACCTCCGTCGCGTTTCAGTTTTTGATTTATCCACTCCACCATCATCTCAAAATCCATCGGCGTAAATTTGTGCATCGCCTTGAAATTATTTTGGGGAGCTGGCAAGGTATTCCCGCCAGCCGCCGAAAGCTGTAATCTCTTTTTGGCCGTCGCACAAGACCGGCTCGCCAACCACGCCCAAAACTTCCGAGCCATCCGCCAATCTCACTTTGCCGATGCTCAAACCGGGCGGCTCTTTCAAAAGAATTTTGGCGAGTCCCGCCGGCGGCACGGCCCAGATTTCCACGACCACGGCGACGCCGCCGGTTTTCACGCGCACCATCGCGGGATGCCGGTCGTTGATGGTCCACAGGCGGTAAGCCGATTCCGTTTTGGTCTCGCGCACAAAAGTGGCGCCGACTTCGAGCAGGTTCGGATTCAATTCCAGCCCGCGCATCAACGTGCCATTGACGGCGAGCAAAACGGTTTCAGTCGGCGGACTCATTTTTAATTTCAGCCGGTTCGAGAAATTTCACCGGCTTCTCATAAATGGCGAGCACAATGCAACCGTTTTGACTCAGGATGCTGTGGCTCGTGCCGGGCGGATTGATCATCAGCGAGCCGGTCTCGGCTTTGCTGACTTCATCCACCTGCTCGCCGGACAAAACAAAAATATGCTCATAACCCGTGTGCTCGTGCAGCGGCACACGGCCGCCGGGATGAAACCGCAGCAGCGCCGCCGTGGGGCCATCCGGTCCGTTTTCGTAAAGCCGGTAAATATCCACGCCTTCGCAAAACGGCTGCCACTTTAATTTCTGCTGCCAGCCGGAAATCTGGAAAAGGTCGTTGAGCTTGAGCACCCGTTCTGGATTGTTCGCCATGAATTTTATCTTAGCGCGGCGTCGGCGGATTTGGAAGGTCGGTCTTCCAAAAAGTCAACGCGTTCCATGACGAACAATCCGATTTGTGCGCGAATCCAAAATCACGCGGGGCTGGCTTCGGAAACTTCCACTTCATGTTCTTCTTCCGCCGCCGGCGCGACGACGGCCAGTTTCGCACAACCGAATAAAAGTCCAGCGACGCCGAGATAACTGGCCGCAACAATCGGACTGACGGCGACGCCGATTTGTTGGCCGTGCATCAACCCGAAGAAGGTCAGAATCGCCCCAGCCAGCGCGAAGCCGGCGGCTTTCATGAAATGGCGGTCAATGATGCACACCGCGGTCGCGCCCAAAACCAATCCGCCGAGCGTCGAGCCGCCGCCGAGCGATTGCAGGCCGTGATAAAACACGCCTTGATTCAACATCCCACCGGCGAGTTCATCGGATACCGCAAAAATACCTGCTGCGGCGAGCGCGCTGTTGATGATGGTCAAGCCCCAGTTCGCAATCGAAGGAACAATCGCGAGCACAATGGCGGGCGCATGGCGCTTCGGTGTTTCCTGAAATGCCTGCGAGCCGATCAACATGCCGATGTAGAGTAAAATCGGAAGAATCGCGATGGTCGGAATGATCGCGGAGATCACGGAGATCGTGCCGAACCAGCAAAGCACGATGACCGTCAGGCCCGTCGCCGCCGAATAGCCGATGCGGCCGCCCATCGCTTTCCAGCCAGGATGGCCGATATACACGGCGTTGATGAACGGGTTGCCCATCATGCAGCCGATCAGGCTGACCACGCCGTCGGCGGTCAGCACGCGCGTCGTCGGATAACTGTCGCCGGCGGCGGACGCGCTCTCGACGTTGTCCATCGCTTCCACGAGATCGTAAATGCCGAAGGGAATCGCCGTCACCAAAATGACGCCGAGAAATTGGAAGCCGTCAAACACGTGCGAGAACGCCGGCAGCGGAACGTGAAAACCGAAGTTCGCCACGGACGCCGACAAGTTGGCCGGCGTCATGCCGCCGAAATTCAAATGCAGCGCCGTCGAGCCCCACGCGATGATGGTGCCTACCGCGATGGCGACCAGCCCCGCCGGAATTTTTCCGTATTTCACGCCGCCGAACCAGCTCAACAAAATGACGCCAAAACAGACGAGACCAATTACCGGCGTCATGAACATTTGCAGTGCGGGTGCCATTGAAATAAAAGTTATGGAAACGCCGGCGAGCGTGCCGAGCAGCGCGGCGCGCGGAGTTATTTTTCGGATGATTGGGGCGATAAATCCGCCGGCCATCAGCACGAAGCTTTGCACGAACACCCACGTCAGGCCGGCTTCCCAGCCTTTCATCGGATCTTTCGTCGTCAGCGCAATCGGCATCATCACCACGAACGTGACGATGAACATGTGCGGCACGCTGATGCCCGAAGGCAGCGCGCAGACATCGGTTCGGCCGGTTTTTTTTGCGAGACGATAGGCGAGGAACGCATAATACGCCGTGCTCAGACACATCATCAACCCGGTCGCGGGCAGGATGCGGCCGAAGACAAGGTCGTCCGGCATTTTCAGCACGAAACGCAACAGCGCCGTGAGCGTGAGCAGGTTGACGAGAATGTTCGTGCCGAAGCCGAAATAGGCATTCCAGTCGCCCGGCACCCAGATTTTTGGTTTGTTCATTTGTTTCCTTTTTGTTTTTTGGTTGAAGGTTGGGAGGTTTGGAGAAATTTAATTGAGCGTTTTCAAAAGATTTTTTGAGTGCGACACCCAGCCGAAGATGCCGCCCTGGGCCTTGATCATTTTCAAACCGGCCTCGTGAAATTCGGGAAAATAGGAACCGACACAATCTTCGAGCACGAGGCAGTCGTAGCCGCGGTCGTTGGCCTCGCGGACGGTGGTGTTCACGCAAACTTCCGTCGTCACGCCGGTGACGATGAGCTGCTTGATGCCGCGATTCATCATGATGGCGTGCAGGTCGGTCGCGTAAAATGCGCCCTTGCCCGGCTTGTCAATCACCGCCTCGTTCGGCAATGGATACAGTTCGGGAATGATGTCGTGGCCCGCTTCGCCGCGCACCAAGATGCGTCCCATCGGCCCGTGATCGCCGATGCTGGTCGGACTGCGGCCGCGCACTTTTTTTGAACGCGGCAGACAGCCGAGATCGGGCCGATGGCCTTCGCGCGTGTGCATCACCTGCAAACTGTTGGCGCGCCAGGCGGCGAGCAAAATTTGGTTCGGCTCAATCGTCCGGCGCAGTTGCGAAATATCGTTGCCGAGCATTTCGCCGAAGCCGCCGGGTTCGAGAAAATCGCGCTGCATATCAATGATCAGCAGCGCGCACGTCGCCGGCACGAACTCGAACGCGTAAGGTTCGGCTTCCACCGTGATGACGTCGTTGAAGTTCATGGCGGCGGCAAAAAAGTTTTGGCGGCAATGAAGCGTCGGCGTGCGTCGGAGGAACGACCGCGCGTCGAGCCCATTGCCGCCGCCACAGCCAGTTGATCGCAAATAAAATGTTGAATGATTGCGATCATGAAATGGCAGAAATGAAAGCCGTCGAATCCGCCACGGCACCAAAAACGCCGCCCTGCATCTTGATCATTTTAAGCGCGGCGAGATAGTTGCCGTGGTCCGTCGCGCCGGTGCAGTCGGAGAGCATCAGGCATTCGTAACCGCGGTCGTTCGCCTCGCGCATCGTGGTATGCACGCATACATCCGTGGTGATGCCGGCGAGCACGATGTTTTGAATGCCTTTTCCCCGCAGCACCATGTCCAGATCGGTCGCGTAAAAAGAGCCTTTGCCCGGCTTGTCAATGATCGTCTCACCGGGCAAAGGTTGTAGTTCGGGTATGATCTCCCAACCGGCCTCACCGCGAACCAAAATTTTTCCGCACGGGCCGGCGTCGCCGATGCCCGCGCCGATGCGCTGACTGCGCCAGCGTTTGTTTTCCGGCAAATCCGCGAGATCGGGCCGGTGTCCTTCGCGTGTGTGCATGATGTGAAAACCCTTTGTCCGCGTCGCGTGCAACACTTGCTGAATCGGCCCGATGGGCGCGCGCGTCAATGAAAGATCGTAACCCATTTTGTCCACATAGCCGCCCGCGCCGCAAAAATCCGTCTGCATGTCAATCACCAGAAACACCGTGTTGGCCGGGCGCAAATCGCCATTGAACGGCCACGGATACGGATCGGCTGCGACAGTTTTTTTCATTGCATTTTAGGGCGATGATTTCTTTCAGAAAAAAACCGAGATGCCGGTGAACACCTGCCAGTTGTCGCGCGTGGATCTGCCAGGGGCGTTGTAGGTTTGCATGTTGGCCAGGTTGTCATCCGCGAAATACATGTATTTGAAACCCGCGTGAAAACTCCAGTGACCGTAGCCTTGCGGCACGAAATTCAGCGGGATGGTTCCCTTCAATCCCACGTCAAACAAACTGACGGTGGAAGCCGAACTGTAATACTGGCCGTAAAAATCCGGGGCCGCCAATTGCACATCAATCGGCGCTTCGACTTTCAATCCGCCCAGCACGTTGAAGGTGTAAGTGGGATCAACGCCCAGTTCGAAGTAATAACTCGAACCCGGACCCGCGCCGAGATGCTTGCCCAATGGATCCACCAAGTAAGGCACGTCAGCCGCCGTCGCCTTGCTGCTCAATTCCTGCCAGTATTCCACATACGGATGCAGGCCAAAGCCCTTCAAACACGAGTCGAAATACGAGCTGTCATCAAAGCTCAACTTGGTGTCGAGATGTTGCGAAGTGCCGATGTTCTTAATTTGTTCCACGAATTCGGTGTAAGTCACATCCAAGGTGAAATGCTTGGCGAAACCAAGTTCAATGCCCGCAATCGGGTCAATTTCCGTCCAGTGCGTGGGCGACGATCCCGTGTTGCCTTGGACCGTGGCGGTGCCGAGGTCGTTCCACACGCCGGGAATCAACGTGAGGCTGTTGATGAATGAATCCCCGCTGTAAAGATTCACGAAACCAAGGAACAGCGGTTGGATGGTCACGCCTTTGTCGCGCACAATCTGGCCGCGCGGCGTCACATATTCGTTGAGAACTTCAATGTCCACCAGCGCGTGAACGCGCGACGGCAGCGGTGCCGGGGCCGGCGGGGCGGCATCATCCGCGCGAACGCTGGTGGCCGCCAGCGGCAGCACCGCCGCGGCGAGGCTTAGATATTTTGACGCAGTTTTGGAGGAAACATTTTGGGATGGCCGGCAGGGAGTGACGTTGAGTTTTTTTGTCTTCATGAATTTGTTCCTTTGTTTGGGCACCAGGTTTTATTTCCTGATGTCACTCCCTTAGCCAGCCGCGTGCCACCTTCCAGCACATGCATTCTAATCAATGATGACAATGGTTTTCGCTAAACACTCCTTTTGTCGCCGGCCCATTTTTCTGTTTCAATTGTCGCCGGTGAAACACTTGAAACACTTTCAGCCCGCCGCCGTTTCTTCCTGCGCGAGCTTGCGATAAATGCGCGTGCGATGCACGCCGAGCCGCCGCGCGGCCTCCGCGATGTTGCCGCCCGTTTCATCCAGCGCACGCTGGATCAAAACCTCTTCCGCCTCCGCCAAATTCAACGGCAGCGCGGCGGCAAAATCTTTTTTGGGGGCGGTGTTGAGCGGCGCGATCACGCCGCCCGCGGTGCGCAACAGATGCAGATGTTCCGGCAAAATGGTTTCGCCGCCGCTTTCGATCAACGCGCGCTCAATGATGTTTTTCAATTCGCGGATGTTGCCCGGAAATTCATAAGCCTTGAGCGCCGCCAGCGCGTCGCGGCCCAGCGCGGGCGGTTGCCGGCCCATTTCGGCGGAAAAAATTTTCAGGTAGTGCGCCGCCAGCAGCGGCACGTCTTCGCAGCGGTCGCGCAACGGCGGCGTTGCAACGAGATAGCGCGCGAGCCGGAAATATAAATCCTGCCGGAACGTTCCCGCCGCGATGCGCGCCGCCAGATCCGCGTTTGTCGCCGCGATCACGCGCACGTCCACGCGCCGCGTTTCCGCGCCGCCCACGGGCGTCACGCAGCCGTCCTCCAGCACGCGCAGCAATTTCACTTGGAGCGAAACCGGCATGTCGCCGATTTCATCCAGAAACAAGGTGCCGCCGTCCGCGAGTTCAAAGCAGCCTTTGCGATCCGCCGTCGCGCCTGTGAACGCGCCTTTGACGTGGCCGAACAAAATGGACTCCGCCAGTTCGGCGGGAATCGCGACGCAATTCACCGGCACAAACGGCGCTTTTGCGCGCGTGCTGCCAAAATGAATCGCCCGCGCGACAAGTTCTTTTCCTGTGCCGCTCTCGCCGGTAATCAAAACGCTCGTGTTCGCAAATTGATGCAGCCGCCGGATTTCCTCGATGATTTTGCGGATCTGCCCGCTGCCGCCGACCATGCCGGCCAGATTGCCGCGCGCGGCCTCGAGATCGGAAAACGCCGCTAGCTTGTGATCCGCGTAGCGCAATTCCGTTTCCACGCGTTCGCGACGCTGTATTTCCGCCGTGAGTTCGGCCGTGCGAATTTCCAATGCGTGATTTTTTTCCAGCAGCTCGCGCGTGAGCCGGTTCAAGCGCAGATGCGTTTTCACGCGGCTCAACACTTCGTCCGCCTGAAACGGTTTTACAATATAATCCACGCCGCCCGCGCGAAAACCTTCGACCACGCTTTCCATTTCGCCGCGCGCCGTGATGAAAATCACCGGAATGTCGCGCGTCGCCTCGTTTTGTTTCAGCCGCCGGCACGTTTCCAGTCCGTCCATTTCCGGCATGATGATGTCGAGCAAGATCAAGCTCGGCTGCGCCTTGGCCGCAACTTTCAACGCCGTCGCGCCGTTGGGCACGGCGAGAATTTCGTAGCCCTGCGGTTCGAGCGCGGACGTCAGCACGGCGAGATTGGCCGGCACATCGTCCACCAGCAAAATTTTTTCCGGCGGTGAATTTTTAAGTGCGGAGAGCGGCATGTTCAGGATTTTTAATGTTCATTGCGCCGGCGGGAATGGCGAGCTGCGAAATCAGGCGCTGGATGCCGTCCATGTCGTAGCTGTGCATCAGCCGGCGAATCTCCTCCGCGAGCCGCGTCGCGTCCGGCCCGAGCTGACGCAGTTCCTGCAAGCCTGCCTTGAGCGCGGTGGTGCTGTGCAATTCGGCGGCCACCAACAGCCGCGCGCAAAGTCCGTCCGGCAGCGACACGCGTTGCAGTGGCGCGGCCGGCGTTTCGCCCGGTGGCGCGGTGCGTTCAAAACGAACGCCCAGATGCCGCGCCACGCACTCATAAATCCGCTCGCAATCAAATGGTTTGGCCACGAAATCCACACAGCCCGCCATTAGCGCCTCGTCGCGATGCCGGCCCAGCGCCGACGCCGTGTGCGCGATGATTTTTGGCGAACCGCAGGATTTGTCCGCGAGCATTTGCCGCGCGGTTTCCACCCCGCTCAAAACCGGCAGCAGCAAATCCAGGAAAATAATTTCCGGCCGCTGCGCGCGCGCCAGTTTCAACGCCTCGCCGCCGCCGTTGGCAAAAAAAACCTCGCAGCCCACGGCGGCAAGCATGCCGCCCAGCACATTCCGGTTTTCCCAATGATCGTCCACCACCAGCACCCGCACGGATTGGCCCGGCGCGAGGCGCGTGGTGCGCGGAATAATTTCCTCGACCGCATGAACCGCCGGCGGCAGCGGCAGATGGAAAAAAAAACGCGAGCCGATGCCGCGCTCGGATTGCAGCTCCAATTTTCCGCCGAGCAACTCCACCTGGCGCTGCGCGATGGCGAGGCCGAGGCCGGTGCCGCCTTGGTGCGCCGCGCCGCTGCCCTGATGAAACGGCTTGAAAATTTCCTGCTGTTCGTTTTCGGGAATGCCCAGCCCGGTGTCAATCACCTCAAACTGCCAGCGCGATTCCGGCAGCGGCTGGATGCGCAAAAAAACTTCCCCCGCGTGCGTGAATTTCACCGCGTTGCCCACGAGATTGATTAGCACTTGCCGCAATTTGCCTTCGTCGCCGCGCACGCCGGTTTTTTTGCCGCCGAAAAATTCCAGGCGGAAACCGATTTTTTTTTGCGCGCACAAAGGACGAAACGTCGCCGTCAATCCGTTCGCCAGCGCCGCCAGATCAAAGTCCGCCACGTTCAATTCCATCCGGCCCGCCTCGATTTTTGCGAGATCGAGAATTTCATTGATCAAGCCCAGCAGATGCCGGCCGCTCGCGCTGATGCCGGAAACGGAATCGCGCTGTTCCGGCGGCAATTGCGGATCGCGCTGCATGAGCTGCGTGTAGCCCAAAATCGCGTTGAGCGGCGTGCGGATTTCGTGGCTCATGCTCGCTAGAAAATCGGATTTCGCCTGGTTCGCCGCGTCCGCCGCCGCCTCCGCGCGCTGGCGCACAATGATTTCCTCCTGCAACGCCGCGTTCGCCGCAGCGACCTGTTTCGTCCGCCGCCAGCCGCCGTAAAGATAAGCCGTCGTCAACAACGTGAACGCGAGGCCGCCCGCGAGCACGAGCGATGATTGAAAATGCGATTCGGAGGCGATCAGTTCCGTGGTCGGCTCAAACACCATCACCCACGGCCGGCCGGCCACCGTCAAGTTGACTGTCGCGCCGGTTTTGATTTCAGCGGACGCGGCGGAAAAAATTAATTTTCCAGCGCGCGATTCGTCGAACAATTCCGCCGCAATGCCCTTCCGTTTGAAATCTGCAAACATGCCGCTGACCAGATCGTTGACGCGAAAAACGGCGACGGCAAAACCGGCGAGTTGCACGCGGCGTTCGGAAATATTTTTCGGAGTCGGCCCGGAAAAAACCGGCAGCAGCACCAGGAAACCAGATTGATTGTCCGGCCCTTGCGCGAGTTGAATCGGCGCGGTCGCCACCGGCAAACCGGTGTCGCGGGCGCGCTCCATTGAACTCAGCCTTTCCGCATCCGAACCCAGGTCGTAGCCGAGCGCGGGGGCGTTGCGCTCCAGCGGCTCGATGAAATAAACCGGAATGTAAAGTTCGCGCGGCGCGGCGGGTTGAAAATGGCCGGCGGCATCTTTTTCGCGAAATTGAAAATCTATCAGGCCATCCGCAACGGCGGCGGCTTCCATCGCCGGGCGTTGCGCCGCCGGCACCAACGGATTCCACGAGAGCGCCTGCAACTCCGGCTGCCGCGTGAGTGCTTGCTGGACGAATTGCCGGAATTCATTGCGCTCGATTTTTCCCTGCGCCGCGTGCAGCGACGCGATGGAATAGAGCACCTCCATCGAGTGCATGATGGTGACTTCGAGTTTTTCCGCCTGCTCATGCGCGAGATCAGCGGCGCGTTTTTGCACTTCGCTCTGTTCCCAGTTTCGGATCGTGGCGAACAGAATAAACGACAATGCAACCCCTGCCCCAAACCCGGCAAAAATCCAGGACAATGGCAAACGCGACCGAGCAATGGAGCTGGCCGATTTCACAATTAAATCAAAGCATATTGTTTGCCGCCAGGGAAGGGAGGACAACGCAACGGCAAAATGCAAAAAAACACCCAGTTTTCCACAGTTTTTAGATTGCGACCGGCCGGCTGTCAAAACCTTGGAGATATTTGACGGCGCGGAAGCTGTTCCGAATCGGCCAACTTGAACAAAGCCCGTCACCCGGATCGGGTTTGGAATAGCCGTGAATATAGCCACCGACGTGACTGTTTTTTCGGACCACTTGAACTGTAACCAGAGGGATCGCGGTCACACCACTGATGGCGAGTCCAAAAATAAAGAGGCCAGTCAGCCATCGGATGCGCTTGCGGAGGAGTTAGTCCCGGTTCATAAGTGGCTTGAGGTCATCGACGGCCACGGTGAAGCGCTTGATCAACAAGAATGCGGAGCTGTTCCGGCGGCTGTCATGAAGCGGCCGCTGGCGCATCCCACGGTGGAGGCCGTGAAGGCGATTCACGCGGAAGTGCTGGCCGCGCATGGCGGCGGCACGGGCCGGCGGGAAGAAGTGTTACTGGAATCGGCGGTGGCCGCGCCCCGGGCGACGATGATGGGCGAGCCGCTGTTCACCGATCCGGCGGAAATCGCGACGGCGTATCTGTTTTACCTGTGCCGCAATCGTCCCTTTATGGATGGCAACAAGCGCACGGCGCTGGCGACGTGTCTGGTCTTCTTGAGCGAAAACGATTTGTTGCCGGACGAAAAGCTGGACTTAGAGGCATGGGAGGCATTGACGGTAGGTGTGGCGGCCAGCCGGCTTGACCGCCAGCAGACAACCACGCGGCTGCGCAAACTTTTACGTTCCCAGAAATGAGCAATCCCGCACCGCAACTCGTCCAAAAACTTTGGAACTACTGTAACTTCCTCCACGATGCGGGTGTGTCCTGGGGCGATTATTTCAAAAGTTGACGTTTCTGCTGTTCCTGAAGATGGCGGATGAGCAGTCGCGTGCGCCTTAACAAGCCGTCGCCCACAAGCCGCATGAGTTTCATGATATGCGGGAAATGATGTTCTGGCCGGAACCCATATGAGTTTTCGCTAGGCTTTTGGCAGAGGCGTTTGAACGGGCGGTAGCAGCAGCTTTGCCGCCTTGGGTTTAGCGGACTTCTTGTGCTTCCGTTCTTTTTTGCGAGCGCGCCTTTCCAGCTTTTCCACGCGGGCTTGTGCTCGCTCGAGGACTTCGATCGCAGCATCGGCCTGATCCTCGCATTTCCGCGCCACCTTCCGCGTAAATTTCACCAGCTTGCGCGCTTGTTTGAATTTTGACTTGGCCGCCTTGGCCGTTTTTCGGGCAGCTTGCGCCGTCTTAGCATCATGCGTCACGTTGATTTTCGCGATCTCAAGTTCCTTGCGGGCGCTATTCAACAGCGTGGTTAGTTTCATAGTCCAGCCTTTCTCTTAAATTTACTGCTTCCCCATGGTTAAGCTTACCTGTGCGAACATTGAGCAATAAGACAGCCCGGCGATGACAAAAGCAAGCAACTTAAAGTTACAATTGCATTCATCGTCAGCGGTCAACCGCCGTGCAGCCAGTCAAGCTCTATAGTGGAATTGGCTTTGAACCTTCTGCGCCGGCGCCAGAATAAGATCCTCCATCGGTGGCGTTGCCCCGGTCTTGAAAGTTTTGCCATCCGCGCGCGACACCAAACAAGGTCCGCCGCCGAGAACTTTTTGCTCGCATTCGGAATCTTCCCGATATGGCCGCTCCACGACTTGATGACAATCATTTTCGGCTTGTCTGGCCAGGATGACACGGACGATTGATGTGATCATAAACTAACCGCACGGCTTGTTATTGAGTAACCAAAATGCCTTCTTTTTTAATTTGTTCGCGCAGCGATTGAATTTGAATGAGGCACCAAAAAGTGCTGCCATTGATCTTGTTCCAAAACTAAATCGTGATAGCCCAGAAGTTCGAGGTCGTCCTTTACTTCTTGAGGAAAGCTGGACAGCGGATAAAAGTCATACCGGATGGGCTGCTTTTGTTGGAGGAGCAGCTGCAATTTGGTTTGCCAGCCATGCGTTAGCGCGCTGACTTCGGCAAAATCCCCTTTCGGCACCAATTTCACGAGGCAAGTATTCATGGCAGTCTCCATCAAACCAGAAATCCAACGTCAAGTCCACACGTGGTTTGCCCTCGGCGGTAGCAATTTATGGCCGAAGCGCCGGCAAATAAAAATGATCTCAACCGGCGGATTCAAGTTTAACGCTGGCGAACGCTTGGAAAATTATTGCGGGTTCGTCTCGCGCAATTGTGAGAAACGGATTTTGCGGGCCAATAGCGTGTTGATATTCCCCGTGACCCAAGCCCCATCCAGCGTCCTGATTTCACCCATCCATTGCCAGATGAAATCACGCCCCAATTGTTGCGAGCAAACCATCAACGGCTTCACCACTTCGTCTAGTTCCTGAGCTTTGCTATCTTCATTGCCAAGCAGAGCGATAAGCACACCGGGAGTCGGGCGGCTGATGTGTTCTGCGCCCAGAGCATTCAACCATTGAATCAGGGCTGGCTCGGGCTGGGCCAATAAACTGAATGCGACGATGACGACGTCGGCATTAATTGCGTCACTGGTGAGCATTTTCCGGATTCCATCACTGGCCTTGAGCGCGTCAATTTTCCAGGTCTCCGAGGAGGTTTTCCAGTGGGGCCCCGCCAGTTCAATTATTTTACCAGTCAACCAGCGGACATGCACCGAAGCGGGAAAATCAACGTGTAATGAAAACAAGCGGATTTCGCCGGTGGACGTGGCGGGCTCGACCAGCGGTTGAGTGGGCGCAGACATAATCAGTCGCAAGAATGGAATCTATTTGTTTCGCGAACATGGTTTCCATGTGCCATTTCGGTAACTATTTTATTTATTGGAGTCGCGCATGACGTAAAGATTAAGCAACAAATGCTAACGATGGTTGAAAGCAGGCAGGCACTAGCTATATCTTCAGACAATGCCGAATTCCCCGACCATCATCGAACAAACCGACCTGCGTCATTTGATCGCGCATCGGGAATGCGTGCAGGATTCGGATTCGCTGGAGTCTGTGCATAAACGTTTCGCCAGCCATGAGTATGAATTCATGTTGGTCATGGCCGGGGAAAAGTTGCTGGGGTTGTGCGAACGGCAAAAAATCGGGATGGTGCTCGGAGCTCGGTTCGGGTTTGCGATGCACTCGCGCCAGCCAGTGCGCGAAGCCATGCTGCCGGCCACCACCATTCTCAAAGTCAATCAACCATTGCCGGAAGTTTTGGCCGCTGCTTTTTCTCGCCCGGATACCAGGCTCTACGATGATGTTGTGCTGGTGGACGAGACGGGAAAGGTGCTCGGCGTGATATTCTCTCGAACACTTGTGCGGCTGCAAAATGAATTGCTCTTGGAAAAAATTGTGCAGCTCGAAAGCAAGCAGCGCGAGATCAACAAAAAAAATGAGCAGATGGAGGGAGACTTGTATTTGGCGCGGGAAATCCAACTGGCTATGTTGCCGACGCAAATACCCGTGGTCGCGGGACAGCGTGCGGGACGGGAAGCCGCGCTGCGGTTCGCCCATCGTTACGAATCGGCGGGGGTGGTCAGCGGCGACTTCTTCCATGTGCTGCAAATCTCGGAGAGTGCGGTGGGCGTTTTCATTTGCGACGTAATGGGGCACGGCGTTCGCTCAGCCTTTGTCACCGCGATGTTACGCGCCCTCGTTGAGGAATTGAGGGCTATCGGCAACAATCCAGGCGAGCTCTTGACCCGCGTCAACGCCGAGCTGATGTGCATCCTTAAACCGATGGACAGCCCGCTTTACGCAACAGCCTTCTACCTCGTGGCCGATGCCGCTCGCAAGGAAATCCGGTTTGCCAAGGCAGGCCATCCCAATCCGCTTTTATTGCGAAGACTAACCGGCGAAGTCAGAACCTTGAAATGTCCACCTGGCTGTAAGGGGCCGGCATTGGGCATGGTCAGCAACGCGAAATTCCATAACTGTCAAGATTCGTTGGAGTCCGATGATTTGATTTTGATGTTTACGGATGGAATTTACGAAATCTTTGACGCCGCGAATAATGAATTTGGCCCGGAGAAGCTCGCCTCACTTTTACAGGAACGGCGAGCATTGCCGATGGAGGCGCTGCTGGATGATCTGTTTGTCGCGGCGCGAAATTTTTCCGCGACCGGCAGTTTTGATGACGACGTTTGTTTAGTCGCGCTGGAAGCATTGCCTCCAATACATCTTGCCAATCCATTCTCCCAAGATCGCAGGGCAAAAATCGCAGCAATAAGGTGACTCAGGAATAATCCGCACGTGGCATTCCGCATAGTATTGGTTGTTCTCATTTATCTGCCAGAATGTAACGTCACAAAATGGTTTTCAGCCCTCATTATCTCCGCTGCTAAGGTCGCATCGACGGGCGGTGCGATGGTGCTCACTGGAAACGACCAACGCAATGCGGGCAAACGAACTCATGCCAAAATCTGTGGTCAATTGGGCGGCGTGTTGGATTTTTGAAAAATAAATTTGCCGGCGTTCGGCAAATAAAAATCCCACTCATTTCTCCATGCAGCCATTTTAGCCGGTTCGCCGTCATCCGATCGAACGACGAACCGGCTGGTCTCAAGCTGTGTCCGCTTTCACGCAATCACGGGTGGCGCAAACGATAGAATGCGGCCGGGTTTGCCGGGTTTATGCTGATGACATTGGTATTGCTGGAACTGCTGCCGGCAATGTCAAACCAATTACCGACCGCCGGCGAAAGGCCGGTGCTGAGACTGTTAGTCTGCGCCTGCAAAATCCATCCAATGTGGTCCGCAGGCCACGAAAGCGTCAGGTTGCTGCCGCTGATGCCGAACGTGATATTGGTCGAATTTGGAGCGATGGTTTGCGTGATGATAGTCAATATGCCGCTGGCTGGATTGAAACTGTAGGCCAGCCCGGTTCCCGGTGAACCGACAATTCCGCTGAAGTTGCCAGTGTGCGAACCGCTGACGCTAAATAATTGGAAGGTATCGCTGGTCGTCAATGTGGTGGCATCAGACGTAATGTTAGTGACCGTCAGGATGCCACCGTAGATTACATTACCACTGACGGTGACATTGTCTTGCGCCGGGGTCCCGCCGGTTTTGCTGACGCGCAAGCTGGCATTGCCTTGCAAAGTAAGATTGCCGCCAACCGTAAATGTGCCAACGTCCGCCGCATCACCCGCGCCAAGGCTGCCCGCTGGACCTTCCACAACATTGCCGTTGACGCTGCCGACACCGGCCAGCGTCCCGTTCGTGATGACTGTGTTTCCGGTGTAGGTGTTGCCCGAATCGAGGTAAACAGTTCCCGCGCCTTTCTTAATTAAACCGCCGCCAAGCAAGGCCGGATCGGTTTGGAGCGTGACCGGCAGATTGATGGACCAGCCGCCATCATCCAAGATCAGGCCACCGGTTTGGATATTTGCCAGCGTGCTACCATCAATGAAGTCGATGCTGTTGGTCGTGGCTTGCAGTGTGCCACCGTTGAAATTAGCGGTTGAAGTCGCCGGCGAAGCGTTGCCAATCACTTGGCTCGCCTGCACCAGACCGCCATTGAGTTGGAGCGTGCCGCTCGAGGTCGAACCATCGCCCAAATACAGCGGCAAATTATTGAGAACCTGCCCACCATTGACAGTTAGTGTGCCGGTGGAGCCGAGGGCACCGACGTCAATGCTGTTAGGCAATGACGCAAAGCCCGCGCCCGCGGTCGTGCCAGCGTGCAACACGGTGCCGCTATTGACCGTGAGGGTGCCCGTCGCATTGGTTGAATAACCCACGGACAAAACATTGTTGCTGACCGCCAGGGTGCCGCCAGCGACAACGACTGCGGCGGTATTTCCAGCTCCGTTGGCAATCTGTAATTGCAAATTGGCCACACTCAACAGACCACTGTTGGTGATGATAACGGTGCCGGCATTGATCTGGCTTTGATCGGAGTAAGGCTGACCATCATTCAGGAAATTGCTTCCGCCAACGAACCAAGTGCCGCTGCCCGTTTTGTGCAAGCTAACTCCGCCGGCGCCGTGATCCTGAATGGTGCCGTTCCAGGTGCCGCCGCTACTGCTGCCAATCGTCAGGGTCGGATTGATGCCGCTGGCGTTGTCAATGATGCCCGATCCAGTCAATTCGCCAACGGTTGGCGAAACCCCTGCCAGCTCCAGCGTGCCGCCGGAACTGATAACCAGATTGGCCGATGATGAAATGGCGGTGGCAGATCCCAATTGCAACGTCCCATTGCTGACTGTAGTATTCCCAATGTAAGTGCTGTTGGTCAGATAAACAATGGCCGTGCCGTTGCCTTGTTTTAGCAAGGCGGTCGGACCGGTGATGCCACCAGATCCGCTGAATGTGTAAGGCTTGCTGTTGTTGCTGATTGTAATACTTGTCGGACCGACGTTGTTACTTAATAAGACTGTGCCGCTGCCGCTGTCGTTGAACGTCACCGCATCACCGGGAATAACCACTTGATGGTAGGTCGTGGCCGTGGCCCCCAGCAACCAGTTGACCGTGGTGCTGATGTCCCACAGGTTAGTATGCCCCGCAACATTGTTGGTGCCCGTCCAGAAGATCCCCGGACCGGTGCTGGTGATCACCGCATACAGCGTCGAATTCGCCGCATTATTTGAAATGTAACCGGTCGCGCCCTGAGGCAGGGCAAAGTTTGTGCAATTACCGGAACCGGCGATCGTGCCGGTATATTTTATGAGCGCAATCGTGCCGACAGTCTCAAGCGGCACGCTGATGGTATTCGTGCCGTTGAGAGTCAACGTGCCGCAATTCACCAGCGCCACTGCCGGATTGTTCGCCACGGTGGGTGCCAGCGCCAGAGTGGCTCCCGGAGCTCCCGCTGTTCCGTTAAACGTCAAATTGCCGAGATTGGCGGCCGCGCTACCCACTTGATTGATCGAGAGCACCGCGTTCGTGGCGATTACCGCGCCACCGGCAAGGGTGGACGCAGTTGTCGATTGAATGGTGCCGGCATTCACATACGCCGCGCCTGAGTAAGTGCTCGGACTGTTTAAAACCAGCGTGCCGGCATTGTTGGTGATGGGCCCGGTAAAGGTATTGGTGCCGGTCAAATTCAATGTTCCAGCGCCTTTCTTGGTCAATCCACCGTTCGCGCTGCCTGCCAGCAACGGCACAGAAATGGTGACGTTGTTATTGGATGAATCTATGACGGCACCGCCGGCCAAAATATTGGCTTGTATGCCACCGGTAAACCACGTCGTCGTTTGAGGCGCAAAATTCGCTTGCAACGTGCCGCCATTAAAGTTGAAGACGGCATTGACTCCCGTGCTGGAGGCCACGTTATAGGTCGAAAGCGTGCCGCCGTTCAGGTTATTAGTGCCGAAAGAGCCGGCAATGCGCGCGATATTGATGCCAGCCGGCGCGTTGATCGTGCCACCAGTCTGATTCAAGGTTCCGATACCGGTCGAGCCGACACGAATACCTGCATTCGCTGTCAGCGTGCCACCGCTCATGTTATAGATACCAACCGCTGAAGCCGAAGTGCGACCGCCGATGCAAAAGGTTCCCACGGCGGTGCTCACTTCAGTAATGGTTCCGCCAGATTGGTTCACCGTGCCCATGGCCGTCGAGCCGCCCGCGTTGGCTGAACCAATATAGAACGCGTTCATGGTCAGCGTCGCTGCATTGGTAACATTCAGTATGCCAATGGAACTATCCAGGTCGCCCACATTGAAATCAGAGGTGGTGGACAGTGAACCGGTGCCTCGTAAGGTGAGGGTTGCCGAGTCCGTGGTATTTTGACCGACATCTTCATAGCTCCCATTGGTGATTGAGCCGCCGGTGTCAATAATAGTGGTTCCATTATGCAGGAATAAGTCGCCCGTGAAGGTTTCCCGGGCGGTCAAAATAAGCGTGCCCAGATCCGACTTGTTAAAGGTGCTGGGACCACTGATGACGCCGCCCAAACTGGCGGTGGCGTTCACACCCACCCCGATGGTGGAAGTAGCCGGCATGGGCAGTGCGCGGTTGTTGGTGATTCCGCCGTTGATCTGCAAGGTGCCTCCGTTGAGGGTCACCGCGCCCGAACTCACTCCCAGCGCGGAATCATTGGTGATGATCAACGTGCTGCCGGCGATAGTAACACCGCCGCTAAAGCTGTTACTCGTCAGCAACGTCAGGGAGCCGAAGCCATTTACTGAATTTGATACTAACAGAGAAGTAACTCCCGCGATACCTCCCGACCCGGCAATACTATACGGCAAAGAAGTGCTCATCACGATTGGGAAAGCATAAAACCTGGAGTTCAGGACGATATTAGTGGGCTGCGGATTGACGAAATCGTTGGTCAGCGAGTCATCGAAAGTCACCGCGTCGCCGGCAATCACGCTGCCATTGGTGTATTGCTGAAATAGCGTTATTCCTCCCGTGACAGGATTTGTCCAATTGGCGGTCGAAAGATCCCAGAGGTTGCCGTTCACCCCGTTCCAAGTCAGTTGATTGGGAGTTGAAGTGATGGTGACATCAATCGAATGATTCCCCGTGTTATTGACCAGAATAGCACCCACTCCCGGCGGTGGAGATAATTGAAAATTCGCGAGGCTGGCCAGTGCGCCAGTGTTGTATTTAATCAAGGTAAATGTGCCGGCCTTCAAGCCGGTCGCGGTGATTTTGATAACCACATTTGAGCCCGGCGCGGAAATGCCGCCGGCGACACTGATGGCGGCAGCGCTGGGATTAGAGGGAACGGTGCCGTAAGCGAAGTTATTGGTGGCATTATCCTGCAAGATAAGATTGCCGGCAGCGCTTATACCGACTGCCGTCGGATTAAGCGTAAGGCTGACGCTTCCATTCGTGGCGAGCACCACATTGTTTGCCGGCAATGATGTGCCACCAGAGGCATTGATAGTCAAGTTGGCCAAATTGCTTACAATCAAATTGCCGGGAGTTGACGGCAAAGAACCCGCAGTATTCAAATTCAATGTTCCGCCCGCCACCACCGTATTGCCACTATAGGTATAACCTGACAGAGTTTCTGTTCCCGCACCAATCTTGACTAAGGACAGGATTCCGGACGAGGAATTCTGAATGTTTCCGGTGAAAGTTCCATTATCGCCATTGGCGCCAACCGTCAAAGTCGCCGTGCCGCTGCTGGCAGTATTATCCACGGTTCCCGCGCCATTCAAGCCGTTGATGGTGGTGTTGTAAGAATTCAAGTCCAAAGTGGCCGTGACCGTCACATCGCCGGCGATGGGATTGGCCGGCAGGGCATTGACCACGCCCATTTGCAAAACGCCGGCGGATATAGTCGTGCCACCAGAGTATGTATTATTGGCATTGCTCATGATCAAAGTGCCCGCACCACCCGAGGTCAGCGACGCGACGGCAGGAACCCCATTGGTCACGTCGGTGATTGCCTCCGCAATTACGGTGGTTCCCGCCGCGTTTATGGACCCGTTGCCTCCATTCAGTGTAAAACCACCATTGGCATTATTAAAAAGTAGACCGACATTATCAGTCAAGGCGCAGCCATTGGCGATCGTGATCTGGTCGGGCGTTGCGGTGGCCGGATTTCCCAGATTGCTGCTGCCAGCATTCAGATTGACCACCATACCGCCATTGACATTTGCAATGAGCAATTTGCCGGTAAAACCCGATAGATTGCCGGTGTAAGTTATGGGATGAACTCCGCTTTGAACACTGCCGCTGTTAGTCAAAATGGCTGAACCAAAAATCGGATAGCCGATAATCGTCGGCCCCTGATCCGAGATAATTGTGCAATTTCCGGCAATTGTCCACAGATTGCCCGTAAAGATTGGCACGGGCGATACGTTGCCACTACCGCCGTTGTTGATAACGCTGCCGGCGAGGTTGGTGAGGTTGTTGATGGTGATGGTATCGCCGCCAGTGCCCTTATAGAGCATGCTTCGGTAGGGTAAACCTTGGCCGCCGCTGCCGGGATTGCCTGATACATCTCCGAGCGTCAGCGAATGCCCGGCAAATATGACGCCACCACCATTCGGCGGTGTTCGCAAGAAGTATGGCCCGGTAAAATAATCATTCGTCGCTTGCGGCGGCAAAGCCGCATGGCCTGTCGAATCAGGTCCCCATTTGCCGATGGTATTGGTCATTGAGGTAGTGCCGGAAGTATCGCTTGCGGTCAGAAAGACGTTGGCCGCCTGCGTCAGCAGCGGAAGAATGAGCGAAAGCAGAATAATTATGGCTTTTGGAGTTAGCTTCATGATCACGACGGGGTTGAGAGATATGATAGGGTTTTGGGAATCAGGTAAACAACTTATAAGACAGTGCTGCCGGCGTCCATCACCCGAACGGGTGAAAATGAAATCGTTGCAGAGGCATGCTATTTGTCTATCGTGGGTCCGCTACATTAATAATCGACTTTAGGCCGCGCGCGGCATAAGGTTGACGGCGGCATAATCATAATGAGCGCGCTTTTTCATGCGATTAGAATGAGCGGGCTGCTTCTTGGTTTAAGTTACACGGCTGAGTCGAAGGCCCACGAATCTTTGACGACGGAAGTGTTTACCAATGTTGCGCAGGTTCGTGGTTTGACCCCCGCACTGGCAGGCCGAGCCTTGCCAGTGAACTTAACTGGGGTGGTGATGGGCAACGCCGATCCCAGTCAGCAGGCGATAATTTTGGCAGATCACACGGCGGGAATTTATGTGTTGGGAACGCAAAATTTGTTAACCAATTGTTTTCGCGGAGACTGGGTGGAAATCACCGGGGTCACCGACCCGGGCGGCTTTGCGCCCATCGTCAAAGCGGCAACCGTGCGCAAGCTGGCCACCGCGCCGATTCCAGAACCCAGCCCGGTTACTTATCAACAATTGGCCAGCGGTGCCATGGATGCCCAATGGGTGGAGATCAAAGGAGTCGTCCGCCGATGGTATCAGCCGGGGGCCTTGTCTGAAGTGCGGAGAATATCCGTAGCCGTGGAAGGCGGTCCCGTATCAGTCAGATTCTTTGTGCAATCGGGGGCACAAATCCAAGTCGACGCGGAAGTGCGGGTGCGGGCACTTTGTTTTTACGAGTTCAACCAAAAACGCCAAGTCCTGAATCCGGTGCTGCAAATCCCGCGCGGCGTGCCGATCACCGTTGAAAAAGCCGCGCCCTCTGACCCATTTGCGGCTCCGGTGCGTTCCATCACGAGCCTGTTGATGTTCACGCCAGAAAACCTTTACTCCTGCGCCCATCGGGTGCATGTCCGCGGCGTGGTGACCTATTCCCAATCCGGTTCCTCCATTTGGATTCAAGACGGCGTTTCGGGCCTGCACATTCAAACCCATCAGTTGGAGAATCTGCTGCCGGGTGATAAAATTGACGTCCTTGGGTTTCCCACTTTCGGCTCTTACTCTTCGGTCCTTGAGGATTCGATATTTCTCAAAACCGGCACGACCCTTCCGCCCGCTCCGCTGACGCTCACCAATTTTGATGCCGCCTACGACCATGGCGATGATTTGGTGGCAATGCAAGGAACGCTCGCTGAAATACAACCCGTGCTAGACGGGCTGGCGTTCACATTGGAAAAAGACGGAAGATCTTTCAAAGCTATTTTAAATACATCTCCGGGCGGACAGGTGCCTCCGGATTGGCAGACCGGCAGCAATGTCCGCGTCACAGGCATTTGTTCCTTGATCCATGATGAAGACCGTCCCTATGCCGGCATTGCCCAGGCGCAATCATTCGAAATTCTCCTGCGTTCGCCGGCCGATTTGGCGGTCATTCATTCGCCGTCGTGGTGGACCTCCAGGCATGTCATTTTCGCGTTGGCCTCCGGGGCCATGATGACATTACTGGTGGCCGGTTGGATTATTCTGCTCTCACGGCGGCGTCTGCATGATCAAAAGCGTCGGCGGGACATGGCTGAAAATGAATTCAGCGCCATTCTTTCGGAGCGCAATCGTCTGGCGCGTGAAATCCATGACACGCTGGCCCAAGGGCTGGGAGCGATTTCCATGCAATTGGAACTGGCCAAAAGCCGGCTCGCGCCCGATTCCAACGGGGCCGGCGAACATCTGAAACAGGCGCACCAACTCGTGCGCACCAGCCTGGCCGAGGCACGCAATTCCATCTGGAACATGCGTTCGCAGGTGCTCGAAACCGGCGATCTGGTTTCTGCCCTTGCCGGCATTTTACAACAACTCACCAGCGACACCGGAGTTTGTGGACGAATGCAGGTGATCGGTCGCCCGCGGCGTTTGCCCCCGGTCACCGAAAACAATCTGCTGCGCGTCGGCCAGGAAGCCATCACGAATGCCATGAAACATGCACGGGCAAAACTCATCGAAGTGGAGCTCGAATTCGTGGACAAAGAAGCACGGCTACGCGTCAAGGACAACGGCCGGGGCTTTGACTCCGCGCAACCATCGGCCGGGCCCAGCGGTTTTGGTTTGATCGGCATGCGCGAACGCGCGGCAGAATTGCACGGCCAGTTCGCCGTCCGCAGCGCGGCGGGACGCGGCACGGAAATCTCACTGGCCGTGCCCATTGCCGGTTGAAACTCACGATGAAGAAAAAAAATCCCATCCGATTGCTTGTCGTGGATGACCATCCGGCGTTTCGCATGGGACTGGCGGCTTTGATCGAAAGCGAGCCGGACATGACCGTGGTGGCGGAGAGCGGCGACGGACAGGATGCCGTGGAGATTTTCCGGCGGGAAAAACCAGACGTAGTTCTCATGGATTTGCGCCTGCCCGGCTTCAGTGGCGTTGAAGCCATCATCGCCCTCCGCAAAGAGTTTCCCGGTTGCCGCGTTATTGTCGTCACGACGTATGATGCGGATGAGGATGTTTACCGCGCCATCCAGTCTGGCGCCCAATCCTATCTGCTCAAGGACATGCCAAAAGAGGAAATTGTGCAGACTATCCGCGCCGTGCACAACGGGGAGCAACCGTTGTCCGCCAATGTCGCCAGCCGACTGGCCAACCGGTTGCAACGTCAGGAATTGAACCAGCGGGAATTGGAAGCCCTGCAATTTTTGGTCAAGGGCCGCAGCAACAAGGAAATCGCCGCCGCCCTTTTCATTTCGGAGGATACTGTCAAAACGCACCTCAAAAACTTGTTTCACAAGCTCGATGTGCAAGATCGCACGGAAGCGGCCATCACCGCCATCCGCCTGGGCATTGTGCATCTCGAATAGCCAGATTGACGCGCGGGCATATTATGATTTTAAGTTCCATCAATTTTGCCACCAGGTAGATGCTGATCAATAGTCTGACTCGACGACATGATTCCGGCAATTTTTGGTTTGATGACAAAAAAGTCTGGGCAAGTGTCATTGCGTCCACCAGGGCGTGTTGGTTGTGCCCCGAGGTCACCGGCTCAATGTCAATCATCGCACGTTTTCAGTTCGTGCCAGAAATTATCCAACGTATGACGCAGGGCGTCGGCGTTTCGAACCCGCAGGTGTTTCCACCAAACCGGGAATAGCCGGCGATATCGCAATTCATTGAACCGGGCGTCAATCAAGAGCACGACGCCGCGATCCGTTTCCGAACGGATGACGCGGCCAATGGCTTGCAGCACGCGGTTCATACCGGGAAACGTGTAAGCATATTCAAATCCCGCCGCGTTCTGCGTTTGGAAATAATCCCGGATCAAATCGCGCTCAACGCATAACTGAGGCAGCCCCACGCCGACGATGACCGCGCCGATCAGTCGTTCGCCGACGAGGTCAATGCCTTCGCCGAAAATTCCGCCCAGCACCGCGAAACCGACCAGTGTTTCGCCGTGTTCGAGCCCGAATGCAGCCAGAAACGCATCACGTTCACGATCGTTCATGTTGGGTCGCTGGGCCAAAATGGAGATTGTTGGAAAATGACTTTGGAATTCCGCCAACACGGCATTCAAGTATTGATAGGAAGGAAAATAAACGAGGTAATTGCCGCGTCGGCCTTGCACCAAAGTTCCGATGGCTTCCACTACATCGCCGCGTGATTCCGCGCGGCCTTTGAAATGGGTTTGAATCCGGTCTTGAATCAGCACGGCCAGATTTTCCGGTGGGAAGGGCGAAGCCAGTTGGAGCCCGGGATCCTCCGGCTCTCCGCCCAAAAGGGCACGATAATAATCGATTGGAGAAAGCGTCGCGGAAAAGAAAATCGCGGTCTTGCCACGCGCCAGGGCTCGTCGCAGCAACACGGATGGGTCCAGGCAAAAAAGGCGGACCTTCAAGCTCGGGGCGTTCTCGATGATCGTCACGAATCGTTCATCGTAAAGTTCAGCCGTGCGCCGGAACGCGTGCATCTGAAAGTAAAGCGCCAGCAACGCTTCGCGAAAATCCGTCGGCTGATTTTTTGCCAGCCAGAGTTCGGTTTCCGCCAGCGCGCTTTCCAACGGCTCGATCAGCGAATCGGGAAACTCATGACTGGTGCGAGTTCCATGCTGGGCATCGGTGACCGCGACCACTTTCGCAGGAAATAAATTTAGCTCAAACGCGCGATCGGAAGTTTCAATGGGTTCAACGGTCGTCGGGTCGCCCAATTGTTTGAACGCCGCGTGCAACTGCGTCAGCGCCTTGGTGCAACGCGGCACGGATTTTTTGAGAGCGCGTTTGACATCCAAGATTGCCTGCCCCTCCAGCTCGGCGGAAAACATTTCCCGCGCGCGGTCCACCAGATTGTGGGCTTCGTCCACGAGAAAAGCATAGGCACCACCGTCCGCATCGAAATGCCGGCGCAAATAAACCTGCGGATCGAACACATAGTTATAATCGCCAATGACACCGTCGGCCCACACGGAAACGTCGAACGCCAATTCAAACGGGCACACCTGATGTTTCTGTCCGACGGCTGCGAGTGTGGCGCGATTGATTTCTTCCTGCGCCAAGGCTTCGCGGATCGCGGGCTTGACGCGATCATAATAGCCCTGCGCCAAAGGGCACGTCAGCGGGTCGCAGGAGTGGCCGTCGCGCACGCATATTTTTTCCTTGGCGGTGAGCGTTACGACGCGAAGCTTCAAACCGACCCGGCGCAAATCTCCCAAGGCTTTCTCGGCGATGGTGCGGCCAACGGTGCGGGCGGTTAGATAAAAAATGCGCGCCAGTTTTCCTTCACCCAAGGCTTTGACCGCTGGAAACAAAACGGAAATGGTTTTGCCGATCCCCGTCGGGGCGGCGAGAAACAAACGCCCGCCAGTGGCCAGCACCCGATAGGCGGCCACGGCGAGTTCACGCTGGCCCGCGCGGTAATTGGAAAAAGGAAATGCCAAGGTTCGGATGGAGGTATCGCGAGCGAGCCACCACTCGTGGCGCTCTCGCAGCCAGTCCAAATAGACGGCGGTCGTCGCGGCGAAAAAAACCGATAAATCATCGGGTGAAAAAGTCTCGCGGAACTCCGTAACTTTGCCGGTTTGCAATTCCAGATACACCAGTTGAATGACGAGTTTTTTCAGCTTGGATTTCTTGGCATGAATAAATCCGTAAAATTTTGCCTGCGCCCAGTGCAGTGGATCGGCCTGATGATCCCAGTTCCCCTGCACGGTTTTGATTTCTTCCAACAAAACTTCTTGGGACGTAATTAGCAGACCGTCAATGCGTCCCCGGATTAGCAGCGTAAATTCTTCGGTCTCGATGGAATGTTCCAACGGCAGCTCGGTCAGATAACCGGTCGGGCGCGACCGCTGGATTTGCTGATGACCGCGGATGCCTGCGACGGCGCGGTCCGAACCGACGAATGCACGTTCACCGCCGAGATCGCCTGTTCGCAAGACAAACGCCACCAAGTCGCGCACCGAAATCGTGTGCAACGGTTTTGATGGAGGCACATTCATGGCAATCGTTTTTTCCTTGCTTAACGCCGGCGGGATTTTTCACCCGCCATTGCGCTAAACCCGAGGGGGTTCACGGCATTCCCCATTTATTAGAGGTTCGGCCATTCAGTTTGGAGTCGAAAAAATTCTTTCCAAACCATCGATGGTTCTGGAATTAAGGCACGAAACACTATTGCGCCAACACTTCAAAACGGGAGTTCGACAATTTTTTCCACCTAAACTTCAAACCGGCGGTGGATTTCTTTCGGTAAATCCGCGTTGATGAAAATAGGGATATGCCAATGGCACAGTGCTCGCCGCATCGAGTCTGGCCACTTGCTCGCGGGTCAGGTTCCAACCCACCGCCCCCAGGTTGGCGCGGAGCTGATCTTCGTTGCGCGCGCCGATGACGAGCGTGGAAACGGTAGGCCGCTGGAGCAGCCAGTTCAGCGCAATCTGCGGGATGGTCTTGCCGGTCTCCTTGGCAATTTCATCAAGCGCGTCCACCACTTTGTAAAGCTGGTCGTCAGCGACTTGCGGTCCAATATCCGCATTCAACTTGGATTGCAGGCGCGAGCCCGGCGGCAGCGGCTGGCCGCGCCGGATTTTACCGGTCAGCCTTGCCCAGCCCAGCGGGCTCCACACGACGGCGCCCACTTTTTGATCCAGCCCCAGCGGCATCAGCTCCCACTCATAATCACGACCGACCAGTGAGTAATAAGCCTGGTGCGCCACGTAACGGGAATAGCCGTATTTCTCGGCGATCGCCAGCGATTTCATCACGTGCCAGCCCGAAAAGTTCGAGCAACCCAGATAGCGGATTTTCCCGGCGCGCACGAGACCGTCGAGGGTGCTCAAGGTTTCTTCGATCGGGGTCAGGGCATCAAAGCCGTGCAGTTGGAACAGGTCAATATAGTCTGTGCCCAAACGTTTCAGGGAACCTTCCACGGCGCGGATCAAATGAAAACGTGAGGAACCAACATCGTTGGGTCCGTCGCCGAGGCGAAAGGTGGCTTTGGTGGAAATTAGCACTTTGTCTCGCCGCCCCGCGATGGCTTTGCCAAGAATTTCTTCGGCCAAGCCCGCCGAATAAATGTCGGCGCTGTCGAACATCGTCAACCCGGCATCGAGGCAGATGTCCACAAGTCGCGTCGCTTCGGGCACGCCATTGTTTCCCCAAGCCGAGAAGAGTTCACCTTGGCCACCAAAGGTGCCGGTGCCGAGTGTCAAAACCGGGACTTTCAATCCCGAACCGCCGAGTTGTCGATATTCCATATTAATTTTGTTCTTTAATGGGTTTCAAAAACAGACGCGCCACAATCTCGTATGAATGCAGTCGGTCGGCCAGTTGATAACAATCCAAGACCGAAGTCGCCGCGCTCGCGATGCCTGGCATGTTATGATGTTCCGCCAGCCAGAAACAGTGATAACCCCACGCCTCCGCCGCTTGGGCCAGTTGCACCGTGTTGCGGAAACTCTCCGCCACCGTTCCGCCCTCGCGCACGGTGGCGAGATCGAGCACCGAAAGCGCCATGTTTGATTCCTGCTTCATCACGAGATTTCGCCGGCGCGAGCGCGGTTCAGCGGTGCAAAAATGCTACAGTTGGCAAGAATCAAAGTGACAAGGCAGATGGAATCAAATAAGCCGCGCCTGTTCATGGTTAAAAATTGCCATCAATTTTTTTTATCACTGTTGTTCGCTGGAGTCGAACGTAATGCCGGCGGACAGCGATGTCAAAATTGATAGCCTTGATTCCGGCGCTCTCGAACCGGCGTGTGCCGGTTTGGACATTTTACCAGCGTTGCATCTTTTGAAGGTGACTTTCTTGCCGCCCCCTATATTGTCGTGTCTTTAGTCAAGTTTATGCGAGGCCTTTTTATGGGCTTTACAAAACAACAGAGAAAAGGATTTTCATTCAGCTGCGAACGAAGGGCCTTCACCCTCATTGAGTTGCTGGTGGTCATTGCCATCATTGCGATTCTCGCGGCTCTTTTGTTGCCTGCGTTGGCACAGGCCAAGGACAAGGCCCGCATTACCCAATGCCTCAATAACTTTAAACAACTAACTCTCGCTTGGACGATGTATGGTGGCGACAACACGGATCAACTGCCACTCAACTGGACTTCTTTTGCCGGGCAATCGCCGCATGATTCATGGGTCACCGGCAGTGTCCTGGTTTCTAGCCCCGTGGATGGATTGACCAATGGAACCATTTTTTCCTACCACCATTCAACAGCCATTTATGTGTGTCCGGATTTGCAACCGGTGGGCGGTCAGTTATGGGAACGCTCGGTATCCATGGCGGAACGCATGGGGGCCGCCCTGCCCTCGGATGTTTCTTCATATAATGCCGCCGTTCAATCGAGCGTCTATGATACCATTGGCGGCACCTTGGGATCCGGCTATTCGGCATTCCGGAAACCCGGGCAAATTATAAAGCCCGGGCCGGCAGATGCCATCGTGCTGATTGATGAAAGCGCCAGCTCAATCGAGGATGGTGTCTGCGCCATTAACTTCAGCAATTGGCAGAATGCTCCAACGTATCGCCACCGCGGTTGTCTATTCTCGTTTGCCGATGGTCATGTAGAACGCTGGCGATGGTATGGCATCCATGCGGAAATGGCGTGGAACGTGACGCCGGTCGGAAGCGCGCAACTCAGTGACTTTCAAAAGCTCTTGAACGCGCAGGTGACGCGTTAATGTTGCAACGCTGATGCGGCGAATTTTTTTAAATAAGCGGAATAGATTTTTTATGCAGTTGAGCCGGCTTATTCATTACTCATCGGGACCAGTCAATGGACTCTGAACTGGAGTTGCCAATTTACGGGCTTGTTTAAGCCGGCAACGGAACGATTCAATCTGGACCGAAGTCGGCTGCTGGCAAAAAAGAGAATCAAGCGCGCGACAAGCTTAAATCGGCGAGAATTCTGCGCAGTTCGGCGACCTGAATCGGCTTGACCAAATGCGCGGCAAAGCCGGCTTCGCGCGCCCGCGCGATGTCTTCTTCCATGCCGTAACCCGTCAACGCAATGCCGCGCAAACCATAATTGGTGCGCAACTGGCGCATCAATTGAATCCCCGAGCCATCGGGCAACCCCAGATCGGAGATGACCAGTTCACACGGCTGGGCCGCCACCTGCGCCAAGGCTTCAGCGACATTGGTGGCCGGCAACACTTCATAGCCGTCGCGCCGGAGCAAGGTGGATAAAACTTGCAGCGTGGAGGCGTGATCTTCCACCAGCAAAATGCGCGGTGCGTTTCCGGTGGTTGGCGCGGTGCCGGTTTTGCTTCGCTCAAATTTTGTAAATGACGTCGCCGTGTTTCCATCGTCGCTCGGACTGGGCGGCGGCACGACGGCACCGGGCAATTCGACAACGAAGGTCGCGCCGTGATTGATGCCCGGGCTGTGCGCGCTGATTTTTCCGCCGTGCAATTCCACGATGGCGCGCGCAATCGCCAAACCCAGGCCCATGCCGCCGAAGCGATGGTCGCCCGTCACGGCACCTTGTTCAAAAGGTCGGAAAATTTTTTCCAACAGTTCCGGCGCAATGCCGATGCCCGTGTCGGTTACTTCCAGACACAGCCAAAAAGTATTGCCAGCGGCGCGTTCGGTGGTGCGGATGGCGACCTGGCCGCCGGGCGATGTGAATTTCACCGCGTTGCGCACGAGATTCCAGACGATCTGCTGAAACCGAGCTGGGTCGGTCAAGACGCTGCTGCGTGTGGCCCTCAACTCACACACGAGTTTGATTTCCTTGGTCAGCGCGGCATCCTGCACCATTTCCAGCGCGAGCCGGATGAGCGAATGCGTGTCGCATAATTGCGAGTGCAGATGCAGTTTGCCCGTGGAGATCGCGGAAATATCCAGCAGGTCATCAATGAGGCGCGCCTCCAATGCGATGTTGCGTTCCATCATGGCGAGCTGTCCGCGCACTTCGGCGGGCAACCGTTCGTCTTCCTGCAACGTGGCGGCGGTGATCAAAACGGGCGTGAGCGGCGTGCGCAGTTCATGGCTCAGGGCGGCGAGAAAATGGTCTTTGCTGCGGTTGGCGCTTTCAGCGGAGGCGTTGGCGTGGCGCAAAGCTTCTTCGACGCGTTTGACGCCTTCGATGTCGGTGCAGGTCCCGAACCAGTTAATGATGCGCCCGGCCTCGTCGCGCACCGGCAACGCCCGGCAGAGAAACCAGCAGTAATCGCCCGCCCGGCTTTTCAAGCGGTATTCAATTTCGTAAAGGGCGCCGGTCGCCAGCGATTTTTTCCAATGGGCGCGCACGCGTTGGTCATCCTCGGGATGAAACAATTCCGCCCAGCCGGGGCCGCCGAGCGAACCCTCCGGCATGCCGGTGAATTCATACCAGCGTTTGTTGAAATATTCATGCGCGCCGTCGGGTTTGGTGATCCACACCATCTGCGGCATCGTGTCCGCGAGCTGGCGAAAGCGTCGTTGGCCGGCCAGCATCACGGCCTCGGCCCGCTTACGCTCGGTGATATCCTGGAAAAATGTCGAGACGCCACCCTCGGCCCGCGGATAGTGCCGCACGTTGAACCAGCGCTGCCACGGCGGATAATAATTTTCCGTTTCCTTTCGCACATGTTCATGCAGGCATTGCCGGAATGCCTCGCCAATCGGCTGGTGATAATTTTCGGGAAACAGTTCAAAATATTCGCGCCCGATCATCGCCTCGGGAACCAGGCCGTTTTCCGCCATCATACGCCGCGCCTCCGCGTTCAAATAAATAAAGCGGCCGGCCGCATCCACCACATGCAGCCCGTCGGTGATGCTCTCCAGCGTCGCCCGAATTTTTTCTTCCGTTTCGCGCCGCCGGCGGGCGAGGTCCAAATGGGTTGACACCCGCGCCAGCAATTCGCGCGCACTGAACGGCTTCGTCAAATAATCATCCGCGCCGGCCTCGACGCCTTCGACCCGGGACTCTTCACCGGCCCGCGCGGAAATTAAAATGATCGGGATCGTGTTCGTCCGCGGATCATTTCGCATTTCGCGCAGCAAACCAAAACCATCGAGGCGCGGCATCATCACGTCGCTCAATACCAGCGCGGGCGGTTCCGCGCGGACCGCCGCCAGCGCGGCTTCCCCATTTTCCACGGCGATCACGTCATGGCCGCGCGCGACCAGCAGGCGGCGCATATATTCCCGCATGTCCGCGTTGTCGTCGGCCAATAAAATCCGTCGGTTCGCGCCATCGCGAAAAATTTTTCCGGCAGGATCTTTTGAAATCACCGCGTCGCCCTTGCCATCGTGGTCGGCAAAACTTTCGGGAATCTCCGGCAGCCAGCGCAAAGTTTCTTCGACGAACGGCAACGCGCCGGAATGAGTCGAGGCAAGCGAACCCGCCGCGCCGATGCGTTCCCTGGGCAGATGCGCGTGGCCCAGCGGAAGCCAAACCGTGAACGTGGTGCCCTTGCCCTCGCTGCTTTCCACGCCGACACCGCCGCCGTGTTGCCGCGCCAATTCCTGCACCAGCGCCAAGCCGATGCCCGTGCCTTCGTGCGAGCGTGAACGCGCGTTGTGCACGCGATGAAACCGTTCAAAAATGCGCGGCAATTCCGCCGCCGGAATGCCCGTGCCCGTGTCGCGCACGGACAGGCACGCGCACGGCAGGGTTGATGTTCCCGTTTCAACTTTTTCGTCCGCCGGGACGGCGACGGCATTGGGCGCGACCTGCAGCTTGATTTCTATTTCTCCTTCGAACGTGAACTTGAAGGCGTTGCTCAACAAATTGAAAACAATTTTTTCCCACATGTCGCGGTCCACATAAACCGGTTCGGCCACCCGCGCACAATCCACGACGAGGCGCAGGCCGGCGCGTTCCACGCCGGAACGGAATACGGCCGCCAGTTCCGCCGTGAAAGCCGCGAGATCCGTCGCGACGAACGTGGCCTCGATGCGGCCGGCTTCGATGCGCGAAAAATCCAGCAGCGTGTTGACGAGTTTCAGCAAGCGCAGGCTGTTGCGATGCGCCAGTTGAAGCCGTGGGTTCGCGCCGCCGCGTTCGCGCAACTCGTCTTCCAGCGGTCCAAGAATCAGCGTCAACGGCGTGCGCAACTCATGGCTGACATTGCTGAAAAAAGTGGTCTTGGCGCGGTCCAGTTCCGCCAGTGCCAACGCCCGCTTACGTTCTTCTTCAAATGTTTTGGCGTTGGCCAAAGTGCTGGCGACGTGCGAGGCGATCAATTCAAAAAAACGCGTATAAGCTTCATCCAGATGGCGACGCGGACTGACGCCGGCAATCAACACCACCGCCATCTGATTTTCCGAAGCGGGGACGATGGGAAGCAAAACCGCTTGTGTCACGGGTTCGGGCCAGAATCCGCTGGGCGACAAGCCAAATTGTCCGATGAAATTTTTTAGGATTATCAGCTCGGTTTTCGATTTTATTTTGCCAAAAATCGAACCGTCGTGATCTGGGAATTGCACCGGGACATTTCCCGCAAAACCAGTGCTGGCGATGACGCGAAAATTCCCATCCGGTTCAGCGTTGCATAAAAATGCGAACGGCACATCGGCGGGGTCGGTGGCGATGGCGTTCATGGCCAACCGGCACGCTTCCGCTTCCGTTTTGGCCGTGGCCGAGCGCGCCGCCAGTTCGCTCAACAGATGCGTGCGGCGTTCGTTCAAAACGCGAAAGGTGGTTTCCTGGACGATGTTCAGGATGCCTTCGATGGTTTTGGTCTGGCCGGTGATGGGATTGAAGCTGTAATCGAAATAACATTCTTCGCGATAGCCGAAACGGTGCATGGGCAGGAGTTCGTCCGGCCGCCAAGTCGCCTGGCCGGTGGCACGGACGGTTTCAAAAAGCGGATTTATGGTGGACCAGATTTCCGGCCAAACATCGCGCGCGCCGCGCCCCAAAGCCCAAGGATGTTTGTTGCCCAAGATCGGTCGCCAAGCATCGTTGTAGAGCAGAAAACCTTCCGCTCCCCAATAAATTGCCATCGGAAATCGCGCGCTCAAACAGATGCTCAAGGTGGAAAGCAGCGCGGCTGGCCAGGATTCCATCGCGCCTAATGCAGTTTGCGCCCAATCATGAGCGCGAATCAGCTCGCTCATTTCACTGCCATTGGCCAAAAACGTGAACTGGCTGGAATCGTTCTTGTCCTTATCCATGACGATTGAAACATTCATTTCCATGAATGATTCCAATCTTTCTAATTTTCTGAAAAATGGCAACTAAACATTGTCGTTTAAGGAAGACTTTTATGGCGCGAATCAAATAAACCACAATGCAGTTTGCACGTTCACAAATTCCACAAACTTGCAGTCTGTAGACCGAGAGGCGCCTCGTGAAAACAGAAGAGGTCTATTTTAAACAAAAGAGGGTTTAAAGCGTTTGGCATATCATCTGCACCAGGAAATTGAAACTTGTCTCGCAACGGAAAGAAAAAAATATGAAAACGAAATTTTGTTTGCCGTGTGGCCTGATGGCGGCCATCGCCGGATTAATGCTGGGGTCAGGCTGCGTGGTTGAACCCAATGGTCGCGTGGCCTACCAAGCCACGGTCGTCGCGCCGGCGCCCGTGGTTGCCGCCGAGGTCCCCGACGATTATGTGTGGGACGGAAATGAATACGTCGGCGTGGTGGGCGATCAATATTATTATTTAGGCCCGGGCAACGTGTGGTTGGTATGCGATCCGATCCGTCTGCAACGATTTCACGGCTGGGAACGTGGCCATGCCGATTGGCGGGCCCACGCCATTCGCAATGACCGATTCAGAAGAGATGTCCACGGGCGAGAACACCGCCGGCAAGATCGTTAATAAATTTGAAAATCAACCCAGCCCGAAGTTGGCCCATCATCTTGCGCGGCGAAACCCAAAAAAACGCCATCGCTCATTTTACGAAACACCACGATGACTTTTTACCGCGCAAAAAAATTCCCGCCCAAAATGATTTCCGAATCCGATCCTACTCGCCGTCGTAAACATCATCCTGATTATTATTCTTACCTCCAGATCCTTGGTCTTTTACCGACCGCATTGGTTTTCCGCTCTGTTGTCCTTTGGGATTTTCCGCGGCGGAATTTTGTGAATCAAATGAATCTGTCCCGGCGCGGTCGGCTTTTTTGCCGTGAACATTTTTAGTTTGAGGTTGCGACATATCTTTTCCTTTCAGATGAATTATTAAATGGAACTCAAAATTGGGGACTTTCGTCCGTCAAAATTTTTATCGAAATGGCGTTCACTGATTTAGAAACTCAGGCGCAAACCCGCGCGCGCCAGGCCATAATCTTCGGTGCGTTCAGCAAAAATATACCGGGCATCCACAAAAAAACCAATGTGATGCGCCACCCGAATTTCCATTCCCGCACCGGCCTGGCCAAACGTCTGCTGCACTTGGTCAAATTGATGGCCCGCGCCCCCAAAAATATAGGGCGCGATGGGTGTATCGGAAATCGGCAGCCGCGCGATCAAGTTTCCCGACGCACTGTCAATAAAGTGATCTTTGGTGTCTTCGCTGTAAATATCGCCGCCCACGCCCAAATAACGCGTGAAAAAATAATTCACGCCCACGCCCGCACCCAAACGCGCGTCGTGTCTCAAGACGTGGCCGGAAACGTGATCGATATAATGCTGGCCGAGCGAGCCGCTCGCGAAACCATCGATGGAAAGTTCCTGCGCATGGTAGAGCGGGCTGATTTCACCAGGCAAGCTGTTTGTCGTGGTCATCTGACCGAAGGCTGAGCCCAAAAATCCGGCGGTGCCAATTAAAGCAATCGAGCAACATTTGAAAATTTTCATATGAGTATTCAAGTTTTTTAAACGCCAAACTGGTTAGCTTGGTGCGTGCCAAACAATCCGGGGCAAAAATGCAGCTTTTCAGCGCATTTCCAACCTGGTGGCGGAGCTCCGTTTGTTTTTTGCAAGATGCATCTTTGAAATTTGCACTTTTAATTGCAGCCCACATTCACATTAAAATTTTTAAATTGAAAAATGGAATCGTCCAAAAAATATCTCTCGGGTCCTGAAATAAATTAAAGTTGGAGATGCAAAACGCCTTCCGTTTTCGTCCGCACCGATGCAATCTGCATAGACTGAAATAAATTTTATTTTAAAAAACTACATGAATACCCGTTAAAGCCACTGGCACAATCCAAGCTTGATGTTGGTGGAAGGCGAGATTGCGAATCGGAAAGCTAGCTGGCAACAAAACGGGAAACCGCGAAACGAAGCCGGCAATCCAGTCAAAAAAATCTCGCCCTCCGTTTTTATACCCGCATCAAAATTATGGCAGCGAATCTCGATGGGAAAAAAGTGGCCATATTGGTCACGGACGGTTTTGAGCAAAGCGAATTGGAAGAACCCCGGGCCGCATTGCAAGCGGTGAATGCGGAGACATTTGTGGTGTCGCCCAATGCGGACGCGGTCAAGTCCTGGGACAAAGACCGTTTTGGCGACGTGGTCAAAGTGGACGTCCGGTTGGAAACTGCCGGCAGCGATGATTACGATGCCCTGATGCTGCCGGGCGGCGTGATGAACCCGGACAAGTTGCGGCAAATCCCGAAAGCGGTTGAATTTGTCCGCGCATTTTTTGACGCGGGCAAACCGGTGGCGGCCATTTGTCACGGTCCGCAAATTCTGATAGAGGCGGATGTGGTTGTCGGCCGCAGACTCACTTCTTATCCATCCATCAAAACTGATTTGATGAACGCGGGCGCGAAGTGGGTGGATGAAAAAGTGGTCGTGGATGAAGGGCTGGTCACCAGCCGCAAACCGGATGATCTGGCCGCCTTCAATCAAAAGATGATTGAGGAATTTGGCAAGGGACTGCGCGCCCGGCAAACCACTTAAAATTTTCCGGCCGAATCAGACTGTGTCGTCGCGCTGGGATTTTTTTTTAAGGTTAAGCAGTTTTCATCGCAGCTTGCAAACTCGCCAAGGAGGTGCAGTGCAATTAGCAGACAAAGTCAATGCATTGAAATCAGGTGCGCAGGAATTATTGAAATTAACCGCCAATTTTTCCTCTTCTCGACGGCACGTTAATTGCAAAAGTAAAATCATGCGGCCGCCGATGGCGGCAAAACAAAAAAAATTATGACCACACTCACTGCCAAAGGAAACTGGAACATCGTCAGAGGAAAATTGAAGCAGAAAATCGCACGACTGACGGCGGACCCCCTGGAATTTGCCGAAGGAAAAGAAGCTGAATTGCTCGGTCGCATTCAAAAACGCAGCGGGCAAAGTGAAAAAAATTCTGCACCTGGCGCGAATGAATGCCAGGCGGGCAAATGCAAAATCGAAGCGGCAAAATAAGTTTATGACGCAGCCGTGTTCATTCGAGAGCAGCATTGTTGCGAAGGCTCGACCTCGGCGAAGAAAAATCAAAATCCGTTTTCTGCTGGCCACGCCACAGCCGATTCCCCTCCGGCATTCTGTCAAAAAAAAATTATCCGCGCAGGGCGAACCGCCAGTGGTTCCGTCGCTGAGGCACGAATCCATTGATTCAGTGGCAGACATAACGGGGCGGGTTGTCACGTCGCTCGCGCGACTTTTGAGTTAGGCCAAATTTCCGATCCGTCTCAGCTGCAAGGCTGGCCGGTTTAGGGCCTGAGACTTGACCAAGTTCACTTCAAACTCAGCGACCCAGTCGTTGGTGTTCTGCGGATCGACCAGCATCTGTTGCACGCGCCAGATTTTTTTATCGGCGGAAGGCGTCACATAGGTATGGCGCGCATTGCGGGCGTTGGGATCAAGGCAGAGCTGCTCATGTTCGGTTTCGTAAAGTTTCATGATTTCATCGAGACGCTCCGTCGTCCACTTCGAGCCTTCGCTATCAAGCGGTGAAGCCAGATTGGCGATGGCGGTTTCGTAGTCGGCCACGACCAAGCCGCGCAGAAAAACAAATATTTGATTGCGAATTGCGGCCGTGAAATTTTTCACGTCGCGCGTGATGTCCACAGCGGCTTCTTCCGCGCCAGGCGGGCGAACTTCCTTCGTTTCGCCGGGGCGATAATTCGGGTCGCGCAGCTTCTCCCACTCGTCGAGCAAACTGGAATCCACCTGCCGGATCATTGAACTGAGATACAATTCCATTTCGCGCGCCTGATCGTTCTTTGCGGCATCCGGCACGGTTTGCGCGAGGACTTTGAAAACGCTGTTCAAGTGCCGCAGCAAAACGCCTTCCGCGCGCTGCAATTCATAAAGTTTAATGTAGTCGGCGAACGAACGAAATTCCTCGAACATCTCGCGCACGATGGATTTCGGACGGATGTTTTCCTGGCCCACCCACGGATGCCGCGCGGCAAAGTCGTTGAAGGTGGAATATATAAATTCGCGGTTTGGTTTCGGGTGTTCGCACTTTTCGAGTTCCTCCATGCGCTGGTCGTATTCTATGCCTGCCATTTTCATCTCGGCCATCTTCTGATCCTTCACCTTGTCGAGTTGCTTGCGCAAAATGATGTCCGGATCTTCGAGAATGGATTCAACGAGTGTGAGCAAACTCAAGGCGTAATCCGGCGCTTGCGTATCCAGCAGCGGAATCGTTTCGAGGAGATACAACGACAACACTTGATCCATCGAAAAATCTTCCTGCAAATCCACGTTCACGCGCAGCGTCGCGCCGTCGGGAGTTGGCGGAATGAACTCCACGATCTTGCGGTCGAGCAATGAGCGGAACAACTGCCACGCGCGTTGGATGTGCGCCTGCTTTTGGCGCGGCGTCTCGTGACAATCGCGGATGAGCTGCTGCATCGCCGCGCAACCATCGCCTTTGCGGCTCAAAACATTCAGCAACATGCCGTGCGTGACCTTGAAGCGCGACGCCAGCTTTTCCGGCGGCGCCGCGATGAGCCGGAGGTAAGTGTTCTTGTCCCAGTTCACGAAATTCTTTTCCGGCGGCTGACGCTTCACCGTCTTTTTGCCATCGCGCGCGGATTTTTCCGCGAGCTTCAGATTTTCGATCACGTGTTCCGGCGCCTGCGCGACGACCCAGCCTTTGTCATCAAAACCTTTTCGCCCGGCGCGACCGCTGATTTGATGAAAATCCCGCGCGCTCAAAATTCCAGTTTTTTGTCCGTCAAATTTGCACAGCCGTGTGAACAGCACCGTGCGGATCGGGACGTTGATGCCGACGCCGAGCGTGTCCGTGCCGCAGATGACCTTGAGCAAACCGCGTTGCGCGAGTTGTTCGACCAGCACGCGATATTTCGGGAGCAAACCGGCGTGATGCAAACCGATGCCATGACGCAACCACTTCTTGATTTCCGGTCCGTAAGGGCTGGTGAATTTAAAATTTTCCAGCGCGCTGGCAATCGCATTTTTTTCTTCGCGCGTGCAAACATTGATGCTGGTGAAATCCTGCGCGCTCTGCGCCGCTTCAAGCTGCGTGAAGTGCACGACGTAAACCGGCGCGCGACCATCGGCGACGAGGCTCTCCAAAGTTTTCGCGAGCGGCAGTTCGGAATATTCATGCGCGAGCGGCACCGGCCGGTCGGCGGAAGAAATTGTCACCGTCTGTCGGCCCGTGACGCGCGTGAGTTCGGTTTCAAAAAAACTGGTGTCGCCCAGCGTAGCGGACATCAGCAGAAAACGCGTTTGTGGCAGCGTGAGCAACGGCACCTGCCACGCCACGCCGCGTTCGCGGTCGGCGTAATAATGAAATTCGTCCATGACCACATCGCGCACATTCGCCTTCGCGCCTTCGCGCAACGCGATGTTCGCGAGAATTTCCGCCGTGCAACAAAGGAGGGGCGCGTCGCGATTCACCGAGGCGTCGCCGGTGCTCAAGCCGATGTTGTCCGGCCCGAACTCGCGGCAGAGCGCCATGAATTTTTCGTTCACGAGCGCCTTGATCGGACAGGTGTAAATCGAGCGCCGGCCTTTGGCGATGGCTTGAAAATGCAGCGCGGTCGCGACGAGCGATTTGCCAGAACCAGTCGGCGTGTTGAGAATGACGTTCTTGTCGTCGAACAATTCCAGAATGGCATTTTCCTGCGCGGGATATAATTGCAACCGGCGTCCTTCCGCATATTCGAGAAAACGTTCCAGCAACAAATCGTTGGTCACATTTTCTCCGCGTGGGATCAGATCGTAAAGCGTGGCGGCCATCGAACGCGCACTTTACAGATTATCTATGCAACTGAGAAGAAAGATGAACGAAAAGTCATTCGCGGCAATGGCCCGCTCCCCCAAATTGAATTTGCCCCGACCGCGTTTGCGGTTATCTTTACGGTTCGACATTTATTCACAATGACCAAAGATATTTCCGCCATTCCCGCGATGCCGCCCGGCGTCAAACTCACCACGCTCGACAATGGCCTCATCATCATTGTGCGCGAAGATCACAGCGCGCCGGTCGTGTCGGCGCAGGCGTGGGCGATGGCCGGCAGCATTCACGAGGACAAGTGGCTGGGCGCGGGACTTTCACACGTGCTCGAACACATGCTGTTCAAGGGCACGACGACGCGCCCCGGCAGCCGGATTGATCAGGAAGTGCAGGAAGCGGGCGGTTACATGAACGCTTACACCAGCTTCGATCGCACGGTCTATCACATTGACGTGCCGAACACGGGCGCGACGACGGCGATCGATATTTTGTGCGACATCATGCAGCACGCGTCGTTGCCGCCGGAAGAACTGGCGAAGGAACTCGACGTGATCCGCCGCGAAATGGACATGGGCCAGGATGATCCGGGCCGCCGCGCGAGCCGCCGGCTGTTTGAAGTCGCTTACACGAAAAGTCCGTATCGCTTCACGATCATCGGCTATCTTGATATTTTCAACGAGCTCAGGCCGGCGGATATCCGCGAATATTACATGGAAAAATATGCGCCGAACAATATGTTCTATGTCGTCGCGGGCGATGTGAAAAACGATGACGTGGTGGCGCAGATCAAAAAGGCTTACGCGACCACGAAGGCGCGCGCGATGTCGCCGGTCGTTCTGCCACAGGAACCGCAGCAGACGGCGGCGCGCGAAATCATCGAGGAGGCGGCGATTGAAATGGGCCATTTTCATTACGCCTGGCACATCCCGGAATTGCGGCACGCGGACGTGCCGGTGCTTGACGTGCTCGCCGTGCTGCTTGGCAGCGGCCGCAGTTCGCGGTTGTTTCAAAATGTGCGCGAGAAACTCGGCGTGGTGCATCACGTGGACGCGTGGACCTACAATCCCGGCAGCGCCGGTCTTTTTGGCATGAGCGCGGTCACTGATGCGGATCAGTTTGAAGCCGCGCGCGAAGCGGTGCTGGCGGAGGTGCAAAAAATCAAATCGCTTTCCGTCTCTTCCGACGAATTGCAAAAGGCGGTGAAGCAATTCATTTCGGCCACGCTGGCCACGCGCAAGACGATGGAAGGCCAGGCGCAAAATCTTGGCGGCAACTGGCTCGCGGCGAACGACCTCAATTTTTCCGAGCGCTATCTCGCCGCCGTCAAGCGCATCACGATCGGCGACGTGCAGCGCGTGGCGCGGCAATATTTAACGCCCGAAAACCGCACGCTTTACGCGCTGCTGCCCACCGGCACCGCGCCGAAAGCGAAAGCGAACATCGAGACGAACGCGGACAACGCGATTCAGAAAATTGATTTGCCGAATGGTTTGCGATTGTTGGTGAAGGAAGATCCGCGCCTGCCCTTCGTGGAATTTCGCGCGATGTTTCAAGGCGGCGTGCTCGCCGAAACCGCCGAGAACAACGGCACCACGATGCTGCTCGCGAAATTGCTCATCAAGGGCACGACGACGCGCAACGCGGAAAAAATCGCGACGGAAATCGAATCCGTCGGCGGCCACATTGACAGCTACGGCGGCAACAACAGTTTTGGCGTGAACGCGGAAGTATTGAGCAGCGATTTCGCCACCGGCCTCGGTCTGCTCGCCGATGTCATCTTGAATCCGGTTTTTCCCGCCGAAGAATTGGAACGCGAAATTGAATTGCAGGTCGCGAGCATTCAAGCGCGCAAAGACGAACTGCTCAAGAGCGCGAGCCTCGCGATGCGCAAGGCGCTCTTTGGCAACATCGGCTATGGGCTCGATTCGCTCGGGACGGAAGAAACGATCACGAAATTGAAACCGGCGGACTTAAAGACATTCCATCAAAAATTCGCCGTGCCGAACAATTGCGTGCTGGCGATTTTCGGCGATGTGAAAGTGGCTGAAGTCAAAGCGGCCGTGGAAAAAGCTTTTGCCGGCTGGAAAAAAGGCGCCGCGTTTTCACCCTCCAACGTTCAACCTTCAAGCTTCAACACCTCGCAACGCGTCGAGGAAACGCGCGATAAAAAACAGGCTGTGCTCGTGATCGGCTTTCCGGGCACGACGATGCACAGCGACGATCGTTACGCGCTGGATATTTTGCAGGAATGCTGCAGCGACCTCGGCTCGCGCTTGTTTTTGCGCATCCGCGAACAGCTTGGCCTCGCGTATTACGTCGGCGCGCAAAATTTCGTGGGCGTCGCGCCCGGCTACTTCGCGTTTTATACCGGCACGGAACCGACGAAGGCGGCGCAGGTGGAAACCGAGTTGCTTAACGAAGCCGAATTGTTGCGAACGGAAGGCTTGACGGCGGAAGAATTGAAACGCGCGAAAGCCAAAATCATCGGCCAGAAAAAAATCTCGCGGCAGGACCTCGGCAATCTCGCATCCACGAGCGCACTCGATGAACTTTACGGTCTGGGTTGGCAGCACGGTGATCTGGACGATGCGAAATACGAAGCCGTGACGCTCGAAGCAGCGAAGGCGGCCGCGCAAAAATATCTCAAGCCGGAAGCGCTGGTGGTTTCGATTGTGAAGCCGGGAAATTCTTGAGGCGGAATTTACCGAATTAACAAAAAATTTTAGGAAATAATTCGGGAGTGTCCTAATTCTTTCTAAATGCTTCTTATGCGAAAAAGTGGCGCCATTTTATTCACCTTGATTTTATTGGTGTGCCGCGCGTTTTGCGCGGATGCGGACTACAAATTAGTCCGCATTGAAACGTTGACCAATGCGGTGCGCGTCCGCCTGCCGCTCACGGATGTGACCGGCAAAGTGCGCGTGAAAGAGAAGGCTGCCGACGGCTTTGGCTTGCCCGTCGCGCCCTCCAAAACTTCACTGGGTAAAATACATTATCTTGAATGGCAGATCGGCTACGACAGTCCGAACACGAACAGTCCGACCGCGATTCCGGAAATAAAATTTGTTCGCAACGGCGAGATGAAATACGGGCACGAGCTTTCAAAAATTATTTTTGAAGCGCTGCGCATCGGTTTGATTTCAACGGATGAACTGGCCAGCGAAATTGCAGCGTTGAAGAAAATTCCGCCAGCGGCCTTCGAAGAAAATCAACCGGTGCAGGTGGAAACGGCAACTAACGCGGCGGCGGACGGCTTTCAAAGCGCCGTTGAGCGCCTGCCGCAATTCACCAAAAACACGCCGCACGGCTGGGTGCAAATCCAGTTGAAGCAAAAACAGCGCGCCGTCGGTTATCAAGCGATGGTCTATGTCTGCCTGCCGCTCGGTGAAGTGCGAACCATGGACGACACGCCGCGCCCGGCGGGCAAGGCACATCCCAAGGAAACCGTATATTATGATTTCAACCGCGGCAACACTGCGCTGTTGCTTGCCATCATCCACGCCTTCGGCATGGCGTCACAACAGCACAACGAGGACATTCAGAAAATTCTTGGCAAAATTTTGGAAGCGACAGAAGCTTGACCGGATGGGCAAAGCTGCTGCTTGCCTTTCGCAACCACGGAAAAATGAATGGACGGGCCGCTCCGCCCGACGAAATGTTGACTAAGGTTTTTTACGTCGCCAGCCGGCGATGAACATGCCGTTGCCGCCCAAATCCTGCGGCCAGATGGTCAAAGCCGAAGCCCCGGAAAGTGTGCGTTCGCTGAATTTTATTTCCGGAAAAATCAGCGGTTCAAATTCCGGCTGGCTCGCGTTGAAATGTTCCACGACTTCGTTTGATTCGGCGCGCGTCAGCGTGCAGACGGAGAAAATCAGTTTGCCGCCCGGCTTCACGCTCGGCGCGACATGCGCCAGTAAATTTTTTTGGATCGCCGAAAGTTCGCGCACGTCATTCTCGGTCGTCGTCCAGCGCGCCTGCGGATTGCGCTGCCAGGTGCCGATGCCGCTGCACGGCGCATCCACGAGCACGCCATCAAATTTTGTTTTCGTCGGGAGTTTTTTTCCACCATCCCAAAACGCGGAGCGATAATTGAAAACCTTCGCCCGCCCAGCCCGGCGTTTCAACTTGGTCAAACGCCATTCGGCGCGGTCGCTTGCCCACAACATTCCCTTGTTCTGCATCAGGTCGGACAGATGCAAGGTTTTTCCGCCCTCGCCCGCGCAGGTGTCCCACCACGTTTCGCCGGGCGATGGCGCACAGAGCAAGCCCACCATTTGCGAGGCGATGTCTTGGATCTCAAATTCGCCGGCGTGAAATTCTGGCGTCTTGAACAAATCCGTCTCGCCATCAAACACCAGCGCGTCCGTAACCCACGGACTGACTTCCGCCGCGAACAATTTCCGCGCGAGGGGCTCGGCCTGACCGCGCTTGGCCCGCAGCCATAATTTCGGCGAGCGTTGCAATGAACGCAGCCAGTCGTCATTCACATCGAGTTGGGTCGCGGTCCATTCGGGCACGGCTTTGGCGCGCAGTTCGGCCAGCGGAATATTCGTTTCGCTGGCGCGAAATTTTTCATCCAGTCGCAACGCGAGCCACATCTTGGCTTCCACGCCCCGTTCTTCGCGCAACCAAACATGCCAGCGATAATAAGTGAAAACTGTTCTCGCGATTTCGGTCGCGTCGAAGGGCGCGAGTTCGCGGTGCAGCTTGAGCACTGCGCGCAGCGCGGCGTCGGCGGGTTTGTCGCGACCGGTTTGGCGGATCACTTCGGCGGCGATCTCATGAACGTTGTGAATCACAGACCGCAGCATAAGCGATGGAATGGCGGCAACACAACGCGGAGAAAAGATTGCGCGGCCGGACATTTTGTCGCTGGAATATTCTGTTGGCACAGATGAAGTGGATAAAACTTGAAGCAGTTCCGCCAAAGTGCCCCTCACCTCGGCAAAAGCTGCAAAAAATGGGAAACGGATAAAACCATTGTAAACATTGTCACTTTAAGGCTACATTGTTGGAATATTTACACATTTTTTGTTTAAGGCTCTCCCTTTTTAGACGAAGACTTTGCTAACAAGGAGGCAACCATCCTGGACTAAAGCCGCCTTTTTTTTATTTATGACCGAAGCTGCTGTTTCAAAAAAATCTGATTTCGCCGCGCCGGCGTCCGGATCGCTAAAAAATTTTTTGCCGGGTTCCAACGTGATTTCTGACAGCCCGGCGCGAAATGCGGACAGGGATGGCACCGGAGCAAAACAGAACGTGGCCGGCGGCTTGAAAAAAATCGGCCAG
>Ga0302200_10000127_pt1 | contig 76533 bp, 56 predicted proteins | sample II_Bog_N3_1_FD_194585 | JGI IMG/M metagenome (GOLD analysis project Ga0302200, IMG submission 194585) | Peat permafrost microbial communities from Stordalen Mire near Abisko, Sweden - II_Bog_N3_1 | ecosystem: Environmental > Terrestrial > Soil > Wetlands > Peat | place: Sweden: Abisko...
AGAGCAACAACATCAACTATTTCGAAGGACAGTCGGCGGCGCTATCTACGCCCACTCCGGGCAGCACGCTGACCAGTGCAAGCGAGACTTTCACCTGGACTTCCGGCAACGGGATTGCCAACTACTGGTTCAACCTGGGCACCGGAGATTCCGGGGCGAACGCGAAGAACATATACTCCACAGGCTCAACTACCCAAAACTCCGCCACTGTTTCCGGCATTCCCACCGGTGGGGGGACCCTTTACGCCACGCTCTACTCCTACTTCAATGGAGCCTGGCAGCCCATCGTCTATACGTACACCGCATCTGGGTCGCCGACGCCTGGGGCCCTTGTAACACCCACACCCGGCGCCACACTCATATCCGTCAACGCAACCTTTACCTGGACACCCGGAACGGGAGTTACAAACTATTGGTTGAACCTCGGAACCGGTTCTTCCGGAGCAGCGGCGAAGAACATCTACTCCGGCAGTTCGACCACTCTCACGTCAATCAACGTCAACGGCCTGCCGAGCAATGGCGAAACCATCTACGCCACGCTTTTCAACTACATTGGCGGAACCTGGCAGCCGATCCTCTACACCTACACCGCATCCGGTTCGCCCACGCCCGCGGCCCTCATCACGCCCACTCCCAGTTCCACGCTGACAAGCACCAATGTCACGTTTACTTGGTCGCCGGGCAGCAATGTCCAGCATTACTGGTTCGACCTTGGGACGGCTTCTTCGGGCGCGAGCGCGAAGAACATTTACTCCGGCAGTTCGACCACCCTCACATCCGTCACCCTTTCGGGGCTTCCAGCCAACGGCGAAACAATTTATGCCACTCTCTATTCCTACATTGGCGGAACGTGGCAGCCTACCGTCTATACCTACACCGCCAGTGGATCTCCAACGCCCGCCGCCCTGGTAACACCCACACCGGGCTCCACGTTAGCAGGCTCCGCTGTAACCTTCACGTGGTCGCCGGGCAGCAATGTCCAGCATTACTGGTTCAACCTCGGCACCGCGGCTTCAGGCGCCAACGCCAAGAACATCTACTCTGGCAGTTCAACCACTGCGACCTCAGGGAACCTAACGGGCCTCCCAACCAACGGAGTGACGATCTACGCCACTCTCTACTCCTACATCGGAGGAGCCTGGCAGCCCATCGTCTACACCTACAAGGCACAATAACGAACCCGACCAACTGGCCCGCTGCCGCGCACGACCTGCGCGGCGGCGGACCTTAATCTGGACAAGACAGATGGCAATTCAGGGATTGAGGAACCCGGTAACAGAGAAGAAGTGAAGGAAGGACGCGCAACGATGGAACTATTCCCAGCCGCCGGAGCCGACAAATCCGGCCCAGTACCAGGGATGAGTACTCTTGCCGGCAGCGCGGCGCTCGACCAGCAGTTGGCGGGCGGAATCCCAGACCGCATCCGCAGTCGAGGCGTGCTCGCCAAGCCGCAGTGCATAGAGCCGGTGCATGAAGCGCCGCGCCGAATCGTCGTCCACCGGCCACAACGTCATAACTACGCTGCGCACGCCCGCTATGCGGAAGGCGCGTTCCAAGCCCAGTACGCCTTCTCCATCCCGGAACTCTCCGGTGCCCGTGTTACACGCGGAAAGGACTGCCCAGTCAACGCCACTCAGGTCGAGCGAAGCAATCTGTCGCGCGGTCAGGATTGCCGAGTCCCGCATCTGGTTGGCTCCGGCAAACACCAGTCCCGAATGGAGAAGGGGATTGTCGTCCGCACAGCCGCTGCCAAATACAAAGGCGTGGGTGGCCACATGCAAAACGCGGTTGTGGCCAGCCTCCTGAATGAACCGGTCCCGCGTGGCCAGGTCCCCCGTCAACAGAGTCGCGGATTCGCCGGATTCCCAGCGCTTCCATGCCGAATCGAGATCGGCGATCTCTGTCCGCGTGCCGGGCAGCGGGTCGAAGTCGAGATTCCGGAACTCCTCGCAGGGCGCTGCCGCTTCGCGCAATGGGGCGGGCTGTCCAGCATTGCCCGCCAATTCAAAGGTCGGACCGCCAAGCGCCAACAGCCCTGTTTTGCGTGGTCCCGGTTCGGCTGGAACCAGGTCCCGCTCGCTGGTCAGCATCTGGATGACGGGACCGTGCTCCACCAGATATCCCGCACCGCTCGGCAGGCTGCTGAACGGAATCAGGTTCAACGATCCGTCCGGAACCACCAGAGCCAGGGTCGCTCCACTCATCTCCGCCTTCAGCGGGTCCCAGATTTTTCTCCGGAGCGCATCGGCCGCCGCGCGATACTCTCGCTCGTTGCGCATCGAAGCCAATCCGCTTCCATGAGCCTCGGCTGTGGCCGAAGCCCGCGCGCGCGCCACCAGTTCATCGATTGGCCCTGCATCGCCAAGATCGAAAACGCGAAGACCGGCGTTTTCACCGCGCAACACAAAGGCCATGTAAGCCGGCGTGTCGGTGCGCGCCGGATCGACCGCCTCCACCATGCGCCGCTGGTAGCTGACATACGAAATCAATACGGCGTGGGGAGGCAATCCGCGGCGCACGTCCGTGATCCGCACAGCAGTCGAGCGCTCATCATTGCGGACGGTTGCGCTGCGCTCGGCAAGTTCCCGTTCGATTTTTTCCATCCGCGCCATCGCGTCGGCTACGGCCTTGCTTTCGCCTTCCTTGCCTTGAGCCTCCTGCTCCACCGCAAATAGATCGGCCTGCGCCCGGCTCAATTCCGCCAACTGGCGCGCAACCTCGGGGTCATTGGCCGAGTTCAGGTTCTTCTGCCGGCGCGCCATTTCATCGGCCACCAGCGCTCGCGAACGGACAATCTCCTGGTAGGTTTCGTCCACGGGCATCTGCGGGTGGCGCGCCAGAACCGAGAGCGCGGTATCCACCCCTCTGGGGCGCTGTGCTACGTAAGCCAAGGCCTGCCGCTCGGGCAGTACCCGCGCCTGCAGCATGAAGTTCTCCCGGCCTATTTCGGCTGCTTTCAACCCCTCGTCGATTGCCGCCTTGAGGCTGCCTCCCGAAGCGAGCGATCGCGCATAGTTGGCGCGCAGGCGGGCCAGAGTTTGGATCGTCGCGCTCTTGTTGTCGATGGCCAATTCGTAGTTCTTCCAGGCCAGCGGAAACTGCCCGGTGCGGGTATAAATATCAGCCAGGTTAACCAGCGCGCCTCGCGCAAAGTCGCTTTCCGCTCCGTAGTTGCGGCTAAGAAGATCGAACGCCAGGTGCAAATGAGGAAGCGCCCTGGAGAAGTCCTGGTTTCGCAGGTAATAGGCGCCAACGTTGCTTTCCAAGACTCCGACGTCCGGATCGTTGGGACCGCCGCGCATCTGCGCCGCAAGCGCTTCCTCAATCGCCGCCCCAGCCTCCGCGGTCTTGCCCATCCGCTCCAGGTCATTGCCCAGTTGCGACAAGCTCGAGGCCAGCTCCCGGTCGCGAGCCGGGCCGAGCTTCCGTTCTCCGGCAATGGCGATTTCACTAGCGTGGACAGAGCATTCCAGGTCGGCCAGTTCATTGCAGGCAAACGCCAGCGCATCCGCCGCCTCAAATTCCACTTCGACGTCGTGCAGATCGTTTTCCGCTAGATCAAGGACGCGCTCGCTCAAGCCGCGCCCCTCAGCGGCGCGGTTCTGCCAGGTTTCCACATTCGCGGTGTCAATCAGCGCTTCCGCATAGGCCTTGCTATGAGCGCCAGAGGTGGCAAGCGCCACGGATGCCTGCCGGGCGACCAGCGCCTGCGTTTCATCCGTAACCTGCTCCTGGCCTAACTCAGCCTCAACCAGTTCCTTCAGCGCTGCGGCCATTTCCGGGGTGTTTCCAGGGTGAGATTGCTCAGCCGCATGCAGCTTTTGGCGCGCTTCTGCAACATCATCCCCGCCTGGGGAGGGCGGCGCGTTCTGTGCCGGGCAGTAAATAGCAACCAGGAGCAATGCAAACAGACGAACTGGATTTGCGCGCATGATTTCTTTTCGAGCACCCAGTTGCATTCTAGCTGCGAACGCCGTCTTTAGTGCAGGCCTTCATCGGCTGGGATGCGCTTGAGTTCGCCGCGCGCACGCTGCTCCATATCTCCGTGGCTTGAAATCGTCAGCGCCAGATAGTGTCGCGCCTTGATGGCATCGTCGTCGGTTAGCGCAATCTGCGCCAGGTAGTACCAGGCAGTTTCCTGTTCCGGGGAGCCGTTGACCAATGCCGCGGCCTTCAGGGTCTGCGCGGCGCGTTCCAACTTGCCGTCGTGCATCAGGCAAACACCGGAGTAAAGCCGCGCCATTGGCCCATACGGGTCGAGCGCCTTTACATCCGACAAGGCTTTCACCGCAGTGCCGCAGTCATGGCGGGCGTAGGCGTTCATACCTTCCACCAGGGCCGGGTTTACCTTTTGGCCGCGTAGATTTGCAATCTGAAATACTGGCAGATTCATATCCGCCAGCTGGTGCAACATGGGCGTCGCAGGCGCAGCCTGGGCCTGCGGCCGGATTTGCTGGATGGGGAGTGGAGCGGATCCGTGTGCAACAGCTTCCTGCTTCCGCGACAGCCTCCCGGTCACAGGCCGCCAGAGAAGGAGTCCGACCACCAGCATTGCCGCAATTGCGCCGACGGCATAAAAGGCGGCCGGCCAGTGAAGAAGAATTCCTAGTGCTTTTCGTGGCCGTTTGCCGAGTTTCAACTCTACCGCTTCAAGGGCTTCCAATTGCGCCAGGCATACTTCGCACCCGTAGTAGTGCTCTTCGAACTTCTTTGCCACGGCCTTCGGCAAAGTGTTCCGCAGGTACGGCTCAAGATAACGCTCCGCTGGAGCTCCGCTGCATTCGCTCATGGCTTCCGTCCTTGAACTATGGGGACAGAGGATTGTTTTTGTGACATTTGTGCCATAAAATCGATCACTCTTCTGATTGCCCGAAGTTTCCTTTGCCTCACCACGTCCGGACTCAGTCCCATTTGTTTCGCGATATTGCCTGGCTTAAGTCCATCCACAAGAGTCATTTCCAGAATTGTCTTATCCGCTTTTTCCAGGCTCGCAATCGCCTCCATTGCCAAGACTCCCCGCTCTTCCAGCTCCTGGCTGGCAGCCATCGATCGCAGGTCGGGAATATTCTCGGGGAGTTCGACCAACGCAGGCTTCCTGGTTTTGCGGGAGTAGTGCTTATTGAGAGCGTTGCGGCCGATAGCCGCGACGAATGCCTTGAGCTTTCGCGGATCGCGCAGTTGCCCCCGCCGCAACGCGAGGATTGACTCCATCATCACGTCCTGGAGCAGATCGGCGGACAGTTCCGGATCATGCGAAAGTGCCAACAACATGCCTCGCACAGGTCGCATGAAGCGCAACGCAAACAGGTGCTCCGCTTCCTTGTCCCCCGCCAGAATTGCCCGCGCCAACCGCTCGTCCGCTTCCTCCGAAAAGGTCGAAGTGGCAACTTCCGCCCTGTAGTCGCTACTCATTCGGTGTACGCTTGGACACTAATTCAGTGTTGTCATATTCTCACATAAAATGACCCCGCACCGGTCATTTACGCGAAGGCGATTAGATCCATGAGGCGAGATCTTGTTTCCCCTCAATTCTCGAAGGTATCCGCAGGAAGGCAGATAGCAAGCTGCCCCTTAAGCAAACCAGGCACCCAGAAGGCGAAGTGGGGACTCGGGTTGGTTTTTCTGGTCAGGCCCGGGGTCTTCGACAGGCCCTAAGTATTCATTCTTGAGTCATTCAATATGGCGAGCGCGTGCTCATTCCAAAGGTTGAGGACATTCAAGAATCAAACAGCGAGAATCGTGAAACCGAGAGTACTTGATCCTCGATGAATGCAAGATAGGTGCGCAGTTTAAGGCCTGCATTCCGGATATTCCCCGCGCACGCTCAACTCAATCCGATACGGAGTTTGTATGACAACTCCGGGCACGATTGAGAAACCCATCGGGATGTCAACAGGGCCGGCAGTTCTTCCTCAAGTAACGCAGTCGTCCCTGCAATAACTCTGGATGACAGTTCGCGGTCATCGGCATTTATCAAATTGTCTGACTTCAACTTTGTAACGCAGGTTTATGACGCAGGGTTCCTATTCCTTGAAGGTTGAGACCCATCGCTCCTCCTTAGGCGTGATCCTCCTGGGGATGCTCTTCGAAGAGCCAATGCATGCCTACCGCATGCAGAAGTCCATCAAGCAGAGAGGCGTGGACAAGATCGTTAATGTCCGCCGGCGGGCGAGCGTCTACCAGGCCCTGGGTCAACTGTTGCGCATGGGACTGATCGAAGTCCAGGAGACAGCACAAGCTGAAAGCCACCCGGATAGGGTTGTTTATGCGATCACCGACCGAGGGCGCGAGATGGCGGTTGCATGGCTGCCCAAGATGCTGGCGACTATCGGCGCCGACTTTCCTAAATTCCCCGTAGCCGTTTCTTTGTTAACCATGCTTTCGCCACAGGATGCACGAAAGCAGTTCGAATTCCGCGCCGATGCCGTCCGCAGGGAGCTGAACAGGCTGGACGTGGAAAAGCTTCAGTCCAGAGAGCAGCCGCGGATCTTTCTCCTGAACAACGAATACTTAACCGCGGTGTTGAAAGCTGAGCTTGCCTGGATTCAGACCATTATCGCGGACCTTGCAAGCGGGTCGTTTGCGTGGGGACATGCGGGACATAACCCGAGTTGAAACCGTTAGGAATGCAGGCGGTTAGACTAGGGATAACGAGTGCTTATGAGAGTGCGAAGGATGTTTCAGTCCGGACCAGGTTGGCCGTGGATTCTCCTGGCTGGGTGTTTGGGTCTTGCCGAAGCGGCACACGCCGAGTGCGTCGGCCCGATGGCGCTTATGTCAAAACTGCGCGCCCAACCCACCACCGAAAATGCCGTTGCGCTGGGCGGCTGGTTCGCCTCCAACAAGCAGCTCGAATGTGCCGTTGAGACCTTCCGCAGTGCTTTGAAGGCCGACCCTGAATCGGCTCAACTTCATTATCTTGAGGGACTTGCGCTGGCCGCATCGGGGAACTCCGGCGACGCGGTAGCAGCCTTGCAGGAGTCTACACACCTGCAGCCGAATGCTCTGAAGCCGCATCTGGTTCTCGCCGATCTCTACGAACATTCCGGCAAATCGGCCGAAGCCGAAAAGCAGTGGAAACAGGCTCTGGCCATCGATCCGAAATCCGAGATCGCGCTTGAAGGCCTAAGCAGTGCATTGCTTGCGCGGAAAGACTTTATCGGCGTGATCGGTCTCTTGCAGCATGCCCCCAGGACCGAGACGCTGACTCTTCATCTTGCCGAAGCCCTTGAGAATCTCAACTATATCGACGGAGCCAATGACGTGCTGCTCGAAGCGATGAAGTTGGCTCCAAACTCCTTGCCATTGGCCCATGCGGAGTCGGCGGTGCTGATGAAGAAGCGGTCCTATCTGGAAGCCGTCAAGCTCTGGAGTTATATGGTCGAACATCATCCGGGAAATCGCGAGGCCGAACTGCACTACCTTAGCATCCTGGTGATGACTCAGCACTATGCACTCGCGCGCCCACTGGGCCTTAAGCTCCTGGCACAAGTGCCGCACAACTGGGAAGTACTCTATCTGAACGGAGTCGAGGACCATGAAGTGGGTGATTTTCAGAGCGCCAAGGCTCATCTTGAGGAAGCCGTCGCTCTGGTTTCGGACTTCTACTACTCCCGCTACTATCTTGGCGCTACGCTTGTTACCCTTCATGAATGGAAAGAGGCCAGGGAAAATCTGGAGAGAGCGATTGCTCTTGGAGACACGGAGCCGGAGGTGCATTATCGTCTGGGAATGGCTCTTCACGGACTTGGTGAGAACGACCTGGCGGATGCACAGATCAAGCAATATCAGGATCTGAAGAAAACCGCGGCGGACACTCTCGAGGCCAACTTGCGGGCCACCCAGGCCGATGGAGAGTTGGCCGCGGGTAATGTTCAGGAGGCGATCGGCCATTATCGTGAGGCCTGCGAAACGGCGCCAATGGATGGCAACCTCAAGTACAAGTTGGCTATTGCTCTGCACAAGTCCGGCGATGTGGAAGGCGAACGTACACAACTTGAGGAGGCCGTCAATCTGAATCCGGAAATGGCCGATGCCCAGAAGCAGCTCGGCTATTTGCTGGCGCGCAGCGGCGATGCGGACGGGGCTATCCAGCACTTCGCCTTAGCGGTGCGCAACGCACCTGGTTGGGTGGACGCCTGGGTGAACCTGGCTGCGGAGCTGGCCGTCCAGTCGCAATTCTCCAAAGCGCGCGAGGCTGTGAGCATGGCTCTTCGCCTGGACCCCACAAACGAACAGGCGCGCAGGTTGAGCGATCGGCTGGCCCATGATCCGGCGGCACAACAATCCCAGCAGTAAAACCTCGAACGTGTGGTTTAGAAGAGGTTGCCCGCAACTTGCTCGGCTGCGGTATAAATCCTGGCCTTGAGTGCGTCGCGGGTAAGTATGGTATCGTTCTTCAGCGTCGTCGAGATGGTGATCGTAAATACCTGATCTCGAACTCGCCCCACCACACGCTCGCCGGGGCCAGCCTTGCGATCGTCCGCCGCGCAGACCATCGCCTCATTGCCGATAGCCTTGATGGGTGACTGATCGGCCCCGCAGATTTGAGCTACCACTTCGAGCCGCGCATGAGGCTCGGCCGCAATCTCCACCGTCACACGGAGGGTACGCTTTACACCCGCGCCCTGTTGCGTAAACGTACATACAGTCGGCTGGCCAGTTGCCGCGGATACCTCGCCCACAGCCTCGCCGCCCAGCAGGCCCGAGGCCGTAGACTCGTTGATCCAGGCACAGTTGTTTGCCGCCATTGCCCTGGCCGGAAGGCCGATCAGGCACATCCCCAGCAGTGCCAGTCCCAGCTTTCCTGACATGCTCGTGATCTTGCCGCCATTACTTGCCATTCTGCGGAACTCCTTCGTCGGTTACAAGATCGGTGTGCATGTGCCACGGGATGCTCTCCGTCGATATCTCCGGATGCACGCGCAGGAAGTTGAGCCCGTAAGTAGGCGCGCCCGGATCGACCTTCTTATCCACAAACATTGCCTGCTGGTCCGCTGCTTCCTTGGTTCTACCCATGCGGCGGTAGAGGATGGACAGGTTGTAGTGCGCGGTGAGGTCGTCGGGATCGATCTTCTGCAACGCTTCGAACTGTTCCAGCGCAGCATGTTCGTCCTTTTGCTGGTAGTACGTAATGCCGAGTTCGCGCCGCGCATCGCGCGATTGCGGGAACATTTCGACCACCTTTTTGAAGTCGGCAATCTCCTTTTCCGTATTACCGGCGCGCCGCTGCAGGAGACCGTCGTAGTAATGCGCGCGCGCGCCGTCGGGATTGAGGGAAAGCGCCTTGCTAATGGCTGTGCGCGCCGAATCGTATTTTTCCCAGGAGATCTCGGTCACGCCAATGTTCGTATAGCCGTCCGCATAATCGGGGCGCAGCTTTACTACCTCGTTGAAGGCCTGGACGGATTCCTGATATTGGAACTGGTCGAGCAGGGCGATGCCAAGATTGTTCCAGCGCATCCAATCCTTGTTGTCGTTGGGGTCCGGTGCTTCCGGCGTATTCTCGCCGATCTTCAGCACCCTTGTCCGCGATGCAATCTCGATGATCGGATACGCGGGGTGATCGCCCTTGCCGAAGATATTGTTCAGATAGCTCTGGCGCAGATGCCTGTAGTTCACCCTCGCGGTCACGCTTATGTCGCCGCTTGCGTCGGCAGGCAACCGGAACTGGTAGCGCACCAGCACCGAGCGGCCCGCCTGCACGGTGTTGTCGTAAGCAACCGAGTGGATTGTCCACACCTTGTGGTTGTCTACAAACTCACCCTCGTCGGTAACCGGGCGATTGGTGAAGCTATGCGCGCGAGGATCCAGCATTCCGTCCGGCTTGAGGAAGCCGCTGTGATAAATCTCCTTGCCGTTCGCGTCCTTCACTGTGAACTCGGTCCACGCCTCGTAAAGATCGCGTACTTCGGGGATCAGCGAGTGGCCGATGTTTTTGTTTTGGATCACCACATAAGCAGTTACCACATCGTTTGGCGCAAGAGAATAAGAAGCCCTGCCCAGCGGCGCAATCAGCTTTGGAGCGCCATCCTTTGCAACATCTCCGGCCTTTTCCAGCCCAAAAATATCCACGTTCAGATAGTTGCCCGCGCGCAGAAACTCGATGGTCTTGCTGAGTTGCGCATCGAAGCCATAGTAGAAAGGAACGGCTGTGTTGCCGGCCAGCCAGCGGTGCGAAACCAATGTGCCGTTCTTCGCACCGTAGTCGGGCAGCGAGATCGCGTTGCGCTTCATGTGGCAGCCCTGGCAGGTGGTGAAGTCCGCAGTGTAGAACGTGAGCGGATTACGCTGCGAGAACTTGGACTGCTGCCACTCGTCGTAGGCCGTGAAGGCGCGAAGGAACTTATAGTCGTTCAGCGGGCTGGGAAGATTGGCCTTATGGCAAGCGGCGCAAAACTCAGGAGTGTGCAGAAAATCGTGCATTACCGCCTTGGAGTGGCGCTCGGGATGCCTGAGGATCATGTCGAACGGAACCTCGCCGGGAATGCGCTCTCCGTTCTCGTCGACAATTACGGCGGGCACGCCCATCTTCACACTGGCATTGCCGTTGGTTGAATCCAGACCCACCACAGAGTGGCAGGTGGTGCAGGTAAGCCCGTCGGAGTCGAACTTGGCGCGATCGACCTTCGAGTCTTCAGTCAGCGCGGCGCCAAGAACACCAATGGGATTATGGCAACTGTCGCAATGGCGGGCAAACGCAATCCCGCGCTCCTTATCTCGAATAAGAAGATTGACGCTGGTGCGATAGAACGGCGTGCGGAACGCATTCGAGTGCAGCGCCTGACGCCATTGGCTATAAGCCTCCTGATGGCAGGTGCCGCAATACTCCGCACTTGGATACGCGCCGGGCTGAAGAAATCCCTCGCCTTGCACCTGAACGTTTCCGGGCGTGAATGGGTTCTTGGGTCCATAGCGGAAGTTATAACTCGGAGTTACTTGCGCGTTGTATTCCTTGCGGTCCGCGGCTATCTTTTCCTCTGCCCTTGCCTTCCATTTTGCCAATGCCTCGCGCTGCGCCGGGGTGTCTTCAACGGGTGGCGCGCCCTTGGGCAGCGGCGTGTACGCTGGGGGAGGGGTCAGACTTGCTGCGTCCTGCTGCGGGGTGGCTACCTGCGCGGCGCCTTGCTGAGCCAGAACCCTGACGGTCCAATAACCGGAAAAGGCCAAGGCGGCGATAAACGTCAATGTACTCGCAAGTCTTCTCATACCACTCTCCGACCAGAGAGACGCGCATATGCATTTCACGCGCCCCCGCTTTCATGGATTTATTGTCCCGTTGACTTACTTGACCGCTTTGGCAGTATGGAGGCTGGCGGATTTCGCCTGTTGCTCGGCGATGCCGTCGTAAACGCTCGGCACCAGTCCCATGCCTTCTTCAATCGCAAAGTAGCGATCCACGCCGGGCAGGGAGTAAGTTTCCTTTGCTCCGTCTGGCCAGCGAATCTCAACCTTATCCACCGTCGTGCTTTCGCCCAGGCCAAAATGCATGCGGAAATCATTCGACGATTCGAAGCTTCCTCCGCTCATCACATCTCCGCGTTGGCGCATTCCATTGCCCGTAAGGTAAACCGTCGAGCCCACCGCATCGCTGGGGCTCTTGGACCCGCCGATCAGCATAAGCCCGACCCAGTGGTTATGATCGGCGCTCACATTGCGAAGCAGCACCGGCGTGTGATCGAGGCAATTGATGACTACGTCTATCTTGCCGTCGTTGAACAGGTCGCCGAAGGCTGCGCCACGCGCCGGAATCACATCGGCCAAACCAGAGCCTATGACCGCAGGCATCACCTCGAATTTCTTGCCGTGATCCAGGTTGTGAAACAACAGCGGACGCTCAGCGAACGACGTGCCCCAGTTGTGTTGATCCACCTGGGGATACACATGACCGCTGACAAACATAAGGTCCTTCCAACCATCGTTGTCATAGTCGAAGAAAGCAGTGCCCCAACTCAAGAAGGGATAAGTTGGCTCGGCAATTCCCATTTGTGGCGTGATGTCGACAAAGTTGCCATCGCCTTCGTTGCGATAGAGCGTCTTGTAATCATCGGAGAAGGTGGTTGTATACAGATCGAGCCGGCCGCTGTTTCCGTAGTCGCCAACGGCTATGCCCATCGAAGCTGTTTCGCGCGCATCCTGGTTCAGCGCAAAGCCGGAATAGAAGCTTGCATCCTGAAAAGTTCCGTCGCCCTTGTTGATGTAGAGATAATTCGGAGATGAATCGTCAGTTACCAGTAGATCAACCTTGCCGTCGTTATCTATGTCTACAAAGGTGGAAGAGAACCCGTAGTAGCGGCGCTTGTCGCTGACGCCCGCCTTCAAACTCACGTCGGTAAAGGTGCCGTCGCCGTTGTTATGAAACAGATGATCCGGCTCGCCCACAAGGCCGCGCGGGCCGCACATGGTTTGCGCGCCGCGAAACTGGCAATTGGCAAAGCCTACAGCCTTCGATCCAGTGGCGGGAAGGTTGTTCATGTCCCAGTGAATGTACCCTGGGACAAAGATATCCAGCTTTCCGTCGCCGTCGTAGTCGCCAAAGCTGGGCCCCGTTGACCAGTTACCCAGAGTTACCCCGGCGGTCTTGGCTATGTCGGTAAACGTGCCGTCGTGATTGTTGTGATACAGGCGGTTCTCGCCGTAGTTTCCCACATAGATATCCGGCCAGCCATCGTTGTCGTAATCTCCAACCGCGCAGCCGAATCCCCATCTGTCATTTGTTACGCCCGCGATGTTGGCGACATTTGTGAAAGTTCCGTCATGATTATTGTGAAAGAGAGCTGCATGAGGCGCTTCGGCTTTGCCGTTCAGCGCGTCGTAGGTGGAGCCGTTGACCAGGAAGACATCGAGCCAGCCATCGTGGTCGTAGTCAAGAAGGCAGACGCCGGAGCCGATCGTCTCGAGGATATATGGCTTCTGGGGAGTGCCCATCTTGTGCTGCCACTTTGTGAGTCCGGCCTTTTCCGAGATGTCCTGAAAAACGACCGGTCCGACTTTAACGAACCCGCCCGCTGTGATGGGCCGCTTTTCGGAGTCGAGGATGGGAGCAAACACACCGCCGGTGGCCGACCCGCTCTGCTGAGGTGGAGGTGTCGAAGGTCCGCTGCCCCCATAGAGCGGCGATTGCGAGGGCTGAGCGTCCTGTGGAAACGCTGTTCCGCAGAGCAGTAGAAGCGCGATGGAAGCAAACGCCAAATTCCGGCGGCCAATGGGCGGAAATACACAGATATCGAACAAGACGTGACCTCACGAATGGGGGGGACGACCCATTGCAACCGATTGTCGCGCTATGGATCGCGAGTGTCTTCGGTCTTTGTGAGGGCTTTGCACTCATCCTAACGAATGACCTGTCGTGCGACACGTTTCCGTTGGTTTTTTGCTAAACGAATGCCCGCAAGGATTGCTCCTGAGCTTGTAGCCAACAGCCCATCGTATTCTCATCCAATGGATTGAGTCAAGCGCCCACCTTTGGTCCGTTGTGCATGTTCTTTTGGCTAGTAGAAGATGGCAGAGGGGTTGGCGCATGTGCGCTTTCAGCGGAAGCATTCCTTCTTTCAACCCTGACTCCAGTGAAGAAGCCGATCGTGTCTGTTTGTGAACTCAACCAACCGATGGGAATGCAGCAATGAGCGCAACACAAGGCAAGATCGCTTACTTCGCAACTAGACTCAGTGTGCAACCAGGACCATTCGCTTGGGCTCTGACCTTGCTGGTGTTTGGCGGATTGTTTCTCCAAATGGCCGGCATCGCGCACGGGCAGGGAGCCGCAGCAGGTTCAGTCAAAACGCCTATGCAGCAGCATTACGATGCGGCATTCCGGCTTCAAAATGAGGGCGATCTGCTGCAGGCGAGTTCCGAGTACAAGCTCTTCCTTTCCATGGCTCTGCATGGGCTGGCCAACGGCAAAGCCAACCTTGGGGATTATGCTCATGCCGCTCCGCTCTACGACGAGGCGCTCAGGCTGGCGCCAGACGATCGCGATCTGCGAATGGACTACGCCGGCGCGGCTCTCGATGCGTCCGATTGGAGAAAGGCGAAAACTCTGGCTGCCCAGGTACTGGAAGAGCTTAAGAACAATGCGCAGCCGCCCGACCAGCGCGCCGTTTCCGTACTTGCGCAGGCTCTGTTGGAATTGGGCGAGCATCCCGCAGCCTTGGAGCAGTTCAAAGCAGCTGCCCTGTTGCGCCCAGGTTTCGATACTTCCTCTCAACTGGCGGCTGCATATCTTGTGCTTGGGGATAAGTCGAGCGCAGCAAACATTCTGGATGAAGCTCTGCAAAGATATGGAGACACGGCCGCGCTCCATATGAAGATCGGCATTCTGTACGGCAAGACTAAGTTCTTCGATGCGGCAATTGAAGAATTCAAGAAAGCCATCGCGACGGACAGCCGTATTGAGGGCGCCCATTATGCACTGGGCGCCAGCTACATGATGCAATCGGGTGAGCCGGGCAACGACAAGGCGGAAGCGGAGTTCCGTAAGGAACTGGCTATCGATCCAGGCAACGCGCTTGTCTACATGCCGCTTGGGCGCATTGCAATGGCACAGCACAGATATGGGGAAGCCGAAGCCGATCTGAAGCGCGCCGTTGCATTGAACCCATCGAGCGCAGAAGTGTATCTTGCTGTCGGTCAGTTTTGCAAAGAGAGTGGAAAGATCCCTGAGGCGAAGGCCGCGTTTCGCAAGTCGATCGCCCTCACTCTCGATCCCTCAAAGAACGGATACGCAGTGGAGCAAGCCTACTATTGGCTTGGCAGGCTCCTGATTCAAAGCGGCAGCCCCGTTGAGGGCCGCAAAGATCTGGATATTTCGCGGAATCTGCTGTACCTGAAAGAACAAGGCGTAGAGTCCAGGCTGGCGGGAGATGCGACTCTTCAGACGCCGCTCGACAAGACGAACGAGGCAAATCCGGAGGATTTATCCGCACAGAAGGCGCTTCAAAAGCAAGTTGGACCGCTGATGGCCAGCAGCTTCGACAATCTTGGAGTGAATGCCGCAAATGCCGGCGACTACCAGAATGCGTCCAGCTACTTTGAGCAGGCGGCTCAATGGAATCCCAATCTCGCCAGTGTGGACGAGAACTGGGGCCGTGCGGCTTTTTTTGCGCGGGAGTATAGCAAGGCGGTGGGGCCGCTCAACCGCACGCTTGCCGCGCATCCAGCTGACCAGCACTTGCGTGCGATGCTCGGATTGAGCCTTTGCCTGGTTCACGAGTACGCTCGAGCCGTTCCTGTTTTTCGGTCGATTGAACCGAAACTGGAGGCAAATCCGGAACTCAATATCGCCTATGCCGGTTCGATGGCAATGGCCGGAGACTCTTCCCTGGGTCTGATTCGGCTCGAATCCCTTGAAAAAACCAACCCAGATATTCCGCTTGTCCACTATCTGCTTGGCGAGGTCTATGCCGCAAACAAAAACTATAGTCAGGCAGCGGGCGAATTTCGTGTTTCGTTGAGACTGGACCCAACCAACGCGGAAACAAAGAATACGCTGGCTCTCACGGACCTCGCACTCGACGAGAAAGCGGAAGCGCTGCAACTATTCTGGGAGCTGGCGCAATCCGGGTCTAAGGATGGCGAGATTTATTATCGGCTGGCACGACTGCAAATTGAGCTTGGCTCGCCCAAGGTTGCCATAGCAACCCTGGAAACCGCAATCCAGCTCGACCCAAGAAATCCCGAGTACCATCAGGAATTGGCGGAGGCCTATCGAAAGAATGCGCAGCCGGATGAGGCGGAGCGCGAAGCGCGGCAATCCGAGACACTGCAAGCTCTGAACGAGGTTACGCGTCAATTAGGAAGTGGCAATTAGGACAGCAGTAAGCACTTTGGCGATCCACAGAACATACGGAAGAATTGGATCTGTTGGAGTGCCTGACGAATTGTGTGCCAGTAGGCGCCCGGAATTCTGGGAAAACTTTCAATTTTCCTGCTTTTTTAGATCGCCGATCAATGTAAATCTCGGCTCATTCCGTTTAGAATTCTCAAATCAGTTTCTCGCGGCTTCTCGCTTGCGTATACCGTAGATCGCATTCGCGGGATATCCCTGAACCTGAACGAATTCCTCGGAGTTCGATTTGTCTTGCTGGTCACGCTAACGGCGTTTTGCTTCGAATGCTGACAATCGCAACTCCACTGCCCATCTTCGACGTGGTTCGTTCGGCTCTTTCGCATTCCAGATGTCACTCCTGGTGACACGTTTTACTGCCAGTTTCGAAGAAAGCAGGAGATCATGAGTTCCTCGGATAAATACATCCAGGACCCCGCGCAACAGCAGTGGCTCGAGCAGTTCCTTCAGGAATTCGGCGCAGTAGCTGGAAGCGTTCACGAACAGCGAGGGAACGATCTGTATCTCACCGCGGCTCTGAATCTTCCGCCGCCGGTTATTGCGGCTGTCACATTCGTCCCCCAAGGCAAAGGAATGGCCGGCCTGGCGCAGGTAACAAGGGCGCCGGTTCAGACCTGCAATTTGCAGACAGATAACGGCAGTACGGTTAAACCCGGAGCAAAGGCCGTGAATGCACGGGCAGGCATCGCAGTGCCAGTCTTTAGCACAGGCGGCGATGTCCTGGCTGTAGTTGGCGCGGCGTGGATGCAAGAGGGCGAGATTGCCCCGGAACGCGCGGAAGTAATCCTGCAGGCCGCATCTTTACTGCCGCTCAGAACAGGAGAAATCAAATGAGCGTTCTCTCCTTTCCCCGTATCTTTTTCAAAGGCTACGGAAGCTGGGATCCCTGCACGTTTAATAACAATGACTTCGCAAAATTTCCAACCTACAACGCCGCGCAGGCGGCATTGAACTGGCCGTTTCTGGCCATTCAGGATCCGCCGATTACGCCGGACAATTTCACGCGGACGTTTCGGCCGTATGCAATCAAATTGCAGGATGATTCGATTGACAGCCCGGGCGGCCCGCGCGTCCCCTGCGAATGGAACATGTTCGGATCTCATGGGGTGGCGTTCGTTCAGTACCAGGACTATACGACGACAGTGACGGGAGGAGCGACGGGATACGGGCAGAACGTCACGGCCGACCCGGTTGTCGGAACGACTCTGAGCATTCAGGGCGACACCCAGTACAGCGCTCCCAAACTGGTCGACACAAACCCTTCTTCTTTCTGGTCGAGCCAGATCTACTACGGATCCCTTCAGGCAGGCAGCGGAAACTACTCTATGAGCGGTCCACGGGCGGTGCGAATGCATTCCCGCTGGATCAATCTGAGCCGGATCTACGCAGCGAATTCGCAACTCGCTCAGCCCGCCGCCTCAGTGGCCTGCTGCTTCCAGGCCTGCATTCCCAATACTGGCATCGTTTGGCAGAACGGCGCGGCCCCAGGACAGGCGTCCCCGTTGCTCACGGCCCTGCAGGAAGCTTCAACACGGACCGGCGCACAGGGCGTGATGGTGCGATTTACGGCTTACGTGAACATGTACTTTCGCAATGGCATTTTGAACGGCATCGCGCAGCAAGCCCGAAACTACACGGAGCTAGCGGTCCTTTTGGCGAAGGCGTGGGAGACTTGGAATGAGAGCGGAAGCACGGCGGATTTCTTTTCCCAGCCCTGCTACAGCCATGTGGTCGGGTCGATAGGGGTCTGGAACGATGGAGAATTGGCGAGCGTACCGATGGGACGCTATCTCAGCGCAGACGACCCGGTTGCGCCGGCAGGGGCGACGCAAACGATTCCGCTCGGACCCGCGTCGGCGCAGGTGGATTATGAGAGCAACCTGCTCTCGCTCGATTTGAGCAGTGCCATTCCTGAAATTGCCATTGCGGGCACGCCCGCATCGAGTCTCGAGAAGCTGGATCTGGGGACGCTTGAGGTGGGCATCCTCTCGGGCAGCAATTTCACCTCAATCGGGAGCCTGGACTACGCGCAGTACGGAAGACAGGCCTATGAAGCGAGCGCGGGAATTGTCGACCTGCCCTTGCCGCCATCGATCACACCGCAACAAGTGCAACAGGGCCTGCTGGCAATTCAGGCGTCAGGCGCCAGCGGTCCGGTAACTGCGCTTCTTGAGCAGCAGTATTGTGCGGAAAGCGATAGCCGCGGTATCTATCTTGATCAGGAGGGCGAGCAGACGTTTCAGATCACGGTGCTTCAGCAGGGCGTTCCCGCGGCAGGCGCGAGCGTGCTGCTGGCCCAATACGATCAAAACCTGAATCTTGTGCCGTCCGCGCCCCCCGCGTACATCAGCTTCACCCTCGGCGAACAGCAGGTGATGAATTCCTCGTCTGGCGGGGTTTCGACCATTGTGTCGGTCGTCAAGGCAGATGGTAATGGGATCGCGACAGCCGGTGTAGCTGCGCAATTGCCCGGTTTTCCCGTGGTGGCCTTTTTCCCTTTTTCCGGAGCTACACCACCGGCTCCGCCTCCCAGTCTCTTCCCACCCGGCAACATGTTCTACGTCACTGTTCGGGTTTTGCCGTTTGACGACACGCTGCCGCAGGAATTCATCGAATTATGGAATAGCACGCACGACTCGACCAAGGCATGGAATTTCGTGTACCACAGGATCCTTTATGTCTATGACATGATCTTCAGTGTCATGCTTAATTTTGTGAACCTTGGATCGCAGACAGCGTTCGATAACAGTGCCGCGGCCATAAAGAGCCTGATTGAAAAGTCGCGGGCGGAGGAGAGCACGAGCGCGATGCCCGTGACACGCGACTTATCTGAGGGAAAGCGCATCGTGCTGCAACTCTATCTCTACCTTGTAGCCCAAAAGTTCAACGTTTCGTTTCTTGGCATTCCGGAAGGAGCTGCCCGATGAGTTTGTTCGATTATCCACGGATCAACGTTACAAAGATCTGAATGCCTTTCTTGAGACTTTATGACGCGCATCGAAACATCTCCCACCTCAGTGAGGGGGGAGATGTTTTGAATCGCTTGTTAGCTTGGGCGCGCTAGTGATGCATCGGCACCATCGGCATAACCTTCGAGTTGGGATCCTCAATCACAACCTTTTGCATCATGCCCCTGTCCTCATGGTCGAGGATGTGGCAATGCAGGACGAATGTCCCGCAGAAATCGACGTACCGGCTTCGAATCTTCACCCACCCCGGCGTTATTTTTCCGGTAGCAAGATCCGTTTTCGACGATGGAATCGCGATCGTATCGCGCCAGTTATAAGGAGCCTGCAAAACGGCCTGCGTCGAGGCGTTAGGATCGAAAATCTCCAGCACCTGGAACGGGTTTACGTGGATATGGAACGGGTGTATCGAACTATCCCAATAGTTTTCGAGCAGCCATTCCTCGGCCGTATTGAGAGTGACGTATTGAGTGGTATCGGGCATATTGTTGAAAGCCTTGCCGTTGATAGCGGGTCTGAGGCTTGCGTCGTTGGTGTTGTTGAATTTCAGCGTCCGGGATTCCTCAATCTTGTTTCTTGGGTCGCTCTCATTCCACTGCAGCCACCCAGGCATGACCGGGTAGTTCGACGCCGTCGGGAAGTTCATCGCCGGACTTACCGGGGTACCCGATACATTCAAATTCAAGAGGAACAAATCCACCAGGGTCCGCGGCTGGCAACCGGCCGGGGGCGCTCCGTGGAGATACCGAAATGCCAGCACGGATTTTCCAGGCGTATTCGGCGCCTGAACCAGGATGTCAATGCGGTTAGCAGGCGCCATGGCAAATTCCTGAGCCAGCCCAAAGTTGGGGTCGTTGTATCTCTCCGGCGCCAACTGAACCCCGTCGTAAGCGATCTGCCTAATCTCCGGGGCATAGCCGGCAGTGGACGGGAAGGGACCGCCTTTGGAAGCGGTGTACTCATCCACTCCCAGGAATTTATACGTGAGATACGAAGCCTGCTGCATTGTGGCATTGATGAATCGCCAGCGCTGAATCTCGCCGGGTTTCATCTCAATGGTCGGTTGCAATTGACCATTCACAAGTGGAAGCGGATCGCCGCCCGCACATGTGTTCAGCGGCGGACCGGGTTGAATGGTGATGGTTTCGCCCAGTTGTTGAATCACCAAAACTTTTTCCGTCGCGGCCAGACCGGGTATGAGCGTCTCCAACTGATCGTCGAACTCACCTTCGATAATGAAAGCGCCAGCCATTCCGTTCAATAGCTGCAACGCGACCGAACCGTGCTTGTGCGCGTGATACCAGTGCGTTCCCGGTGCCTGCCCCATCTTGAAAGGTTGTGAAGGATCCGTGCTATTGGATGCCGGCGGAGGCAGGGGCAATGTGAAGAGGTTCTCGTATGTGCCGGTCGGCGGAACTACATCGACCATCACGTTGTCGCCTTTTCCATCCGGGGTTACATGGGTGCCGTGATAATGGAGATTGGTGACATTGTCTTCGTGGAAGCAGGATGGCATATTGTCGCTGCCGGGATAGATCGTTTGCGAATTTTGATTGGTCTTCAGATCGCAACCATTCGGGGCGGAATTCGTTCTGCCAAAAAAGGACGCCTGAAGCGCATTCAAGAGGTTGATGTTGATTTCGTCTCCCACTCGCGCGCGCAGAGTTGGGCCTGGACCCGGAAGTGCGGGATTCTCGGGCCACTTCAATCCACCGGGCAGGGCCTCTTGAGCCGCATAGTAACGCAGCCTCATGGATTTGCACTGATAACCCTGGCCGGCGATGGTGGCCACGGTCTTGGTCGTCCCTTTGACGGTAAAATTGGCCGCCAACTTCTTGCCCTTGCTGCGAAATTCGCGGACAGGCACGAACGGGTCTCCGGCTTTGGAACAGGTTGAAGGCGCCACCTGCGCCAATAACCCGCGCGGCTGAACAATATCCGCGATCGTTACACCCACTGCCGTGGTCAATGCGGAAGCAATAAATCGACGGCGCGAAAGAGCGTTTCCGGCGCTGTCGTCCTTGAGAGCGTTCGCCTCTGAAGTCATATGTCTTTTCCTCTGGCCGTGGGATTAAACCTTGATCTGTGCCGTAATCGTCGCCGTTGCCGTCCCGGGGGGAAGCGTGCCGTATTGGTAGACAATTGGATCCTTCGACATCCCGGGAGACCAGGTAAACACCATCTCCGCTGAGTTGGCCGTATCGGTGCCCACCGGGCCGAGATCGGCCCAGATATTATCTGGATCTGGCTGCCCATTCTTAAACGGGGCCAGCTTATACGACTCCGCGTCCTCGTTGGTCCAGACCACGGAATCTCCCCAAGCGATTGTCGCGTTATTGATCGCGCCGCCGTTGATGGCGATGTAGTTTACGATTGGCTGAGAAGGAGGAAATCCGCCCTTTTTAGGTTTGCCCATCGCTGTCCCCTTTTGGCTGTGGCCGCCTAATCGAGTGAGGAACCCCATAATATGGGGAAATTGAGTCGCACGTCAACAGTTTTTATATTCTGCCTGTAATCCTTGAGAAATAAACGCGCTTTTCAGCCGGTCGTCTCGGAAAGTTTTCGATCTTCGATCGATCACTTTTCCATCAAAACCGGCTCTTCCAATCGGCCACTTCGGAGTAAAACCACTGTTCATCGTAATATTCTGGCGCGTCCGCGATAACGCTAATCCGGCATCGGTAGGTCCGTTCAAGGAACAGCAGCAGCCTGGCCGAGTAAATCGCCCCATAATGCTTGTGATGGTAGAACCCGCTCGAATGAAAGCCGGGGTGGTAAACCGTGTGCATCCCGCCTATGTTCACTTCGATCGCCGTGAAGGAACCATCTTGCATTAGCGCCACATCCCACCCCAGATTGGAACCCGAGGTGATCCCGGCGGGCATGGAATCGAGTACCCGCTGGACATATTCGTTGGGGCCCTTTCTTTCGCCCGGACCAACCGAACCCTGATGCCGGTGTACCGTGAGATCGTCGATCACACGGTCTTCAATGGTATGGACCCGATACTCGCGCCGGATGTTTTTTAGTTCCTGCACGATGAACTCTTCATCGGTCAAGCGTCCCGCGCCCGGCATGTACCTTCCACCGCTCTCCATCCACACGAGCGCCGCTTCAGTCCGGTCGAGGATCTGGTTCCCCGAAGTGTCGCCCAGAGTTGTCTTGATAACGAATCCCGCTGGAAACCCTTCGGACAGCAGTTTGCGCAGATCGCGGGGATTCGCTGCTTGAACCAGCCGATCGAGACCGGAGGTCAGCGGCAAGCTGTCAGGACAGTAGTGCCGGAACACGTGCGCCTGCGCCAATTTGTGCTCCAATCGCCACGCAGTCAATCGCCTCTCGTCGAACCCGAGAGCTAGCAGAACCTGCCTCAACATCAGCGCCCGGCTTGAAGCTGCGATCTGCGGTAAGAGCTGGATTGCATCCGATAACCGAAGCTCCAGATCGCCGTCAACCGGCCCCCGCCGACGCAGGCCACTGAACTGGTCGATCTGCCCGATCAGCGGGGCGGCAAGTTCGTCCTCGGTGCGGGAATCGATACTTACTTCGGGGAGCGGAACGGCCTGACCGCGATGTCGGTGTTGCCAGTATGCGATCTGCCTATAGAACTGGTTTTCGATCGGGTAATCGGGCGCGTCGGGTTCGACGTTCACCTCGACGCCGTCTGTTCGGGCCAGATGGTTCAATAGCCGGGCTGTGTCGCAGGCGCCCCAATGTCGATCGTGAAAATAGCCGCTGCAATGGAAGCCCGGTTTCACCACCCGATGAAAGCCAGTGAAATTCACTTCGATAACCATGAAGGAACCGGACGGCAGCAAAGCGACATCCCAGGCCAGCAAAGATCCGCCCACCAGAGCGTCGGGAAGCCTCCGGAGCAGGGATTTCACGAATTCATTCGGCGCTTGGCGCTCTCCGGCTAAGCTGCCGTCGCCGTAACGGCGAAAGGTAAGATCCTCAACGATGTCTTCCTCGAGGCTGTGTACGCGGTATTCGGTTGCGATCGGCACGCGTTGCTGAACAATGTAACTTTCGTCCAGCAAGGATCCCGGCTTCGGCGGCCCGGCAGACTCCAGCACAACCAATGCCAACTCGGCGCTGTTGTCATTCGGCAGCTCTCCGGAAGAATCTCCGAGCGCAGCCTTGATTAAGTAGCCGCCTGGAAAATGACTGGCGAGAAATTGCCGCAGTCCTTGGGAGTCGTGGCGTATGGCGAGAGCATTGAGTCCACAAGTGACGGGAATCGAATCGGGAACGAATGACCGAAGAACCAGGGCCTGTATGAGCTTGTGCTCCATACGCCATTGCAGATGGCGGTGCTCGTCGAAACCCAGCGCGCGCAGCAGTTGCCGGACGGGCAGCGCTCGCGTGCTTCCGGCCAGTCCGTCGCGGAGACACAGGCCCTCCGAGAGCCGGAGATCAAGCCGGGATGCCAGCGGACTGCGGCGCCGCGGCAGCCTGGAACTTTCGATTTCCGCCGTTAACTCGTCAATTTGACGAAGTTCCTCTTGTGTCCATTGCATCGAAAATGATTCTATATGCGTTCGGCCCGCCACGGTTCAAGCCGTCGCATTGGCCGCAGCGAAGAATCCTCGATCTTCAATTCGCCTCGCTTGATCGCGTTGAAATCCTGTGTCCACATGGAACTCAGGCGCCGGCGCAAAGGGTTATCAAAGATTGTTTCCGGTGTGTTGGTTAGCGACGCGGCGTGACGCCGCCGGAGGTAGAGGAACTCATCCACGTTGCGAATGCTGCTGTTGAAATGCGCGCGGAGAAGGAACTGCGTATCGTTGGCGATTATGAGATCGGTTGATAGCCCGCCCAAATCGAAGAACACACTGCGGTAGGTCATTAGGGTGCCGTGCAGAAGCGCGTGATTTGCGCACAGCGCCAGCGCCGCGCTGCCGTCCAGTGGAAAGCGAACGGGCTGCACCACCCCTCGCATCTCATCCAGACATAACTCGTGCGAGCCGACGATGTCACAACCCATTTCCGCCAGCGCATCGCTTTGCACTTGAAAGCGGTCGTAACAGGAAAGATCGTCTGAATCTTGCAGAGCCAGGAGCGGCTCCGTGGAATTCTCCGCCAGTTCCTGGCGAATTACATACGGCCCCACGGGCGCTGGGCTAAACTTCACAAACTCCACACCTGGGTACTCCGCGGGAAATGCGGTATATTCCCCACACTCTCCGACATCCAGGCCGACGCGAATCTTCAGCGAATTCCCCGCGGATTTCCCTGCGAATGCCAGTGCTGCCCGCAAATGCGCCGCCTCTCCGCGATGAGGCATCAGGAGAGACTTTGCGGTTGCCTGCCGGCCGTTCACGGGACGCCATAAGAACGGGACCTGTCGCACCAGCAGACAATCGACCTCGATATCCTGTCTGGCGATCGCTCGAAGCACCGCGAAACAAAGAGTCTGGGACCAGCAATCGATTCCCAGGGCGGCGAAACGCGCGAATACCTCTGAACTACAGAAAAACGAAGTTACAGGATTGCCATAACTCGAATCTATCGTCGGCGCAGCTCCGCGCGGTACGAGCGCAATAAACGCGGTCTTGTTGTCCGGAATTTCCTCCCATAAGGAGGCTAGCGATTGGTCGATCTTGTCCGCCAGGCTCTCTTCGAAGATCAAGACCGCATCGGAACAACGGGCGAGATCCTGCAACGGCTGGGCGGAACGCGGGGTGTGCTGAAGGGCCGCCATAAGAGAAGAATCTTCCCTTCGAGAGAGGCCGGCAGCCAACATCTTTGTCTCGCCTGACTGAGGTAATTCGGTGATGAGCATCGGATGCTTTACATGCTATATGATTGCGATCCATGAGGGTGCTCTACTACGTTTCCGACACGACGATCCCCAGTTGGGGGGTGGGGATGATCTACACGCATGTCCGTTTATTGTGTGCTAACGGAATCGAGGCCGCCGTGCTGCATAATCAGCCGGGGTTTCGGCCGGCTTGGATGAGCTTCGATGCGCCTCGCTTATATCTGGGAGATGGATCGCTCCGCGTTGCCCCTGACGATCTGCTTGTGGTTCCCGAAGTTCACGCCGCTGAAGCAAATGTTCTTAACATAGCTCAACGGCGCATCGTATTCGTCCAGGCAAGCTCGTACATTGCGCCATGTCTGGGAAGCGCGAAAAACTACAAGCAGCTAGGGTACATGGGTGCGATTGCCATCATGCCGCATGTGCGAGATATTGTGGAACGGCATTACGGAGTGGAAGCGCCGGTGATTCCGCCGTGCGTGGCGCCGTGGTTTTTCGAGAGCCAATCGGCAGCTAAAGCGCGAAAGCGACAGGTTGTGCTTTGCCCCAAGCCCTGGTGCCGCGACTTCCCGATTATCCGCCACGCACTGCGCGCCAAGGCTCGCGCGCTGGGTTGGACGGTGGTGGAACTTGAAAACAGGCCGCATCGGCACGTCGCCCGCGTCTTTCGCCAAGCTGCGATCCATGTCAGCGTTAACTGCCAGGAGTCGTTTAACGCAACGGTTCCAGAGGCAATGGCAGCCGGCTGCATCCCCGTTTGTTACGAGGCATTCGGCGGGCGGGATTTTCTCCGGGATGGCGAGAACGCGTACGTTTTCCCCACCCACCACGCATACCCACTGATTGAGCGCACACTGGATTTGATGGCTTCGTGGGACGCGAATCGAAGCGAACTGGCCCGCATTCGGCGGGGCGGTCAAACCACCGCGCGGCGCTACACGGAGGCTCTGACGGAAAAGGCACTCCTCGCCTATTTTCGCAATTTTTCCCGCTGATCTTTGAAGAACTGCCGCAGTTCGCGTTCGGAGTACTGCGGATCGCTCTTCACGCTGTGGATCAGCGCGTGCCCGCGCCGTAGCATTTCTTCCGGGCTGTAGGCAAGACCGCGCCAATTGCTGCCGAATGGTTCTCCGGGCATCGAGAAATCGGTGCTTTCGAGCCCCACCGTTCTGGTGAACATGCCCATCATCACGTCTTCGGGAACGGCCAAAGGCAGCCAATCTTCGGGGTGTTCAAAACATCCAAATTGATGCATTCGTTCCAGCGTTCGGAACGGCAACGCACAGATGCCACCCTGACAATATTCTTTTCCCACATATCCGTTCCTATAAGCGGCGTTAAGCTGTGCCTCGATTCGTGCAAAGCTAGGGGAATCATGAGGCATCGTCTCAAGTGCGTGGACCACATCGGATACCGCTGTTTTCTCACATCCATAGTGCGGATGTTCGCGGCAGACGGTGAAGCCAAGCGTTCCCAGCATTCCAGTTTGCGGATGCTCCGCAAGAAACCGGCTGACCGTCGAGCGGAACTCACCCACAACAAGCGCGTCAGTATCCGCGCGAAGCACGAAATCGAACGGCCCCGCCCGCCGAATCAGATCGAATCCGAGCAAAAGGCTCGCGGAGAGGCGTCCCATCAGAGGTTCTCCCTGCCCGCGAAAAGGATCGTGCAAGGTGACAAAATCGGGTATGTGGTTATTGCGCGGCTTCACCTCTCGCACTTGTGGCGAGCTGTCGATGGCAACGCACAAACTTGCTCCCCGCTCATAACTCCACTGGCTCTCGAGAAAGTCGTGGAAACGCAGCAGTTCGGCGTCGTCCGGCCCAATCGGTACAATGACCGCGAAGTTCCGCATCAGCTTAATGCCTGTACTACTGCGTTCACCACATCGGACCATACTCCCGGTCGCGTCTGACGGAACAGTTTCATCGCAGGATACCAGTCCGTGTCGTCTCGGTTCACCATCCAACGGAAACACGCGTTATACGGCAACATCAGGAATGTGCGTTTACCCAGCGCGCCCGCCAAATGAGCTATTGAAGTGTCGATTGTCACCACAAGATCGAGCGATTCTATCGCGGCAGCGGTGTTTGGAAAATCGGGCGCAAGGTCGACCGCCGGAAACGGAGGGGTCGCATTCCGCAGTTCTGCTCGCCCTTCCCCACACTGCAAGCTGTACAGAGTGACTCCCGGGATGCCGGCGAGGGGACGAAGATCTTCGAGCGCCATCGATCGTTTTCCAAAGGGATCCCGAATAAAGTAAGGCGACCCTCGCCAGACGATTCCCACGTTCATTCCCCCCGCGTTCAATTCCGGTGTCCTCGGAATTCGCTTTTGCCACTCCGCGCGCAGGTCTCCGGGAGCATGAAGGTAAGGCGCTTTGCCGATCATATCCGCCATGGGAATATCGAGTGCATAGATCAACCAGAACGCGCTCGCATTGAAATCGACTTCCGGTAAAGGGTCATGCGGCGCAACAACGGAGTCCACGCCCTCCATGGTTCGCACAAGAGATCGGAGCCGCTTGGGGACTTGAAGTATGACACGGGCGCCGGCTTGCTTCGCGTTCCGTGCAAAGCGCGAAAATTGCAGGGCGTCGCCGAAATAGATGTCTCCCGCTTTGAGGAGCAAAGTCTTCCCGCGAATGTCCTGCCCTTGCCAGCGCGGGTGTGCCGGCCCCAGAATACCTTCGAAGTTCTCGCCCTGCATGTGCGAACGATAGACCCACCTCGCGCGCTCGAAATCCCCTAGCCTCGACCAGTGGAGCAAATAGCCGAGCACCACCAAAGGGTCATTGCCGATGGCAATACCCTTCTCAAACCAGAACTGCGCGGCAGGCCAATCTCGCAGGCCCGTATACATTTCAGCGAGCCGTCTGATCGACGTCGGATCGTCTGGCTGCCCGCGCAGAATGTCGTGCAGCCTGGCAATCGCCTCTTCGTAAAAGCCCTCGTCGGCGAGGGCCATGGCCACTCCACGTTGCACGTTCAAGTGGTCCAGGGAGGAAGGGAATGCTTCTATTGAGCGCGCAGCAGCTACTGGGTCCGCCTTGCCGCTCCACAGGCAGCGGGCGGCGGACTGATAGTTTTTAAGATCGTCCGGCGCAAGCTCAATCGCTTTGACATAGCTGCGCAAGGCTTCATCCGGCTGCTTGAAGGTATCCAGGTACAACCCGCCGCGTATTTGCCATGCCGGGCCATGGTTCGGGTCAATCGCCAGCGCCTTATCGACATGCCACCTGGCGTCGTCGGCAAACCCCACAGAGAGGGCGGCAGCGGCGCAACTGCACCGATACTTCAAGTTTTGAGGGTTGCATAACGCCGCTGCGCGATAGAACACGTAGCTGCGCCTATACTCGCCACGACCCGCAAGTGCGGCCCCTAGAGCGTGCAATGAAGCGGCGTCGTCTCGATTGTGCCGGATCCGTTTGCGGAGATCCGTTAGATCCTGGGGAATGTCCATCGAGGTGAGTGGAGTTTAACATCACAAGTATTGCGATGTTAACAGTGGTGAAATAAATTGACATTTTTTGAATCTTTGTGGGATACTCTGGACGTTCCTGACGCCAACATCCTTACCCTTGCCGAAACTCGTTTTAGCTGTCCGAGACTTTGGGAGCTGTGTTTGCAGATCATCGGAAATATAGCTCAGTTGTGGATTTCCCCTCGCTTGAGAGTTTTTCCTGGCCGCCCGTTCGACTCAGTCTCTGCATCGCTTCCGTCTCGCTCAGGAAACAGATCCAAGTAGTTCCACTAACTTTTCATCCAATCGCGCGATCCCGGCACGGTATTGGTGGGACAGCTAACCGCTTCCGCCATGTGACTGCAATCGCTGACTACGATACCGGCAGGTTGTCGCATAACCGCTTCAAGCAAGATTCGAGAACCAGATTTGGGAGATAAGTCTATGAACAACATTGTGCCGCTACGTCATCTTGTTGCATTGGCAATCGTTTCATTTCTGTTGACGAGCGCAGCCCTTTCCCAGACACCAGGGACGGGCGCAATCTCCGGCGTGGTCTACGACCCGGCGAATCACGTGGTGACAAATGCCGCAGTGGCCGCAGTCAACGGCGCAACACAGACTTCGCGGTCGGCGACAACGAACGCCGAGGGTATATTTCGCATGCCACTGCTGCCGCCCGGCGGTTACTCCGTCACCGTGACTGCGCCAGGATTTGCGCCGAATGTTCTGAACTCGATCCAGGTCACTGTGAGCCAGACGACCTCACTGAATGTGACCCTGGCGGTTGGTGCGGTTGGGCAAGTGGTGCATGTACAAGGAGGCTCTGAAGTCGTCGACCTCGATACAGCGACGCTGGGTGGAGTGGTGGACGAAATGGCGGTCCAGGCTTTGCCGCTGTCGAATCGCAACTACACCCAGATCCTTGGGCTTTCGCCCGGAGTGGTGGTGGACCTTCCAAATGCAGGCCAACTTGGAAACGCGACGCAGAATGTGGCGTCCAATGGCGCAACCCCGACGGCGAACAATATTCAATTCAATGGAGTTGACGCCAACAATCTGGCCGAAAACTCGGCCGCCATTGCGAATACGTCCGAGGTGGGCACCGCGATTCCGGCGCCGGACTCGATCGAGGAGTTTCGGGTGCAGACGGCAAATTTCGATGCTGCCTACGGTCGTGGCACGGGCGCAAATGTCGATCTGGTGACCAAGAGCGGAACGAACCAATTCCACGGAAGCGCATGGGAGTTTGTTCGCAACAACATCTTCAACGCGAACGACTTCTTTTCAAAACTCGATGGTCAGCCACGGCCCGATCTAAAGCAGAATCAGTATGGCGGCTCGATCGGCGGTCCGATCAAGCGGAATAAGACATTCTTCTTTGGGGATTATCAGGGAACGACAGATGTGAATGGCCTGGGTGGCGAGCAGAATCCCATCTTGCCGCAGTTGACCTCGGACCGTTCGCAGGCCACGCTGGGGGCACAGTTTTGCCCCGCCGGACACCTGGACAGTATGGGACAGCCGGCGACAGGCTATCTGACCCAGGCCGGCGGAACTCAGGTGGCGTGCGATGGGTCGAACATCAATCCGGTAGCGATTGCGATCCTCAATGCGAAATTGGCGAATGGGCAATTTGCCGTGCCGAGTCCGCAGGTTGCGCTGCCAGCTACCGGACCAGACCCCACAGACCAATTTCCGGTTGGACAATCGACGTTCGCGCCACCGGCCCATTACCGCGAGGACCAATTTCTGGTCGATATCGACCAAATGCTGAGCGACCTGAATACAATGTCAGGCCGGTTCTTTTACTCGCGCGCGACTACGACAGAGCCGTTTTCGCCGAATGCGGCGAACGTTCCCGGATGGGGAACGGACGAACTCAACCGGAACACGATGTTCGTGCTGGCGGACACGCACGTCATCAACTCGAGCCTGGTGAACATCGCGCGGCTTGGATACATGAGGTTCGACGGATTCTCCACGGTGGAGAATCCGCTTACTGCGCAGGCCATCGGAATCGGCACACCGACTGGCATGGCAGGAGCGGGAGCGAACGCTCCTGGGTTGACGGTCGGCGGCTTCACCATCGGCGATGCGGGAACGCCATCGCAGTGGCAGGTGACAAACTCCTTCATTTACCAGGACACGGTTTCGCTAACTCGGGGGCGGCAGAACATGCGCTTCGGGGCCGAGGTCAAGCGGCATGAGGTGGACGAGAGTGAGGCGATAGAGACGGACGGATTGCTCCAGATCGGCACATTCGACGACTTTCTCCTCGGGGAGAGCGCGGCCCAGAATGGCAGCCCGGAGGGGTTAAGCAACGTAAGCAACACCACGGCGGGAGGCGGTATCTTCCGCCGAGACACCCGATACACCGACTTCGCATTCTTTGGCCAGGACGACATCAAACTGAAGCCGCGGCTGACGATCAACGCGGGCCTGCGCTATGAGATCTTCGGCGCGGCAGTCGAGACGGATGGGCGACTGGCAAACTTCAATCCGTTGACCGCAACTCAGGGGCCAGTTCCGGATGCGGGAACATACAACGGATTTTCCCTGCCTTCCAACTTCCCCGGGCAACTGCCAGATGGCTACACCAAGACTTCGTTCCCAGGCCTGTGGAAGACACCGTATGGGGACATTTCGCCCAGGCTTGGATTTGCGTGGCAAATTGCCGACAAGCCGGTAGTGTTGCTGCGCGGTGGTTTCGGAATCTACTTTGACCGGCACTCGGGCAATCTTGCGGAACAGACCCTGACCCAGCCTCCGTTTGCCGCGCTGCAGATTGTTTCCGGCGACCCCAACGGGCCGGCAACCTTGCAGAGCCCCTTCGTCCCTTTGGTACCCCCAACTTCGAGCTACCCGATCTTCATGCCGCGAACTCCCAATTCGTTTCCGTTTATCGAATCCACCGACCCGGATACAAAGGACGGAAAGACCTACGAGTACAACCTGAATGTGCAGTATGCGCCGGGACGCGACTATCTTATCCAAATTGGCTACGTGGGAACGCAGTCAGTAAATCGTCCTGGGCAGGTGGAGTTCGATCAGGCCTTGTTGGCGAGCCCCGGGAACCCGGTGAATGGAGAGACTACGAACTCGGTCAACAACGTCACGGCCCGACTGCCAATTCAGGGCGTGAGTGAGGGGTCGCTGTTAACGGCTTCCCGCTTTTTCGCCAACTACAACGCTCTGCAGACAAGCGTCACCAAGCGGATGCAGCATGGCATTCAGGTGCAGGGCAGCTATACCTGGGCTAAGAACCTGGACGAGGTTAACGGCGAGGTAGGAACCGACGTATTCGAGTTGCAGTTGCCAACCAACAACCAGAACAATCTGAGGCAGTCGTCCTACGGCCCGTCGGGCGATGACCGGGACCAGCGCGCCGTGGTGAACTTCTCGTGGAGCGCGCCGAAGTTCGCTTCGCTATCGGCGCTGCCGCGGCGGCTCCTGACAGACTGGCAGTTCTCCGGCATCGGTGTGATCCAGTCGGGAATCCCGCTCAGCATCTTCGACTTCAATGCGGGGTCAGTGTACGGGCTGCTTGGAGGCGAGGTCAGGGCGCAACGGACAGGGAGCAGTCCCTCGACGAAAGGCTCGTTGCACTCGCGAGTGCTCAATGGCTATCTGGACCCGAACGCCTTCACCCGTGCGCCCGAGGCGCCCAATGGGACCAGCCTGGCCGATCAGGATTTCGGCAACAGCGGCGTCGGCATCGCGCGCGGTCCCGGTCAGCACAATATCGACTTCGCCATTGAACGCGTTTTTCCGGTGCGGGAATCGAGTAGCTTTCATTTCCGCACAGAGTTCTTCAACCTCACCAACACGCCCCAGTTCGGCAACCCCAATCCTTATCTGGGTTACACCGACCCTACGCTACTGAACCCGGCGGCGAGTCCGAGTTTCGGTTTGATCACAAACACTGTGACCAATCCACGCATTATCCAGTTCGCGGCGAAGTACCTGTTCTGAAAGAGCTGTAGTCAAAAGCACTGCTTCGCTCGATCGTCACTTGTATGCGGAAGATGGTTTGGCGCCGGAGGGACGACAAGTGGAGTTGCTCGTGCAACCTTCTTCAGAATCGGCAAAGTCGGTACCCTTCTGGAATCGTCCTTCGGCATGGCTACGTGAAAAGAGTCTGAGCCGCGATTTTTGGGTGTTTTTCACCACCGCTTTTTTTTACGATGCGGGGTTCGCGGTCTATGTCTTCTTGTTCAATCTGTATCTGTCGGACTTCGGCTTCAGGGAACGTGCAATCGGGCTGGTTGGCGGTGCCTTCGCGCTTGGATCTCTCTTAGGAATGCTCCCCGCGGGCGTATTGGCCCAGAAGCTTGGGCTGCGGCGAATGCTGGTCTTCTGTTTTGTAGCTGCTCCTCTCATGAGTGTAATGCGCACGCTTTGGATGTCGGAAACGGCCCAAATCGGGCTGGGATTCCTGGCTGGGCTGGCAATGTCTGCATGGGGGGTCTGCTTCCTTTCCTCGGTGGGTCGGCTCACCAACGAGAAAAACCGCGCATCGGCCTTCAGTCTGATCTTCTCTGTGAGTATCGGAACCAGCGCATTGGGCGGGCTGGTATGCAGCTATTTGCCGAAGTGGTTAAGAATGGCCGGCATTACCATGCGAGCCGCGGATTTAGAGCGGCTGATTTTGCTTGCTGCCTGTGGCATCGCCTTCGTGGGTCTGGTTCCTGCGCTGCGCCTGCGCATAACATCGCAATCCGGGGAAGAGGCATCCGCTGACATCCGGCCGTCCCCTCAAAGCTGGCTTCGTCATTGGAAGCTGAATCCGTTCTTGGTACGATTCCTTCCGCTGATGGCGCTTTGGTCCGCAATACTGGCTGCGTTCACTCCCTTCGCCAATGTATACCTGGCGCGCGACCTGCACATTCCATTTACACAAATCGGGCTGATTTTTTCTGCCACGCAGGTGGTGCAGCTGTGTCTTGGGCTGCTAACTCCCTTGGTCTTTCGCCTGCTTGGACTCATCAACGGAATCGTTGCGACCCAGATCGCTGCGGCGGTTGCCCTGGCCGCTTTGGCTGGAGCCAGAAACGAAGGCGTGGCCGTAGTTTTCTATTTGACCTTTTCCGCTGCGCAGTGGATGAGTGCTCCGGGGCTGTATAACCTGCTGATGAGCGAGACGCCGGACAAGGAGCGCGCCACCGCAGCCGCGATGACGCTATTCTGCAATTCACTGGTGGGTTCGGTTGCAACCACCGGGGCGGGAATTCTATTCACGCGCTTTGGGTATCCGCCGGTGCTGCTGGGTATTGCGGCCCTGGCCATTACGGTGGCGATTCTATTTCGGATTTTGATCGCTCCGCAGTCCCGGAAACTGGCAATGCAGCCGTGATGCGCGTCGCACAGCCGTTCTTGGTCTTGAGAAACCGAAGAGCGCTCATCTTCATATTTCTCGCCATGCCCCTTGTTCCGCTCGCCCTAGCTTGGAGTGCCCGTCTTAAGTCTTGCCAGTGAAGAAGAGAGAGTCTGGACAAGTGAAAGGGTCTGGAAGAACTGTACCAGTCAGAGGGTTGGTTCTTGGCTTGTTCCTGGTTCAGTCAGATCGCCGATCGGCGCGATCTGATTGGCGAACTCCCTTTTGCCGGCCGCAAGTTAGCCGCAACCGGTTGGTAGTATCTGGTCGACCCCGAAAAAGCCATTCCCTGGCATGTTGAAGTCGAGTATTGCGGGCTCGCGGTTGAGATATGCGCATTGCAAATTGCGCGCCCTCGGGACGGGACAGCGATTGCGCTGTTTTGAAAAAGGGACATCGTTCCAGTATTGTAGGTTGAGGCAAGTTAATCGATCCAGCACGACATTGTGACTGGGCTTCCCACACGCAGGACCGTTCAAGAGCATCTACCCGGGAGAATAGTACATGGCAATTGCGGATATTCTGGCAAGTATCGATCACGACCTGATGAAGTTGCATCAAGCACGCGCACTGTTGAGCGGTGATGTAGCGCCGGTGGCCAAGAAGAAAGTCGGCAGACCAAGGAAGATTGTGGCGGCGCCCAAGAAGGCGGCCATAGTGGTGCCTGCGGCGGCGAAGCCTGCCAAGAAGAAAAGGAACCTTTCGCCTGAAGGGCGGAAGCGCATTGCCGACGCTGTTAAGAAGCGCTGGGCGGCACAAAAGAAAGCCGGCTCGGAAGCTGCAAAGTAACTGCGAGTCATTAAAGCGAGCTTGAGCTGGCGATGGTCTTTGTCGCGCCGGCTCACTTTTCGTCTTTGGTCTCCACTACCGGCCAAAGCGGCGATTGAACAGCCAGAACTCTCTCATACTTGAGATCCGCGACAATTCTGGTCCAGTACTGGATGGCGCGCTCGGTCCGCGCAAGTTGGCGCTGCGCCTCGCGGAGCTTGCGTTCCGCAAGGCGCATACGGCGACGCCGGGTTTTGTCGAACTGCGGGATTGCCGACATGTTGAGTAAGGAAGCCTGAAGGTCCAGCATAATATGCCGCCGCAAAAGCGGTGAAGATACACCTCTGGAAATCGGACTGGCTCTTCATTGGGCTGGAAACCACGGAGTCCCAAAATCCGGCAGCCGCTTGGCGGAGTGCTGATTCATCATGCGGGATCTCGATCCGGCGCCATTTCGCTCTGGTGCGGGAGATCGTCGAACCCGGCAGTTGAATTCTGACCAACACCACTGATCCTGGAATCGCTTCCATTCCTCTTCCCTGTTGTACTCCAACCCTGGCTTTTTCTATTTTGCGGCGTGTTGCAGCACCGGGTTTCTCATCGGTTTGGCGAGTCAGTTGCTTGCTCTCTGTGGGAATGCGGCATCAGACGGCGATCATGCTAAAATGACCACGACTCCCCTTCGCCCCAACCGCGATTGACTGGTTGATCAATAAGGTTTTCCATTGCGAGAATCACCAACCATGATTCCTGATTTGCGCATCAGAATTGCAGGCGTTGCGGAAGATACTCCTAACAGGCTTGCTATGCTGGGCTGCGACACGAAGCCTGGGCTGAGCGAATGCGCAGAGGCCGCGATAGCGGGCTATTGCGCCCCGCGCAACGCCATTGAAACCCTGCTGGCGGAGATGTGGCGGACGGTTCTGAAACTGGAACGCGCCGGAATTCACGACAACTTCTTCGACTCCGGCGGCGATTCGGTTCTTGCCAGTCAGCTTGTTGCGCAAATACGGCAGACGCTCGGAGTGGAACTCTCGGCATCGCACCTGTTTCAACTTCCCACGATCGCTCAGCTTGCGGAGTTCATCACTGCCAAGCGGCTTATTTCCGCGGAGGAACGGGCGCAGTTGCTGGCTTGGGGTCAAAACCCGCGGCCGTTTCCGACTGGGTGTGTGCACGAGTTGTTTGAGCAGCAAGTGGCGAAGACCCCCGATGCGGTTGCGGTGGTCTTTGAAGACGCTTCCATGAGCTATGCAGAGTTGAACCGGCGCGCCAACCAACTGGCACACTATCTTCGCGAACTGGGCGTGAAACCCGACGAGCGCGTGGCCATCTGCGTCGAGCGCGGCTTCGAAACGATCATGGCGGCCTTGGCTGTACTCAAGGCCGGAGGCGCTTACGTACCGCTAGATCCAACCTATCCGGCCGACCGACTTAGCTTTTTGCTTAAGGATTCCACACCGGTTGCGCTGTTAACCCAGAAGCTCCTGGAAAAGCTGTTCTTAGACATCGACGGCAAGCTCCCGGTGCTTGACCTGACAGCCAAGACCGCGGCCTGGCACAAACTGTCCGAGTCCAACCCCGATCCGGGCGGGATCGGACTCAATCCCAGGCACTTGGCCTATGTTATCTATACTTCGGGGTCGACTGGAGCGCCCAAAGGCGTCTTGATCGAGCATCGTGGATTGACCAATCGTCTGGTTTGGATGCAAGACGCATTCGGACTTAACTCGAATTCCATCGTGTTGCAAAAGACATCCTTCGGATTCGATGTGTCTGTATGGGAGCTGTTCGCCCCGCTGCTGACCGGAGCAAGAGTCGTTATGATTCGCCAGGGTGGGGACCGGGATCCTGCTTATTTGATCGCAGTTATGTTGCGGAACTCGATCACAATGGTCAACTTTGTTCCCGCGGCCTTGCAACTTATTCTCGAACAATCCGACACCCCGAAGTGCACGAGCCTGGTTCATGTTTTGTGCGGCGGAGAAACAATGTCCGCAGCATTGGCCGGACGTTTCAGGGAACGCCTTCCGAATGCGATTCTGCATAACATGTATGGTCCGACAGAAGCAACAATCGATGTAACTTCGTGGCCTTGCACATCCCTGGTCCCGGAGAATGAAATCGTCCCCATCGGGCGTCCGAACGCCAATGCGCGAATCTATATTCTGAATCCATTCGGGGAGCCCGTACCACAAGGTGTTGCGGGTGAGATATACATTGGCGGTATTCAGGTGGCGCGTGGCTATCATCACCGGCCCGAGCTGACCGCCGAGAAGTTTCCAGCCGATCCATTCGCCAGCGAACCGGGCGCACGGATGTACCGAACAGGCGACCAAGGCCGGTGGCTTGCGGATGGCAACATCGAATTTCTGGGCCGCAATGACTTCCAGGTCAAGATTCGCGGCTTCAGAATCGAATTGGGCGAAATTGAGGCGAGGCTCACGGCGTGCCCTGGCGTGGAGCAGGCGGTGGTGACCGTGCGCGAAGACTCACCTGGCGACAAGCGTTTGATAGCCTACTACACGAGCGTCTTGAAAGAAAAGCCGCCGGTTGCCGAGAAGTTGCGATCGCTGCTATCCAAGAGCCTTCCCGAGCACATGGTGCCGGCGGCTTATGTGCTATTGGATGCCATGCCCCTGACCGCGCACGGCAAACTCGATCGGCGCGCGCTGCCCGTGCCAACTGTGGAGAACATCGCCACAACGGTTGAATACGTTGCTCCACGAACGCCGCTGGAGAGGGATCTGGCCGCAATCTGGCGAGAGTCGTTGGAGTTGGAACGGGTCGGAATCGGAGAGAACTTCTTTGACATTGGCGGCCACTCCCTTTCCGCGATGCGCGTAGTGGTTCGAATTCGAAGTGTCCTGAATATGGATGTTCCCGTTGCATGTCTTTTCCAGAATCCGACTATCGAGTCGCTGGCGAGCACGATAGAAGGGATGCGGTCTTCCGTCCCCAACGACGATGCGGATTTATTGCGTCTTCTTGAGGAGATTGAGGCGATGCCGGCGTTGAACGCCGAAGGTAGCTAGCGGCCTATGACGGATATCGATCGGCGAATCGCGAATCTGACACCGGAGAAGCGAGCCTTGTTGGAAAAAAGGCTGGCGGAATCGCAGGCTGCGAAGAACCGCGCTACACCGATCGAACGCCTTGCGACCGGCGAGGCGGTTCCATCTTTCGGACAAGAGGCTCTGTGGGCCATTGAGCAGATCGAACGCGGCGAAGCCCGGTACAACATATCCTTCTCGCTGCATTTGAAAGGCAAGCTTGACATTGCCGCCGTGAAGAGTGCGCTGCATGCTCTTGTCGATCGCCACGAAACACTGCGGACCCAATACATCACCAGCGCTAAAGGGCGCCTGCGGCTTGAGTTTTCCACGCTGCTGGAAATCCCCGTGCCTCTCATGGACTTGGGCGGCTTCGAGGAGAAAAAGCGGGAGGAGTTCCTATCCGCAGCCCTTCGAGCAGAGGCGAACCGGCCCATAGTCCTGAATCGCGATCCCTTAATCCGGGCCGCGATGTACAGGCTCGGCGATCACGAACATGTACTCCAATTGACGGTTCACCATGTGGCAACGGATGGCTGGTCGATGGGAGTGCTTTTTCGGGATTTTTCCGCATTTTATAACGCGGAGATAACTGGAGCAGTCGCACAGCTTCCCAATATTCCTATCGCATTCTCCGACTTCGCGCGCTGGCAGCGAGAACAAATGGCTGGGCCGGAAGGCGAGCGACTGCTTTCGTACTGGAGGAACCAGCTGCGGAATAGTCCCCCTGCGTTGCAGTTACCGACCGATCGACCGCGCCCCGCACAACAGACCTTTCGAGGCGATGTTCGGCCATACTCTGTAACTCCAAAGCTGGCTTCGGCAATCCGCGAGTTCTGTCTTCGCGAAAGGGTTACGCCGTTTATGGTGGCGCTTGCCGCCCTGTATGCGGTGCTGGCGCGCTATTGCGGCCAAACCGACATCCTGATCGGCTCTCCGGTTGCCGCACGTCCCAGAGTGGAGACCGAAGAGTTGGTCGGCTTCTTTACGAACACGGTCATTCTGCGCGGCAATCTCGATGGAGATCCTTCCTTTCGTGAACTGCTGCAGCGTGTCCGGCAGACTGCTCTGGAAGCCTACTCCCACCAGGATCTTCCTCTCGAGTTGCTGGTCCACGAGATTGCCGTGGAGCGGGATCCGAGCCGGTCGCCGCTGTTTCAGGTCATGCTGGTATTCCAGAACGCCCCGGTGCGCAGGCTGGAATTGCATGGGTTGGAGACATTGGTTCAGGAGATTCCAAAAGAAACCTCGAAGTTCGACCTTTCGATCGAGCTGACTCCTTCCGGAGAGGCGCTGGATGCGGCAGTCGAGTACAACACCGATCTGTTCGACAGCGGCACCATTGATCGGCTCTGGGAACACCTGACCGGTTACCTTGATAGCGCGCTTGCGGCTCCCGATCAGAAGGCGGAAACCATCTCGCTGCTGACGGCCGCTGAACGGCGCCAGCTGCTGGTGGAGTGGAACGCAAGCGAGCGGCCGTACCCGAAAAAGACTCCGCTGGCGGAGCTTGTTGAAGCGCAGGTGGAGCGGACCCCCGATGCGATCGCAGTGGTTTTCGGAGAGCGGCGGCTGAGTTATGCGGAGTTGAACCAACGGGCGAACCAAATGGCCCTGGAGTTGCGCAAGCACGGAGCGGGCCCGGACCAACTAGTCGGCCTTTGTGTCGAGCGCTCGGCGGAGATGATTGTGGCGCTGCTGGCGATTGTGAAAGCTGGAGCGGCGTACCTGCCACTGGATTCCACGCTGCCGGCGGCTCGGCTGGCTTTCATGATGGAAGACAGTGGCGTCCGGCTGGTGGTTACCGAAGAGAGTGTTCGCGGAAAGCTGCCCGCGTTTGCTGGAACTCAAGTCCTGCTGGGTGATCCGGGCTGGCAGAGTAACAGTTCGGACAACCTTGCCGTAGCTGTCGGGCCGGAAGATCTGGCCTATGCGATGTATACCTCCGGCTCGACCGGCAAGCCCAAAGGAGTTCAGGTTCCGCGCAGGGCGCTCATTAACTTATTGTGGTCGATGCGCGAGTGGCTTGAGCTGAGCGAGCGCGATCGGCTGCTCGCGGTGACCACTGTCTCGTTCGACATTGCGGGCGTGGATATCTGGTTGCCGCTGCTGGTTGGAGCGCAAACAACGATAGCCACCCGCGAGTCGGCGATGGACGGCGATGCATTGCGCAATCTGCTGGAACAGCACGATATTACCTTTCTCCAGGCGACCCCGGTCACTTGGTTGCTCCTGTTCGAAGCAGGCTGGCGCGGCAAGCCGAACCTGCGGGCGGTGTGTACGGGCGAGGCCATGCCGCAGCAGCTGGCGGCGAAACTCGCTCCAGCGGTGGAACGGCTGTGGAACCTGTACGGGCCGACAGAAACGACAATATGGTCAACTGGCTACCGCGTGGCGGATGGCCGGGAGCCAATTGTGATCGGCCGTCCGGTGGCCAACACACGTTGCTACATTCTGGACCAACGCCAACAGCCGGTGCCGATCGGAGTGCCGGGCGAGCTTTATATTGCCGGTGATGGGTTGGCGCGTGGATATCTAAACCAGCCTGAGATGACGGAGGAGAAGTTCGTAGCCGATCCGTTCAGTGAGGGCGGCGGGAGGATGTACCGCACGGGCGACCTGGCGCGTTATCGGGCGGATGGCAATATAGAGTGCCTGGGGCGGCTTGATCGCCAGGTCAAAGTCCACGGCTATCGCATAGAGCTGGACGAGATTGAGTTGGCTCTGAAGGACCTGCCTGAGATTGAGCAGGCAGTGGTGATGGCCCGCGACGACTCGTTCGGCGGCAAGCGACTGGTGGCCTTTCTGGTGCCGAAAGCCGCCGCAAAGCTGGAATCATCGGATGTGCGCCGGCAGCTTAGACAAAGCCTGCCAGATTACATGGTGCCGTCAGCCTATCGGTTTCTGGAGCGACTTCCGATCTCTGCGAATGGCAAGATCGACCACAAAGAACTGCTGGCGCTCGAGTCCAAGCCACTGATTCCGCCGGCGAGCACCTTCGAAGCTCCACTTAGCCCTATCGAGGAGGAACTGGCTCGGATATGGGCAGAGGTTCTAGGAGTTCCGCGAGTTGGAATCCATGATGACTTCTTCGAACTGGGCGGCGACTCACTCCTTGCAGTTGGGCTTATCCTCAGGATTCGCGAGGCGTTTCCTGAATGCGAACCCTCGCTTGCGGCAGTTTTGCAGGCGCCTACCGTGGAGCAATTCGCGCGCACCCTCGGGGGCGGCCAGGCAGGTTGGCCGTTCCTGGTTAAGGTGCGGAAAGGGAACCAGCGTCCGCCGTTTTTTTGTGTTCATGGCGCTGGAGGAAACGTGCTCAGCATGAGGGATCTGGCGCTGGCCCTCCCGTCCGATCTGCCGTTCTATTGCTTTCAGGCGCGTGGGCTTGACGGAAAATCCAGGCCATTTGCCACCGTCGAAGAAACTGCGGAGTGCTATGTCAGCGAGCTTCTCAAAGTGCAGCCCCGCGGCCCTTTCTACATAGGCGGAGTATCTTACGGAGGCCTGGTAGCTTTTGAGATGGCGCGCCGCATTCGATCTTTGGGAGAATCCGTTAGCCTGCTGGTTCTCTTTGACACCAGGAATTTTGCCTATGGCAGTCTGATTTCCAAACCAACACTGCTTTACTTCAACCTGAGTTACCTTTTGCGGAGAGCCCGCTTCCATCTAAAGGTACTTGGGCGAATGAAACCGAAGGAGTGGAATCATTACCTTTCGCACCGTATCGCGCTACTTCTCAGTATGGTGGGCAACGTGGCCCGGACCGTCGCGGGCAAGAACGCGGGCCTGTCTCCGATCGACGACCCTGCCGATGAGACCGAGACAATCGATGGCCAGGAGGATTGGGTGGAAGTGCTGAACCGGGTTGGAGAAGCCAGCCGATTGGCAGCTCGGAATTTCGTGCCAAAGCCGTACGATGGCCATCTCCTGGTCTTCACCGCAAGAACGCGAGAAGACCATCCTTACCCCGAGAACACCCTTGGTTGGGTTCCTGTGGCGCTTGGCGGCGTAACTGCACTCGAAATCGACGGAGACCATCGCTCGATGATGAACAATCCCGCTGTAAATGCAATTGCGGTTCAATTGGATGAGGCTCTTCGGGCAGCGCAGCGTTTGGCTCCGGCGATTATTCTGAGCTAACGTATCAGGCAACGGTTCATGAGAGCGAATCGCATCTGGAACTGAATTGGCGGCTCGGTGCAATGCGTCATGCCTATTCCAGCGAATGAATCTTGCAGCCAATTTCTGAGGCCAGCGTTTCCAGACCGGTTTGGAATTGACCACGCTCGCGATCCGGAAGTTCATTAAGCAAATCGGGAAACGGGGTCACGTCGCATCCAGGGTAAGCGGCAAAACCTGCCGTGTCCGCCATTTTGCAGCTAACCTTGATCAGTTCACCCATCCCCCAAAAGCCATCGGTCCGTCTGGGAAAATGATGTTCGGCCACAATAGTCTCGAATTCGCAAGGCAGCTTCCACTCGACAATCAGCTTTCTCCCAACTTCACAATGATCCCAGCCAAACAAGTCGCGCTCGGCCTGAAGAATGGTCTCGGCGGTTCCCAGGTGTGTCCCCAGCAGGCGGGCATAATCCTGCGGCTGAATTACTGCCAGTCCAAATCGGCCGATATCGTGCAGCACGCCGGACGTGTAAGCAATATCCTTGTCCATGAATCCGGCGGAAGCCACTTGCTCCGCGATCAAGGCGCACGCCAGGTTATGTCGCCATATCTCGCGAAATGCGGGATAGCTCATCGACTTACCCAGATAAGCTCTTGCGCCGACTGTGATACACATCCCCTGCAGGTGGTTCGCGCCTAACACGGCGATTGCCTGAAGGATGCTGTTGGCCGGAAAGCGGGGCGCGAACATGGCCGAATTGGCAATTGTGAGAACCTCGCTTGCAAACGCCGCATCCGACGAGATCAGGTCGCTCAGCTCATGCAGTTGGACATTCTCGTTGTTTGCCAGTTGCAACACCCTGATTGCCACCTTGGGAAAGGGAGGGAGGCGCAGGTTTGCCCATGGAACCGCAGCTTCCTTTCTTTGCTGCATTGTCGGCAACGTCACAGTATTCGCTCTCCCATGCAAGCGCTTCGGGACGTAGTCTTCTTGCTGGCTCCAGCACAAAGGAGCCGAGGCGGGCCAGATTGCCCCGCCACAGATTGTTCTCGCATCCCACTGAGAACTATTTCGGCAGAGGCGGGATTTTCAACAATTGAAAAACTGAAATGGGTGCGGCTTTCCTTAGGCTGATTCTTGAAAGAGACCGCCCTGAACCTCAATGAGTTTTTGCGGGAATTTCTTGGAAGGTTGCTTACAACATCTGGTCAACTTCCGAGGCTAACTTGCAAACCAATGTAAATCAGCAGGTTAACGGGATGGCAGAACAGAAACGCTGGGGAAGCCGGCCAGCAATGGCTACGCGTCGTCACCGGGTGACGCGCACCTCCGCGACGAAAGCGCGGAGTCTTCGCGCGGGGTTTTGCGCCCTCGACTTATTGGTGGGGAGTTTGCGGCACGCGGGATATAAGCCAGTCGATTCGATACGCTGAGATTCCTAAGCCTTGGCCTTCAGGGCGGCCCAGCGTTTCCGCTGCGCATCGGCAATCCGCTTGCGCGCCTCAGGGCTCAACACGCGGGCTTTCCTGGTCTTTGTCTTGGCCGGAGTTTTGCTGGCCTTGCGCTCAGTTACCTTGACAGCGAGTTTGCCGGTGTTGGCCAGCAGGGAGCGGACCTGCGTGAGCCTTGCAATTTCCGCATCGATTTGGGCAAGAATGGAGTCATTAGCCATAAGTCAACCATAACTCATAATTCAAAGTTTGCACAACTTCGGCAAGGAATTCAACAGATTGAAGGAATCGAATCCATAACACTTCACTCCGGCCTTCCCACCGTCTTATCCTTATAAGCCTTCTGCAGTATGAAGAACGCAGCCTTTTTCTGCCCCTGATCGGAGATAAGGCCCTTGCGATTGAAACCATCCTGAATACCGGGCAAGTTTCGCAGCGGGGAACGGAAATCCACCAGAATCCAGGGAGTCATTCCTCTTAGTTGGGGAATCCGGTTTAGCATTCCCAGTTGATGGCGGTAGATATCGGCTTGATACTCTTCCGTCCATCGTTCGGTGTCCGCACCGTGCAAGCCGGCCTTGGCCTCTCCGCCAAATTCGCTCATGATGAGAGGCTTCTGATAGTCGACGCGCCACTCGGTAATATCGGCGGCATCCGGCGTCCCTTCGTACCAACCTACATACTCGTTGGTTCCGATTACATCCAATGCTTTTCCCAACGGATCATCGACGATCTTTGTGTGGCCTTCGTTGCGCACCAGCAGTGCGGCCGTAATCAGCCTTGTGGGGTCGAGGGTTCGCGCGCGGTCGGCCAGCGTAACCAGAAACTGCGTCCGAGCGGCATTATTTGGTGTTTCATTGGCCACGGACCAGAGAATCACAGCCGCGTGATTGCGCGATGTTCCTATCTCCTCATCCAACTGCTGCTCTGCTTTAACCAGAACCTTGGGGTTATCCCACTGAATCGCCCAGTAAGTTGGAATCTCGGACCACACCAGGATACCCATCCGATCGGCTGCGCGCAGCATTGTCTCATCGTGCGGATAGTGCGCCAGGCGGACGAAGTTGGCTCCCAGCTCCTTTACCCAACCCAGCGAGGTTTCCGCGTCTTTGTCCGTGTTGGCACGACCGGTTCGGTATGGAGCCTCTCCATGCATGCAAACACCGCGCAGAAAGATTGGCTTTCCATTCAGAAGTATCTCGGTGCCGCGCGTTTCGATGGTTCGGAAGCCTATCGAGTCTTCGACTGCGTCCAAGCCCGCGCGCACTTCGACCTTGTATAGCTTTGGAGTTTCGGGTGACCAGCGAACCAATCCGGGCGCGGCCAAGTGAATAGCGGCGCGGCCGTCCTCTGCCGCAACTGCGGAAGTCTTCGCCGCTAACTCTGGAATCTCGACTTCCACCTTTGCGCCGGGCTGGCCGCCTTGAATGTGTACCCAGCCTTCTATTTGCGAAGCTTCTCCGCGACTGAGATGCAGATCGTATTGATCGATAAACGCCTCTGGAACCTCGATGAGGGAGACGGAGCGTGTCAAGCCGCCATAATTCCACCAATCCGTCTTGAGAGTAGGGACGCCGTCGGCAAGCCGAGTGTTATCCACCGCGGCCACAACAAAGTTAGCGCCGTTGCGCACCGCCGCTGTTACATCGCAGTTGAAACTGGTAAAGCCGCCTTCGTGCTCGCAGACCTTTTGTCCATTGACCCAGAACCAGGAGCGATAATTGGCCGCGCCCACGTGCAGAAAAATGCGCGTATGTTCCTTGGGCGAGTAAGTAAAGTCACGCTCGTACCATAGCGGCCCCTCGTAATAGAAGAGCGACTCGCGCTGCGTGTTCCAGTCTTTCGGCACCTTGAGTGTGGGGGATTTTGAGAAGTCGTATTCGATCACCCTCCCACCCGGCTCCTGCTTTTGATTGCGGAAGTAGCCGGAGAACCCGTTCGAGTAAGGGTCGACGATGGTGGCCCAGTCGCCATCGAGCGACAACCCCGGCCGCATGTCCGCCCCGGTAAGAACAATGGGCGGCGGGGTAGCGGCAGGCTCGGCCGCGTGGATGGCAGCGGTGAGAAGCGCTGCACAAACCGCAACCACTGTAATCCTGACAGATGCCGGAACGAGTGCGCTTGTGAGGGAGCGCATGGGCAGATGCTTCATTCGAGAGCCTCGGAGGTATCGGAATGCATGGGGTCGCCGCCCAAGTTTCATCGCCGCAATGCAGTTGCTCCTTACGGACATGCCATCTTATCGTCTATCGGTGTGACCTGTAAATTTCGCGCATGCCGTCACTGTAGACAAGGATGAAACGACGACGGGGGACAGGCTTTGATGCCTGTCCCCCGTTGTCGTGTAGCCAACGCCTGGCAGTTTGGAGTTACGTTCCCAGATACTCCACATGCACATAGGTGCCGAGACGCACGTTGTATGCCAGGTACCAGCCGTCGTGGTCGGGATCCTCATAGATCACGATCTGGTCGGAGCCCCACAGCCATCCATCGCAGAAGGCAATGTCAGCTGCCGCAACATCCCAGTACCACCCGTTGAACCAGAAACGGCTCGAACCGCCCCCGGCAAGAACCCACACATGCCCGCCTCCGAATCCGCCGTTGAAATGGCCATGCGCAAAGGGCTGGTCGAGGTGATAACGCGCGTCGTCCTTGCCCGTGTCGTGACCAACCCAGGTCTTCCCATCCACGTGAGGAGCATTGGGGTGGCCGGCCTGGTCGCTGTAGTTCCGCTTGGGATCGACCGGATGCGGCGCGGCTTTCATCGGCCTGGGACCGCTCTTCGGGATTGCGGGATGCGCTTCGGGATGCTGGGCAAACGTTGGAACAGAAAGAACGAGCAACGATGCCAGTGCCAACTGAATCGATTTCATGGTCGCCTCCAGATGCCCCTAGGGTTTGCAGCCTTTCTCTCGCTGCGCTTTTCCCTCTGGCCGGGCATCAACAGTTACGTTAGCTCGAACCCGGCATGCGCGGTCAAGTTGCACTCCGCAAGAAATCACGGAACGCAACTCAGGGTTCCTGCATGGCGAGCAACTGTCGCAAGTAAGGCGCTCTAAACTTCCACGGCGACCGGTGCGCGCCGCCACGCATACAGCGGGAACTGGTTGGCCAGCTCCGCCACTTCGCCGCGAATCCTTTCCAGAGCCGCATCGTCGTTGCGTTGTTCCAGGGCTTTCGTAATCCAAACAGCAATCTGGCGCATCTCCGGCACCTTCATGCCGCGAGTCGTCAGCGCCGGCGTGCCTACCCGAATTCCCGAAGGCTTGAGCGGTGGATTGACATCGTAGGGTATGGAATTTTTGTTCACGGTGATGCCGGCCTTGCCCAGCGCCAGCTCGGCCTCGGAACCGAGGATGCCCTTCTCAAATACGTCAACCAGCATCAGGTGGTTGTCAGTGCCCCCCGAGATGATCCGGAAGCCGGCTTCCTGTAAGCTGGCGGCAAGCGCCTGAGCATTGGTGACGATTTGGGCCGCATAGGTCTTGAACTCGGGCCGGAGCGCCTCGGCAAAGGCAACCGCCTTGGCCGCCACAATGTGCATCAGTGGGCCGCCCTGCTGGCCCGGGAACACCGCCTTGTCCACGGCGGTCGCCAGGTCTTTCCCACAGAGAATCAGCCCCGAGCGCGGGCCGCGCAGCGTTTTGTGGGTGGTGGTGGTGGTAATGTGCGCGTGGGGCACCGGGGAGGGATGCACGCCGCCAGCCACCAGGCCGGCGATGTGCGCCATGTCAAAGACATACATGGCGCCCACCTTCTCGGCGATCTGGCGCATGCGGGCAAAGTCCCACAGCCGCGGATAGGCGCTGCCGCCGCCGATGAGCACCTTTGGCCGCTCCCGCTCGGCGATGGCCTCAAGCTCGTCGTAGTCGATCAGCTCCGTATCGCGCCGGACGTGGTAAAAGGTGGGCCGATAGAGCTTGCCGCTGAAGCTGAGCTTGTGACCGTGGGTCAGGTGGCCGCCGTGCGAAAGATCCAGCCCGAGAATCGTGTCGCCTGCCTGCAAGACTGCAGCATAGGCGGCGGCGTTGGCCTGCGAGCCGGAGTGCGGCTGCACGTTGACATGCTCGCTGCCGAAGATTTGCCTGGCCCGGTCGCGGGCCAGGTTCTCCACCACGTCGGCGTATTCGCAGCCGCCGTAATAGCGCCGCCCAGGGTAGCCCTCGGCGTATTTGTTGGTAAAGATTGAGCCTGCGGCCTCGAGTACCGCCTCGGAGACAAAGTTTTCGCTGGCTATCATCTCCAGTCCCTCGTGCTGGCGGAGGGTTTCCTGGTCAAGAGCGGCGGCCACTTCAGGGTCGGCCTGGGCGAGAGATAACGACATGCGATCGGTCATACAAGAATTCTAGACCCTTTGGAGGCTCTGCCGATAGGTGGAATCTCTCCGAGGTTTACAGTCTGGGATGGGAAGAATGGTATGGGGTAGACTTCTCTTCCTGAGGGCAACCGGCGACGTCGTTTCTGGGTAAACTGGAGTTACTGCTTTTAGGGTTTGCCGAATGAGGCTCCATGAGAATACGAGGGAAGCGATTCATTTTGGCTCTGATTCTTTATTTGGCGTTAATCCCGGCTTTCGGGCAGCCTGCGGACGGCCAGACGGTGGACTCCCAAACAGCGGGCGCCATCGATCCAGCCTTGCTGGCCAAGGCCAGCGCCGGGGATGCGGCGTCTCAGGTTCTTGTAGGGGAGAGCTATGCGGCAGGCAAGGGTGTGGGACAGGACTACAACCAGGCGGCGGATTGGTATCGCAAAGCGGCCGAGCAAGGGTCGATAGCGGGAGAGCTTCACCTGGCGGGTTTGTATCGGGACGGCGGAGGCAAGCACTTTGCCCGCGACATGGTTCAGGCGGTGGCCTGGTATCGCAAGGCAGCCGAGCAAGGGGATGTGGGCGCACAGGCCACTCTCGGCGTACTCTACTCCATTGGCCAGGGCATCCCGCAGAGCTACGTCGAGGCCTATTTCTGGTTGGACATTGCGGCGCAGACGAAGGGGCCAAACCAGGAGAAATACGCGGCGAACCGGCAGATGATCGGCACCCATATTACTGCCGACGAATTGGCCGATGTACAGGAACGTGAAGCAAAATGGCTGGCCGCGCACCCACGGTGACACTCATTTCCTTATTCCTCCTCTTTAGGCGGCTTCCAGGATTCAATTTCCTTGGGTTTGGCCTCGGGGTCGTTTGCTGGCTTTGCTTCATTACTTCTGCGCCGGCCCGCGCTTTTTCGCAAACTTCTTCGGTGACTTTCGATCCGGCGCTGGTCGAATCCGGCTCACCCGAGCTGATTCGCGTCGTGGCTCCGGCATTGGCAAAGGTTGAGGGGGAATGGCTGGGACATCCATTGCAGTTCTTTTCAGCACTCGACGGGCGCACCCGGTTTGCGCTAGCCGGTGTGGATGTGGAGGCGCTGGCCGGACCCTCGCACCTGCGGATTACCGTAACGCCGAACCGTAGCGGCGTGCTGGACTTGAGCCAGACAGTGAAGATTCACACGGCTCGCTACCGGACCGAATCGCTGAGTGTAGCGCCCGGATTCGTTGAGCCTAGTCCGGAAGCGCTGAAACGGATTGAAGCGGAAGTCCAGCTTAAGACGAAGGTGTTTGCGGCGAGCGCGGCCGAGCCGCTTTGGTCGGGGGACTTTCGCGCTCCCGTGGCCGCAGCCGCCACAGACAGCTTTGGCGTACGCCGCATGTTTAACGGGAAGCTGGCCAGCATCCACAAGGGGATGGATTTTCGTGCCGCGTCTGGGACACAGGTGCGGGCCGGCAACAGCGGCGTTGTGGTGCTGGCACGGCCGCTGTATTACGAGGGCAACTGCGTGGTGATTGACCACGGGCAGGGACTGTTCACGATTTCCATGCACCTGAGCCGCATCGACGTGCAAGAGGGCCAGCGGGTCGCGACAGGCGAGCGCCTTGGCCTGAGCGGGGCCACGGGCCGCGTGACGGGTCCGCATTTGCACTGGGCCGTCCGCTGGCAAGGAGCGTATCTCGACCCCGCTAAAGTGCTCAGGCTTGACCTGAGCGCGGTGCGCTGAGGCCTTTTCGAGCTTGGAGCTTACTCAGATGATGTCGCTGTGTCGCTTCCTGCAGCGTAATATCGCCTACGAGCAAGTTTCACGAGGTGGCGTTGGAAGTCCCGAATCTTCCGCTTGCCCTCGTTGCCCGCGAGAGTCTGATATCCAGTGATTACTGCGTGGGCCCCGGAGAACACGCCCCATTCGGGGGAATCCTGCTGGATGACGGATATACCGAGCGTAATAACAGGTGCCAATACGTCAGATACGACGAGCTCCGCCACCGCAAAAGCGTCGCCGTATGCTCGTTTCAGAACATCGATTGATCTCAGTTCCGAAACAGAAATCAGGCTGGCGATTCCCGTCGAAACACCATCTCCTGGGGCATGACTCCGCGGCATAACGAAGTGGTTATCGCCAGGAAGAGCGCCCTCGAAGTGTTTCGGATTGAGCGCCCGGTAGACGCTCTCTCGAGCGGGTACTGGGCCATCCTTTGAAATCACTGTTGAAGCAGCCATTCAAAATGCTCCGCGACACGCGGGACCGGAATCTCCCAAAATCCATCTGACTCGTATCCGTCCAGCGATCTCCATCTAACTACTTCAACAATATCGCCTCGCACTATGCACTTGAGTTCCCTGCCCCCCTGAACCCACTTGAGGATTACGCCGCCGTCAATGGCCGGCATGACTATCGGAACTGTGCACTGGGCGATTGTCGATTGCTCCATTGCCGCCCTCGCAAGAAACAACAGCACCCCAGTATTTCTCGCCGCCTTCGGCGGAACAGCCTCGGCGCCTTCGCCGTCCCAATTTGTCCCCAAACTCGCAATGCGCATCAGTTCGAGGCTGAGACGGTCCCAAGCGAAAGAGTCCGTGCCGCAAACCATACTGGTGAGCGATCCCGCGTTGTCTCTGGATACAATCGCATAAAAGCTGCGAACAACCCCGCGCAGCATACTGTCCCAGTATGTGGTCAATTTCCCCTGGTGCTGCGGAGCGTAGAAAACAGGGGAGGGAGAATGCTGTGAGGTTGCAGTGACGTGAAATTCCTGTATCGAGCCCTGTATGGCGTCGCCAACAATGGGCACCGCATTGTCCGTAGCGGCCATGGACAAATTTCCGATTATTTCAGCCGTAGCCATGCTAAATCTCCCTGTTCCAAACACGGTGTGCTTCTGGCGTCGTGAGGTCAGTGAAACCACGGACGATCCATTGATGCGCGGTCTCGAACCACTCCTCCAGCGAGTACCTCTCATTTGCGCTGGGGCCTGAACAGGCCAATGTGAGCAACACGGCGCTGCGGCCGTCCGGCCTGGTCAGCCGATTGGTGCTCACGTTCATTAGGCCCTTCGCGTCCGGCAATGGAAAGCTCCATGCAATGTTCGTTGCCTTAGGCTCAGGAAGAAACCCTGCCCTGATTTCGTTCCAATCGAAAAGCTTGACGGCCTGTTCGATTCGTATAGACCCAAGGGTTTCGATTTCGTTAACGTACGTAAGTTCATATCGGCTGGGATTAGGTTCCTGCAGCCCCTGCCCCTTCACAAAATCCGAAAAACGTCCCCACGCCGTCAGAAATCGGCTGAAAACCACACCGAACCGTGGATACTCCACCGTCGGCGATAGCTTTCTCCAGTTGTGGTGAAAGCGAGAATCTTGGAGCTGAATGACAAATTCCGTCGAGGATGTAGCGAAAAAAGCTCGGCGCAGCGGCGGCATCATCAGAATGCTGAAAGCGGATGCCTCTCCCACGTCCGGGATTGGAGGGAAGTCTTGCGTTAGAGGATACTCCCCGGCAATCTCTGTCCAAAATTGCCCAACGTGTCTGGTTTGCAACGGAAGCGCAGCAAATTGGACTCCGCATGCCACTTCCGTGAGAGGCGGGCTGCCGTAGCTTGGGATCGCACTCGTTGCCATCAGATGCTCACCAATATACACTAAGCTGGTATAGTGTAACATAAGTTACGAAACTTAAGTTGCACACATTGATGCGGTTTTTCCACCATTCGATATGAAGCGCACTCCAGATGACGAAGCCTTCGCCGCTGAATTTGGGCGCGAGTTGAAGCGGCATTATGATCGCGCCACCCAAAAGGGCGACGACATCCCGAGACTGTCCGACGAACAGTTCGCTGCGACTCTTGACGTAACTCGACCGGCCCTCATGAAGTATCTGAAGGGCGGTACCATGCCGACCCTCAGGGTTGTGGTACTTGCCTTTCTTCGTTACGGTGTCAACGTTGCGTATTTCCAAATTCCGCTGTTCAAGAAGAAAGGCCGCAAAGACTCGGCCAGTCCGACTATGGCTCAGCTGGTACTGCCGTTTTCTGTTCAGGGATTGAACACTGCGACGATTCAGACCAAGGTCGAACCGAAAGGCGTAAACAGTTTTGAAATAAGGGTCGACATCCAGAAGGCGGGCTGAGCGGGTGCATTCTTAGCGCGAGACGGCTTCCTCTTCCTCCGCCTGCGAGTGGAGAGCTGCCGTGGCCAATCCGGCGGCCTTTTCTTCGCGCAGTGCCTTGAACGCCCGGTAGACAAACCAGCCCAGGTACCAGCCATCGATGAACTTATAGGGGGTTTCTCCGGTAGTGTAGTGGCCGCAGGGCAGCACACGCGGCTCGAAGTCAAGGCCGTGGTGGCGGAAGGCCTCGACCACCTGTAGCGAATACTCCTTTGGAAACGTGAGGTCGTAATTGGCGTAGACTAGGAGAACTTTTTTCTGAGGTCCGCCGGCTTGTTTGCCGGCGAATTTGGGATAGTAATAGCATGGGCTGGCGGCGGCCCACAAATCCCGCACGCGGTCCTGGGTCAAGCCAGCCTCTTCCAGAGCCTGCTTGACGTGGCGCGTGCTTTGTCCGGCCCAGGTTACGTCTCCAAAAGCTGTTGAGGCGTGGTTGAAGGCGTTCACGCGGATGCGCGGGTCGTGCGTGCTGGCCAGGAAGGCATAGCAGGAACCGAGGCTGGTTCCGAGTACGCCGAAGTGCTCGTAGCCCTGCTCCTCCAGCCAGTCGAGGCAGCAGCGGATGTCGACCACAGCCTGGCGGCAAGCGGAAAGAGTGCGACCAATGTTGGCGCTGACCGAGTAATCTGACCGCTCAAGCTCCGCGGGCCGGCGAATGTCGTGGTAGGGCATGGAAAGCCGCAGCGCGGAAACGCCCATGCGGTTGAAGAGCGTGCAGAGGGAATTGTGGCCCAAGCCGTCGGAGTTCCACTGCGGAAGCACCACGATGGCCTGCTTTGGGCGCGCCGGGTCTTTGTGAGCTGGGGCCGGATACCAGCGGGCGTTCACCTGGTCGTTTTCGGGGTAGGGGGTCCGCTCGGGCGAGGTGAAGCGCAGAAACTGTGCTGGCTCCGTCTTTCCTTCCAGGGCTTGCCGGCGAATCGCGGCATCCTGGGCAAGCGTCTCGGGTCGCACATTGGTCGGAAACAGTTGCGGGTGCCGCTCTTCCAGACGAAAGTCCGTGGGCCGCCGGTAGCCGAAGAAAGTATCGCTGTGGCGGATAAGGAGCTGGTTGATGCGGACCATGGCGGCTTCCGCTGCAACCGGATCGCGCACATCTTCCGGCTTGGGCACCGCGGCCGCGAAGCCATTCGCTTCGAGAAACGGCTCAATCCACTCGAATCCCCATTCCAGCGGGCGAACAACGCGGTTCTCATCGCGCGTGGTGAGCCGCGTCTCCCACTCGTACATCCAGCGTGCGTATTTCTCTTTGAGCATGAGCTAGCTTTAAGTTTATCAGCGCAACGGCTGGGCCGCACGCTGGAGGGCGATATACTGCGCCACAAACCATCCCAAGCCAATCAGCATGATCAAAGCAATGATGCATTGCGAGATGACGCAATAGACGCACCACGCTCCGAGGGCAAACTCCTCGATGGAGCTAAGCCGAAGGGCAAAACAGAATCCTGCGCCAGCAGCAAGAAAGAGTAGAAAACGCTGCCGCAGCAGCGCCAGCGCACCCAACCCGATATAGCCTGCAATTCCGATCGCCGCCACGGGAATATGCGCAATCTCGGCGAACGGGCTGTGGTTCACGATGCCGCAGTCCCATTTCGCATTGATGGAGCAGGCTTCCGTTTCGGTGGAGTAGTGAACGCGCAGTGCCAGGGTTGAAACCACTACGCCAGCCAGGGCCATCAAGGCAATCAGGTATCGCATCGTCGTGTTTCCGATGCTACCAGAACCGGATGCGCGCGGTACCATGAAGTCCATGAGCGAGGGAGCGAAGGAGCCGGGTGAACCACCAGCCACTGGCAGGCGCATTGCATTTTTCGGCGGCAGTTTTGACCCTCCCCACAAGGGGCATTTGGCCGTTGCCCGCGCTGCCCGCTCCGCGCTGAGCCTGGATAGTGTCCTATTCGCTCCGGTTGGTGCACAGCCGTTGAAGCCGCTCGGTTCGACTGCCAGCTTTAAAGACCGACTCGCAATGACACGCCTCGCAATTGCCGGCGAGCCCGAGTTTGCCGTTTCGCTCGCCGACGTGCCCAAGCCTTCCGGCGCGCCGAACTACACGCTGGAGACGCTTGAGGGCCTGTGCGCGGAGCTTCCGCGGGACGGTGCGCTGTTTTGCCTAATGGGCGCCGACGCGTTTTTCGGGCTGCGACACTGGCACCGAGCCGCGGAGATTCCGTTTGTTGCCAATTTGATTGTCGCTTCGCGTCCGACGCAGCAGCCTGAAAGGTGGATCGCCAATCTCCGGGATGTGCTTCCGGAGGGTCTGAGCATGAAAGCCCAGGCCGAACTGGATGAGCCCAGCTCCAGAGTTGAGGTGCGGCATTATGTACTTCAGAATCGCGCCGGCTTCACCGCCCCGTTTTACCTGCTGCCAGGGCTGCACGTGGAGATCAGCGCCTCCGAGGTTCGCGACCGGATTCGCAACATGGACAGCGCGGCTCCAGGAAGCCGGACTGCGGAAGACGATCTGCTGCCCGTGGCGGTTTTTAACTACATTCGCTCCCATGATTTGTATAGATAGGGCTTGGGACGAGCTCCGACTTGCTCCCCGCTGGAACGAGGGACTACGATTGGGCTTGGAGAGTTTTCTCACCGAATGACATCGACCGCAGCGCAGCAAACCCGTATTCTCGTTCAGGCCGCAGCACAAGTCTGTGAAGAAAAAAAAGGCGAAGACACCCGTATTCTCGAGCTCGACCAGATCGATGCGGCGCTCTCCGACTTTTTCCTGGTTACATCCGCCACCAATGACCGCCAGGCTGTAGCCATTTCCGATGAGATTGAGTATCGCCTCAAGCACGAGTTTGGCGTGATGCCCAACTCCGTCGAGGGCCGGCAGCATGGCGAGTGGATCCTGCTGGACTATGTGGACTTTGTGGTCCATGTATTCCTTGCCGAGCGCCGGGCATTTTACGACATTGAGCGGCTGCGCAAGTCGGCCCGTCCCATCACTCCGGCTGAGTTCGACGAGGAGTTAAAGGCCGAGCTTACTGCCAGGACACGCGCCGCTCGGACCAAGGTTCCAGCGAAAGCAAAGCCGGCAGCGGCCAAGGTTGCCGCCGCTACCAAGCCGAAGGCGGCATCAAAGAAGGCCAAGCCAGTCGTCAAGTCCACTGCCCGGGCAAAGATAACGGCAAAACCGGCTGCGAAAAGGACCGCAGTCAAGAAGGGTGCCGCAACCAAAGCCCCGGCTAAAAAGGCAGCTGCCGCAAAGCCCGCGGCGAGGAAATAGAAACCAGCCGCGAGGCGGAATTTGCGCAACGGATTGAATCGACGGCTGAAAGGAAACGGGGGACCTGAGTAATCAGGTCCCCCGTTTCGCGTAGCTGCTTTGGTTGCGTTAGAAGGTGAAGTGGAGCTGCAGGCGGATGTTCCGGCTTTGCTGGAACAAGTAGGGCTTGCCGTATTGGCTGCTCACTGTGATCGGTCCGGTGCCATTAAGGCCCGCCGGAGAGGAATTCATCCCCGCGACATAGTCGTACTTGCTTTCGGCCGCTCCGTAGAATGCCGGACCACCGAAATCGGTCGGGGTTGTGCCGCCTGTAAGAGTTTGGCCATTTGCCGCGATGAAATTCTGTGCGAAACCGGAATCAATTTCCTGGTTATCCGAGACCACATTCCGCTGGTTCAGGATGTTGGTGAGGGTCGCGTCGAAGCTCACAACCTTCGACTCGGTAATCTTGTAGGCTTGGCGAATGTTGAAGTCCGACTGCGTATACCACGGAGTGCGCTTGGTATAGGGTGCGCTCACCGTTATCAGGCCGGTGGAAGCGTCTTGGGCGACGTCCACCCACTTGCCGCGATTCACAACGTCTGTTGGGAAAGCGCCGCTCGGCGGGACGCCGTCGCCGCTGGGGAAAGCATAGCCCACATCCAGATAGCTGGTGAGCGGTGTGCCGCTGTAAGCGAACTGGAAGATGCCAAAATCGGTGGTGAACTTGTGCAGCCAGGGCAGATCGTAGTAAGCCTGTCCCTTGAGCGCGTTGGGGCGATCGGTAGGCAGCAAGCCGCTTGACGATCCGCCGTTGGCGTTCCACGAGAAGGTAGGCTCGTCGAAGGACCGGCTGTTGTTGGGAGAGTTGCGGCCGCCGCCACCGTCCGCCACGTCGGTGCTGGTGAGGCCGGTGTAGTTGCCGCGGAAGTTGCTGTAGGTGTACGAGAACATGCCCGCCCAGTGGTTGGTTGGTGCCTTGGTCAAGCGGAATTCGAGGCCGTCATAGCTGCGGGCGGCAGGAATCGTCTTGTCGTTTGGCGGGCAGCCTCCTGAGCAATCCGGCGCGGTGCCGTAGAGGAAGTTGTAGAAGCCGGTGAAAGTCGAGTTGACTCCCTGGCCGGGGTTCACAATCACGAAGGTCTCGCCTACAGCCGGGTTGAAGATGGCCGAGTCTTCGATGACGTGGTCGAGACGCCTGCGATCCCAGCGAGCTTCAAGGGCGAGGGTGGGCTTGAGCTGGAAATCGATACCGAAGTCCGATTCATGCTCTTCGTAGGGCTTCAGATCCGGGGCTGTGCCTTCCTGGGCGATGCTGCAAGTGGAGCAGGTGGTGGGCCAGGCGCGCAGGTTTTGATTCTCAAGGAAGTTGATGCCCGTTGGCGTTGTGCCACCGAAGTTGGCGGTGCTGGCGGAGGTGAAGCCGACGCAGTCGCGTCCGCTGGAGTCGTAGACAGGGTTGATGTCGGAGAGGTTGGGCGTATTCAATGCATACCAGCATTCCTGCCAGTACTGGCCGCCGTAGGAGCTGATGGCCACATTAAGCTTCATCTGGTCGTAGAATGCGCCGTAGCCGCCGAAAATCTTCATCTTGCCGTTCTTGTAGACATCCCATGCCGCGCCGAGCCGAGGAGCAATTTTGTCACCCCAGCCGAAGTTGATGGGCTGGGTAATTTTGGCATTGCTGGGCTGATTCTCGGCAGGCAGATATTCACGCTCGATGCGCAAGCCGAGATTTAAGGTCAGGCCTTTGCCGATAGTCCAGGCATCCTGACCGAAGAATCCATGATTGTAGGCAATTGCCCGGCCGCCACTGCCGAAGTCGTACACATCGACTGTGCCGAATTGCCCGACGCATGTGGGATTTGCGGTATAAGCGGCACTCGGCTTGTTTGCCAGGTTCGCCGCCTCGACAGCACTGCAGTTCGTCTGACCCTCAGGTCCTTGAGCAGCATAAGGGTTGGAGACTCCGGGCCATACCTGGGTATAGGAGGTGTTGAAACCCTGGAGAATAAGGTTCGAGTTACGGTTCATCTGGTAGCCGAATTTGAGGTTGTGCGTCCCGCCCCATCCAGAGTGGAACCAGGCAAGATCCTGATCGAGCTGGATGGCCTTGTTGGCGTTGTGGTGCGTGAAGCTGCTATCGATGGGAAGGTTGGCATACCCAGACGACTGCTGCAAGCCGGATGGCAGGGGGTTTCCTTGGGTGTCAGTGGTGCTTGCGCCGCCGTCCTGAAAACTATAAATGGTGCCGGTCGTCGGATAGCCGAAGTCGTGGTAGTTCTCGAAGTAGTAGCCGAATCGAGTGGTGGCCACCAGACTCTGCGTAAGGGTAATATCCGCGCCGGTGTTCAGGGTGATGTTGGGAGCGGAATAGCCGATGTCGTGCGCATAGTTGGTAATCGGGTTTCCAGCAGCTGGATTTGGAATGCCCGTTGTCGAGTCCTCACCCGGCAGGGATTCACCGGCTTGGCGCTGGCCTTGATAGAGGTAAGAACCGAAGACGCGAACCTTGTGCGTAACCTCGGCGTCGACGCGCCCGTAGGTATAGAAGGTGTGGGTGTTCTGGCTGAGGGGGGTGGGGCCGACGCCAGTAAAGTTGACCGTCTCCTCGAATGAGTTGAACTCCGGATTGAATGCGGCAAAGAAGAAGATGCGGTCCCTGCCCGGCATGTTCGGAATTAGTCCAAGGAGCGGGCCGCCGATGGTGAATCCGGGCCATAAATCGCTGGTGTGGTTACGCTTCGGCTGGTATTGCTGGTAGGGTGGATCGATGGCGCCCCACGACGTGGGTGTGCCGCTCGAAGTGATGTCGTAGCGAGGGTATGCATTCGGCGAACCGTTCATGGAGCCGTCCTGGAAACCCGTGAAGACGGAACCGTGCCAGTTGCTGGTGCCCTTCTTCATGATCACATTCACAACGCCGCCCAGTGCGCCACCGAACTCGGCCTCTACGCCCGAGCTCTTCATCTCTACTTCCTGGATGAAATCGAAGGGGACATTCGTGTGGGAGTAGCCGCCGATGATGTTCGCTGTTTCCTGGCCTTCAACAAGGTAGGAGTTTTCCGAGTCGGAACCGCCGCCGATGGAGAAACCATAGGAACCGCCGTTGCTGCCGTTGCCGGGAGAAACGCTGCCGGTCCCGTTGCTGATCATGGTGCTACCCGCCAGCGGCTCGTTGCGCGCCGATGGCGCAAATTGGATTACCGATTGGAAGGAAGTTCCGTGAGGAATGTTCTGCAGCTCTTCTTCTGGGATGTTGGTCAGGGTGGTGGTCGAGGTGGTGTCGATCAGCGGCCCCTCGGTGTTGACTTCGACGACCGACTTGATCGTGCCCAGGCTGAGGGTAAGATCCACCGTAGGAAGGTGACCCACTTCGAGTTCCAGGCCTTCCCGCTTGAGGGTGTCAAAGCCTTCCGCGATCACTGTAATCGTGTACTTTCCAGGAGGAAGGTTGGAAAAGCGGTAGTAGCCGCTGGAATCGGTAATCAATTCCTTGGAGCCGACAAGCGTCGTTCCTGTGACAACGACCGAGGCGCGGGGGACGATTGCGCCCGAGGGGTCCTTCACTGTGCCTTGAAGACCACCTGTGGTCTCCTGACAAAAAGCTGGCTGTTCCAGTGTGTTGCTCGCGAACCCCAAGGCTAGCGCCATTGCGAAGAAGAGAGCCGTGCCTTGCAACCGGAAAAATCGCATTGATACTCCTCCAAGAGATAAGTTGTGATCGAAGCGTTTCAAGTAGAGACATCCCGATCTGCGTATTGTTCTTCGACGTCTCGGAGGGTGGTGGACCCGATCCGCGAAAGAGGTGCAAGTAAAATGTCAACGATAAGAAAGAAGAGGTAAGGTCCAGCTTCGTACCTGTGGATCGCTCGATATCAAACGCATCGGAGGGTACTTCGAAGACCAGTTAACTGGGTAAGTGTTGCATGGCGAGTGCCAATCTGTTCTAGTTCGCGAGATAATTTGGTCGGTATTGAAAATAAACAGTTTATCGGAACTTGCACTTTACCGCTCAAACGGACTTGATATGAAATTGCGGATAAAGTTTTCGCCTTATTCCAAAAATGGGCACTGCCTCTCATTTTTGGGGAGTTTCGCGAAGTCAGCGGTTGTCAGGCTTTTAGGCGTTTGCGATGGATGATTATCTGGTCAGCGCCGGCGGCACTCCGAATGCAACGATGAAGTCTGTGGCTATGTGTCAGGACACGACCGGGGCGCCTTCTGGGTCGAGCGTCGGGGCCCGTGCCATGGCTGTCACCTGAGGCTCTCGGCCCGCGAATTCCCGTGAGAATCATTTCGGGGTAGCGTTTTCTCGCCCTGAGAACTGAAAGCCGAGAGCGAATGGCTAGAGATGCTAGCAGTGATATCAACGATATCGATTGTCTCGCTTTGTAAACGCTTACACGTGTGATTCGGTGTTGCTGAACGCCCTTATTTGCGCACTTTTTGCGCTAAAAACGGCATTATTGGGTGCTATTTTGCACTATTTGTCACTCTCTTGAGTGCGCGTATACGCGTACCCTGCGCGGGCTTTTTTTTTATTGCAATGTATGCATTTTGCCGTACCCACGGCGAGGCGCCTTCGACAGAGCCGCCCCACCCGCCGGAGCACGATAAATCGTCGTTTTGGGATATTCTTCCTTTTATGCTCCTAACACTCGCTCATATCGGCTCCCGGTCAGGTTCCTCATCGAAATCCAGGGATCCATTCAACGAGCTTACTCAGTTGTATCTCGATCGTTGCTCGCCTTTTGCGCGCTGCCAGGCGGAAGGATTCCAGACGGAGGACGCCATGCTCAAATGGCTCGGCAAGCAGCTGGGACGCACTCCAGTTGTACCCGTGATGTTGGATAGCCGCGGGAGGCGGTTGACGTCGGAGGCTTTCGCGGCATGGTTGGGCGCGCGGCGCGACGAAGGAGCTCAGCACATCGTTTTTGCCATCGGCCCAGCCGATGGATGGTCGGAGGCCGCTCGAGAACGGGCTCAATTGGAGCTCTCGCTGGGTTTCATGACTTTTGCGCACTCCCTGGCGCGTTTGGTGATGGCCGAACAACTCTACCGGGCATTTACAATTCTCTCTGGCCACCCATATCACACCGGCCACTGAACAGATGACATGTCACAGATTACAGAAGGGTTAAGAGCAAGGCTGCTTTCGTTTTTGCCATTAAGGCTTCTCGGGTGCGGGTCCCTAACTGTAATCTGTCATTTGTGACCTGTAACCTGCCATGACCGATTCCCGTCGAGGACTGCTGCTGATCAATACTGGGCCCGGCAAAGGGAAAACCACCGCCGCCATGGGCACGGCCTTGCGCGCCGTGGGCAACGGCATGAGGGTTCTCATGCTTCAGTTCCTCAAGGGGTCCTGGCACTACGGCGAACTGGACGCGGTGCAGGCCTTCGGTTCGAGCTTTCAGATGAAGCAGATGGGCCGCGGCTTTGTGAAGGTGGGCGGCGCGGAGACCGATCCCGAGGACGTACGCCTGGTGGAGGCGGCATGGGACGAGGCGCGCGCCGCCATTTACTCCGGCGAGTGGGATATGGTTGTTCTGGACGAGATCAACTATGCCATCGGCTATGGAATGCTGGACGCCCAGGTCGTAGCCGAGGCTTTGCGGGGGAGGCCGGAGATGGTGCATGTTATCCTCACCGGCCGGAGTGCGCATCCATTGCTTGTTGAGCTTGCCGATACGGTCACCGAAATGCGTGCGGTAAAGCACGCATACCAGAAGGGGATTCTGGCCCAGCGCGGAATAGAATACTGATGGGCACGAAGCTTGGTTTTCCTGCGGTTGCCCCGATGCAAACAGAGATTTTCGCACATTGAGAAAGAGTTGGCATGTCCTGGTTCAAGCGTGAGAATGGCGATTACGAATCTGGTTCCGGCCCTGACGGAGCTTCGGAGCCGGGCGGGAGAAATGTTCGCACCGAAGGCTTGTGGACGAAATGCCTTGGCTGCCGCGCGGTTCTGTATAAGCCGGAGCTCGAAGCGAACCTGAGCGTTTGCCCCAAGTGCCAGCATCATTTCAAGATCGGGGCGCGGAAGCGGATTGAACTGCTGTTGGAGCCGGGGTACGAGTTTGTGGATGGTGGATTGCGGTCTACAGATCCGCTGAATTTTACCGATGTGAAGCCCTACAAACAGCGACTGCGGCAGGCGCAGGAGGCCACCGGTCTCGACGATGCGATTCTGAGCGCGACCGGCCTGCTTGGGACGCACCCGGTGGTCCTGAGCGCAATGGAATACGCCTTCGCCGGCGGGTCAATGGGAGCGGTGGTTGGCGAGACCATCGCTCGCGCCATAGACCGCGCTCGTGTTAGCCGCAAGCCGTATATTGTTGTTGCAGTTAGCGGCGGCGCGCGGATGCAGGAGGGGGTGGTTAGCCTGATGCAGATGGCGAAGGTTTCCACTGCGCTGGCGCAGTTGGACGACGCTGGGGTGCCCTATATATGCGTGCTGACCGACCCTACAACCGGCGGCGTGACCGCCAGTTTCGCGATGCTGGGAGACCTGAATATTGCGGAACCGGGCGCTATGATTGGCTTCGCCGGACCACGGGTGATCGAGCAGACCATCCGGCAAAAGCTACCGGAGGGCTTTCAGCGATCGGAGTTTCTTTTGGAGCGAGGGTTCCTTGACGCCATCGTTCATCGACGGGATCTGAAGTCGTATCTGATTCGGGCGCTGGATTTTATGACGGTGAGTGAGGCAGTGAAGTAGTGAGGAAGTGAAGTAGTGAACGAGTGAAGTGGTCACGCACATGGCGCTTCTCGCGGGTGCGGTGAAATGCGTACGCTACGATGAGCAAATGCGCAGTTTAGGGTACGCAAATTGCCAGCGGCAAAAGTGTGACAAATGGTGAAAATAAGGCCATTTTAAGGCCGTTTTAGTGCATAAACGGGCTTAAAATGCGCCAAAATGCACTATTTGTCACACGTTTGCCTGAACACATTAGCACATGCTACGTCGTCGTTTTGCCATCGCAGCGTGCGCATTTAACCGCACACACGGCGAAGCGCCGTTGACCAAACTGCCCCGCCTGCCGGAGCTGGAAGACAAGTCATCTTCCAGGAAAACGTCCCATGCGGCAAAGGCCAGGAACGGAGAACCGAAACCAGGCCGAGTGCCCCGCATCCGCTTCCCGTATTGACCACTGCGGCACCTTTCCGCAACGCGGCCCGCGATGGGCTATTGACGCGCCCCGCCCCGCCCCGCAGACTTGAGGCTGAGGTATGATCCCATGAGTTCCTATCCTCCTCCTCCTGGTTATCCACCCGACCCTGGCCTCGGCGGCGTTGGGCGCCGCATTGAAGAGGCTATGGAGTTGATCGAAATGGAACTGCGCCACACCGCCGCTTATATCAACGACGCCGTGATTCCCCAGGTCCGGATCGAATCGATTGCCGCCATGCGCACAGTGGCCGATTCATTGCGCAAATTCGCCGATAAGCTCGACGGCAAGCCGCCGAATCCGCCGCCAGCGCCGGGCTCCGTATGATTGGAGCTCTGGCAGGGTTTCCAGCGGGCTGCGGAAAAGCCCGTTGTTTTGAAAGGGCACGACTTCAGTCGTGCCGCAAAGGCAATAGAATCAACGTGGGCTTTAGCTCCCGAAGGATGTCTTTCGCCAATTTCATCCGATTTCCCGACTTTGTCCGCAACCTGCTAGGCTACCCACCCTCGCGACAGGAAAAAGTCGCAACAATGGGGCGCCCGGCGGTGCTGATCGCGGCCCTGGCGCTGGCCATGCTGGGTGCGTCGGGCTGCGGACATCGCACCACCGCGACCCAGTATCCCGCATCTCAAACAGCCCCTTCCACAGCGCACTCCACTCAGCCGGGACGCATTGCGCCCACGTCGGTTCCGCCGGGCGGCGTGAACGAAGACGACCTGGAGTATGTGAGCGCGCACAAGCCGATCCTGTCCGAGGAGGGATTGGCGACCTGGTATACCGCCCCCTACAAGGGCCGCAAATCCGCCAACGGACAGGTGTTCAGCGACCACGCCCTGACCGCTGCCCACCGCACCCTGCCCATGGGTTCGCTGATTGTGGTCACCAACCTCCAGACCCGCCAGTCCAGCGCCATGCGGATTACGGATCGCGGACCATTTGTGGAGGGCAGAATTCTGGATCTCACCGTCGCCTCGGCAAAGGCCACGGGAATCTATCGAATGGGCACGGCGCGCGTCCGCCTGGACGTTTACCGCACTCCCAAACCCATCGATATAGGTGGCCGGTGGTGCGTGCAGATAGGTGCGTTCAAAAGCGAGCACAAAGCGAAGAAACTTCAATCGCAGCTAGAACGCAAATACCCGAACTCAAACGTGATCGAGTTCCCCGGCCAGGACAGCTACTGGGTCCGCATTCGTCCTGAGGGCGACAACCGGGAACTGGCCGAGTCGATTGCCCGGCGACTGCGGCCCGGAGAAGCTGAGGCTGAAGCATTCCTCACGAGACTGGACTAGAGGTCCGGCGTTTGCGCTCGCGAAAATATTCTGCATTTTCATCCCAGCAACAGTGCCAAAACAATCGAAATCAGGCTACAATTCCGGCCATATCTCTTTTGTCTTTGGGTGAATGGCCGTGGCTGGTCTCCCAATCTCAGATCTCCAGCGTGCGGCGCATTTTCAGTCCTGACAAGCTTCGCACAGACTCGAAATGGAAACGGAGGGTGAAATGACAAACGACCTGCCGAGAGTGCGGCAGAACTACCTTGCGATCCTCATAGCCGCAATCGCTCATTTCCTGTTGGAAGCGGGTTGGTATTCGTATTTCCAGCAACCCTGGCTCGTCGGCACCGGCCGCACCCGCGAGTGGCTCATGAGCCCTTCCGCCAACAACCCCGCGCTTCAATACGGCGTGGCGCTGATCGCGGCAGCGTTCACGGCCGCCGCCATTTCGTGCGTTACCCAACTCACCGGTTCGCAGACGGCGATCGGCGGCCTCAAAGCGGGGGCTCTGCTGTGGTGCGGATTCGTGTTCCCCACATGGGCAACGGAATATGTCTTCGAGGTTCGCCCATTGAGCCTGTTGGGAATTAATACCGGCGTATGGCTGGTGGGCATGGTGATGATGGGAGCCATTGTGGGAGCGTGGAAGAAGAAGTGAATCCCGCTGGGGAGTGAATCACGGATCGGGACAGGCAGGCGTTACATGGAGCGTGCCCGACTGCAGTCCTCTTCACGGTTTAGGGGTTGTGGCCGACGGTGTGGTCTTTTTCCTGGGCTTCCGGGTAGTTGCCGGCGCCGGACATTTGGGCGTTACCGGAGCAGGCGTTGCGGGGCTTCGAGTGGACAATTGCGCCTGCAACGTGGTCCGCAGATCGCTGACTTGTTTCTCCAGCGCGCCAGCCGACTCCTGCAGATGACCGTCAAGAGCGCGACGGGCATCGCCAAGGGAGGTGAGAGCTTGTTGCAACTGGACGATTTGGTCAGCCGGCGCAGAGACTCGCGAGGCTTCGAGTACGCGCAGAACCACGTCGTAGAGCGCATCGATGTTGCGATAAAGCGGCAGCACTTTGCTGATGGTTCCCGGAGCGGCATCGGCGTCTTGGAGCAGCGGCGGCAGCTTGTCCTGTATATCCCGCTGGATGGCGGCGATGTTCGTGTCTGCGCCATCGCGGATATCGCCTTTTTTCCACTTTTCCAGCTTCAGCGCTCCCATGGTCTGCTGCACGCTGTCGAGCGCCGGCTTCAAAAGCGCGGACGGAGGAACCGGCGAAGGGGATGCAACGGCGGCCTGCGCCGCTTGGGCGGGCGATTGCGCCGTGCCTGCCGCGCAGGACCATGAGAAGACTGTCGCAATGAGAAATATATGCTGAATGCGCATTGGCTTCGTTGCCCGGTTATCTAAGACTTGGATGCTGAAGTCGATCAATGGGTGATCTGCCGATCTTCTGAAGCAACTCCGAGGCCCCCAAAGGCGAGGAATCTGGAGCACCCTCTCATTGTGGCGGAACTCGCACCCCGGCATCCGTCCGATTCAACCGGCATTCGGCAGTTGATCCGTTGAAAACGATGAATCTGAAGACTGTAAGCGGATTTGAAGGGGATGAGGGGTGTGACCCGATGGGTGAGTTATCAGGGGCGGATCTTTCTGACTATGGTTCGGAGTTAGAGTCGTTTTCGGTAGAGACGCCAGTTGGCCGGATTCACATTCACTGGGATTACGAAGCCAGCGCGATCCCGAATGCTAAACTGGCCTTTTTCGCTGATTTTCTTGCCACCGCCGGGGTCTACGAGTCAATCATGCGCCGGCTCCGCATAAGCGTCAAGAAACCGATGTCCTCCGGCGAAATCGTCCTCTCACCCGCAAGAATCACCCGTGCAACTCCGTCAGCCAAAGAGCGAATCCAACCCCTAATCCGGATAAACCTCGCCCGCCTTGACGACCCGAATCATGTGATCGGTAAACGTCGCATGGCCGCCGGGCAGTTCTACCTTGGGCATGTGGCAACTCACGCATTTGTCCTTCGAAACCGGGCAGCTCTTGATTGCCGTTGCAGCAGCTACCGCAGTCGCTTTCGCTTCCCCATGGCAGGCCTGGCATTTCGCGTCGTAGAATGCATCATTGTGGTCGACAGGCTGGTGCGGATTGTGGCAGGCCAGGCAACTGATCCGCGGATCGTTGCCCACAAAGCACTTGCTGTTCTCAAGCCGGTAAGGTTGGAAGCGCACATCCACCGTGCCCTTCCAGTTGTTGCGAATCACCGTGTCCCAGGTGCGATGACATTGCCCGCAGAAGTTCGCGGTGTCTTCTGCATCCATCTTCTTCAGCGACTTCGGCAGCGTGCTGAAGTTGTCGTGCGCGGCATCGGCCATGTGCTGCGCCGCGCCCTCGTGGCAGCGGTCGCAGTCCAGGCCAGGACGCAGCTTATCCAGCGTCAGTTTCGTTCCTTCGCTGGCGGCGGTCGCGTGGCAATTGAAGCATTGCAGCGTCTCCCAGGTGGTGATCTTGCGCCCCATGGCTTCCGTCAGGTTCTTTGGATCCGTCTTCCCGTCTCCGGGCGTGGTTCCAAGCCCGTTTTCGCGCGGGAAGTAGCTCACCAGGCCCTCATACAGGTTCCCGTCCTTCTCAAGTACCCATGTTTGCGATTTCTGCCCGAACATCCAGTGGATCGGCACGGTCAGCGAATCTTTGCCGTCGGAAACCGTATACGTGCTCTTTCCGTCTTTGGTTTCAACCGCGTAGGAATACCTGCCCTGCTCAACCGTCAGCTTTGGATGAGTCAGCAGCACCGGATCATTGTCCACGGGTTCCAACGCATGGCGCATGGGAGCATGGGAGTATGACGTCGCCACCCCCACATGGCAGGTGGCGCAGGTAACCGGAGCGGCCGCAGCCTTAGCGGTCGCAGCCAGTTCCGGCTGGCCTGCGGGAAACCCCCAAAGCAGCCAAACCAGCGCGGCCACGCCGGCGCTTGCCGCCAGCCGGCCCAGGCTACTTTTGCATCCCAAGGCAAACCATGCGCTCACGGTATGCTTCCTCTCTTTTTCCAGCGCGGGAGTACATGGCGGCCAGCGCCATATGCGCCTCCATGTTGTCAGCGTCCCGTTGCAGCACCTGATTCAGCACTTCTGTGGCGCGCTTTGCGTCTCCCGTTTCGGCCAAGGACCGGCCCAGAGCAATTTGCGCCATCTCCATATCCGGCACTCTCGCCAGGGCAGCTTCGGCTTCCGGCTGGGCTTCCGTGAAGCGACCGGCAAACATCAGCGCATAGGCCAAAATCGCGTGTGCCGCTGCATTAGACGGCGCAACTTCCACTTCGCTTTTGAACTGATCGATGGCCAGATCTGGGCCGTGCATAAACAACAGTACGCCATAGAAAAAATGCAGGTTTGGCACTGTTGGGTAGCGCTCGAACAGCTTCTTGAATAGGCCATCCGCCCCCTGGCTGTCCCCGGACAGAAAGACGTACCCAGCGCTGCCCGCAGCCTCCACAACCTCTCGTCCCTCCGCTGGAAAATCCTTGGGCAGCGTGGTGTTTCTCATCCCGGCCAACCCTAGCCCCAGCAACAGGTCCGGATCGTCAATGTGGTTCGAAGCAAAAAACTGGTACTGCAGCATTGCGTCCTGAAACCGCCCGGCGCGAGCCAGCATTTGCGCCAGGTGGTAGCGAATAATCTGCTCGTTGCGTGGCTCGTTCGCCGCGCCTTTTTTCACTCCCTCATCCAGGTCGCGCAGCGAATCGTCATAAGCGCCGGTTTCGAACTCGCTCAACCCCCGCAATGCCAGCGCCGGAGCCGCACCGGGCTTAAGCTCCAGAACGTGGCTGAGCGCATCGATGGCCCCCGGAAAGTTGTTAGAGCTGTATTGCAGCAGGCCTTGATAGAACCAGCCCTCTGCCCAATCTGGCTTCAATCGGGTCGCCTGGCCATAGAGTTCAATCGCCTGGGGAACATTTCCGCTGTCGCGAGCCGCCACCGCGCGGGCCGCCAGGTCGTCGAATTGTGGCGCCTGCTGTGCATTTCCGCCAATGAGCCAGCCAAACAGCAGCGCGGCAAGCAGCAAATTCGGCAGCCACAGGCCCGGTGAATTTGCGGTCCGAGGCGGCAGAATTTGCTGTTTGCAATACGAGACGCCCTTTGTGACGGCTTCCGAAATAGGCGCAACAAGCATCGCCGGCTGGATTCCTCAGGAGAATTCACTTCCGGCGCGCCAACAACCCCGCACCTCGAAACTGATACTAGCACGCCACAGACTCAACTGGCGGAGGTTGGCAGTGTCCTAAGACTGCGTTGCTTGAGCAGCAGCGAAATTGAACTAATAGTAGTTCGCCTTCACCCTCTTCCAAATCGACCCCACGAAAAGTCGCCGATCGTCCTTGGGAAATCGATAGCTTGTTGACGAGATGATACGGAATCACTTTTGTAGTCAGTGAATTGTTGACTTCCTTTTCCAAATGCCTATAAATTGAATTCAGTCATGTCATTTCGAGTCCCAGCGGCTCATGCCGGATACCTGCGGGAGTTCTTGAAGCTTCCGGATGAGAAAGTCGTCGCGTTTCTCGCAGCACTCGATAAAGCATCGCCTCAATTTAATTTCCACGACTTGGCTCTTCAAGTGTTTTCCCCTGACGGTTTGCCTTGGGAGTTGACGGAGGGAATTCTTCAGGTTTTGGTGAGCCTTTATCGCACAGGAGACAGGGAGCAGCCTCTCCAAACGTTTCTTGACGGAGACGTGTTCCCGTCATTGATAGGCGCAAAAATCTTCTCGCCTGAACATAGCAATGAGGAATGGAAGAGGCTTCGGGGGTTTTTAATGTCCGCCTTATCCACGGAACGTGCAATTGGGACAGCTGCAAAGGCGGGACCGGTACAGACGGATCATGATCGCATATTTTGCGGGGCGAAGATCTTGACGGACCTTCGTCCTATCTACCATTTCGACATTTCAGAGAAGCCCAGTGCGGCAACCATAGTCCACATGCTGAAAATCACACATCGTGACCACTACGGCCATAAGTACGATTCGTTTTTTGCACTTGACGGCAATGATCTTGCCGCTATCAAACGGATCATTGAGCGCGCAGCCGAAAAAGAGCAGACGCTTAGGGGTGTCATGAAGGATACTGGCGTCACGATATTAGAGGCGGGGACGTTCTACTAAGAAAGAGAGCGGGAGGAAATATGTCGTCATCAGGTGCGGCTTGCGCATACGAATACGAATCGGATTTTGAGGTTCCAGATGGGGGAACTAAATGCGACCAACCCGCAGATAACCGGGTAGACGATTCATTGCGCACGGAAATAACACGTGCGGAAAAGCTAGTAGGGACACTTGACGCCGACGAAGACTCTCTTGCCTATTCGCGCGAGACTCTTAATCTCGCCATTGTCTTCTTGAGGGTTCAGTCCTCTCAGTTTCGTAAGATGTACAGCTTTTGTCCTCCCGTTCCCCATATTGGACCTGGCCCAAATGGAAGTGTTGACCTCCATTGGAAGCAAAACCAGTGGGAGTTGCTCATCAATATCCCGTCGGATAACAGCCAGCAGGCGTCTTTTTACGGAGACGACTACGGAACTCAGAGGATCAAGGGTACTCTTCACCCGAGAAAAATCAACTATGGGATCATATCGTGGCTGACGCACAAGTAGCGTTCCCAATTGAAGTCATCCCGAATGAGGCAGCCGTATTTTTGCGCGCTCACAAGACGCGGATTAGAGATGGATTGCCGACGCTGAGCGCCTTTGTTCCAAAAGGCAATGGGGGATTGTCGGTTGATTGGGATAAATACTCTACTCCAGAGGAGGCCCGTTCTCGGGGTAAGGTGCCTGGAGACAATGCCATTATTAGGATGGGAGTTGGGGATATCCGCCAAATTGAAGAAGGCATAGATATTAAGCACAAGCCTTTGTCGGAGAACCGCGCACATTCCGAAATCGGTCTTCCATCGGAAGGCCCAGCGCAAGCGGAAATTCGAGTGATGCTTAACCGTATCGCTACAATTATCCTGCCAATCTCCATGTAGCGACTCGCACCAACGCAGTCTTCGGACACCACCCGGAGGTTGGATAGGCGCGCTCGCCAATCGCACGAACGCGTTCTCCCCTCGAAACAAGTCTTCGCCCAGCGTTGTCAGTCGGTGCTATCGCCTATCGCCACAAGCTGCGATCTACTTCGCCGTGCTGGCCGCCGCATAGACCTGCTCCGCGCTTGTTGTTCCTTCCACTCGCTCCGTTTTCTCCACGCCGAACCCGATCCACCCGGAGTTAATACCCTCATTCATCTCTTCGAAGCCCCACGTCTCACCCTTGGGCAGTCCCATCTGTTGCAGCGCGCCCGCCCAGGATTCCCGCGGAATCGCCTGCGCTTTCACATCGCGGCCCAGCACCTTGCCCAGCGCGCCCGCCAGCTCATCGGAGCTCACCAGCGACCCGAGCTCGATCACGCGCTTTCCCGTCCACTCGCTCGTCAGCAGCTTTGCGACTTCTGCGCCGATGTCCTCGGTGGCCACCATCGGCAACTTGCGGTCCGTAGGCGTGTAAAAAACGGGCAACGTGCCGCCCTGCGCCGCCTGCAGGCCGAAGAGGAAGTTCTCGAAGAATCCCCCGGCCCTTACAAACGCTGTAGGAAAGGGCAAATCGCGCAGACCTTCTTCCAGCAGATGCGTTGCGGTAATCAGCCCCAGGCCACTGCTCTTTTCCGACCCCATGGACGAAAGCCCCACCAGCTTCGGCGGCGCGGACCTGGCCAAAGCTTCTTTGTAACTTGCAATCACCGCCTTGGCCTCTCGGAAGTCGCGCGAGGGCGTCTGACTGGGCGGCATCATCAGGTACGCTCCCTCAACTCCATCGAGCGCCCCCGCCAACAAGGCTGAGTCTTCCCATTCGCCCTTGACCAGCTCCACTCCCTTGTCTTTCCATGCAGCGGCCTTGGCTTCATTGCGCACCAGCGCCCGTACCTGCTTACCCGTTTCCAAAAGGTGTCGCGCCGTTGCTCCGCCTACGTGGCCGGTAATGCCTGTGACCAGAAACATGCTCATTTCCCTCTAGACACCAGATGCAGCCGATGTCCATGCGTCGCAATCCTTGTTGCGGACGGAGGCTGCGCGCCGGATGTTCTACAGTCAAACCGGAAACTGCATGACTTCGAAAATCCCGTTCTGTTCCCCAATCCATCTGCGCCGCGTTATGATAATTGCCACACGCAAGGACGCACGCGAGGAGGCTTCTATGAGCGAAACGCAAACTACAAGCGCGCAGAAACAGGGACGCCGCGAATTCCTGAAAGCCGGCGGAGCCATGACCGCCGCACTGCTCACCACCGGTGCGCTCAAGGCCGATGCTCCCAAAACCATGCCCGCGCTGCCCTCGAACCCCGTTACGCCAACGGCCATGCCGACGCGCAACCTGGGCAAAACCGGCTACAAAGTCGGCATCTTCTCGCTGGGCGGCCAAGCGTCGCTTGAGCGCGGCAACAACTTCGACGTGGCCGTGCCCATCATCGAGCGCGCCCTCGACCTGGGCGTGAACTACATCGATACCTCGTCCATCTATGGCGGCCCTGAGCGCTGGAGCGAACAGTATGTCGGCAAAGTGATGGCGCACCGCCGCAACCAGGCTTTCCTCGCCACCAAGACCAAGGAACGCACCCGCGACGACTCCATGCGCATGATCGAGAAGTCGCTTCAGCTTCTCCAGACCGACCACGTCGACCTGTGGCAGCTGCACGACATCGGCACCATGACCGATGTGGATGCGGTTTTTGCCAAGGGCGGCGCGATCGAAGCGCTGGTGGAAATGCAGCAGCAAAAGGTGGTGCGCTATCTCGGAATCACTGGCCACTACCGGCCCGAAGCGCTGATGGAGTGCATCAAGCGCCATCCCTTCGACACCATTCTGATGGCCATGAATGCCGCCGATCCGCACCACTACAGCTTCAACGAGGAGTTGCTGCCGCTGGCAGTCGAGCGACAGATGGGCATTATCGGCATGAAGGTGCCGGGACGCAGCCGGCTTCTCTCCAGTTGGACACCGCCTTCGATCGAAGCGCAGAAGCACTCCTGGGAGGGCATGACCATCCAGACCGATAAACCTGGCACGCTCACCATGCGCGAGGCAATGTTCTACACGCTTTCGCGCCCGGTAAGCACGGTCATCATTGGCTGCGACAACATCGCCCAGCTTGTAGAAAATGTGAACCTGGCACGCGAGTTTACGCCGATAAGCGATAAGCAGGCGACGGAATTGGTAGCCCGCGCCGAGCCATGCGCGAAGCCATCGCTCTTTTTCCGCTTCTACGATCGTCCCTGAGTCGGGAAATCGGCAAACCGGCAGGTTTGGGGAAAATCAGCTTGCCGGCTTCTGAACCAGATACTCGTCCAGCAGCTCCGCAACCAGCACGCAAGTGGGCACCGAGACCATGGCGCCCACAATGCCTTCCAGCGCCGACCCCAGAAGCAGTGCCACCAGAATGGCCAGGCTCGGCAGGCCCACCCTGTTCTTCATAATGCGCGGAGTCAAGTACGAATTCTCAACCTGAAGATAAATCAGGTAAAAGATCGCAACGCCCAGCACCCGGCCCCACGAGTCGATCGCCGCCACCAGCATGGCCAGCCCGATGCAAATGGCCGCCCCCAGCACGGGAATGATGTTCAGCAATCCGGTGAGCACACCCAGCGCATAGGCATAGCGGATATTCAGCGCGAGATAGAGGGCCGTGCTGGCAAGTCCGAGAATGAGCATCAGGCTGCCCTGGCCCAGCAGCCATTTGCCCATGCGAATCTCCGCACGGCGCAGTGTCAGGTCAAGCCGGTCGCGGTCCTCAGCCGGCACAAACGACAGAAACCAGTGATACGCCTCTTCGCCTTCCAGAATGAAATAGACCGTCAGAATCAGGCCCATCGCCATATCGAACAGTACCCCGGCCCAATTCCGGATCGAAAGAACCAGAAAAGTCGCCGCCTGGCTCGCGAAGTCCTGAACCCGCGAAATAATCTCCCCGGTGTTCAGGCTGCTCGCAAACGGTAGAGCTTGAAGCTTCGCCAGGATTCCCGGCAATCGCGATGGCATCTCCTTTCCAAACTCCTGCAAGTCCCTTATCACCGGCGGAAGAGCCAGGAATCCGAAAGCGGTAAGCGCGACGGCCACCAGCAGCAGCAGGAAAAGAACGGCCGAGCCCTTGAACGGCTGCCAGCGGCCAATTTTAAGCTGCGAAGTCGAGCGCACAGTCGGCGTCAGCACCACGGCAAACAGCGCGCTGACATACAGCAACATGAGCACATCGCGGATGAGCCACGCCAGGTAACAGGCGAGCAGCAGCGCGAATGCAAACACAATGTCGCTGCGAAGACTGCGCGGGTTGCCGGAGCGACCGGTCATGCGTTCTTCCTCACCAATCCAACCGCAGGCGCCGGATTTCCGGTGGCCCAAATCTCACTGCTGAAACCTGGACCGTGCCGGAAACTGTCATCTGTAATCTGTTATCTGCAATACGCCCTACTGGTCCCCGCTCAGAATCGACCCCATAATCCCGCCAAGCAACGCACCGCCGGCCGCTGGCCCCACCTGTCGCGACTCGCCGCCGCCGCGCGGCAGATACTCGCCGATCTGGTGCGCCAGCCGGGAAATCGGCAGCGTCTGAAGCCAAATCCGGCCCGGCCCTTGCAGCATCGCAAGAAAAATCCCGTCCCCGCCAAAGATCGCATTCTTAATCCCCGGAACCGTGGTGATCTGGAACCCCACCGAAGCCTGGAAAGCTCCCACATGTCCCGGATGCACACGCAGCACCTCGCCCGGCGCCAGGTCCTTCATAATCAATTCGCCGCTCAGTTCCAGCCAGGCCGTCCCTTGCCCCGCAAGCTTCTGTAGCAGAAACCCGTTGCCGCCAAAAATCCCCGCGCCCAGCGACTGCTGGAACCCCACCCCAATGGTCACCCCATCGGTTGCGCACAAAAATCCATGCCGGTGAATCATGAACTCCTGCCCCGGCGTCACCTGCACCGGCACAATATGCCCCGGCACCTTGGTGGCAAAACTCACCTCGCCCGGATACTGGTAAGCCCGGTACTCGGTCATGAACAGGCTGCCGCCTCCGGCCACCCGCTTCAATATCCCAAACAGCCCGCCGCCTCCGCCCATTTGCGTATGCGTCGTCATCTGAATTGAGGCCGTCATCCACGAGAGTTCTCCACTCTCTGAAAACACACTCTCGTTCGGGTTAAGTTGCACATCGAGCACGGGCATAGTCGTGCCCTGAATCCGCGTTTGCATGGGGTTACCTCCTGTCAGCAGTCAGTGTACATGCCCGCCGGCATATCCGAGTTAGAATCGTATCTTCCATGAAGAAAAAGCGCATCCCGCACATAACATGGCTCTCCTTCGGAGTCGTCGCCGTGCTTCTCGCTGGCTGCCGCCAAGCGCCGCAAATCTTCCCGGACAATCCTCGGCAAGCTCCCGGCGTAACTATGCGGGACGTGACATTTCACTCGGCTGCCCTGAACCGCAACATGCCATACCGCGTATATCTCCCTGCCAAGCTCTCCCCCGGGCAAAGACTTCCTGTCGTTTATCTCCTCCACGGGAGTGGCGGCAGCTTCCAAAATTGGTCGAACTACTCCGATGTTGCCCATTACGCAGCGCAGGGCCTCATCCTCGTCATGGCCGACGGCGGGTCGTCCTACTATGCCAACGCTGCACTCAAACCCGAAGACAAATACGAAGACTACTTGGTCGGCGATCTGATTCACGACGTCGAAACTCGTTTTCCCGCCGCGACAGGCCGCCAGAACCGCGCTATCGTTGGCGTTTCCATGGGCGGATTCGCCGCTGTCAAGCTAGCTCTCGCCCGTCCCGATCTGTTTGTCTTTGCCGGCGGCATCAGTCCGGCCATCGATGTCCCAAGCCGCCGCTTCAGTTGGAGGCGTTGGGGCCAAAGCATGCGCTTTCGCACCATCTTCGGCCCCTCAGGCAGCCAATCCCGCCAGTCAAGCGACCCATTCGTTTTCGTCCAATCCGCCGATCCCGCCGCAACCCCCTATCTCTACCTCACCGCAGGAGCCCAGGAACCCCTCCTCGACCCCATCCGCCGGTTCGCCTCAAGACTTCACGCCCGGCATTTCTCCTACGAGTTCCACACCAAACCCGGCGTCCACGACTGGAACGAATGGGATACTCAGATTCCCGGCTGTTTCGCCAGCCTGCTCCAACAAATCACGCCGCCGGCGCTTCCAATCCAGGCAGCGCAAAGTGCTCAATCATCCGTCAAAAAGCAATAAGGTAGGTTACGGAGCCTCCGAACGGGTCGCCGCTTTGAAAATGCACGATTTCACAAGCTGCGGAAGGACACTTTGCTTTGAAAGGGCACGACTTCAGTCGTGCCATAAGTGCCGCAAAATCAATGGGCTTTAGCCCCTGCGGGATGCATTTCCTCTTCGACGCTACTGAACCGTCAGCGTCAGCGCCTGCGTCACCGTAGCCACTCCCGGCCCGGAAGCAGAGACTGTCAGCGTCGAAACCACCGGAGTAGTCGAGTTACCCGAGTTACCGCCGCTGCTTCCGCTGCCGCACCCATTTGCCGCACCCAGCATGGTGAATGCCGCAAGTGCCATCGCAATCATGGCGCGCCGGTTTGCGCGCAGCCGGATGGGCAGTATCAGGAACCCGGCTGCCAGAGCAAGCAGCCCGTGAGCGAGCAAGTTTTTGATGCTGGCAGACGCTCCGGTCTGAACCGAAACGCTGACACCCGTTGGGCCAGTAGCCGGAGTGACAGTTACGGGCGAAGGCACAGAACAAGTATCGCCGGCAGGCGCTCCAGTACACGCGAATGTAATCGTTCCCGAGTAATTGGTGGTTGTTAGTACAAGTTGAAACGTAGCCGTCTGACCCGGCGTCACTGTTGCCGACGTGGAACTCCCCGTCGCCGGTGCAATTGCCAGCGATGGTTGAAGCGCTGTGGCGCTCGCTTCGTTCGAGTATGGTCCCGCGCCAGCTAAATTCACCGCGGATACTTCGTAGTAATACTTCGTACCGGCCACGACCGATGTGTCCGCATAAGTCACGCCGGTCAACCCGGATGCCACCGGAGTTGCCGATTCTCCGTCCGACGCCGTCCCGCGAAACACGCTATAGCTGCTCACCGACCCAGAAGACGCCGTCCAGGAAAGGTCGATCTCCGTACTGCTCTTCGCCACTGCGGTCAAACCTGTCGGTGCGGATGGTGCCGTCGGCACCACCGCCGAAGCCTCCGCCGACGCTGGCCCGGTTCCGGCCGAGTTAGTTGCTGCAACTGTGTAGTAATAACTTGTGCCAGGCGCCACATTCATGTCGGCATAACTCGCAACCGCCAGCCCGGCTGCCACGGGCGTCGTCGATTCACCCCCGGATGAGGTTCCGCGATAGACGTTGTAGCCCGTGACCGTCCCCGCCGGCGCTGTCCATGTGAGATTGATCTCCGAACCGGAAACGGCGGTCGCATTCAGCCCAGTAGGCGCTGCGGGAATTGTCGAACTTGAGGGTGCAATCTGACTATAAACAAAAGAGTTGCCGCTAAATCCAACGTAGACCTTCCCGAATGTGTCCTGGCTTGCCGCCATCGCCAGCGGCACGTCGTAAAGGCCAGTTGGGTAATACGATATCCGATTCCAACTCGAGCCGCCATTGGTCGATTGAAAGATTCCCCACGCCGCGCTGCTTGTCATCTGTCCGTAGAAATAGACCGTATAAGGGGCATCTCCCGTCTGCCCGCTGCCTGCGCCCACCGCAATGGTAATCGCGTGGCTGATCCCCGGAAGCTGCTGAAACGTCTGTCCACCGTTGGTCGAATGAAAAACTCCATGCGGTGAGGACCCTGCATACCCATCTGCGTACCATAAGTCGTTCTGCACCTTGCCATTCACGACTAATTGCCCGGACCAGGCGTAGTCGGGAAGGTTCGCGTTTGCCTGTCCCTGCCAAGTTTGCCCGCCGTCGGTCGAGATATAAAGCAAGTTAGGCGCGTGCGTGAACTTGAGATAGAATTTGTCCGCCGTAAATGGATCTGCCCGCAAGAGGTGCTGATTCAACTGCGGATAGGCGAAGCTGCTGTAAGTTGCCGAATTGATGGTCAACCCATCCGCATTGAGCGGGAAGCTGTTTGCAACATGCCATGTTGCGCCGCCATCCTGTGAGTACTGGGGCGCAAAGTCATTCGGCGGATAGATCACGATATGGTCGCTGCCCAATGTGCGGCTTCCTCGCGCGCTCACGGCAATCATCCCTGCTGGAATATCGCACGTGCCGCCGCTGCAATTGTAGGTGGGAGCCGAACCGAATCGCGTCCAGGTCATGCCTCCGTTGGTCGAGTAGCCGGAGTAGTTTTGGCCATTGGTATATACGTTGCTTGAAGTAACAACAACATAACTCGGCGTGTCTGGCGAGTAAGCCACGGTTGTGCCCTGCGAGATAATTTCCTGCTGCAATGGAATTTGCACCGCGCTGAAGTTATCCGGGTTGGGAATATAGAAACCGGTAGTATCCATTGCCATGGCGATAATCGTGTCGTTGCTGCCCGGCGGAACCGTCATGTCCATCGAAACCATTTCCTCAATGCCCGTTGATT
>Ga0302200_10000128_pt1 | contig 76421 bp, 59 predicted proteins | sample II_Bog_N3_1_FD_194585 | JGI IMG/M metagenome (GOLD analysis project Ga0302200, IMG submission 194585) | Peat permafrost microbial communities from Stordalen Mire near Abisko, Sweden - II_Bog_N3_1 | ecosystem: Environmental > Terrestrial > Soil > Wetlands > Peat | place: Sweden: Abisko...
GTAGAAAACGCCACTGCAGGAGTTGATGTCGCCCATGCACAGAAAGGGGTTTCCTGTTTTAACTCTGCAGACTTTACTGTGGTTGGAGGTTTTGTCTCCAGCACAGGAGGCAACGGGAACATGGACTCCCTCACCACTGACGATGGACACGTCGTGCTCCCTGATGGGGCGGGAAACATCAACGTATTAACGACAGCGAATCAAGGGCTCAATACCATAGGGAATATAGCAGGTCACACCGTCACCGTTAATGCTGCCAATGCCACTGCCGGGACTGCCCTTACAGCTACAAAAGGTGTAGCAGCGTTTAACTCTACCAACTTTACTGTTGTTAATGGGTTCGTCTCAACCATCGCTGGAGCTGCTGGAATACAGACTGTCAAAGGCAATGATAACGTAGTCGTAGGCCCTGACATCACCGGCAACCTTAAACTCCTAGGGAACACAACTCAAGGCATAGAAGTTGATGGCGTAGCCCTCACAAACACGTCAACTATTACAGCCTACAACGCAACGACTGGAGGAGGGAAGGGGGTTAGCACATATACAGCATCACAATTCAACGTTGCTGCAGGGCTAGTGTCTCTCACAGGGAAAAATCCTACTCTTCCTATTTTTTGCGCAAACGCTGATAATCAAATCAATGTGACAGGTGACAATACCCCTTATACGGTACAGTTCGTCAATGAAGAATTTGATCAGCTCGGAAATTTTGATGGGATCAGTACATTCACAGCCTCTGTTGCTGGAATCTATCTTTTTGGAACCACAACAGCATTTACAGGGCCCTTTGCTCCTGCTCAAAATAAATTTGACGTGTTTATCGTTGTGAATGGTTATGGGTATTATGTAAGCACAGGCGATAGTTACCAAATGTCGAGTGGTTATGATTTCCTGAAATTTTTCAGCTGCAAACTTGTACAACTGGCTGTTGGAGACACCGTGAGTGTTGCTGTCACAGTATATGGAGGGGCAAAAGATATTACGTATCAAGGTTCGTTTGGGAATTTCTGGGGATTTTTGGTTTGCTAAAAAAGGATAGGAAAATGACAAATTTTTATTTGATTATTGTGATCGTAGCCATCGCTATCGCTGTTGGTCTTATCTCTATCTACTTCTGGGGAGCAAATAATCCTGTAGAAGAAGCCTGCGAAGATCTCATAAAAGAAGAGACAGGCATAAACATAGAACTCAGCCCTGGCTCAACACCAGCAGCTCCAACTCCCCCTGCTAGCACAGGGAATAAAGCCTCCTCATAATGCCTCATGCGCTCTGTTATTTGATGGATCGCGTCTTCAAATTTTTCACACTTCTCCCTCGTCTCCACAAGTTTCTTTTCTAATTCGTCATGCCTGCTGAACATGCCCCTACGCACATTCCCGAGGCTCTTTTCCAATCCTCGAATCTCGTCTTTTAGTCTTTCAGTTTCTGAAATTTCAAATAATTCTAGCTGAATATTGGACATATTAAATCCTCCTATGTATTAAGACAGGAAGATGATATACCAAAGGAAAAACGAGGTCAAGATGAAATTTCTTATCTTAGCTTTTGGTTTGTCATCCCTCATCCTAAGTTCCTGTACAATCAATATAACCATCGCTGACACTCATGGTTATGCTAATGATTTAGTCGATGAAACAGCTAAGACAGACGCTTCCGCTGAGGTTGAAGTCCCTGTCAAAACTATATAGGAGAAATTATGGAACTCCCTTCGAATGCCAAATTTTGGGCATGTGTTCTTTTCGTCGTATTGATACTTGTAGCCTCCGGAATTACCTATATAATTAAAAATGAAAAAGAGCCTGCTGCCCCAACTAGTGACGCTCTAAATAAACATTTACAAGATCTAGAGATTAAATCTGTTACTAAAATTGACAAAAAACTTGGCAGATTGATATCTAAATAAACCTATTTTCGAGTCCTGTCACGTCCCTAAATGGGGCTGGAAGACCTGGCCCTCCCATGGCTTCAGCATACAGCCTTTCTAGGTCTTGGGGAGTCATCCTCGTTTGTTCTTTCCCAAAAAAGTGTGTATAGAGCGCATATCGCATCGCATCCAAACTGTGATCTCTGTCCTTCAAAGGCTTATCCTCGCCAGTCTTTCCACACTTAGGATCCCAAACATACCCCTGTATCTCCTTGATCAAAGGCTCGCACTTCCTACAGATCTTTAATGTACCGTTGGCGAGAAATTTGCTCGTTAAGCGAATTCCATCTAGTACTTCATTTTCTGCATCAAATAAGTTAGAAATTCCCTCACGCCCTAGTTCCAGCTTGAAACTGGCTGCTGATGGGTCAATATATATGGCTTTGACATATAGTCCCTGAATGAAGGTTTTTAGGTCTTCAGCGTATTCGCTATCTGTTTTTTGCCTCTGCTTTACCTTGCTGTCCCAGTAGTAAACATCTTCAACCCAGATATTAGGATATTTGGATCTGTTTATCCCTATTAGAACGAAAGAGCAAGGATTAGTGGTTCCATAGTCCACGCCAACAATATAAAACTCAGCTTGACCAGGCGGAAAGTCAATGACATGAATGTCAGAGTCAAAGAAATCATAGATAGCTCCCTCAGCCTGTACCCATTTTCCTTCAATAAATCTTTGATGCCAAATGCCTTTATATTGTCTTCTGAGGTAGTCTTTTTCGTCTTGCGTGAGCTCGGGATTATCATCAAGAGTGAACTTCCAGCTTTTGACGTCAGGATTGTCTGTGAGGAAGTCTTTTTTTAGCCAATGATAGGGGCTGTCAGGGTTAGTGGTGGCGAAGATCCTCGCCCCTTTCATCGCACACCGACTGATAAGGATCCTAAATACACTTTCAGGAATAATTGTGGCCTCGTCTACATAGGCAGATTGGAAGGTGGCTCCCCTAATTTTGCTCTCACTGCGTTCATCGTCGGCCCCCACAACATGAATATTTTTACCAAAAATATGCATCTCTCTCTTGCCAGAGTAGTATCTAACATCCTGGCATCCAATCATATGGATGAGCTGAGGTAGAATGTTTCTTTTGAATGTGTCGTAGGTCCTGGAAATCATACAATACTCACCAGGAGGGCCAAAGGTAAGTTCCTTTAACCATCTCCAAAGACTGATATAGGTCTTCCCTGAGCGAACAGCTCCCTCCCAAATATTCATTCTTGCGTCTGAATCACTTAAGGAAAAGAGCTGTTTGTCAGAGAGTGATTGCATTAAATGCACTCTTCATGAGTTTTCTTTAATCGCACATTTCCATATGAATGGATATCTTTTTTTCCATCTATTGTTATGTTGGTTGAAAATGGAGGCTTATTTCTCCATTCATGATTTAGACACATAAACAACGCTTGTTTAGTCCTTGGTCTTAGTCCTCTTTCTTTACACCAATCTAAATAATCTAAGTAAATATCATTACTAGTCGTAACACAATCATAATCATATCCAATTCTTTCTGTGTTAAACTTTCTTACTAAAGAATCTTTGTTTACTCTTTGTTTACGAACTTTTGTCCCTGTTTTAACCAATTTCCTTGTTTTAAGGTCCTCTACCTTTTCTTCCAAAGATTCATAAAACATATCAAGCTGTTCTAGTTTCTTCTCAACTTCATCTTTGCAATCTGTTTCATCATTATCTTTGCAATCTGTTTCATCATTATTGCAAAAAAAAGTAAAATAAATTTCTGTAGGTTTGTTCAACCCTGTCCATTTAGCCTTTATCCATTCAAATAATCTCATTTTTTTTCTCCTCTTAAAATGGTAGTTCTTCATTTCTATCATGCATAGTATGGATAGGAGGAGAGTTGCTAGCCCTTTCAGGAGGAGAGTTGCTAGCCCTTTTCTGCAATTGAGCTTTGACTAAAAGTTCTAACCACTGAGATATAGCTTTTAGGCTTTCGCTAATTTCTTTAATGTTCCATGCCATGTATTTTTGGCTAACTTCTACTGGCTGTATAGGCTTGCGTTCATCTTGATATGTCATCTTTAATTCTTCTTTTTTGTTTTTTTGTTTTTCTTTAATTTTTTCTCTTCCAGACTGGCGATCTTTTTTCTCTTATTGGCAAACTCAAATGATATTTTTGCCTCTCTAGCGCTATCCTTCGCCATCTCAGGAGCGCCCTCTTTTTCCTCTTGCCCCTCTTTCTTCAAGGCATATTTTCCCTCTCTACGAGCTAGTGTGGAGTACATTTTCTGCCTCTTCACTACGCCTCTTATGTCCTGCTCTTTTTTCATATGGCGCTCTTCTTTTTCTTCTTACCCTTTGTAGGGATGTTTGCCCCTGCCTCTCTAGCTGTGTTCAGCGCTATGGCGATTGCCTGCTTCTTTGGTTTGCCTGCGCTGATTTCAGTCTTAATGTTTTCTCCTACTGCTTCTTTGCTTCCTGACCTGATTAGTGGCATCTTCTTCTTCCCCTTTTGTTGCTAGGCGCACACCTAGGTTGTAAACTTCATTTTCAATTTCAAACAGGCTTGACCTGATCATCTTCTCCTGTATTAAAAACATATCTTTTTTTGTCAACACAACTTCTATGATCTTCTCCCCATCTAGGGTCTCGTAAATTATATTCATCTTCTCTCTCTAGAACTTCGTCTGCCTTGTCCTGCAAGACATTTTTTATCAGTGGAGTTATTAAAATAATGGTTGAGGGCTGTTCTGAAAAGACTTTGTTTACTTTCAAAGAGCATATTTGACAGTCATCAACGAAGATAAAGTCATTCATAGTGTCGAGGTAAAATTTCGTAAGGTTGTCGATGTCAGGCCTTTTCATGTGGCGTACTTCCCCAGCTATCATTTGCTCCCTCAAGGCATTAGATGCAGACTTTGGGATTGGCATGCCAAAGGTAATTTCCATAGCTATAGGAGAGGAAATCTTAGGAATGGTGAATTGTGGCATGAGTTGCCACCTGATCATTTCCTTTTCTTTTTTTTGTTTGTCATATACCAAACTGATATTTTTATCTCCATTTCTTAGCATCTTATACCCAGGTCTCTGCCAGGGGATCGGTTGTCCATCTATTTTGAGATTCAACATCGCTAACCTCAAATTGAATTTTACCCAGACATATGTGATGAGGATTTATTTAACAACTTATTTTTCTCGAAAGATGTTGCGAAGAAATGAGCTCATGAAATAAGATTCTCATGGATCAAAAAATAACGGAGGAAAAGATGGACGAACAGATTCGCCCTGGATATACGAGAGTGACAGAGATATTGGCCCCATGGAATGACTTTAAGGGTATTCCTGAGGATGTTTTAGAGAATAAGAGATGCATAGGAGTCAAGGTGCATGATGCTATCAGCCTGTACCTTGAATGTGTCCCTGTGATAGTTGATGACAACGCAGCTGGGTATTTCGACAGTTTCCGTCAGTTTATGATGGACTCCAAAGCATCTGTTGAGCTGATGGAGAGGAGATATTATGACGATAGGCTAAAGATCACAGGGCAGATTGATGCCCTTGTGAAGTTTAAGGAAGATGACGAACTTATCATCGTAGACTGGAAGACGACAGCCTCTTACACCAAGAGAATAGGTCTCACATGGGCCCTACAGGGGGTATTGTACCACTACCTACTGGAGCAAAATGGGGTGTCAAATCTGAGCGATAGGATTATATTTTACCAGCTGAATAAGGAGGGAAGACCTCCTCATGCTAGAGAGTTTCGCTACACCACAGAATTAATGGGCATAGCGGCGGCGATGTTAGAGTGTTATAGATATTTTAACCCTTTAGAGGAGTAAGGCATGGAAGTTACCGTCAGGGAAAAGCATTGGCATGGGCAATATACATATGAGCCCGTGTGCGAGATGTCAAAGATGTTAGCAGAAGTATCTAATCAGAAGAACTTGTCCATGAGGATGATCAAGACCTTAAGGAAGTATTGCATCCTCGTCAAGATCTTGCCAGAAAAAGGCAAAGAAAAGGGAGGGAAGGGAGACAAGGGAGAGAAGCAGAAAGAATAGACAAAAAAACCCTGCACAGACTGTTGTGAGTCTATGCAGGGAAAACTATCGAAAGGACAACCATCAAAACGGAGGTTAAGATGATGCCGCCTTCCAATATACCCAAAAGGGTATTTCTTATATCGCAGAAATTTGGATCATCCTCAATAAACTTAACATTGAGCATGTGAAGATGCAGATTCAACTAGACACCATAAAAAAAATGCTAGATAAGAAAATCTAGCTCAAAAAAATTAAAGACAGGAGAATTTTATATGACCTCAACAGCATTAGCCATCATTGAAAATCAAGGGTGGGATAACAAACTCATTGACTACATAAGGGACCAGGTGTTGCCTAACGTCAGCGATGAAGAACTTTTATTTTACTTTACGATGCACAAGAAGTTAGGGCTCGATCCTTTCTTGAAAAACATTTGGGTCATCAAGTATGGAGGGAAGAACCAATATGTAACATCGATCAAAGCCTTGAGGTCTATAGCTGATAGGACAGGGCAGTTTTTTCCATCATCGAAGAAGACAGAGTTTGTCTATGATGAGAAGGGGAAGCTTGTGAGCGCTACTAAATATATCTGTAAGCTAACCCCTAATGGGATCTTGGCAGAAGGTTGTAGTACTGCGATGTGGTCTAGCTATGGCAAAGATGCCAAAGGTAATGACAAGGGGAGCTGCTGGAAGACTCACCCTGAAGTCATGCTGGAGAAATGTGCAGAGGCTAGGGTCTTAAGAGAGAACTTTTCTGAGCAACTTGGCGAGCTGTACCTACAAGAGGAGTTTGATGCAGGGCAGGCAGAGCAGACTATCGAGGTCCAGGCTAAGGATGTTGCAGAGTGCAAGAAGATCATATCTTCTGGACATGCTAAGTTAGGAAGTGAGGAACTTGCCAAGTTAGCACATAAGGCCTCAGATATCATGATCAATGACCCTGCGCTCAACGCTGTCGTCATCGAGAAAGATATGGTAGATTTTCTCACAGATTGGCAAAATATAAAGCCATTGTACCCTACCATCGACACGCTGCTGACCTCTAATAGAACAGCGATCCTCGATGCCTTTATGAGATGGCAGGGCAAACACGCCGCTTAAGCCTTAGCCCTTCTTTTCTGCTTACCGATACACTCCATGGTTGGGGTGGTAGAGAAGAAGGGCTTTTCTATGCCCTTTATTCGCTGTCCATTGAATTATATAGTTTAGGGCAGTCCGATACACCAATGAACATGAGATCGTTGAACCTAGCTCGATTCTGTGCGAAATAAAGGCATTCTTGGAAGGTAATAAAAAGGCCAGGGCTGTAAACCCTGGCCCAACTTCTTCGTTGACTGAAGATTTTTTATCTGCTACAAATGGGGAAACATATAAACCTGAGACAGAAGGCTGGTTGCTTGGCGGCGATCCCTTCCATCTCACTACAAGGAGATTAATCCATGCCAGGACATGATCGCACAATCCCGGAATTTATAGCAACACATCCTGAGCTTAGTGATGGAGCTCGAGTTTTCTACGGCCTCTTAACAGCGCTGATGGAGTGGGGATTCTGCTGGGCCACCAATGCATATCTGGCAGAAGTTTCTGGAAAGACCCCTCGTCGTGTTCAGCAATACCTCGAAAAATTCAAAGCGCTCAATTTCATCATAGTTGAGAGGGAAAAATGTTCCCATCGCCTCATCTGGACTAAGGCCACATTTGCTGAGAAAAAAGATCATATTGCTGCCTGGGAACGCGCCAATCCTGACATGAGTTTTCAAAAATATTTTGGGGACGAAATGAATTTCATGGGGGGGGGGACGAAATGGATTTCACCCCCTATATATAAGGTGGATAATATATATAATACTAAGAACATAAAACACATAGAGGAGTGGCCTAAGCCTCCGAAGCCAAAGCCTGCAGCGAAGGCCAGCTCCTCAGTTTCTGAGAGAAATTTGCCCAAGCAACTGTCTCAGCAAATGCAAGGGCCACCTCCAACGCCTGGCCCTAAAAAAATGGCCGAACAGACTGCCGACTTGCTGAAGTCTCCTATCCCCATCGGAGGCGAAAAATACCTTTTCCATCCCAACGATATTCGTTGGTTTTTGGGCTTTTCCCAAACTCTCGTATGTAACGCCATAAAAATTGCCCACACAGAGTCTTGGCAAGGGAAAAGAATTTCTAAGTTCGTCCCCTATGTGTTCAAAATTTGCTGCAATCTGAGGAAAAATCAATGAAAAACAATTGTTGTATAGATGCTGAGATTTTAGTTTTGTCTGGAATGATTTTAAATGACGACAATTTAAGTTTTGGAATTGAAAATTTAAAACAAAAAGATTTTGCTATTTTAGATCATGGAATTATATTTTCTGTGTTGCGAGAGCTCTATGAGGCTGGATCGCATCCTACTCTCGAAAAAGTAGCTATAAAACTCAAAGAGCATCGCCTACTTGAGGGCATGGGAGGGGTCCCTAGACTTGCTGAGATATTTGGTGCCTATGTCGCAACCAAGGATGATTTGGGAGATTATATAAAAACTGTCAAGAACTACTCCCTTTACAGAGTACTTGAGCTTTTGTCCAAAAGAATCTCAGCGCTTTTAGAGCAGAAAGACACAAAAAATGCTTCAGAAATGCTGAGAGAAATCAAAAAAATGATAGACATAATCGATGAAAACATTGAGGGAAAGTTAGGCTCTGACTTCTTTGATTTGAAAAAAGAGTTTGTCGACGAATTGAGAAAAAAAATGAGCGATGACTGCCCTGAGGTATATCTATCCACAGGCATAGATGCATTGGACATGCTAACAGGTGGCATAGAGGGCGGGAAACTTATCACTATAGCAGCTAGGCCAGGTATTGGGAAAACTGTGCTAGCTATCAACATGGCCGTAAAAATGGCCAAGGCCCATAAGCCTGTGTACTTTTTTTCGATCGAAATGGTCTATAAGGAGATTTTAGACAGAGTATACTCTCAATTGTCGTCAGTGGACCATCAAAGCATCCGCATGGCAACGCTTACAGAATATGATTTTGAGCAGATTGTCAAAGCTGGGGATGAGATCGATAAGACTATGTTATTGATTGATGATGAGGGTGGAATTAAGATTGATGATATAGTGTCAAAATCAAAAAGAGCAAAAGAAGTTTTTAATATCTCAGCTATTTTTGTAGATTATCTAGAATTAATCACTTCAAAAGACAAGCCAGAATATCGAAGACTTGAAATCGAAAGCTTCACCCGAACCCTCAAAGCCCTCGCTAAAAAATTAAACATCCCCGTCATCTGCCTCGCTCAGCTCTCAAGAAAAGTTGATGACAGAGTAGGGCACTTGCCCCAGCTAAGCGATCTCAAAGAGTCTGGGTCTATAGAGCAGGATAGCGATCTTGTGATTGCCTTAAGCAGGAGGGATGCTTACGATGAGCATGACCGTCCAGGTGAGGCTCAAGTATATATTTTAAAAAATAGGCATGGGCCTACGGGGAATGTTAGATTAAGATTTGATAAAGAACACTCACAATTTATCGAGATTTTATGAAAAAAAAGAAAAAAATGTCAAGCAAATGGCTTGAAGATGCCATAATGTCTTTAGTCAAAGCTCGCCTAATTGATAAAATTTCGTGTTGGCGCTCCTCGATGGCAAAGAAAAACATCGACTAAAATTCTGCTCAAAATTATCCTCCTTGATTTGACATGACAAAATCAAGGAGGATTTATGCCTAAGACCCTTCTCATCGCCCTTGTTTCAGGCCTAAATTTTTGCCACATTTCTGCCACTTCATTTGACAGGTCATACGTGGTCACCTTGGATATCGCCGTCAATGGAGATTATTATTTTGTCAGCATCAGGGAGCCTTGCCAATTTGCAGATTTTGATCTCGCAGCATGTACATTTCTCAAAACAAAAGGGCAAATGAATTTTTTTAAAATTGAAAGGGGTTGCATAAATATTTTAAACCCTGAATTTTTCCCAACAACAAAAATGGAGGCAGAGCATGCTAGGAGTACCAAATGAGACCGATGAGAGATGCAATGATTTCGGAGGGCATAGCCAAAAATCTGAAGAGTTTCTTGACAGCATCAACGAGGTAATGAAATCTGCGAGAAAAAATCTAAAAACACTAAGCCTGGAGTATAGAGATGAAGACGATGATCAAGTATATTTTTTGGAAACGAGGAAAGACTTCTATCCTCTGCAGTTGTTTGATTTTCTGCGCCGTGACAAAAATCCTGGCTAACGAGGACGGCGAGAATTGGGGGGCTGGCCGCGTAGACTACGACAACCCAGGGCAATATGATTGCTGCGGCAGGGCTGGAGCTCATCCCCAAGATGGGGGATGTAGAGGGCCTACGGGATATGACCGTGGAGCTGATGGGCCAGCACATAGGCTGTGCAGCGTAAATTATGCTGGGGTCCCCGCTGTATTTGTTGGGTATAATGCTGAGGTTTTGTCGAGGGCTTTTGAGGCTAAGGGCGCTAATGGCTCAGGAGGGTTTTTTGCTGATTGCTGACGGGCAAAGAAATGAAGTGGTGGAGGCCGCGAAAAAGCCTCCACCATAATAGGACAACGCTATGACGAATTGTAACACAGACCACATTATCAGACAACAGGTTTTTATTCTGGGACTTCCCCAAATATTTTTTCGTACGCATCGACTGACAGGAAGTCCACGTACCGATATTGCAACTCTCCTTGGTTTATTGTCCACTCTATGCCAAGTCCACTTGCTTTGTAGAAGAAAAGTTCAAAAAATTCTCCACTTTTTTTCTTATATAGCGTGTGGGTTCCATGTATCTTTTCCACCACTGTTAACATCTCGGCTGTTTCTGTGTCGTATTTCTTGCCATTGATAATTTTTTTCATTTTACATCCCTCCCCCAAATTGTTTTATATTCTTCTGGAAGCATAATTTCTTTTGAAAGTTTTTTAAGGTCTTTTTCGTCTGTAATCCAATTTATATCAAGAAATGGCAAGTCTTGATACTCTTTAAAATCTTTCATAACTGTGTAATAGACCCCAATAATTGTTTCTCCTTCTTCATAAATGCTTAAGATAGCAGCTATAGATGATCCATCGGGATTACTGAGGCAATCTCTACTATAAGATCCAAGTAATTCCATGTCTTTTGTATTGTAAATAATTCCTTTTATCATTTTTCTCATTTTACATCCCCACACTTTTTGAATATTCTTTTGACTGTACAATTTTGATTTCGTGGCCTAGCTTTTCTAGCCAAGAAAATACTTTTTCGGCCCTAATCTCGTTCAGAGCTCCAGATCCTTGCCCGAGGAAATCCATCAAGTCCCACGCCTCCGCGTTAGCAGGCTCGTAATAGATTTGCCCTGAGCGAGTATACTCTTGGCTAAATTTAATTTGGTCCATATTTTCCTCCGTTTTTTGTTGTCTTAACACGTTTTTATTTTTTCCTCAATTTAATCAGCCCACAACGGCTGAAAATCTGTTTTAGTGAAATCGCCTTCGAGCGCTTCCTCAGTTATCGACATCAGCACTCCGTCTTCGTTGTAGCATTCACGATATTCGTCTTCATTCCAAGTAAACCATTCTGAATGATCCTTTTGTTCAAAATGTTCTCTTAAAGATTGGCCGAACAGGGTTTCCATTTCTAAGTCTGTCATTTCTAGTCTTTCCTTTTTTTTCCTCATTTTTCCTCCGTTTTTTTGTATGAGCTACTCACCATTGCTCATGAACCCATGATCCCATGACCTCATGAATAAAGGCAAGATATATCGTCTCATTACATGAATAAAAATAATCTCTTGACATAATTCTTTAATCTTGTATGCTCTGAAATATAGCTTGAGGGCACAATATGGCTAGACCTAAATTAGATCTTGACGAAGGACAAATCCATAAATTGGCGAGTATTCAATGCACAATGGGCGAAATCGCTGCTGTAATGAAATGCTCTGTTGATACGCTGGAGAATCGTTATTCGGAAGTTATCAAAATTGGCAGAGAAGAAGGCAAACAATCCCTTCGGCGAGCACAGTGGAAAAAGGCCCTTGAGGGCAATCCTGCGATGCTTATTTGGCTTGGGAAATTTTATCTAGGGCAGAAAGAGGAGATCAACTTTACGTCCTCAGAGCCTGATGTGAGGGCACTCCTTGAGAAATGGGAAGTGACGGCAAAGAAGAAGAGCGATTTCACACATCTAGGCAAGCCTCAAAAGCCTACAGACCTACCTCAGCAGGGATATGGTGGCTAAAGCTGTAGGAGTATTGCTCTCCGTCACTCAGTGTAAGTATATAGGTCTGGTCTGCGTTCATACAATTTCTTGTTTTGCCTTTTTAGATCGTGGATTTCTGCGTCCAAAATATGGATCATGCGGTATAAGTATACGATATTGCAACTCAAAAAGAAAATTGTCAAGGATTGCGTTAGCTCCACTATCTTCTCCTGTCTTATTTTGTATGTTCTAAGGCATATCTTATAGATCGCATAAGCTCGTCGGTGTCATCCATAGGCACTCTGTGGGTGTCACCTTGATAGGGATATATCTCCCAGTATGGCCCTACAGCGTTACCTAAGACATTGTGGCAATCAAGATAGACACTAACTCCTTGGCCTGCGCTATTTTTCACGAGGAACCTTACCATGGCGCCCATATATGGGGGGACGATTCTGACCTCCCATGATGGATCAAATTTTAGTGCGGGGATTGTCTGGACATATATGTTATAATCCATGATCGATCCTAGCAATTGAGATAGTTCCACTATAATTGAGGACTTCGAGTAATGAAATTCTTTACAATCTTTGGGTGCTGCTAGCCTCTTTTCTATGCTCCGTGCTATAGATACTATTGCCTTTCTTTCCCCGTGACTCAATGTTTTCTTCTTTAATGATGTTAAAGATCTATTGCGCTCCACTATCTTCTCCTGTTTTCCTTTTTTCCGGCGCTTCCTATTCTCTGTCCTATGAGCTAAGTCTAATCGCCGTGCTCCATTATCTCTAACGTGAGCGTATCTTGCGTTAGCTTTGAACATCTCTGCCATACAGATCCGACATCGACGCCCTGTTGGTGCAGATCTTTTAGCACATAGCCTGCGAGCAATGCTATTGCATTTATCCTAGCTATAGATTCGGTCAGAGGGGCATCTCCTGCTGATTCGCACATTGCCTTTGCAAACTGATCTAAGAGCTCGTTCCTCCTTTTGAGTACCAAGTCTCGGGCCTCCCCATAACATCTATAGCATGCTCTCTTGTTGGCGTTATGATAACTATTCATTAGCTTCTTCCTCGGCTGCTTCCGTGGCTTCTTGGGCTGTGTAGTCTGCCTGATTTTCAAGGTTTAGCAATATCTCATCCAAAGCCTCGATATGAACTATTAACAATCGGATAGTGTCTTCCCGTGACCCAGCGATCGATCCTATAACGCTCAAGGTAAGTAGGCGCAGGGTGTTGCAGGCTGCTGTAGCCTCGCTCGCGGCATTGTCAGGAGTCGTGGCAGCTTGCTCGAGCTCTCTGTTATAAGCCTCAAGTGTTGCTAACAAGTATTCAGCAGATCGTTTTGACACGTAGTCTCTTTCCTCATCAGTCATTTCTCTTGCTATTTTATCCATTTTTTCTCCAAGTTTTGTTGCCTAGGGCTACATCGTTGCCCTAAGTCTAGGGTTCTTTCGTAAAAATCAAAAGAGGAATCTGCCGCTATCTTCATAGCCCCTTTAGTCCCTCAATGTTTGGTGGCACAAGATCTGATGGCTTGTTCCATCTATGGTACAACCTTACTTTTCCTTTCGGAGTGTCCCATATCTTCATGGCTCTCTTGACAATCTTCTTCAAGAGCCTTTCCCTCCTCTTCATATCAACACCTGTCGACAAAGGTTTGAACAGTCTTTCTCAGTGAACGAATGAGCATTGTCAACAGGATCAACATAGACTGATGAAGATGATACATATATATACTCTTCTTCCTTAGACAATGTGGAAGTTGATGATATTTTCCGCACGTTGCCTCTACACAATTTTATTTTCAAGCTAAAAATCACTTACTTTGAAAGAAATTGCTCAAGGCTAGTATTGTAAAGAAAATAATACAACCGGTAGGGCTTATGACACTCTTTCCTCAACTTTCAGACTCTTATTACGTAGATAATGATCACAACATCTTGCAGATGATGGAGACTACTTACGCTAAATACATCACAATTAACCAGAGTTTCTGGAGCGAAAGTGACATTGACCATAGGTTTGTGGCTGGAGATCAGACAATTTTTGATTCTGTCTATGGGGTAGGGCCAGCATTTCGTCGCCGTCAATTTAACTTTAATCGTATGCGTAGGATCATCAACATGATCACAGGGTACCAGCGGCAGCATCGCAAGAGTACGATGGTAACACCAGTCGAGCAATCCTCACAGCAAACCTCTGATCAATTTACCAAACTCCTCTATCATGTCAACACTCATGGCAACGTCCTGGAGACTATTTCAGAGGCATTTGAGGGCGCCGTCATCGGAGGGATGAACTTGCTTTCAACCTATCTAGACTACACCTCAGACCCTGTTAATGGGGACATCAAGGTTGACAACGTAGGATACTCAGCATATCTCATTGACCCATACTTCAAGAAAAAAGATATGAGTGACTGCCAATCTTTGAGAACAAGAAAATACTTGACTCGAAACCAGATCATGACCCTTCTTCCAGGGCGAGAAGATGAAATCAAAAATCTTCCTGGGTGTGGTACCAAAGATGGCAAGTTCAATTTCATGCCTGAGAGCTATGCCTATGGGCAGCAAGATTTATTTATTTATGATGAGTTTTGGTACATGTCTACTCGCAGTCAGCAAGTTATTGTTGATACAGAAACAGGGGAGACAATTGAGTGGAAAGGCGATGACGAAGATCTTCGCGACTTCCTTCATATGTATCAAGGGACTATCGTAGTAAAAAATGAAATTCCTTCTGTAAAACTCGCTATCGTAGTCCAAGGCAAGGTGATGTACCACGGCCCTAATCCTATGGGCATAGATAATTATAATTTCGTGCCTGTGTGGGCGTACTATATGCCCGAAATTCCTTATTTCCCCTGGAGGGTGCAGGGTGTTGCTAGGGGCATTAGAGATGCTCAATACTTATACAATCGTAGAGTCATAACCTCACTAGACATACTCGAGAGCCAGATTAACTCAGGTTGGAAGTATAAAGAAAATGCATTAGTAAATCCTAAAGACGTATTTTTGCAAGGACAGGGGAGGGGTCTTGCCATCAAGTCTGAAGCCCAAATGACAGATGCAGAGCAGATATTGCCTCCACAAGTGCCTCCTAGCATGCTTCAATTGTCTGAGATGTTAGGCAATGAGTTGCAGCAAATCTCTGGGGTTTCAGAAGAACTCCTAGGGTCAGCAACAGATGACAAAGCTGGGATCCTTTCAATGCTACGGCAAGGTGCAGGGCTTGTAACACTTCAAGGACTTTTTGATAATTTAGATCAATCGCAGAAGTTGTTAGGTAAACTACATTTGGAGATGATCCAGGCTAATTGGACCCCAGGAAAAGTCTCGAGAATCCTTGGAGAAGAGCCTTCACAAGAGTTCTACAACAGGGCTTTCAGCAAATATGATGCCGTGATTGAAGAGGCCCCGTTAACAGCCACTCAAAAGCGACTAGCTCTTCAACAGAGGCTCTATCTTCTCGAAATGGGTGTTCCTATCCCCATGAGCGATGTCCTAGAGTATGTGCAGTTCTCCGATAAAGATAAGACCATGGCAACTATCCAGCAGCAGCAAGAGCAACAGCAGCAACAAGACGCGGCCATGGCGCAAGCTCAAATGCAGGCTTCACAGGTTGATAACGAGACCAAGCTAGGTTTTGCTGAGGCACAACATGCCATGGCTCAAGAGAGGCTGAGCAAGGTTCAGCTCGATAAGGCAGAGGCTATCAACAAGTTAGAGAAGGGTGAGACTGACAAAGTTGAGGCTGTATTAAAACTCATCCTTGCTGCTAAAGAGATCGAAGGCACTGACATTGATCAAATTATGAAGGTCATGGGATTAATGCACACTCAAGAGCAAGCACATCAAGCAAATGAAATGCAGCAAAAAGATATGGAGATGCGACAGCAACAGCATTCACAGCAAATGGCGGCGCAGCAACAGCAGATGCAGCAGCCACAGCAGCCACAACAGTAGTTACGAATATTGCTCACTTCAAGACCTTGGCAATTTTTAAGTTTTTGTCATTTGTCGATAGCAAAAAAAATCTTCGATTTAATAGACTGCAAATTGTAAAGCAAAAATATTATTAGCGAGGAAAATATGTCGAAATCGTCTGGAGATCAAAAAAACCTTAGCGATGACTCCACTTCTTATTCAAATCTGCCTCAAAATGTGATTATAAAAAAATGCAATGAGTCGAATACCTTCGACGAAGACTACGACGACACTCTTACAGGGGTAGCAGCTTGCATTGACCACGGTAAGGGCAAGCCTGCGAAGTTTAGGCACTTAGAGCCTATTCACAAATTTCCTACAGCATCTAAATAAATTATACACAAAACTGTTCCTAAGGAGGAATAAGGTTATGGGAAAAACAATGAAAGACTTTGGGCATGATAAAACATCATATGACAATCTTCCACAAGAAGTGAAGATGCAGGAATATGAAAAAAATTCTCATGAGAATGCAGATCTTGACGACACCATGGATAAAATCGATTCAACGATTGATAAGTCTGTCGGGAAAGCAAAGAAATACATTTCTAATCAACACTAGAGGGCATCGATCATGGTCATGTTAAGGCCAGGAGGAAAAGCCCAGAAGATTTTTGAGAAAGTAATGAAAAGTAAGGGCATTAAAACTCCTAAGAAGAAAAAGATGGAAAAAACTGTGTTAACAGGCCCTTACTTACAACACTAAGGACAAATATGAAAGGTCATGACGACGCTATTGCTGACAAAAAGATGTTTAGCGGCATGCTGAAGAAGGCTATGCCAGGCAAGAAAGTAGAAAAACATCTTGTTAAGGACATGAAAGAAGAGAAAAAAGCTTTTAGAGAAGATAAAAAGCTGATGAGTTCAATGAAAAAGGGAAAAAGGGGCTGCTAATGGCTAAAATTAAATCATTGGCGCTGTCGGCAAAGAAAAAAGTTAAAACAGCTAAGCTTCCCACTATCGCAGCATTTAAGCCCGTCAGTTCAAAGGTAGGGCTAGCGGCCCATAAGGCTGGCAGAGGCAAGTAGAGCTTTAGCTAGATTAGGAGGAGGGAGCATGGCAGTGATCGTTGGCTTTGACCAAATCCCAAAACATACTTATCAGATCATCTATGCAGATCCTCCTTGGGAAGTGGATGGGGGCAGTTGGACGATTTCAGAACTTTTGAAAGGGGAAAATTGGTTTTGTCAAAAGAAAGGACTCAGCTTGGTTTCTACAGCCAAGAATATGCAATCATTCAGAAAAGCCAGCAGAATTTCGTGACATGATCGTTGACGTTCATGGCAACCTCCCTCGCATTGAACTATTTGCTCGACAAAAAACTCCTAACTGGGACATATGGGGAAATGAATTAGAAAATTGTTTTGACTATGGCAAGAAGGAGGCCCCATGCTCGCAGAACCTGACAAATATGCCTACAACAGATTTGGATACAAAGGCAAGCGTGTAGGCCAAGCTGTATATGACATCCTCTCTAAGCCACAAGCTGATCAGACTGTTGGCGAAACTTTAGACGCATTTGGTCCAGATTATGCTAAGTTCATGGAAGAGACCATTGAGGAAAATCAGGCAAAATTCGACAGTCCTTTCTACATTTTTGTCCTTACAAAGAAAGAGTTCTGGGCCAACAACATTCTCAGGAACTGGTTTGTAGCTAGGCAAACTCCTCCTCATGCCTTCGATATGATGGAGCAATATAGCAACTACACCAAAACCTTATATCTTATAGATGGCAACAAAGGGCAAATCAAGTGTTTGTGGTCACTTCCTTCCTTCGATGAATGCTTGTCAATCGCACGATGTCCAGAAAACTATGACTCTGAGCTCGTGAAATGGGTTGAGGAGTGCTTCACAAGGAAAATGGATAGGGATTCCTACTCGTTTGATTGGTCTATATTCCAATAAATCAAAAATCCAATTCCTCATGCACATAAAACTCCATTATTCAAGTAAATTATCTTTTAATGATTGTCTATCACAACCAATTCTTTCAATTCCATCTGCTACGCCTTTTTGAAGAAAATCAAAGAAATCATTTGCTGGCATATCGGTTCCGCTATAAACAAGTTTACATAGGCCAAGAGCAAAGCCTTCACTGATAGCCCTTAGGTATTCTTCTTTTGTTATTTTAGGTGTCATTTCCTAAAAATCTCACGTTTTTTTACATCGACATGTTAGAAATTGAAATCCGCACTGAGAACATCGCTCAACGTCGCAACCTGGTAAATGAGCTTCTCCTGGCTTAACGCCGCAATCTGGAAAACATCTTTTTGTCTTGCTCCGGTAGTGGAGGTAACGGCATCCAATGCGTTACAGTGGCATAAAATAATACATCCGTACGAAAACCAACTGGAAGTAGTCTATCTATTGCATGATAGGACTCATATTTTTCAAATGTTGTATTTTCACCTCCCTTGCTAACACAACATGTTAAAACATCAATTCCTTCTTCCGGTAACCGATCTTTAACGCTGATCCACATACAAACCCTCCATTTTTTTTCACCATAGTCTACTCACATACACAGTTTCTGTCTATGTAAACAAATATTTGACAGAATTCCCCACTTCAGCTATCAAGAAAATTGTTGAGTTAAAAACATTCGTTGACTGCGCAAAGTCTAACTCAACAAAACATCCCCCCAAAAGGGGAGCCCTTGGCTTCAGAGTCAAGGGATTTTTTAAATAGGTGTAACGAGGGTTCCCCAACCCTAAGGAATGCTAATGGCTGAAGAAGTAGAACAGAGCGTTACAGATGTGGAAGTCGCTCTCCCCACTGAATCAGAACAGCAGGACTCCCTGCAAGAGGCCCCTACAGTACCTCAAGAGCCTCTGATCAAGGATCAAGAGTACAACTGGAGAGAAGCACGCAGGAAGATGCAAGAGTTAGAACGCAGATCTGAAGAACAACAAGAACTTATCAATAGGCTCCAATATCAACATCAAGAGCCTTTAGAAGAAGATGACTTGGCAAAGCTGGCAGATGATGACATTGTCACAGCAAAGCAGGCACGAGGTCTAGCAGAAAAAATGGCCAGACAAGTTGCTGAGGAGGCAATCAGAGAGAAGGATGCTTCGACAGTTGATGAGAGAATAAAGAATAGGTTCCCAGACTTCGATGACGTAGTAACTCGAGAAAATGTAGAAACATTGAAATCACAAGACCCAGAACTAGCAATGTCTTTATATGCCTTGGCGCAAGATCCGTACGCTCAGGCCGTTGCAGCCTATAAAATGCTCAAGAAACAAGGGATAGGGGATATGGCAAGATTACAGCCTCAAAAAGCTAAAGCTTTAGAAAATTCCCGCAAACCTGTTTCAGTCCAAACTGTGACGAAATCCAGCGCTATAGGCGAAGTACATAAGTTCGATAACGGCCTGACGCCAGAGCTTCGAAAGGAGCTTTGGAAGGAAATGCAACAAGCGATGAAGGCTTCTTAGTTTTTGAGTCTTTTTTTTACAAAAGATTAAAAAAATGAGTATAACAACCACGAGTACGCTCCCTGCTCCCGTCCAGCAGACCTTCTCGTACAAGTTGCTTTCAGTTCCTGTGCCTTATATGATCCATAAGATCCCGGCCGAACTGAAGCAAATGCCACGTAATGGTGGTACGACCCTTAACTAGTCTAGGGGTCGATAAATCTTCTCTGATTGACTTGAAAACCTTACCAGGTAATGCTGGAGGCAACAAGGGGCAAGTATAACACATACAGCCTGAACGTAGCAAGCGAGAAGACCCTTCGGGGATGCGGTGCTCTGAACATTGCAGAAATGCAGTGAGTGAAGTGCAATAGGCTTCACCTCCCAGCGATGGGAAGTAACAAAATTGTAGAATGCGACGGTATAATCCATTGGCAACTTGTCCTGTGCCGTTGGGGAACTTGGGTGTAGACCCAGCGCCCCAAAATTTGACCGCATTGAATATTGATGCGAAAATGGATTTTTACGGTACCTACATATTGCTCAACGAGCAGGTAACCTTACAAAACCAAGATCCTGTATTAAATGAAGCTACGCAAAGGCTGGGTAAAAAGTATGCCCAGGATAAACTTTCTCTTATTGACTTGGAACTCCAGGAAGCTGCATAAGCATGGAAGACAAGGGGCAAGGATATGTTATGTAACAATTGTATGTATGAACTTTTAAGAGAATTATCATTAACCTTACACGGTGGTGGTGCTTTTTATTGTATGACCCTCACATGTACAGACAATAATAAATGTGACAAAGAAAAGTTCAAGAACGATTTGTTAAAAATTATCCAGCCTGAACGACTAAATGAGAAAGCTCCGAAAGGAGATGCGATAGTCTGAACAGCGACAATAAATAAAATCGCTGAGGCTGATTCGAAGAAGTCGGCCCGCCAGTAGGTGACGATTTGTCACCGACTGGTCACAAAAGTAACAGAATGGTATCTCTCCGTCAAACTGAAGATCAGTTGATGCGGGACATGCTGAGCGCAACAGCGACATTAGTGAACTGTGTCGGTGGTAATGATGGTGATAACCCAACAGAAATCACACGCACAGACGTAGACTACGTCGTCAGAACGCTACGTGGGAATAATGCCTACAGCTTTTTGACGGGAGTCGAAGGGGAAAATCGATTTGGAACAGCGCCAGTACGCGACGCTTACTTTGGCCTTGGCCACACAAACCTCATAGGGCAGTTGGACAATGTCAATGGATTCACCCAGAAATGGAACTACCCTAATCAACAGTCCACCCTCGATGCAGAATGGGGTACATGCGCCAATATTAGATTTTTACTTTCTAGTGTCGGTTCTGTAACTCCTAACGCGTCAATGCTTGGAGCTGATTGCTACAATATTTTCTGTTGTGGCAGAGAAAGTTTCGCAGCTATCGAACAAGATGGGCATTCTGCACGGTTCATATACCGTCCGCCCATTTTTAGCGGCGCTCTAGCCCAAAATGCTAGTGTGGGATTCGTATTCGCTGAGGTTCCTCGTATCCTCAACGATCAGTGGCTTTTAAATCTACGATGCACATTGGCATAAGGAGGATAAAAAAATGAGTACTTCTATTCATGGCCTTTTAACAAGTACATTTACCTCCGATGGGCTACCGAGATACATCTCGCTGCCATGTGGGTATGATTTATTTGACCTCGTCAACATCTCAGATATTGGCGATGCAGGGGCGACAACACAGGTAATGAGAGCGAAAGGATATAGTGCTCTACCTGCAGGGTCTGCCTATCTCAACCTGAAGACAAATGGTGCTGCGACATTGGCTCTTGAGTCAATGATCACAACGAATGGATTCACATTCCTCCAAGATAGTGGAATCCAAACTCCAGGGGCTCCTGTTGCAGTGACAGCTATTACTGCGGCATCTCCTGCTGTAGTATCGTCTGCATCAACAGCTGCTGTTGGCGATGTCATCAGGCTTTATGGGACCACAGGAATGCTGCAGATTGCTGGCTGGGACTTCACAGTTTCTGCTGTCAATCCTGGCGTCACACAGTCAATCAACAACTTGATTGCTGCTGGTTTCGCTGCTGCCGCAACAGCTGGTTTTGTAAGGATTATACCTTTTAATCCTCGCTATTATCCTCCTATACGTCGAATTGTTGCTATTACCCAAGGGGTATCAACAGTTATCGCTCTTAACGTCACACACTACTACACTGTGGGACAGCAAGTGCGTATATCGATGCCAGCTGGATGGGGGATGCCAGAGATCAATGGTCTCCAAGGCACCATCACAGCTATAGGCACGGCTATTTCGAGCTCGACAAACACCATCACGGTGAATATTGACTCGTCAACCTTCACTCCTTTTGCATTCGCAACAAGCGCAGCAGCTGCTCTTGCTATAGGGGTGCCAGAAGTTGTACCTATTGGCGAAGCTGCAATCAATACGATTGCACAGCCATATGGTAATCTCCTTGATGATGCTACACGAAATATCTCCATCACAGGGATTATCGTTGGCACAGGCGTACAAACTGCTGGTAAGTTATATCAGTGGATTGCACGTAGAGGACAGTCGATCTAACATTAGATTTGATTGATTTGTTAGGGCCTCTCGTTCTGAGGGGCCCTTTTTTTATTCTTAGATATTTGTAATTTCTTTAGCACATTTGTGAGGGAGATACTCTTAAATACTCTTTAAAATTGTATTTATACGCTTAAATTTGCGCTAGGTTAAGCGATCTAGATTTGGCAGGGTAAATACTGCCTTGACCAAGATAATTGATTGTAGCTCGATTCTGTGCGAATTTAGGGCCTCCATCTCATGCCCAGCTAAATTCTGTATTCAACCAATGTAAAGTAAAATATTTCTTCCACAAATAGGGAATATTTGAAATATTGCGCTTGAAACCTAAAACAAGAGGTGTTTCATGTCGCGTCAAAAGAAAGAAGTAGTTGAAAAGTTAGATGAAGTAGAAACGAAAGAAATGGCTTCACAATCAAGTGAAGAAGTTAAAGCAACTAACCCATTTACTAAAAAAGAGGAGCTGATCGTCATCACTCTTCCAAGCAAAAAAGAACTTGCAAAAGAGAAACTTAACAAGCTCATTGAAGAAGAAACCAAACTCGTAAAAGGGCGATTTCGTAATTACGAGGCTCCAGGTGGGAATTTGAGAGTTCAGATTAGGAAATATCCAGGAATCCCTCCATTTGATAAAGTAATGGTTGATAATGAAATGTATGAAGTTCCTTTATATGTGGCGCGACATCTCAATGGTATTGATGCCTCAGCTGGAGGAGGCACTACAAAGACTAACACTTGTGCTTGGCCCACTCATAATTTCCAATGGGACCGCAATAAACCTATGCCAGCTAGTAGGGAGGATGATATGGGTGTTCCAGTTCCTATTCTTGGAGTTTCCAAGTGGACTCGCAGGTTTGGCTTTGAGAGCACTATATTCGATCCAGAAGGTTAAAATTATATGACTGCTCCTGACTACTTTTATCCCAATCAGCAGGCTATCTCTGCCATCTCCCAGAGCTTGCCTGTTATCATAACTACGTACAATCCTCATAATTACAAGAATGGGTTGGTAGTCAGGGTTTTTGTCCCTTCCAATAAAGAATATTTTCCTTTCAAGGCAAATGTTAACTATCTAGGCATGCCACAAATCAATGGGCTATTGGGGGAAGTCACTGTCCTTAGTCCTACAACCTTCTCACTGCCAATTGATTCCTCTTCCTTTGACACTTACACTCCTGGCATTGGCTTTCCAGAAGACAATGAATTTGTAGGGCAAGTAATTCCTGTAGGAGAGATAGCGCTCACCTTGACAAGTGCTACTGTGAACAATAGAAATATAGTTCCAGAGATTTTTGGCACTCCTCCATCACCTAATTACCCCCTAAACCCTGTAATATTCCCTTAACCCATCTAAGGTATTATGTCAGTCCCTTTTACGCTCTTAGATATTAGAAATAAGGTCAGAAGGATAACAGGCAGGCCAAATACTGCCCAAATCACTGATGCTCAAATTGATCAATACATCAATACATACTACATCTTTGACCTCAATGAAGAGTTGAGGATGGAAAGTTTTAGATATAACTATCAGTTTGTAACGAATGCCAACACTCCTGTTTATGACTTTCCTAAGGAATTGTACTTGACAAATATGCCTCCAGTATATATTGGAGGCTACCAAAGCTACATGACTCAGAGTAGAAATAACTTCTTTAGGATTACTCCACAACCTGACTTTCTTCAACAGCAGGTGACGACGGGAAATGGGACAAAAGGTCCTTATGCCTTTACGTTGACAAACACCCCTGTTATGCCAGGGTTTAAGCCCAACCCTTTTGGGGCCTACACTCCCTCTGTTGCTTATGTTATAGGGGTCCCAGGTACTGACATCCCAGCCTCACAAGTCAATTGGAATGTACTTATTAGTGGGCAAGACGCTACTGGCAGAAGCATAAATCTAGTCGATGATGGGGGATCTTCTGTAAATGGACATAGCAATATAGGGCTTTTGTTTGATCCTAACGACAATTCCACGTTGCCAGCCAACGCTAGAGGGACGATAAACTACATCACAGGCCAGGTGGCCATCAACGCTCTTCCAGGCTTTGCAACGGCGATCGCTGCAGGAAATCCTATCAACTGCCAATACGTCCCATATGTAGCTTCAAGGCCTCAAAGTGTAGTCTTCTACCAAGATCAATTTATCCTCTATCCTGTGCCAGATCAAGCTTATACAGTAAGTTTTGAGGCCTACAAGTATCCTACAGCCTTCTTAGCTGTTGCCCCTGCTACTGCTGGAGATAACGCCCTTGTTCCTCAACTTCGAGAGCTTTGGCAACTCCTAGCCTATGGCGCTGCAGATAAAATATTTGCTGATGCTGGGGATATGGATAATTTGATGAAGTTTCGTCCCTTGTTACAGGAGCAATTGAAACTTTGCCAAAGAAGAACTATCGTGCAGCAGACAAGTGAAAGGGCTGCGACTATATATTCAGAGCAAGATAGACTTTCGCAATGGCCATTTGGAAACCTATTTGGTGGTTTCTAGCCTCACGCTAATTTTAGTCTTGTAAGACAAGTCTTTTATTGAAATCCTAGAGGCATTATATTGCGGTTAAGCAATATAATTCTTTAGGATTTCACATGTCATACCAGCCATATTACATCTCACAGTATGAACAGGATACAGGGCTTGAAAACTATTTCCAGTCCTTTTTGCTTCCTGAGAAGGCTTTTCCTCTTTTAGAAGATGCTTACTGTTGGAGAGGAAGAGTACAGAGAAGGGGAGGGGTTTTCCTTTTAGGAAGGTTAAGAAGAGAGCTTACAGACATAAAGCTCAGTACGCAGGCTAATGGAGCTGCATATACCATTGCGGATATATTTGCTGACCCCAACATAAACGTACGATCTCCTCCTCCTCCAGCTATTTCTGAGACATATGCTCAAATTGATCCAAAATCAGTCTCTGTAACAGTTGGGGCTATCGTTTTTGTAGATGATGGCTTAGGGGGGTTGTCAGATGGGGCTGGGAATACAGGCACTATTAACTATGTCACTGGCGCTGTAACACTTGCTTTTGTTCCCCCTCTAGGCGTAGCTACAGACGTATACATAACCTTTGGGTATTTTCCATTTTTGCCTGTTATGGGGTTAAATCTTTATGAAGTTCCTGGAGTTGATTTTGATTTCCTCATAGCTTTTGATCAAAAATATGCCTATCAATACAATTATCTGTCTTTTGAGTTTGAGGAATTAACAGCTCCTGGCACAACATGGACAGGGACAGACGCAAACCTCTTCTGGTCAACAAATTATAGCCTTCCAGGATCTCCAAATCCTATATTTTGGGCAACGAACTTCAATGGAGCTGTAGGTGGGGACCCTATACGATATTACGACGGGACTGCTTGGACTGATTTTTCTCCAGTGGTAGACGCTGCTAATAACGAACTTCATAGCTGTCTCGCCATGCTCCCATTTAAAAATTGCTTGTTAACTTTCAATACATGGGAAGGACAGGGAGGAGCTCACCCAACTTCTATTAACTATCCTCAAAGATGTCGATGGAATGCCCCCCATGCTGACCCTATAAACCCTACTTTTTGGCTGGAGGCTGTAGGAGAGGCAGGATATATTGACATTCCAAGCCAAGACACAATTGTTTCTGTTGAATATTTAAAGGACGTTATTCTTGTAAAGTCTAATTCATCATCTTGGAAACTTATTTATACTGGAGATTTAGTTACACCATTTGCGTTTCAAAAGATTAATTCAGAATTTGGTGCATCATCAACTTTTAGCCTAATACCATTCGATGATGGCGTCTACGCCATAGGATATCGAGGCATTACCACTGATGACACTACTTCTGTAGAGAGAATAGACCTTAAGATTCCAGACGAATATCTTAAAAATGAACCAGCTCCCTTTAGGGCTTATGGAATAAGAGACTATGCAAAAGAATTGGTGTATTGGGCATATGGTTTAGAGACATTGAATGTAGAGATTACTACTCCTTATCCAGCAAATCCTTGCTTTAACAACCAAGTGCTTGTATATAACTATAGAAACAATAGCTATGCCAGGTTTAATGATTCATACACTTGCTTTGGTACTTTCTATATTGAAGAGCCAATTGGATTCCCCCCTGCAATAACTCCATCGTCTGACAATGTCATAGCAGGAAATCAGCAAGGGTTTGTGGAAATAATGAATGCCCAAACCCTCAACAGCCCATCATTATCTATCGTAGCCATAACTCCTGGGGCCAATGTCAAAATAACAATTCCAAACCACAACTTTAACACAGCAGTTGTAGATTATTGGGTTAGGATCGATGGGATAATTGGGCTAGGACCAAATAATCCAGACACATTGAATTACTCAGTTTTGAATCCAGATATTTTTCACCTAAAAAACCCTTCCCCAGATCTTGATAATGTTTATCTTGAGCTATATGACCCCGCCACAAACACTTTAAACCCTGTAGCATTGGTTGCAGGGGGTACATATCTTGGTGGTGGGACCATAACAATAATGCAAAACTTCAGCATCAAAACAAAGTTCTTTTCCCCTTTCTATGATAGTGGTCAACAAAATAGGGTTCCCTTCATAGATTTTCTAACAGATAAAACTACCTCTGGGCAGTATTCAGCGTTAGTGTTTCTTAATGAAAGAGATACCAGTGTAACAGATGCTGTCAACAACCCTCTTGTTCCTACCAATGAAGGTCTTATTGGGGATTATACAGTTCTTTCATGCCCAGAAAACATAAATCTTTACCCCTTTCAACAGCGACAGGATAAAATCTGGCATAGATTCTTTTCTCCATTTATCTCTCAGAACTTTCAGCTTTATTTGACTATGAATCCCACACAAATGTCGTCATATGACATCAACAACAATGACTTTGTCCTGCATGCTATGACCTTATATCTTTCACCCAATGCTAGGATGACGCCGTAATGACCTCTACCTATCTTCCTACCTACAAGTGTTTCCCTGTCGCAAAACCTGCCGAATTAGACAGGGTGATGGTCCAGACATATACTGAAATGGCTACTCAAATAAATTACAAGGAAAATGGGCAGTATGAACAGGTTGAGACAAATACTGGAGAGCAATTTTACAATCTGACAAATCCTAAAATAAAAAGATTTGTTTTCAGAAAGGCCATAGAATTGCCGCCTATTTTAACAGGGACTATTGTTAATATCCCACACAACATCCCTCTAATAGTTGATATGGCAAACATCTATGGTACTGTTTACACAGAAACTCCTGATTGGCGTCCTATTCCATCTGTAGGGCCTTGGGGTACAGATCTTCTCTCAGTGTGGGTGACTGCCGTTCATATTCATATCGAGTCAGGGCAAACATTTCCGAACATTCTTTCTGGTAGGGTAATCCTCGAATATTTCAAGAATTAAAAAATTTCCTTTCTGTTAGCATACAGAAAAATTGAGGTTATATATGGCAAAACATAGTCGTCGCCATGCGCATCATGGGCAAGATAAACATAAAGAAGATACGAGAGTTCCCCCTTCTGTAGGAGGGTTTGGCCGAAAGAGAAGGAAAGAGGCTGAAATTGCTTACCTACGTCAAAAGCAGCGTGAGGATATAGAAAAAAGAAAGAAAAAGGGAGTAGAGCTCACGCATGATCAAAAGAAATTAGAAAGAAAAGAAAAAAGAGCTGAGAAAAGAGAGAAAGACAGTGATACAGCATCAATTAAGCTAGAAGCTGGAAGAAAATACCCTCACCTGCAAAGAATACAAACTTTAGACAAACAACAAAAAGATATTCTTCGCAACTGGGGGAAGAAACAACCTGTAGAGAAGTGGGAGGAGCCTAGGGCTGCTAGAGACATAAGGCATGTGTTGCAACATGCTGGGAGGAAAGGGCCTCCAGAGCATCCACTAGAAAAACATGCTACCAATAGACTAAGAAAGGATATAGATAAAAAAGAAAAAAAATCTTCGTTGGAAAAAGCTGGAAGAAAATTTCTTAAGCACGGAATGAAAGAAGGCCTTCCAGAGCATCCCACTGAAAGAGCAGGGAATAGTTTCCTTCAAAGGATGCTTAGCCAAAGCCCAGAAGAAATTTTAGCTGGTCATGGACAATATCAAGACCAAGACTATCCTCAAGAGCCCTCTCGCTCATATCCAACATATCCAAATGTATCAAAAAAGAAAATTAATCGTCAAGTAGCAGACGCTACTAAACGAACAAGGCAACAGGCTACGGCACAGGGTCAACCATTTCAGGATCTTCCTTCGTACCTAAAAAGTACAGCTGTTCACAACCAAGGACAACAGCCCACCCCTGATCAGATTGCTAATTCAGAATATTTCTCTAACATGTACGGGAATAAAGCTCAGCAAGGGCAACAGGGACAACAAGGGCAACAACTTCTGCAGCAACAGTTTCAGCAAGGACAACAGCCTCAAGAGAGGGCAAATGGTGGGCAAGGCTTAACTGGCAGGCCCCTTCAAAATGCTCTAGCCTTTGAAGCTCCCTATATGAGGCAGTTTTATGAGGAAACCATCCCATCATTAGCAAATAGATTTCAATCTATGGGCGCTATGGATAGTTCAGGCTTTAATTTATCCCTAGGTAAGGCTGGAGCTGGATTGCATGAAAACCTAGCAGCTCTCAAAGAGCAAATGATTAGCAAGCTTCGAGATCAACAACTCCAGGCTTCAAATATAGGTTTGGGGTATGCGCAACTTCCAATGCAGAAATATGGATTGCAACAACAAAACGCTAATATTGGTTTAGCATATAACCAACTTCCTAATCAAAGAGCGGCACTTAGGCAACAAGCTGTCAACATGGCTGTACCATACACACAGCTTCCAGCACAAAGATGGCAGCAGCAGTTACAAGCGGCACCAGCGGGCATGATGGCATCGTTGTATCCTCAACAGCAGCAACAAGAGATGAATCGATATGCCGCCAACGCTGATTTCGCAAGAGAACAGCAGATCATGAATAATCCTAAATGGGGAAATTTGGTGATTGCTCCTAAGGGGCAAAATGCATCATCAATTCCAGGAAGAGTAGCTGGAGGTCTTATGGGAGCCTTAACTGGGGCGGCAGCTGGAGGATCCATTGGAGGGGGGGTGGGAGCAGGCATTGGCGGCCTTGCTGGTCTTGGCGCAGGGCTTATGGGCGGTAGCGAGGCTATACCTCCAGTAAACCTCAAAATGCCTAATCCAATTAATACTACTCAAAGACAAATGGGCGAACCAATAAACGATCTAGGATAAACTTATGTCAATTCAATTTTTACCAGAATATTTTACACAGCAAAGACCAAGTAAGTCTGAGCAAATTTTTCAGCAGTTAGAACCTGTAGGGAAGTCTCTAGGGAAGTCTCTGCAGAATACTATTCAAGGGTATTATGATCAGCAAAAGGAAGATAGGCAAGCTGAATTAGGTGGAAGGTTAAGAAAACAGCAGGCAATAGGGCTTGCTCAAGCTTACAAACATCCAGAATGGTCTGAGGCGTTGGGGAATTTTGAAGCTCCACAGCAAATTGATTTAGCCAAGCAATTGTCAGAGTCTTCGCCAGCTTCTATGGTTTTGTCTAAATTGATAAATGGTGGGAGATTCGAAGCTCCTGAGCCTGTACAGCAGCCAGCTCCTACAGCACAGTCAATAGCTGCTAACCAAGCTGCTGCTCAGAGAATGGGAATGGCGAATCAAGAGCCTGGACAGATACCAGGGATGCCAGAGTATGCTCAGCCAGGACAGCAAGGGCCTTTGCCTCAATATCAACCTGCCATGGGCCAAGAAGAGCCTGCAGCTACTCCAGCAGAGGTCGTACCTCCAGAGCCTACTAAAGGGCAAGGAAATGGCTTAGATTTAGCTTCTTTTCAAGGCAAAAGACTTGGAGATATGTCTATAGAACAGTTGGATGCTTTAAAAGATGGACAGCCTGCGCAGGTTCAAAAACAACTTGAAGATGCTTACAACAGACAGCAAGCGGCTAAGAGGGGCGAAAGAAATACTTCTGCTGCAGAAAGAAACGCTGACCTTAATAGAGAAAAATTTCAATGGAATAAGGATAAATCAGAAAGAGAAGAGTTAAAAGATGTATCTAAAGACTATAAAGACGAAGTAGATCTTTTACGAGGCAGAGTTAGAAAGGAAGAAGATTCACTTAATTTAGCTAAAACAGCTATTGAGTCTGGCGATACTAATTCTTGGTCACAATTTGTTGCTAATAGATGGAACATTGATCCTGCCAGAACCTCAGCTAGCCAACTTTTAAATTTAGCTTCAAAAGAGTTTACTATTGGCTCTCTTACTCAACTTTCAGCAAAAGGAGTTAATCAATGGATAGAGCAAAGATTTACTTCGATGTTTCCTACTGTAGGTTCAAAAAAAGATTCCCAAGAAACAGTCCTGGCAGCTCTAAAAAGAAATGTTGACATCGATAAAAAAGAAATAGAGCTTTTTGATAAATATTCTGACGTATATGGACAGTCTTTATCAAAACTTGGGAAAATTAGAAAATATGTAAACGAAGATCTTGATAAATACAGAAAAGATCGAGATGAAAAATTAGGATATGAATTTTCTTTAATTAAAGAAAAATTTTCTGATGCAGAACAACTGTATTCAAAAGACAAAGCTGTAAATGGTGAATATATAACTCCTAAAAAACTTTCAGCCTTTGTCAAATTGCATAATGGAAATAAAGCAGAAGCGTTAAATGATTTAAAAAATCTTGGGTACAAAATTCCAACAAAAGATCAATATTTATCTTGGACTACAAATGAAAAATAAAAATGATACTTCAATCGTAGACTTGATGTTAAATGATGCTTCTTCACAAAGTGATGAGCAATATAAACAACCTGGAAATATTGATCTTACAAATAGGCCTAAGGTAAAAAATTCAGATGGGTCTATAAGCACAGTTGCTTCAAAATCTTTTAACTTTGATGGTAACGAAGTTTTATTACCTACCATTAGCGATGATGGTCGTAAATTATCTGATTTAGAAACAATCCAACAATATCAGCAGACTGGAAAGCATTTAGGAATTTTTTCTTCACCAGAAGAAGCGACAAAATATGCACAAAAGCTACATGAAGATCAAGCGCAGGGGTTAAACTATCTTTTTGATCAACCTGGGTACCAAGAAGCTATTTCATCTCCTCCAAGAACAAAAGAAGAAGAAGATAGAAGAACTTTAGGTAGGGCTGCAAAAGTTGGCGTTGCTTTCCCTTTAGGTATTGCTGGATCAACACAGCAATTTGGCGAAAATTTGATTGCAAAAGCTTTTGGAGAAGATCCAGAAAAAGCCAGGAGCCAGTTGAAAAAATGGGGTTTGGAACCACAGGGAGGGAGGTTTCCTACCACCGAAGAGCTAAAACAGGGAATAGAAGAAAAATTTCCATCCACTAAGCCTGAGTCTAAAAAAGAAAGAGGGCAAGAAGAAGACATGGAATTTTTTATGTCTTTATTAGGTCCTGGGGCTGGTAGGTCTTTATTTAATCGAATGGTTAGGAGCGGCGTTGGAACTTACACTGCTAGAAAACTTATTGATGAAATGGAAAATCAAGGAGCAAGTCCAAACAAGAAGGCAGCAGCTAGAATCTTAATTGCTGCAGTTTCTCAATCTGGAAGATTGTCCGAAGGACTAAATCCAGAAGACATGACTAGAGAGCAGAGGGTTGTTTATGCGGCTGGACAACGTGCTGGTCTTACAGACGAAGAATTAACGCCTTTATTGCAAGGTGAGCAGGCAACCAGAAGGCTTGGAGCACATACTGCTGAAACGGAAGCTAATAGAGCAGCTATCGCAGGGGCTGAAAGAGGGACAAGTCAATTTATTAATTCTGTACATGAAAGAGGTAGAGGTGTCATTGTTCCTCAAAATCAAGCGAATTCTTTGAGAAATTACGCAGAAAGAATGAGAGATAGATTGATGAGAGAACCTGGAGACGAGCCACACAACCAGGCTGTAGTAAATTATTTAAATTCAATAATTAGAGATATAGGGGATGGGCCTGTTGACGCTGAACAGCTAATGTTAGCTTACAGAGGGATAAACAGGGTATTTAGAGAAAATAGACCTTCACAAATGAATCTTTTACAGCCTCTTAATACAAGAATTTCAAGAACTATAACTAATGTTGATAGGGATTTAGGAAGAGATTTCAGATTTGGAAATAGATTGTATGAAAGAAGATTAGATTTTATTAATAACGTTGGTTGGAGAAATCTGGAAAGATCTTGGGCTCATGGGACTACTGCACAAGGTTTTATAGCAACTATTCTTGCTGGAGCTGGTGGGGCAATAATTGGCCATCCAGCTGCTGGCGCAGTCATAGGAGCAGGCGTATCATTCGCTAGGGATTTTCTTTCCAATCAGCTTTTAATGAATCCACGGTGGCAGGGGGTTTTGAGAACCAGTGCTCGGGCCATGATGCAAGATAGTCCAAAATTGGCTCTTACTGCTTTAAAAACAATTAAAGACAAAATGAAAAAAGAAAATCCTGAAGCATATAAAAATATTGATTGGCCTGAATAATTACTAATGAAAAATTCTATATGATGTAAATGTATCTAATGCGAATAAAACCAAAAATACAACTAACAGTGCTATAGCTTCCATTATTTCGCGTCTCCTATTTTCTTCATTCCTTCAATCTCGCACAGCTTTCCATGAAAGTCCTTCATCTCTTTTGCCATCTCATCTATTTTCTTATCGCTATGTAAGAAAAGAGAAATCATTTCCTTCCTATTTTCCTGAATAGAATTTCTGGTTGAAGATATGACTCCCCATGCCAACCCTACGTTGGCTGCAACGATAGTGATCACTGCGTAGTCTATATCCATCATCTCACTCCTTTTTAGTGATCAGCAACCATAGCATCCAAAGCCATATAGACACAACCAAAATCTCAACTGTGATTACCGCCGCCATTTAATCCCTCAAGTTTTTTATTCAGTAAAGTAATTTCCAACCCTGTCATTTTTCTATATTTTCTCATTTCTTCTTGCTCTCTATGCACATAGATTTTGACAAAGTAAAATCCTGCCATAAGACAGACAATGTTGACAAACGATATAATTCCAGAAATTAAAGAATCCATCTTTTGGCCCCCCTATGACCTATCTTCACAATACTCTGATAAATTATTTTTGACACATCTCCTATTAGCTGGTATTGTAAAGAAAAAATTTACCACCTAACCCAAGGAGTATTTATGGTAAAGCATCTTCAAACCCAAGCTGAATCCCTCTATGGCCTTCCTCAGCCTATTGTCAATCAATTTCCAAAACCTATAATCGCCCGCAGAGACCCAACCCCCTCTGACACTGGATATCCTTTTGCACAAATCTGGGACAATACAGTAGCGGGAACAATCTTTGCCTTAGCCTCTAATTCTGGCGGAATTGCCTCGTGGCTTAGTCTAGGAGGCTCTTTTACTCCTGTAGTAGGAGCTCTAACAGTCACAGGGGCAGCAACAGCCCTGCATTTCGTTACGTCAACAGCGGCGACATCCACAGATTTGACAGGAAATATTTGGTCAGCTATTGGGACAAATGCAGCAATTGACCTTGTTCTTACCCCTAAGGGCGCTGGGGGAGTCATAGTTTCATCTGGAGACCTCACAGTCACGGCAGGGAATATTTCTCTTGCAAATGGGAATCTTGACTTTGATGCACCTGGCACTGGATTGGGGATTACAGAAGGCGCCAATGCAACTCTTGGAACTGCTGCCCTTGTAGCAGGGACTCAATCAATTGCTATTGCCATCGTTGATGCCAACACGAGAGTCTTTCTCTCAAGATGCGCCCTCAATGCATCACTAGCCCTAGGCTTTCTCATTGCTGACACCTCAGTGCCTGGGACCCTTACCGTCACCTCCTATGATGCTACGGGGGTAGCTGTTGCTACAGACATTTCTTCATTTAACTACCTTTGTGTCGAAGGGCTCTAACCTATAGGTAATAACATGTCTTCATTAGGGATTAGAGTGGCTTGGGAGCCACTTAGAAGTATGGATAGCTCCACTTTAACTGGAGCTTATCAAGCGATAGGCGCTCCTCTTATTCACAATTGTTTTTTGATAAAATTTATCAATGAAGCAGGAAATGACATAACAATATCAACGAATGGAATAACTGATATGGACCTTTGTCCAGCAGAGAATTTTTTCCTCTATGACGAGAGTGCCAATGCCTCAAGAGAAGGAGGGCTATCTATCGCCCGAGGTACGCAGTTTTATATTAAAGGAACGGCCTCAACAGGTCCTATCTATCTTGTAGCCCAATATATAGCCAATTAGGAGGAGATATGTCTCAAGCAGGATCAATAAATTCAGAAGGAGGTGGAGGGGGTGGCGGGGGCGCTACAGTATTCCACGAGGATTCAGGGACAGCAAATTCAGCTGCTGGAGCCCTCAATATTCATGGGGGAAAATCTGTTGGTGGACAAGACATCAATATCAACACCATTGGATCAGGTGATACAGTCCAGGTTTGTTTGAATAATTCCATTTCCCAGCCAGCGACTAACGCATCAGGCACTGCTGGAATGTATTCATTGGGTGGCGAACCATTTATGCACAATTATGGGCCATCAGGATCAGAAGATCAAAATACATTTCTTGGAATATCTGCTGGAAATCTTACTAATAGCTCTGCATTTAATACAGCAATTGGATATCAGGCATTATCTAGTTTGACAGTAGGAAGTGGAAATACTGCTGTAGGGAATCAATGTTTAAAATATTTCTCTGATCCTATTTTTGGCGAAAATACATTTGTTGGAAACTCAGCAGGAGTAAATATAGTATCTGGTGGATCAGAGGGTTATAACAATGGATCGAATATAGGAATTGGATTTATTGCATTAAAAGGGGCTTATCCGGCAGCACCAACGAAATGTATCGCTATTGGAGAAAGAGCTATGTTTAGTGCAGTTAATCCAGATTCAAATATAGCTATAGGAAATGGTTCTCAAGAAACATTAACCACAGGCAGCAACAATATATCATTAGGAGTGAGCACTTTAGTTTCACTAGTTAACGGAAATAATAACGTAATTATTGGTAACGATTCAGGAGGAGCTTATACTACTTCAGAATCAAATAATATTGATATATTAAATCTTGGGATAACTGGGGAAAGTAATGCTATCCATATAGGTACGCAAGGAACACAGACTACATGTTCGCTGGCAGGCATCACAGGCGTTACCACGGCCAACTCTCAGCTTGTCACAGTAAACTCCTCTACAGGCCAATTAGGGGCCAAGGCAATACAGGGGGTAATGACATGGACTACCGTAGGGGCTTCAGGAACTTTGGCGGTTAACAATGGATATTTGTGCACCTCAGGAGGGGCCCTGTCGTTTAGTTTGCCAGCGACAGCAGCAGTGGGGACCCAAATAGGGCTTGTCCTTGCAGGAGCTACGTCGTGGGCTATATCCCAAGCAGTTTTACAGTCAATTACCATAAGTCCAACTACATCAACGCCTGGCCCCGGTGGTTCGGTGACCTCGCTAACAGCTGGCACCACGCTGACACTGATCTGTGATGTGGCCAACACTCACTGGACGGCGATCGCGACAACTGGCACATTTACAATAGTATAAAGGAAACAAACTAAATGTCATTACCACTCCAAATAATTGCGACAGGAACAAATAGACAATTACCTATAATTACATATACTAAAGCTACAGCTGCACAGTTAAAGAACTTAGTAGGATCACCTTTAGTATTAATCCCAGCACAAGGAACCAATACTGTCATCGTGCCAAAGTCTTTTGCAGCTCGATTTTCTTATGGTGGGACTTCTCCTTTCACAGGCCCTGGGCTTTTGGCTGTTAAATACAATAATTTCATGTCGTCATCGATCTTTCCAACAATAATGTCAAACGCTGTTATGACTGGTACTGCAGACGCTTTCTCAATTTCAGGATATTTACAGACATCGAATGAAAATTTAGCATCAGGATTAATTAACAACACTTCTGTTGTCTTATGGAATCCAATCAATAATTTTGGCGGGAACGCGGCAAATGACAACGTGTTGTACATACAAATCTGCTATTGGGTAGCAACATTGCAATAATATGGTTCAAAAACTTCTTGTCCAAGACACCGTCCCCCCTCATGTTAAAGCTGAGTCCCTCGTCGCTGGGGCTGGGATAACTATTGTCTATGGGACAGGGACAATCACTATCTCTGGTGGAGGCGGAGGGGGTGGAGGCTATTCATGGGCCAACGTCACTGCCGCCTCTAATCCAGTATTGTTGGTGACTGGCAATGGATATATGGCAGCAGGGGCTGGGGTTGTCAACTTCGTCCTTCCGGCAGCCGCGTCTTTTGGGGATACATACAGGATCGCAGGTCTCGGGAATTTATGGACCCTCGCCCAGAATGCGGGGCAATCAATCATTTTTGGGGATGAGACCACAACCCCAGGCGTTTTTGGAAATCTAACAGCATCGAAGATAAGTGATTGCGTAGAGATTGTTTGCGTAGTAGCCAATGTTCAGTTTGAAGTTTTAAGTTCTATTGGTAACATTTTTGTAAATTAAATAGGATAAATTATGGTAACTAATAACGCGATAGATCTAAGTGGGTCTGGGATAGTTAAATATGACGGCGCAGGATCATTTAGTAGTACGACTACAAGTATCCATGATGTTTTAATCGGCGCGGCATCCAACGGAATCAATAACATAGCCCTAACATCAGGGCAGGTGTTAATAGGCAGTACAGGCGCTGACCCCGTGGCAGCCTCATTGAGCGCAGGGTCTGGCGTCACAATCACTGGAGGGGCAGGCTCGATAACGATAGCAACCTCAGGGGGAGGCCTTACATGGTCTGTAGTGGCAGCTCCTACAACGATTGCTGTCAACAATGGCTATGGGGCTAATAGTGGCGGGACTACAGCCTTTACCTTACCAGCTGTGGCGGCACTTGGCTCTATTTTCTCAATTGTAGGCATGGCAGTTGGATGGACAATTGCACAAGGGGCTGGACAAGAAATATTCTTTGGTAATACACATACCTCAAATGGCGTTGGCGGCTCTTTAGCGTCCACCAACGCTGGGGACTGCATAACATGCGTGTGTTTGGTTGCCAATACCACGTGGTATGTGACTTCCTCTATTGGAAATATAACAGTAGTCTAAGGTAAAAAATGCCAACAAACAATTCCTGGAACAACAACGTCGCTGCCGCCAATGTCTCCTTCACTGGCGGCACGATGGGGATAGGAACTGATCCTACCACTAATGCGATAAATATTGGGACTGGCGCTGCAGCAAGAACCACAACTATAGGAAGTGTCGCAGGAGCTACAGCTGTGAAGATCAATACTGGAACTGAGGGATTTTCAATATCTAGCGGTACCAATTCTCTTATGATCGCTCATTCCACTGGTCAAATCAATTTCCCTTCACAATCAGCGTTTCTGGTCACTTCCTCTGGGGCAACATTGGTGACAGGAAATGGAACTCTTTATACTGTTAAGTTTGATACAAGTATATTTGATATCGAATCAAACTTTAATACAGGAACATATACATTCACAGCACCTATCGCAGGAAAATATAAATTTGATGTGACGCTTGGATTCACAGGAGTGTTGTCGACACATACAGTTCAACTTTTTTCTCTAATAACAACTTTAGCCACGTATCAGTGGTATGGTTCTCCTGCCAAGGCTTGTGATAATAATGGTCAATATAACACAGCAATAAGCGTTCTTGCCCCAATGAATTTTAATGACACTGCTTATGTTCAAATTAATATATACAATGGAACAAAAGTCATCGATCTTAATTCATCAACATTATGGACTAGATTTTCAGGAAATCTTGTATGCTAAAAAAAGGCCATAAACATGAGTAGTCAATTTTCTTCAATGAATCCTACATCCTATCTGGGGGTTCGCCCTCTTAACCCTGGCAACATCTTTTTTCGCAATCGAGACCCCAACAACCTTCAGGATGTCAACAATTATCAACCAGGGGATACCTGGATGAACCCTGTCCTCAATAGGATTTGGATGCTTATGAGGGATTTTAATGTTGTCGGAGGAGGCAAACAGGCTGTTTGGGTGCAAATTACTGGTGGTGGAGGGGGGTCTGGCATACAGAATCTCAAAGGAGACGTAGGAGACGTTGTAGGGCCTGTTGGAGGCTTGTGTTTAATTGATGGAGACCCTGTAGCAGGAGTCATCACCACAGGGATAATACCAAATGAAATCACTATATCAGTAGAAAACGCCACTGCAGGAGTTGATGTCGCCCATGCACAGAAAGGGGTTTCCTGTTTTAACTCTGCAGACTTTACTGTGGTTGGAGGTTTTGTCTCCAGCACAGGAGGGACAGGAAACATGGATTCCCTAACCACTGACGATGGGCACGTCGTACTTCCAGATGGAGCTGGAAACATCAATGTGTTGACGACAGCAAATCAAGGGCTAAATACTATAGGAAACTTAGCAGGGCACACTGTCACAATCAATGCTGCTAATGCCACTGCTGGAACTGCTCTTACAGCTACAAAGGGTGTAGCATCGTTCAACTCTACCAACTTTACTGTTGTTAATGGATTCGTCTCTGCAATCGCTGGAGCTGCTGGAATTCTGACTGTCAAAGGGAATGATAACGTAGTCGTAGGTCCTGACATCACAGGAAACCTTAAGATCCTTGGGGACACAACTCAAGGCATAGAAGTTGATGGCGTAGCCCTCACAAACACTTCGACCATTACAGCGTACAACGCAACGAATGGAGGGGGGAAGGGAGTTAGCACATATACAGCGTCACAATTCAACGTTGCTGCAGGGCAAGTTTCTTTAACAGGAAACATCCCTGATAAGCCCATGATGAAAGCTTATCGAAATGCCACTACTGGAGGAGTTACAGGGGACAACACTGTATATCAGATAGTGTTTGATAATGTCCTATATGACACAAAATCAAATTATAACAACACTACTGGCGTCTTTAAGGCTTCCCAGGCTGGTGTCTATGCAGTAACAGCGCATGTGACTGCAAACAACATTGACAACACCCACTTCCTTTCAGGCTGTTATATCATCCTCAATGGGGCTGGTCTAATTATGCAGCAATCAAATCCTTATCCAGGGATTTACGACCTTCTTGCTCAACATAGCAATTATTGGAACCTTAGCACCCAATGCTATCTCAATGTGAATGATACGCTCTCAGTGCTGATAAATATAGCAGGAGGGGTAAAAAATGTGACTGTCTATGGGACTCCCGAATATACGTCTTTCTGTGTGTCGCTCATTGGGTAAAAGAAGGCTTTCTCATTGTACTTCCTTTAAGATTCATATAGAATGAAAAAAATTCACAAATGAGGTCTCCAAATGAGCATTACTCTTCTAGCTATCATCGTAGGCGCCTGCATCATAGTAGGCCTACTCTCTATCTACTTCTGGGGAGCAAATAATCCTGTAGAAGAAGCCTGCGAAGATCTCATAAAAGAAGAGACAGGCATAAACATAGAACTCAGCCCTGGCTCAACACCAGCAGCTCCAACTCCCCCTGCTAGCACAGGGAATAAAGCCTCCTCATAATGCCTCATGCGCTCTGTTATTTGATGGATCGCGTCTTCAAATTTTTCACACTTCTCCCTCGTCTCCACAAGTTTCTTTTCTAATTCGTCATGCCTGCTGAACATGCCCCTACGCACATTCCCGAGGCTCTTTTCCAATCCTCGAATCTCGTCTTTTAGTCTTTCAGTTTCTGAAATTTCAAATAATTCTAGCTGAATATTGGACATATTAAATCCTCCTATGTATTAAGACAGGAAGATGATATACCAAAGGAAAAACGAGGTCAAGATGAAATTTCTTATCTTAGCTTTTGGTTTGTCATCCCTCATCCTAAGTTCCTGTACAATCAATATAACCATCGCTGACACTCATGGTTATGCTAATGATTTAGTCGATGAAACAGCTAAGACAGACGCTTCCGCTGAGGTTGAAGTCCCTGTCAAAACTATATAGGAGAAATTATGGAACTCCCTTCGAATGCCAAATTTTGGGCATGTGTTCTTTTCGTCGTATTGATACTTGTAGCCTCCGGAATTACCTATATAATTAAAAATGAAAAAGAGCCTGCTGCCCCAACTAGTGACGCTCTAAATAAACATTTACAAGATCTAGAGATTAAATCTGTTACTAAAATTGACAAAAAACTTGGCAGATTGATATCTAAATAAACCTATTTTCGAGTCCTGTCACGTCCCTAAATGGGGCTGGAAGACCTGGCCCTCCCATGGCTTCAGCATACAGCCTTTCTAGGTCTTGGGGAGTCATCCTCGTTTGTTCTTTCCCAAAAAAGTGTGTATAGAGCGCATATCGCATCGCATCCAAACTGTGATCTCTGTCCTTCAAAGGCTTATCCTCGCCAGTCTTTCCACACTTAGGATCCCAAACATACCCCTGTATCTCCTTGATCAAAGGCTCGCACTTCCTACAGATCTTTAATGTACCGTTGGCGAGAAATTTGCTCGTTAAGCGAATTCCATCTAGTACTTCATTTTCTGCATCAAATAAGTTAGAAATTCCCTCACGCCCTAGTTCCAGCTTGAAACTGGCTGCTGATGGGTCAATATATATGGCTTTGACATATAGTCCCTGAATGAAGGTTTTTAGGTCTTCAGCGTATTCGCTATCTGTTTTTTGCCTCTGCTTTACCTTGCTGTCCCAGTAGTAAACATCTTCAACCCAGATATTAGGATATTTGGATCTGTTTATCCCTATTAGAACGAAAGAGCAAGGATTAGTGGTTCCATAGTCCACGCCAACAATATAAAACTCAGCTTGACCAGGCGGAAAGTCAATGACATGAATGTCAGAGTCAAAGAAATCATAGATAGCTCCCTCAGCCTGTACCCATTTTCCTTCAATAAATCTTTGATGCCAAATGCCTTTATATTGTCTTCTGAGGTAGTCTTTTTCGTCTTGCGTGAGCTCGGGATTATCATCAAGAGTGAACTTCCAGCTTTTGACGTCAGGATTGTCTGTGAGGAAGTCTTTTTTTAGCCAATGATAGGGGCTGTCAGGGTTAGTGGTGGCGAAGATCCTCGCCCCTTTCATCGCACACCGACTGATAAGGATCCTAAATACACTTTCAGGAATAATTGTGGCCTCGTCTACATAGGCAGATTGGAAGGTGGCTCCCCTAATTTTGCTCTCACTGCGTTCATCGTCGGCCCCCACAACATGAATATTTTTACCAAAAATATGCATCTCTCTCTTGCCAGAGTAGTATCTAACATCCTGGCATCCAATCATATGGATGAGCTGAGGTAGAATGTTTCTTTTGAATGTGTCGTAGGTCCTGGAAATCATACAATACTCACCAGGAGGGCCAAAGGTAAGTTCCTTTAACCATCTCCAAAGACTGATATAGGTCTTCCCTGAGCGAACAGCTCCCTCCCAAATATTCATTCTTGCGTCTGAATCACTTAAGGAAAAGAGCTGTTTGTCAGAGAGTGATTGCATTAAATGCACTCTTCATGAGTTTTCTTTAATCGCACATTTCCATATGAATGGATATCTTTTTTTCCATCTATTGTTATGTTGGTTGAAAATGGAGGCTTATTTCTCCATTCATGATTTAGACACATAAACAACGCTTGTTTAGTCCTTGGTCTTAGTCCTCTTTCTTTACACCAATCTAAATAATCTAAGTAAATATCATTACTAGTCGTAACACAATCATAATCATATCCAATTCTTTCTGTGTTAAACTTTCTTACTAAAGAATCTTTGTTTACTCTTTGTTTACGAACTTTTGTCCCTGTTTTAACCAATTTCCTTGTTTTAAGGTCCTCTACCTTTTCTTCCAAAGATTCATAAAACATATCAAGCTGTTCTAGTTTCTTCTCAACTTCATCTTTGCAATCTGTTTCATCATTATCTTTGCAATCTGTTTCATCATTATTGCAAAAAAAAGTAAAATAAATTTCTGTAGGTTTGTTCAACCCTGTCCATTTAGCCTTTATCCATTCAAATAATCTCATTTTTTTTCTCCTCTTAAAATGGTAGTTCTTCATTTCTATCATGCATAGTATGGATAGGAGGAGAGTTGCTAGCCCTTTCAGGAGGAGAGTTGCTAGCCCTTTTCTGCAATTGAGCTTTGACTAAAAGTTCTAACCACTGAGATATAGCTTTTAGGCTTTCGCTAATTTCTTTAATGTTCCATGCCATGTATTTTTGGCTAACTTCTACTGGCTGTATAGGCTTGCGTTCATCTTGATATGTCATCTTTAATTCTTCTTTTTTGTTTTTTTGTTTTTCTTTAATTTTTTCTCTTCCAGACTGGCGATCTTTTTTCTCTTATTGGCAAACTCAAATGATATTTTTGCCTCTCTAGCGCTATCCTTCGCCATCTCAGGAGCGCCCTCTTTTTCCTCTTGCCCCTCTTTCTTCAAGGCATATTTTCCCTCTCTACGAGCTAGTGTGGAGTACATTTTCTGCCTCTTCACTACGCCTCTTATGTCCTGCTCTTTTTTCATATGGCGCTCTTCTTTTTCTTCTTACCCTTTGTAGGGATGTTTGCCCCTGCCTCTCTAGCTGTGTTCAGCGCTATGGCGATTGCCTGCTTCTTTGGTTTGCCTGCGCTGATTTCAGTCTTAATGTTTTCTCCTACTGCTTCTTTGCTTCCTGACCTGATTAGTGGCATCTTCTTCTTCCCCTTTTGTTGCTAGGCGCACACCTAGGTTGTAAACTTCATTTTCAATTTCAAACAGGCTTGACCTGATCATCTTCTCCTGTATTAAAAACATATCTTTTTTTGTCAACACAACTTCTATGATCTTCTCCCCATCTAGGGTCTCGTAAATTATATTCATCTTCTCTCTCTAGAACTTCGTCTGCCTTGTCCTGCAAGACATTTTTTATCAGTGGAGTTATTAAAATAATGGTTGAGGGCTGTTCTGAAAAGACTTTGTTTACTTTCAAAGAGCATATTTGACAGTCATCAACGAAGATAAAGTCATTCATAGTGTCGAGGTAAAATTTCGTAAGGTTGTCGATGTCAGGCCTTTTCATGTGGCGTACTTCCCCAGCTATCATTTGCTCCCTCAAGGCATTAGATGCAGACTTTGGGATTGGCATGCCAAAGGTAATTTCCATAGCTATAGGAGAGGAAATCTTAGGAATGGTGAATTGTGGCATGAGTTGCCACCTGATCATTTCCTTTTCTTTTTTTTGTTTGTCATATACCAAACTGATATTTTTATCTCCATTTCTTAGCATCTTATACCCAGGTCTCTGCCAGGGGATCGGTTGTCCATCTATTTTGAGATTCAACATCGCTAACCTCAAATTGAATTTTACCCAGACATATGTGATGAGGATTTATTTAACAACTTATTTTTCTCGAAAGATGTTGCGAAGAAATGAGCTCATGAAATAAGATTCTCATGGATCAAAAAATAACGGAGGAAAAGATGGACGAACAGATTCGCCCTGGATATACGAGAGTGACAGAGATATTGGCCCCATGGAATGACTTTAAGGGTATTCCTGAGGATGTTTTAGAGAATAAGAGATGCATAGGAGTCAAGGTGCATGATGCTATCAGCCTGTACCTTGAATGTGTCCCTGTGATAGTTGATGACAACGCAGCTGGGTATTTCGACAGTTTCCGTCAGTTTATGATGGACTCCAAAGCATCTGTTGAGCTGATGGAGAGGAGATATTATGACGATAGGCTAAAGATCACAGGGCAGATTGATGCCCTTGTGAAGTTTAAGGAAGATGACGAACTTATCATCGTAGACTGGAAGACGACAGCCTCTTACACCAAGAGAATAGGTCTCACATGGGCCCTACAGGGGGTATTGTACCACTACCTACTGGAGCAAAATGGGGTGTCAAATCTGAGCGATAGGATTATATTTTACCAGCTGAATAAGGAGGGAAGACCTCCTCATGCTAGAGAGTTTCGCTACACCACAGAATTAATGGGCATAGCGGCGGCGATGTTAGAGTGTTATAGATATTTTAACCCTTTAGAGGAGTAAGGCATGGAAGTTACCGTCAGGGAAAAGCATTGGCATGGGCAATATACATATGAGCCCGTGTGCGAGATGTCAAAGATGTTAGCAGAAGTATCTAATCAGAAGAACTTGTCCATGAGGATGATCAAGACCTTAAGGAAGTATTGCATCCTCGTCAAGATCTTGCCAGAAAAAGGCAAAGAAAAGGGAGGGAAGGGAGACAAGGGAGAGAAGCAGAAAGAATAGACAAAAAAACCCTGCACAGACTGTTGTGAGTCTATGCAGGGAAAACTATCGAAAGGACAACCATCAAAACGGAGGTTAAGATGATGCCGCCTTCCAATATACCCAAAAGGGTATTTCTTATATCGCAGAAATTTGGATCATCCTCAATAAACTTAACATTGAGCATGTGAAGATGCAGATTCAACTAGACACCATAAAAAAAATGCTAGATAAGAAAATCTAGCTCAAAAAAATTAAAGACAGGAGAATTTTATATGACCTCAACAGCATTAGCCATCATTGAAAATCAAGGGTGGGATAACAAACTCATTGACTACATAAGGGACCAGGTGTTGCCTAACGTCAGCGATGAAGAACTTTTATTTTACTTTACGATGCACAAGAAGTTAGGGCTCGATCCTTTCTTGAAAAACATTTGGGTCATCAAGTATGGAGGGAAGAACCAATATGTAACATCGATCAAAGCCTTGAGGTCTATAGCTGATAGGACAGGGCAGTTTTTTCCATCATCGAAGAAGACAGAGTTTGTCTATGATGAGAAGGGGAAGCTTGTGAGCGCTACTAAATATATCTGTAAGCTAACCCCTAATGGGATCTTGGCAGAAGGTTGTAGTACTGCGATGTGGTCTAGCTATGGCAAAGATGCCAAAGGTAATGACAAGGGGAGCTGCTGGAAGACTCACCCTGAAGTCATGCTGGAGAAATGTGCAGAGGCTAGGGTCTTAAGAGAGAACTTTTCTGAGCAACTTGGCGAGCTGTACCTACAAGAGGAGTTTGATGCAGGGCAGGCAGAGCAGACTATCGAGGTCCAGGCTAAGGATGTTGCAGAGTGCAAGAAGATCATATCTTCTGGACATGCTAAGTTAGGAAGTGAGGAACTTGCCAAGTTAGCACATAAGGCCTCAGATATCATGATCAATGACCCTGCGCTCAACGCTGTCGTCATCGAGAAAGATATGGTAGATTTTCTCACAGATTGGCAAAATATAAAGCCATTGTACCCTACCATCGACACGCTGCTGACCTCTAATAGAACAGCGATCCTCGATGCCTTTATGAGATGGCAGGGCAAACACGCCGCTTAAGCCTTAGCCCTTCTTTTCTGCTTACCGATACACTCCATGGTTGGGGTGGTAGAGAAGAAGGGCTTTTCTATGCCCTTTATTCGCTGTCCATTGAATTATATAGTTTAGGGCAGTCCGATACACCAATGAACATGAGATCGTTGAACCTAGCTCGATTCTGTGCGAAATAAAGGCATTCTTGGAAGGTAATAAAAAGGCCAGGGCTGTAAACCCTGGCCCAACTTCTTCGTTGACTGAAGATTTTTTATCTGCTACAAATGGGGAAACATATAAACCTGAGACAGAAGGCTGGTTGCTTGGCGGCGATCCCTTCCATCTCACTACAAGGAGATTAATCCATGCCAGGACATGATCGCACAATCCCGGAATTTATAGCAACACATCCTGAGCTTAGTGATGGAGCTCGAGTTTTCTACGGCCTCTTAACAGCGCTGATGGAGTGGGGATTCTGCTGGGCCACCAATGCATATCTGGCAGAAGTTTCTGGAAAGACCCCTCGTCGTGTTCAGCAATACCTCGAAAAATTCAAAGCGCTCAATTTCATCATAGTTGAGAGGGAAAAATGTTCCCATCGCCTCATCTGGACTAAGGCCACATTTGCTGAGAAAAAAGATCATATTGCTGCCTGGGAACGCGCCAATCCTGACATGAGTTTTCAAAAATATTTTGGGGACGAAATGAATTTCATGGGGGGGGGGACGAAATGGATTTCACCCCCTATATATAAGGTGGATAATATATATAATACTAAGAACATAAAACACATAGAGGAGTGGCCTAAGCCTCCGAAGCCAAAGCCTGCAGCGAAGGCCAGCTCCTCAGTTTCTGAGAGAAATTTGCCCAAGCAACTGTCTCAGCAAATGCAAGGGCCACCTCCAACGCCTGGCCCTAAAAAAATGGCCGAACAGACTGCCGACTTGCTGAAGTCTCCTATCCCCATCGGAGGCGAAAAATACCTTTTCCATCCCAACGATATTCGTTGGTTTTTGGGCTTTTCCCAAACTCTCGTATGTAACGCCATAAAAATTGCCCACACAGAGTCTTGGCAAGGGAAAAGAATTTCTAAGTTCGTCCCCTATGTGTTCAAAATTTGCTGCAATCTGAGGAAAAATCAATGAAAAACAATTGTTGTATAGATGCTGAGATTTTAGTTTTGTCTGGAATGATTTTAAATGACGACAATTTAAGTTTTGGAATTGAAAATTTAAAACAAAAAGATTTTGCTATTTTAGATCATGGAATTATATTTTCTGTGTTGCGAGAGCTCTATGAGGCTGGATCGCATCCTACTCTCGAAAAAGTAGCTATAAAACTCAAAGAGCATCGCCTACTTGAGGGCATGGGAGGGGTCCCTAGACTTGCTGAGATATTTGGTGCCTATGTCGCAACCAAGGATGATTTGGGAGATTATATAAAAACTGTCAAGAACTACTCCCTTTACAGAGTACTTGAGCTTTTGTCCAAAAGAATCTCAGCGCTTTTAGAGCAGAAAGACACAAAAAATGCTTCAGAAATGCTGAGAGAAATCAAAAAAATGATAGACATAATCGATGAAAACATTGAGGGAAAGTTAGGCTCTGACTTCTTTGATTTGAAAAAAGAGTTTGTCGACGAATTGAGAAAAAAAATGAGCGATGACTGCCCTGAGGTATATCTATCCACAGGCATAGATGCATTGGACATGCTAACAGGTGGCATAGAGGGCGGGAAACTTATCACTATAGCAGCTAGGCCAGGTATTGGGAAAACTGTGCTAGCTATCAACATGGCCGTAAAAATGGCCAAGGCCCATAAGCCTGTGTACTTTTTTTCGATCGAAATGGTCTATAAGGAGATTTTAGACAGAGTATACTCTCAATTGTCGTCAGTGGACCATCAAAGCATCCGCATGGCAACGCTTACAGAATATGATTTTGAGCAGATTGTCAAAGCTGGGGATGAGATCGATAAGACTATGTTATTGATTGATGATGAGGGTGGAATTAAGATTGATGATATAGTGTCAAAATCAAAAAGAGCAAAAGAAGTTTTTAATATCTCAGCTATTTTTGTAGATTATCTAGAATTAATCACTTCAAAAGACAAGCCAGAATATCGAAGACTTGAAATCGAAAGCTTCACCCGAACCCTCAAAGCCCTCGCTAAAAAATTAAACATCCCCGTCATCTGCCTCGCTCAGCTCTCAAGAAAAGTTGATGACAGAGTAGGGCACTTGCCCCAGCTAAGCGATCTCAAAGAGTCTGGGTCTATAGAGCAGGATAGCGATCTTGTGATTGCCTTAAGCAGGAGGGATGCTTACGATGAGCATGACCGTCCAGGTGAGGCTCAAGTATATATTTTAAAAAATAGGCATGGGCCTACGGGGAATGTTAGATTAAGATTTGATAAAGAACACTCACAATTTATCGAGATTTTATGAAAAAAAAGAAAAAAATGTCAAGCAAATGGCTTGAAGATGCCATAATGTCTTTAGTCAAAGCTCGCCTAATTGATAAAATTTCGTGTTGGCGCTCCTCGATGGCAAAGAAAAACATCGACTAAAATTCTGCTCAAAATTATCCTCCTTGATTTGACATGACAAAATCAAGGAGGATTTATGCCTAAGACCCTTCTCATCGCCCTTGTTTCAGGCCTAAATTTTTGCCACATTTCTGCCACTTCATTTGACAGGTCATACGTGGTCACCTTGGATATCGCCGTCAATGGAGATTATTATTTTGTCAGCATCAGGGAGCCTTGCCAATTTGCAGATTTTGATCTCGCAGCATGTACATTTCTCAAAACAAAAGGGCAAATGAATTTTTTTAAAATTGAAAGGGGTTGCATAAATATTTTAAACCCTGAATTTTTCCCAACAACAAAAATGGAGGCAGAGCATGCTAGGAGTACCAAATGAGACCGATGAGAGATGCAATGATTTCGGAGGGCATAGCCAAAAATCTGAAGAGTTTCTTGACAGCATCAACGAGGTAATGAAATCTGCGAGAAAAAATCTAAAAACACTAAGCCTGGAGTATAGAGATGAAGACGATGATCAAGTATATTTTTTGGAAACGAGGAAAGACTTCTATCCTCTGCAGTTGTTTGATTTTCTGCGCCGTGACAAAAATCCTGGCTAACGAGGACGGCGAGAATTGGGGGGCTGGCCGCGTAGACTACGACAACCCAGGGCAATATGATTGCTGCGGCAGGGCTGGAGCTCATCCCCAAGATGGGGGATGTAGAGGGCCTACGGGATATGACCGTGGAGCTGATGGGCCAGCACATAGGCTGTGCAGCGTAAATTATGCTGGGGTCCCCGCTGTATTTGTTGGGTATAATGCTGAGGTTTTGTCGAGGGCTTTTGAGGCTAAGGGCGCTAATGGCTCAGGAGGGTTTTTTGCTGATTGCTGACGGGCAAAGAAATGAAGTGGTGGAGGCCGCGAAAAAGCCTCCACCATAATAGGACAACGCTATGACGAATTGTAACACAGACCACATTATCAGACAACAGGTTTTTATTCTGGGACTTCCCCAAATATTTTTTCGTACGCATCGACTGACAGGAAGTCCACGTACCGATATTGCAACTCTCCTTGGTTTATTGTCCACTCTATGCCAAGTCCACTTGCTTTGTAGAAGAAAAGTTCAAAAAATTCTCCACTTTTTTTCTTATATAGCGTGTGGGTTCCATGTATCTTTTCCACCACTGTTAACATCTCGGCTGTTTCTGTGTCGTATTTCTTGCCATTGATAATTTTTTTCATTTTACATCCCTCCCCCAAATTGTTTTATATTCTTCTGGAAGCATAATTTCTTTTGAAAGTTTTTTAAGGTCTTTTTCGTCTGTAATCCAATTTATATCAAGAAATGGCAAGTCTTGATACTCTTTAAAATCTTTCATAACTGTGTAATAGACCCCAATAATTGTTTCTCCTTCTTCATAAATGCTTAAGATAGCAGCTATAGATGATCCATCGGGATTACTGAGGCAATCTCTACTATAAGATCCAAGTAATTCCATGTCTTTTGTATTGTAAATAATTCCTTTTATCATTTTTCTCATTTTACATCCCCACACTTTTTGAATATTCTTTTGACTGTACAATTTTGATTTCGTGGCCTAGCTTTTCTAGCCAAGAAAATACTTTTTCGGCCCTAATCTCGTTCAGAGCTCCAGATCCTTGCCCGAGGAAATCCATCAAGTCCCACGCCTCCGCGTTAGCAGGCTCGTAATAGATTTGCCCTGAGCGAGTATACTCTTGGCTAAATTTAATTTGGTCCATATTTTCCTCCGTTTTTTGTTGTCTTAACACGTTTTTATTTTTTCCTCAATTTAATCAGCCCACAACGGCTGAAAATCTGTTTTAGTGAAATCGCCTTCGAGCGCTTCCTCAGTTATCGACATCAGCACTCCGTCTTCGTTGTAGCATTCACGATATTCGTCTTCATTCCAAGTAAACCATTCTGAATGATCCTTTTGTTCAAAATGTTCTCTTAAAGATTGGCCGAACAGGGTTTCCATTTCTAAGTCTGTCATTTCTAGTCTTTCCTTTTTTTTCCTCATTTTTCCTCCGTTTTTTTGTATGAGCTACTCACCATTGCTCATGAACCCATGATCCCATGACCTCATGAATAAAGGCAAGATATATCGTCTCATTACATGAATAAAAATAATCTCTTGACATAATTCTTTAATCTTGTATGCTCTGAAATATAGCTTGAGGGCACAATATGGCTAGACCTAAATTAGATCTTGACGAAGGACAAATCCATAAATTGGCGAGTATTCAATGCACAATGGGCGAAATCGCTGCTGTAATGAAATGCTCTGTTGATACGCTGGAGAATCGTTATTCGGAAGTTATCAAAATTGGCAGAGAAGAAGGCAAACAATCCCTTCGGCGAGCACAGTGGAAAAAGGCCCTTGAGGGCAATCCTGCGATGCTTATTTGGCTTGGGAAATTTTATCTAGGGCAGAAAGAGGAGATCAACTTTACGTCCTCAGAGCCTGATGTGAGGGCACTCCTTGAGAAATGGGAAGTGACGGCAAAGAAGAAGAGCGATTTCACACATCTAGGCAAGCCTCAAAAGCCTACAGACCTACCTCAGCAGGGATATGGTGGCTAAAGCTGTAGGAGTATTGCTCTCCGTCACTCAGTGTAAGTATATAGGTCTGGTCTGCGTTCATACAATTTCTTGTTTTGCCTTTTTAGATCGTGGATTTCTGCGTCCAAAATATGGATCATGCGGTATAAGTATACGATATTGCAACTCAAAAAGAAAATTGTCAAGGATTGCGTTAGCTCCACTATCTTCTCCTGTCTTATTTTGTATGTTCTAAGGCATATCTTATAGATCGCATAAGCTCGTCGGTGTCATCCATAGGCACTCTGTGGGTGTCACCTTGATAGGGATATATCTCCCAGTATGGCCCTACAGCGTTACCTAAGACATTGTGGCAATCAAGATAGACACTAACTCCTTGGCCTGCGCTATTTTTCACGAGGAACCTTACCATGGCGCCCATATATGGGGGGACGATTCTGACCTCCCATGATGGATCAAATTTTAGTGCGGGGATTGTCTGGACATATATGTTATAATCCATGATCGATCCTAGCAATTGAGATAGTTCCACTATAATTGAGGACTTCGAGTAATGAAATTCTTTACAATCTTTGGGTGCTGCTAGCCTCTTTTCTATGCTCCGTGCTATAGATACTATTGCCTTTCTTTCCCCGTGACTCAATGTTTTCTTCTTTAATGATGTTAAAGATCTATTGCGCTCCACTATCTTCTCCTGTTTTCCTTTTTTCCGGCGCTTCCTATTCTCTGTCCTATGAGCTAAGTCTAATCGCCGTGCTCCATTATCTCTAACGTGAGCGTATCTTGCGTTAGCTTTGAACATCTCTGCCATACAGATCCGACATCGACGCCCTGTTGGTGCAGATCTTTTAGCACATAGCCTGCGAGCAATGCTATTGCATTTATCCTAGCTATAGATTCGGTCAGAGGGGCATCTCCTGCTGATTCGCACATTGCCTTTGCAAACTGATCTAAGAGCTCGTTCCTCCTTTTGAGTACCAAGTCTCGGGCCTCCCCATAACATCTATAGCATGCTCTCTTGTTGGCGTTATGATAACTATTCATTAGCTTCTTCCTCGGCTGCTTCCGTGGCTTCTTGGGCTGTGTAGTCTGCCTGATTTTCAAGGTTTAGCAATATCTCATCCAAAGCCTCGATATGAACTATTAACAATCGGATAGTGTCTTCCCGTGACCCAGCGATCGATCCTATAACGCTCAAGGTAAGTAGGCGCAGGGTGTTGCAGGCTGCTGTAGCCTCGCTCGCGGCATTGTCAGGAGTCGTGGCAGCTTGCTCGAGCTCTCTGTTATAAGCCTCAAGTGTTGCTAACAAGTATTCAGCAGATCGTTTTGACACGTAGTCTCTTTCCTCATCAGTCATTTCTCTTGCTATTTTATCCATTTTTTCTCCAAGTTTTGTTGCCTAGGGCTACATCGTTGCCCTAAGTCTAGGGTTCTTTCGTAAAAATCAAAAGAGGAATCTGCCGCTATCTTCATAGCCCCTTTAGTCCCTCAATGTTTGGTGGCACAAGATCTGATGGCTTGTTCCATCTATGGTACAACCTTACTTTTCCTTTCGGAGTGTCCCATATCTTCATGGCTCTCTTGACAATCTTCTTCAAGAGCCTTTCCCTCCTCTTCATATCAACACCTGTCGACAAAGGTTTGAACAGTCTTTCTCAGTGAACGAATGAGCATTGTCAACAGGATCAACATAGACTGATGAAGATGATACATATATATACTCTTCTTCCTTAGACAATGTGGAAGTTGATGATATTTTCCGCACGTTGCCTCTACACAATTTTATTTTCAAGCTAAAAATCACTTACTTTGAAAGAAATTGCTCAAGGCTAGTATTGTAAAGAAAATAATACAACCGGTAGGGCTTATGACACTCTTTCCTCAACTTTCAGACTCTTATTACGTAGATAATGATCACAACATCTTGCAGATGATGGAGACTACTTACGCTAAATACATCACAATTAACCAGAGTTTCTGGAGCGAAAGTGACATTGACCATAGGTTTGTGGCTGGAGATCAGACAATTTTTGATTCTGTCTATGGGGTAGGGCCAGCATTTCGTCGCCGTCAATTTAACTTTAATCGTATGCGTAGGATCATCAACATGATCACAGGGTACCAGCGGCAGCATCGCAAGAGTACGATGGTAACACCAGTCGAGCAATCCTCACAGCAAACCTCTGATCAATTTACCAAACTCCTCTATCATGTCAACACTCATGGCAACGTCCTGGAGACTATTTCAGAGGCATTTGAGGGCGCCGTCATCGGAGGGATGAACTTGCTTTCAACCTATCTAGACTACACCTCAGACCCTGTTAATGGGGACATCAAGGTTGACAACGTAGGATACTCAGCATATCTCATTGACCCATACTTCAAGAAAAAAGATATGAGTGACTGCCAATCTTTGAGAACAAGAAAATACTTGACTCGAAACCAGATCATGACCCTTCTTCCAGGGCGAGAAGATGAAATCAAAAATCTTCCTGGGTGTGGTACCAAAGATGGCAAGTTCAATTTCATGCCTGAGAGCTATGCCTATGGGCAGCAAGATTTATTTATTTATGATGAGTTTTGGTACATGTCTACTCGCAGTCAGCAAGTTATTGTTGATACAGAAACAGGGGAGACAATTGAGTGGAAAGGCGATGACGAAGATCTTCGCGACTTCCTTCATATGTATCAAGGGACTATCGTAGTAAAAAATGAAATTCCTTCTGTAAAACTCGCTATCGTAGTCCAAGGCAAGGTGATGTACCACGGCCCTAATCCTATGGGCATAGATAATTATAATTTCGTGCCTGTGTGGGCGTACTATATGCCCGAAATTCCTTATTTCCCCTGGAGGGTGCAGGGTGTTGCTAGGGGCATTAGAGATGCTCAATACTTATACAATCGTAGAGTCATAACCTCACTAGACATACTCGAGAGCCAGATTAACTCAGGTTGGAAGTATAAAGAAAATGCATTAGTAAATCCTAAAGACGTATTTTTGCAAGGACAGGGGAGGGGTCTTGCCATCAAGTCTGAAGCCCAAATGACAGATGCAGAGCAGATATTGCCTCCACAAGTGCCTCCTAGCATGCTTCAATTGTCTGAGATGTTAGGCAATGAGTTGCAGCAAATCTCTGGGGTTTCAGAAGAACTCCTAGGGTCAGCAACAGATGACAAAGCTGGGATCCTTTCAATGCTACGGCAAGGTGCAGGGCTTGTAACACTTCAAGGACTTTTTGATAATTTAGATCAATCGCAGAAGTTGTTAGGTAAACTACATTTGGAGATGATCCAGGCTAATTGGACCCCAGGAAAAGTCTCGAGAATCCTTGGAGAAGAGCCTTCACAAGAGTTCTACAACAGGGCTTTCAGCAAATATGATGCCGTGATTGAAGAGGCCCCGTTAACAGCCACTCAAAAGCGACTAGCTCTTCAACAGAGGCTCTATCTTCTCGAAATGGGTGTTCCTATCCCCATGAGCGATGTCCTAGAGTATGTGCAGTTCTCCGATAAAGATAAGACCATGGCAACTATCCAGCAGCAGCAAGAGCAACAGCAGCAACAAGACGCGGCCATGGCGCAAGCTCAAATGCAGGCTTCACAGGTTGATAACGAGACCAAGCTAGGTTTTGCTGAGGCACAACATGCCATGGCTCAAGAGAGGCTGAGCAAGGTTCAGCTCGATAAGGCAGAGGCTATCAACAAGTTAGAGAAGGGTGAGACTGACAAAGTTGAGGCTGTATTAAAACTCATCCTTGCTGCTAAAGAGATCGAAGGCACTGACATTGATCAAATTATGAAGGTCATGGGATTAATGCACACTCAAGAGCAAGCACATCAAGCAAATGAAATGCAGCAAAAAGATATGGAGATGCGACAGCAACAGCATTCACAGCAAATGGCGGCGCAGCAACAGCAGATGCAGCAGCCACAGCAGCCACAACAGTAGTTACGAATATTGCTCACTTCAAGACCTTGGCAATTTTTAAGTTTTTGTCATTTGTCGATAGCAAAAAAAATCTTCGATTTAATAGACTGCAAATTGTAAAGCAAAAATATTATTAGCGAGGAAAATATGTCGAAATCGTCTGGAGATCAAAAAAACCTTAGCGATGACTCCACTTCTTATTCAAATCTGCCTCAAAATGTGATTATAAAAAAATGCAATGAGTCGAATACCTTCGACGAAGACTACGACGACACTCTTACAGGGGTAGCAGCTTGCATTGACCACGGTAAGGGCAAGCCTGCGAAGTTTAGGCACTTAGAGCCTATTCACAAATTTCCTACAGCATCTAAATAAATTATACACAAAACTGTTCCTAAGGAGGAATAAGGTTATGGGAAAAACAATGAAAGACTTTGGGCATGATAAAACATCATATGACAATCTTCCACAAGAAGTGAAGATGCAGGAATATGAAAAAAATTCTCATGAGAATGCAGATCTTGACGACACCATGGATAAAATCGATTCAACGATTGATAAGTCTGTCGGGAAAGCAAAGAAATACATTTCTAATCAACACTAGAGGGCATCGATCATGGTCATGTTAAGGCCAGGAGGAAAAGCCCAGAAGATTTTTGAGAAAGTAATGAAAAGTAAGGGCATTAAAACTCCTAAGAAGAAAAAGATGGAAAAAACTGTGTTAACAGGCCCTTACTTACAACACTAAGGACAAATATGAAAGGTCATGACGACGCTATTGCTGACAAAAAGATGTTTAGCGGCATGCTGAAGAAGGCTATGCCAGGCAAGAAAGTAGAAAAACATCTTGTTAAGGACATGAAAGAAGAGAAAAAAGCTTTTAGAGAAGATAAAAAGCTGATGAGTTCAATGAAAAAGGGAAAAAGGGGCTGCTAATGGCTAAAATTAAATCATTGGCGCTGTCGGCAAAGAAAAAAGTTAAAACAGCTAAGCTTCCCACTATCGCAGCATTTAAGCCCGTCAGTTCAAAGGTAGGGCTAGCGGCCCATAAGGCTGGCAGAGGCAAGTAGAGCTTTAGCTAGATTAGGAGGAGGGAGCATGGCAGTGATCGTTGGCTTTGACCAAATCCCAAAACATACTTATCAGATCATCTATGCAGATCCTCCTTGGGAAGTGGATGGGGGCAGTTGGACGATTTCAGAACTTTTGAAAGGGGAAAATTGGTTTTGTCAAAAGAAAGGACTCAGCTTGGTTTCTACAGCCAAGAATATGCAATCATTCAGAAAAGCCAGCAGAATTTCGTGACATGATCGTTGACGTTCATGGCAACCTCCCTCGCATTGAACTATTTGCTCGACAAAAAACTCCTAACTGGGACATATGGGGAAATGAATTAGAAAATTGTTTTGACTATGGCAAGAAGGAGGCCCCATGCTCGCAGAACCTGACAAATATGCCTACAACAGATTTGGATACAAAGGCAAGCGTGTAGGCCAAGCTGTATATGACATCCTCTCTAAGCCACAAGCTGATCAGACTGTTGGCGAAACTTTAGACGCATTTGGTCCAGATTATGCTAAGTTCATGGAAGAGACCATTGAGGAAAATCAGGCAAAATTCGACAGTCCTTTCTACATTTTTGTCCTTACAAAGAAAGAGTTCTGGGCCAACAACATTCTCAGGAACTGGTTTGTAGCTAGGCAAACTCCTCCTCATGCCTTCGATATGATGGAGCAATATAGCAACTACACCAAAACCTTATATCTTATAGATGGCAACAAAGGGCAAATCAAGTGTTTGTGGTCACTTCCTTCCTTCGATGAATGCTTGTCAATCGCACGATGTCCAGAAAACTATGACTCTGAGCTCGTGAAATGGGTTGAGGAGTGCTTCACAAGGAAAATGGATAGGGATTCCTACTCGTTTGATTGGTCTATATTCCAATAAATCAAAAATCCAATTCCTCATGCACATAAAACTCCATTATTCAAGTAAATTATCTTTTAATGATTGTCTATCACAACCAATTCTTTCAATTCCATCTGCTACGCCTTTTTGAAGAAAATCAAAGAAATCATTTGCTGGCATATCGGTTCCGCTATAAACAAGTTTACATAGGCCAAGAGCAAAGCCTTCACTGATAGCCCTTAGGTATTCTTCTTTTGTTATTTTAGGTGTCATTTCCTAAAAATCTCACGTTTTTTTACATCGACATGTTAGAAATTGAAATCCGCACTGAGAACATCGCTCAACGTCGCAACCTGGTAAATGAGCTTCTCCTGGCTTAACGCCGCAATCTGGAAAACATCTTTTTGTCTTGCTCCGGTAGTGGAGGTAACGGCATCCAATGCGTTACAGTGGCATAAAATAATACATCCGTACGAAAACCAACTGGAAGTAGTCTATCTATTGCATGATAGGACTCATATTTTTCAAATGTTGTATTTTCACCTCCCTTGCTAACACAACATGTTAAAACATCAATTCCTTCTTCCGGTAACCGATCTTTAACGCTGATCCACATACAAACCCTCCATTTTTTTTCACCATAGTCTACTCACATACACAGTTTCTGTCTATGTAAACAAATATTTGACAGAATTCCCCACTTCAGCTATCAAGAAAATTGTTGAGTTAAAAACATTCGTTGACTGCGCAAAGTCTAACTCAACAAAACATCCCCCCAAAAGGGGAGCCCTTGGCTTCAGAGTCAAGGGATTTTTTAAATAGGTGTAACGAGGGTTCCCCAACCCTAAGGAATGCTAATGGCTGAAGAAGTAGAACAGAGCGTTACAGATGTGGAAGTCGCTCTCCCCACTGAATCAGAACAGCAGGACTCCCTGCAAGAGGCCCCTACAGTACCTCAAGAGCCTCTGATCAAGGATCAAGAGTACAACTGGAGAGAAGCACGCAGGAAGATGCAAGAGTTAGAACGCAGATCTGAAGAACAACAAGAACTTATCAATAGGCTCCAATATCAACATCAAGAGCCTTTAGAAGAAGATGACTTGGCAAAGCTGGCAGATGATGACATTGTCACAGCAAAGCAGGCACGAGGTCTAGCAGAAAAAATGGCCAGACAAGTTGCTGAGGAGGCAATCAGAGAGAAGGATGCTTCGACAGTTGATGAGAGAATAAAGAATAGGTTCCCAGACTTCGATGACGTAGTAACTCGAGAAAATGTAGAAACATTGAAATCACAAGACCCAGAACTAGCAATGTCTTTATATGCCTTGGCGCAAGATCCGTACGCTCAGGCCGTTGCAGCCTATAAAATGCTCAAGAAACAAGGGATAGGGGATATGGCAAGATTACAGCCTCAAAAAGCTAAAGCTTTAGAAAATTCCCGCAAACCTGTTTCAGTCCAAACTGTGACGAAATCCAGCGCTATAGGCGAAGTACATAAGTTCGATAACGGCCTGACGCCAGAGCTTCGAAAGGAGCTTTGGAAGGAAATGCAACAAGCGATGAAGGCTTCTTAGTTTTTGAGTCTTTTTTTTACAAAAGATTAAAAAAATGAGTATAACAACCACGAGTACGCTCCCTGCTCCCGTCCAGCAGACCTTCTCGTACAAGTTGCTTTCAGTTCCTGTGCCTTATATGATCCATAAGATCCCGGCCGAACTGAAGCAAATGCCACGTAATGGTGGTACGACCCTTAACTAGTCTAGGGGTCGATAAATCTTCTCTGATTGACTTGAAAACCTTACCAGGTAATGCTGGAGGCAACAAGGGGCAAGTATAACACATACAGCCTGAACGTAGCAAGCGAGAAGACCCTTCGGGGATGCGGTGCTCTGAACATTGCAGAAATGCAGTGAGTGAAGTGCAATAGGCTTCACCTCCCAGCGATGGGAAGTAACAAAATTGTAGAATGCGACGGTATAATCCATTGGCAACTTGTCCTGTGCCGTTGGGGAACTTGGGTGTAGACCCAGCGCCCCAAAATTTGACCGCATTGAATATTGATGCGAAAATGGATTTTTACGGTACCTACATATTGCTCAACGAGCAGGTAACCTTACAAAACCAAGATCCTGTATTAAATGAAGCTACGCAAAGGCTGGGTAAAAAGTATGCCCAGGATAAACTTTCTCTTATTGACTTGGAACTCCAGGAAGCTGCATAAGCATGGAAGACAAGGGGCAAGGATATGTTATGTAACAATTGTATGTATGAACTTTTAAGAGAATTATCATTAACCTTACACGGTGGTGGTGCTTTTTATTGTATGACCCTCACATGTACAGACAATAATAAATGTGACAAAGAAAAGTTCAAGAACGATTTGTTAAAAATTATCCAGCCTGAACGACTAAATGAGAAAGCTCCGAAAGGAGATGCGATAGTCTGAACAGCGACAATAAATAAAATCGCTGAGGCTGATTCGAAGAAGTCGGCCCGCCAGTAGGTGACGATTTGTCACCGACTGGTCACAAAAGTAACAGAATGGTATCTCTCCGTCAAACTGAAGATCAGTTGATGCGGGACATGCTGAGCGCAACAGCGACATTAGTGAACTGTGTCGGTGGTAATGATGGTGATAACCCAACAGAAATCACACGCACAGACGTAGACTACGTCGTCAGAACGCTACGTGGGAATAATGCCTACAGCTTTTTGACGGGAGTCGAAGGGGAAAATCGATTTGGAACAGCGCCAGTACGCGACGCTTACTTTGGCCTTGGCCACACAAACCTCATAGGGCAGTTGGACAATGTCAATGGATTCACCCAGAAATGGAACTACCCTAATCAACAGTCCACCCTCGATGCAGAATGGGGTACATGCGCCAATATTAGATTTTTACTTTCTAGTGTCGGTTCTGTAACTCCTAACGCGTCAATGCTTGGAGCTGATTGCTACAATATTTTCTGTTGTGGCAGAGAAAGTTTCGCAGCTATCGAACAAGATGGGCATTCTGCACGGTTCATATACCGTCCGCCCATTTTTAGCGGCGCTCTAGCCCAAAATGCTAGTGTGGGATTCGTATTCGCTGAGGTTCCTCGTATCCTCAACGATCAGTGGCTTTTAAATCTACGATGCACATTGGCATAAGGAGGATAAAAAAATGAGTACTTCTATTCATGGCCTTTTAACAAGTACATTTACCTCCGATGGGCTACCGAGATACATCTCGCTGCCATGTGGGTATGATTTATTTGACCTCGTCAACATCTCAGATATTGGCGATGCAGGGGCGACAACACAGGTAATGAGAGCGAAAGGATATAGTGCTCTACCTGCAGGGTCTGCCTATCTCAACCTGAAGACAAATGGTGCTGCGACATTGGCTCTTGAGTCAATGATCACAACGAATGGATTCACATTCCTCCAAGATAGTGGAATCCAAACTCCAGGGGCTCCTGTTGCAGTGACAGCTATTACTGCGGCATCTCCTGCTGTAGTATCGTCTGCATCAACAGCTGCTGTTGGCGATGTCATCAGGCTTTATGGGACCACAGGAATGCTGCAGATTGCTGGCTGGGACTTCACAGTTTCTGCTGTCAATCCTGGCGTCACACAGTCAATCAACAACTTGATTGCTGCTGGTTTCGCTGCTGCCGCAACAGCTGGTTTTGTAAGGATTATACCTTTTAATCCTCGCTATTATCCTCCTATACGTCGAATTGTTGCTATTACCCAAGGGGTATCAACAGTTATCGCTCTTAACGTCACACACTACTACACTGTGGGACAGCAAGTGCGTATATCGATGCCAGCTGGATGGGGGATGCCAGAGATCAATGGTCTCCAAGGCACCATCACAGCTATAGGCACGGCTATTTCGAGCTCGACAAACACCATCACGGTGAATATTGACTCGTCAACCTTCACTCCTTTTGCATTCGCAACAAGCGCAGCAGCTGCTCTTGCTATAGGGGTGCCAGAAGTTGTACCTATTGGCGAAGCTGCAATCAATACGATTGCACAGCCATATGGTAATCTCCTTGATGATGCTACACGAAATATCTCCATCACAGGGATTATCGTTGGCACAGGCGTACAAACTGCTGGTAAGTTATATCAGTGGATTGCACGTAGAGGACAGTCGATCTAACATTAGATTTGATTGATTTGTTAGGGCCTCTCGTTCTGAGGGGCCCTTTTTTTATTCTTAGATATTTGTAATTTCTTTAGCACATTTGTGAGGGAGATACTCTTAAATACTCTTTAAAATTGTATTTATACGCTTAAATTTGCGCTAGGTTAAGCGATCTAGATTTGGCAGGGTAAATACTGCCTTGACCAAGATAATTGATTGTAGCTCGATTCTGTGCGAATTTAGGGCCTCCATCTCATGCCCAGCTAAATTCTGTATTCAACCAATGTAAAGTAAAATATTTCTTCCACAAATAGGGAATATTTGAAATATTGCGCTTGAAACCTAAAACAAGAGGTGTTTCATGTCGCGTCAAAAGAAAGAAGTAGTTGAAAAGTTAGATGAAGTAGAAACGAAAGAAATGGCTTCACAATCAAGTGAAGAAGTTAAAGCAACTAACCCATTTACTAAAAAAGAGGAGCTGATCGTCATCACTCTTCCAAGCAAAAAAGAACTTGCAAAAGAGAAACTTAACAAGCTCATTGAAGAAGAAACCAAACTCGTAAAAGGGCGATTTCGTAATTACGAGGCTCCAGGTGGGAATTTGAGAGTTCAGATTAGGAAATATCCAGGAATCCCTCCATTTGATAAAGTAATGGTTGATAATGAAATGTATGAAGTTCCTTTATATGTGGCGCGACATCTCAATGGTATTGATGCCTCAGCTGGAGGAGGCACTACAAAGACTAACACTTGTGCTTGGCCCACTCATAATTTCCAATGGGACCGCAATAAACCTATGCCAGCTAGTAGGGAGGATGATATGGGTGTTCCAGTTCCTATTCTTGGAGTTTCCAAGTGGACTCGCAGGTTTGGCTTTGAGAGCACTATATTCGATCCAGAAGGTTAAAATTATATGACTGCTCCTGACTACTTTTATCCCAATCAGCAGGCTATCTCTGCCATCTCCCAGAGCTTGCCTGTTATCATAACTACGTACAATCCTCATAATTACAAGAATGGGTTGGTAGTCAGGGTTTTTGTCCCTTCCAATAAAGAATATTTTCCTTTCAAGGCAAATGTTAACTATCTAGGCATGCCACAAATCAATGGGCTATTGGGGGAAGTCACTGTCCTTAGTCCTACAACCTTCTCACTGCCAATTGATTCCTCTTCCTTTGACACTTACACTCCTGGCATTGGCTTTCCAGAAGACAATGAATTTGTAGGGCAAGTAATTCCTGTAGGAGAGATAGCGCTCACCTTGACAAGTGCTACTGTGAACAATAGAAATATAGTTCCAGAGATTTTTGGCACTCCTCCATCACCTAATTACCCCCTAAACCCTGTAATATTCCCTTAACCCATCTAAGGTATTATGTCAGTCCCTTTTACGCTCTTAGATATTAGAAATAAGGTCAGAAGGATAACAGGCAGGCCAAATACTGCCCAAATCACTGATGCTCAAATTGATCAATACATCAATACATACTACATCTTTGACCTCAATGAAGAGTTGAGGATGGAAAGTTTTAGATATAACTATCAGTTTGTAACGAATGCCAACACTCCTGTTTATGACTTTCCTAAGGAATTGTACTTGACAAATATGCCTCCAGTATATATTGGAGGCTACCAAAGCTACATGACTCAGAGTAGAAATAACTTCTTTAGGATTACTCCACAACCTGACTTTCTTCAACAGCAGGTGACGACGGGAAATGGGACAAAAGGTCCTTATGCCTTTACGTTGACAAACACCCCTGTTATGCCAGGGTTTAAGCCCAACCCTTTTGGGGCCTACACTCCCTCTGTTGCTTATGTTATAGGGGTCCCAGGTACTGACATCCCAGCCTCACAAGTCAATTGGAATGTACTTATTAGTGGGCAAGACGCTACTGGCAGAAGCATAAATCTAGTCGATGATGGGGGATCTTCTGTAAATGGACATAGCAATATAGGGCTTTTGTTTGATCCTAACGACAATTCCACGTTGCCAGCCAACGCTAGAGGGACGATAAACTACATCACAGGCCAGGTGGCCATCAACGCTCTTCCAGGCTTTGCAACGGCGATCGCTGCAGGAAATCCTATCAACTGCCAATACGTCCCATATGTAGCTTCAAGGCCTCAAAGTGTAGTCTTCTACCAAGATCAATTTATCCTCTATCCTGTGCCAGATCAAGCTTATACAGTAAGTTTTGAGGCCTACAAGTATCCTACAGCCTTCTTAGCTGTTGCCCCTGCTACTGCTGGAGATAACGCCCTTGTTCCTCAACTTCGAGAGCTTTGGCAACTCCTAGCCTATGGCGCTGCAGATAAAATATTTGCTGATGCTGGGGATATGGATAATTTGATGAAGTTTCGTCCCTTGTTACAGGAGCAATTGAAACTTTGCCAAAGAAGAACTATCGTGCAGCAGACAAGTGAAAGGGCTGCGACTATATATTCAGAGCAAGATAGACTTTCGCAATGGCCATTTGGAAACCTATTTGGTGGTTTCTAGCCTCACGCTAATTTTAGTCTTGTAAGACAAGTCTTTTATTGAAATCCTAGAGGCATTATATTGCGGTTAAGCAATATAATTCTTTAGGATTTCACATGTCATACCAGCCATATTACATCTCACAGTATGAACAGGATACAGGGCTTGAAAACTATTTCCAGTCCTTTTTGCTTCCTGAGAAGGCTTTTCCTCTTTTAGAAGATGCTTACTGTTGGAGAGGAAGAGTACAGAGAAGGGGAGGGGTTTTCCTTTTAGGAAGGTTAAGAAGAGAGCTTACAGACATAAAGCTCAGTACGCAGGCTAATGGAGCTGCATATACCATTGCGGATATATTTGCTGACCCCAACATAAACGTACGATCTCCTCCTCCTCCAGCTATTTCTGAGACATATGCTCAAATTGATCCAAAATCAGTCTCTGTAACAGTTGGGGCTATCGTTTTTGTAGATGATGGCTTAGGGGGGTTGTCAGATGGGGCTGGGAATACAGGCACTATTAACTATGTCACTGGCGCTGTAACACTTGCTTTTGTTCCCCCTCTAGGCGTAGCTACAGACGTATACATAACCTTTGGGTATTTTCCATTTTTGCCTGTTATGGGGTTAAATCTTTATGAAGTTCCTGGAGTTGATTTTGATTTCCTCATAGCTTTTGATCAAAAATATGCCTATCAATACAATTATCTGTCTTTTGAGTTTGAGGAATTAACAGCTCCTGGCACAACATGGACAGGGACAGACGCAAACCTCTTCTGGTCAACAAATTATAGCCTTCCAGGATCTCCAAATCCTATATTTTGGGCAACGAACTTCAATGGAGCTGTAGGTGGGGACCCTATACGATATTACGACGGGACTGCTTGGACTGATTTTTCTCCAGTGGTAGACGCTGCTAATAACGAACTTCATAGCTGTCTCGCCATGCTCCCATTTAAAAATTGCTTGTTAACTTTCAATACATGGGAAGGACAGGGAGGAGCTCACCCAACTTCTATTAACTATCCTCAAAGATGTCGATGGAATGCCCCCCATGCTGACCCTATAAACCCTACTTTTTGGCTGGAGGCTGTAGGAGAGGCAGGATATATTGACATTCCAAGCCAAGACACAATTGTTTCTGTTGAATATTTAAAGGACGTTATTCTTGTAAAGTCTAATTCATCATCTTGGAAACTTATTTATACTGGAGATTTAGTTACACCATTTGCGTTTCAAAAGATTAATTCAGAATTTGGTGCATCATCAACTTTTAGCCTAATACCATTCGATGATGGCGTCTACGCCATAGGATATCGAGGCATTACCACTGATGACACTACTTCTGTAGAGAGAATAGACCTTAAGATTCCAGACGAATATCTTAAAAATGAACCAGCTCCCTTTAGGGCTTATGGAATAAGAGACTATGCAAAAGAATTGGTGTATTGGGCATATGGTTTAGAGACATTGAATGTAGAGATTACTACTCCTTATCCAGCAAATCCTTGCTTTAACAACCAAGTGCTTGTATATAACTATAGAAACAATAGCTATGCCAGGTTTAATGATTCATACACTTGCTTTGGTACTTTCTATATTGAAGAGCCAATTGGATTCCCCCCTGCAATAACTCCATCGTCTGACAATGTCATAGCAGGAAATCAGCAAGGGTTTGTGGAAATAATGAATGCCCAAACCCTCAACAGCCCATCATTATCTATCGTAGCCATAACTCCTGGGGCCAATGTCAAAATAACAATTCCAAACCACAACTTTAACACAGCAGTTGTAGATTATTGGGTTAGGATCGATGGGATAATTGGGCTAGGACCAAATAATCCAGACACATTGAATTACTCAGTTTTGAATCCAGATATTTTTCACCTAAAAAACCCTTCCCCAGATCTTGATAATGTTTATCTTGAGCTATATGACCCCGCCACAAACACTTTAAACCCTGTAGCATTGGTTGCAGGGGGTACATATCTTGGTGGTGGGACCATAACAATAATGCAAAACTTCAGCATCAAAACAAAGTTCTTTTCCCCTTTCTATGATAGTGGTCAACAAAATAGGGTTCCCTTCATAGATTTTCTAACAGATAAAACTACCTCTGGGCAGTATTCAGCGTTAGTGTTTCTTAATGAAAGAGATACCAGTGTAACAGATGCTGTCAACAACCCTCTTGTTCCTACCAATGAAGGTCTTATTGGGGATTATACAGTTCTTTCATGCCCAGAAAACATAAATCTTTACCCCTTTCAACAGCGACAGGATAAAATCTGGCATAGATTCTTTTCTCCATTTATCTCTCAGAACTTTCAGCTTTATTTGACTATGAATCCCACACAAATGTCGTCATATGACATCAACAACAATGACTTTGTCCTGCATGCTATGACCTTATATCTTTCACCCAATGCTAGGATGACGCCGTAATGACCTCTACCTATCTTCCTACCTACAAGTGTTTCCCTGTCGCAAAACCTGCCGAATTAGACAGGGTGATGGTCCAGACATATACTGAAATGGCTACTCAAATAAATTACAAGGAAAATGGGCAGTATGAACAGGTTGAGACAAATACTGGAGAGCAATTTTACAATCTGACAAATCCTAAAATAAAAAGATTTGTTTTCAGAAAGGCCATAGAATTGCCGCCTATTTTAACAGGGACTATTGTTAATATCCCACACAACATCCCTCTAATAGTTGATATGGCAAACATCTATGGTACTGTTTACACAGAAACTCCTGATTGGCGTCCTATTCCATCTGTAGGGCCTTGGGGTACAGATCTTCTCTCAGTGTGGGTGACTGCCGTTCATATTCATATCGAGTCAGGGCAAACATTTCCGAACATTCTTTCTGGTAGGGTAATCCTCGAATATTTCAAGAATTAAAAAATTTCCTTTCTGTTAGCATACAGAAAAATTGAGGTTATATATGGCAAAACATAGTCGTCGCCATGCGCATCATGGGCAAGATAAACATAAAGAAGATACGAGAGTTCCCCCTTCTGTAGGAGGGTTTGGCCGAAAGAGAAGGAAAGAGGCTGAAATTGCTTACCTACGTCAAAAGCAGCGTGAGGATATAGAAAAAAGAAAGAAAAAGGGAGTAGAGCTCACGCATGATCAAAAGAAATTAGAAAGAAAAGAAAAAAGAGCTGAGAAAAGAGAGAAAGACAGTGATACAGCATCAATTAAGCTAGAAGCTGGAAGAAAATACCCTCACCTGCAAAGAATACAAACTTTAGACAAACAACAAAAAGATATTCTTCGCAACTGGGGGAAGAAACAACCTGTAGAGAAGTGGGAGGAGCCTAGGGCTGCTAGAGACATAAGGCATGTGTTGCAACATGCTGGGAGGAAAGGGCCTCCAGAGCATCCACTAGAAAAACATGCTACCAATAGACTAAGAAAGGATATAGATAAAAAAGAAAAAAAATCTTCGTTGGAAAAAGCTGGAAGAAAATTTCTTAAGCACGGAATGAAAGAAGGCCTTCCAGAGCATCCCACTGAAAGAGCAGGGAATAGTTTCCTTCAAAGGATGCTTAGCCAAAGCCCAGAAGAAATTTTAGCTGGTCATGGACAATATCAAGACCAAGACTATCCTCAAGAGCCCTCTCGCTCATATCCAACATATCCAAATGTATCAAAAAAGAAAATTAATCGTCAAGTAGCAGACGCTACTAAACGAACAAGGCAACAGGCTACGGCACAGGGTCAACCATTTCAGGATCTTCCTTCGTACCTAAAAAGTACAGCTGTTCACAACCAAGGACAACAGCCCACCCCTGATCAGATTGCTAATTCAGAATATTTCTCTAACATGTACGGGAATAAAGCTCAGCAAGGGCAACAGGGACAACAAGGGCAACAACTTCTGCAGCAACAGTTTCAGCAAGGACAACAGCCTCAAGAGAGGGCAAATGGTGGGCAAGGCTTAACTGGCAGGCCCCTTCAAAATGCTCTAGCCTTTGAAGCTCCCTATATGAGGCAGTTTTATGAGGAAACCATCCCATCATTAGCAAATAGATTTCAATCTATGGGCGCTATGGATAGTTCAGGCTTTAATTTATCCCTAGGTAAGGCTGGAGCTGGATTGCATGAAAACCTAGCAGCTCTCAAAGAGCAAATGATTAGCAAGCTTCGAGATCAACAACTCCAGGCTTCAAATATAGGTTTGGGGTATGCGCAACTTCCAATGCAGAAATATGGATTGCAACAACAAAACGCTAATATTGGTTTAGCATATAACCAACTTCCTAATCAAAGAGCGGCACTTAGGCAACAAGCTGTCAACATGGCTGTACCATACACACAGCTTCCAGCACAAAGATGGCAGCAGCAGTTACAAGCGGCACCAGCGGGCATGATGGCATCGTTGTATCCTCAACAGCAGCAACAAGAGATGAATCGATATGCCGCCAACGCTGATTTCGCAAGAGAACAGCAGATCATGAATAATCCTAAATGGGGAAATTTGGTGATTGCTCCTAAGGGGCAAAATGCATCATCAATTCCAGGAAGAGTAGCTGGAGGTCTTATGGGAGCCTTAACTGGGGCGGCAGCTGGAGGATCCATTGGAGGGGGGGTGGGAGCAGGCATTGGCGGCCTTGCTGGTCTTGGCGCAGGGCTTATGGGCGGTAGCGAGGCTATACCTCCAGTAAACCTCAAAATGCCTAATCCAATTAATACTACTCAAAGACAAATGGGCGAACCAATAAACGATCTAGGATAAACTTATGTCAATTCAATTTTTACCAGAATATTTTACACAGCAAAGACCAAGTAAGTCTGAGCAAATTTTTCAGCAGTTAGAACCTGTAGGGAAGTCTCTAGGGAAGTCTCTGCAGAATACTATTCAAGGGTATTATGATCAGCAAAAGGAAGATAGGCAAGCTGAATTAGGTGGAAGGTTAAGAAAACAGCAGGCAATAGGGCTTGCTCAAGCTTACAAACATCCAGAATGGTCTGAGGCGTTGGGGAATTTTGAAGCTCCACAGCAAATTGATTTAGCCAAGCAATTGTCAGAGTCTTCGCCAGCTTCTATGGTTTTGTCTAAATTGATAAATGGTGGGAGATTCGAAGCTCCTGAGCCTGTACAGCAGCCAGCTCCTACAGCACAGTCAATAGCTGCTAACCAAGCTGCTGCTCAGAGAATGGGAATGGCGAATCAAGAGCCTGGACAGATACCAGGGATGCCAGAGTATGCTCAGCCAGGACAGCAAGGGCCTTTGCCTCAATATCAACCTGCCATGGGCCAAGAAGAGCCTGCAGCTACTCCAGCAGAGGTCGTACCTCCAGAGCCTACTAAAGGGCAAGGAAATGGCTTAGATTTAGCTTCTTTTCAAGGCAAAAGACTTGGAGATATGTCTATAGAACAGTTGGATGCTTTAAAAGATGGACAGCCTGCGCAGGTTCAAAAACAACTTGAAGATGCTTACAACAGACAGCAAGCGGCTAAGAGGGGCGAAAGAAATACTTCTGCTGCAGAAAGAAACGCTGACCTTAATAGAGAAAAATTTCAATGGAATAAGGATAAATCAGAAAGAGAAGAGTTAAAAGATGTATCTAAAGACTATAAAGACGAAGTAGATCTTTTACGAGGCAGAGTTAGAAAGGAAGAAGATTCACTTAATTTAGCTAAAACAGCTATTGAGTCTGGCGATACTAATTCTTGGTCACAATTTGTTGCTAATAGATGGAACATTGATCCTGCCAGAACCTCAGCTAGCCAACTTTTAAATTTAGCTTCAAAAGAGTTTACTATTGGCTCTCTTACTCAACTTTCAGCAAAAGGAGTTAATCAATGGATAGAGCAAAGATTTACTTCGATGTTTCCTACTGTAGGTTCAAAAAAAGATTCCCAAGAAACAGTCCTGGCAGCTCTAAAAAGAAATGTTGACATCGATAAAAAAGAAATAGAGCTTTTTGATAAATATTCTGACGTATATGGACAGTCTTTATCAAAACTTGGGAAAATTAGAAAATATGTAAACGAAGATCTTGATAAATACAGAAAAGATCGAGATGAAAAATTAGGATATGAATTTTCTTTAATTAAAGAAAAATTTTCTGATGCAGAACAACTGTATTCAAAAGACAAAGCTGTAAATGGTGAATATATAACTCCTAAAAAACTTTCAGCCTTTGTCAAATTGCATAATGGAAATAAAGCAGAAGCGTTAAATGATTTAAAAAATCTTGGGTACAAAATTCCAACAAAAGATCAATATTTATCTTGGACTACAAATGAAAAATAAAAATGATACTTCAATCGTAGACTTGATGTTAAATGATGCTTCTTCACAAAGTGATGAGCAATATAAACAACCTGGAAATATTGATCTTACAAATAGGCCTAAGGTAAAAAATTCAGATGGGTCTATAAGCACAGTTGCTTCAAAATCTTTTAACTTTGATGGTAACGAAGTTTTATTACCTACCATTAGCGATGATGGTCGTAAATTATCTGATTTAGAAACAATCCAACAATATCAGCAGACTGGAAAGCATTTAGGAATTTTTTCTTCACCAGAAGAAGCGACAAAATATGCACAAAAGCTACATGAAGATCAAGCGCAGGGGTTAAACTATCTTTTTGATCAACCTGGGTACCAAGAAGCTATTTCATCTCCTCCAAGAACAAAAGAAGAAGAAGATAGAAGAACTTTAGGTAGGGCTGCAAAAGTTGGCGTTGCTTTCCCTTTAGGTATTGCTGGATCAACACAGCAATTTGGCGAAAATTTGATTGCAAAAGCTTTTGGAGAAGATCCAGAAAAAGCCAGGAGCCAGTTGAAAAAATGGGGTTTGGAACCACAGGGAGGGAGGTTTCCTACCACCGAAGAGCTAAAACAGGGAATAGAAGAAAAATTTCCATCCACTAAGCCTGAGTCTAAAAAAGAAAGAGGGCAAGAAGAAGACATGGAATTTTTTATGTCTTTATTAGGTCCTGGGGCTGGTAGGTCTTTATTTAATCGAATGGTTAGGAGCGGCGTTGGAACTTACACTGCTAGAAAACTTATTGATGAAATGGAAAATCAAGGAGCAAGTCCAAACAAGAAGGCAGCAGCTAGAATCTTAATTGCTGCAGTTTCTCAATCTGGAAGATTGTCCGAAGGACTAAATCCAGAAGACATGACTAGAGAGCAGAGGGTTGTTTATGCGGCTGGACAACGTGCTGGTCTTACAGACGAAGAATTAACGCCTTTATTGCAAGGTGAGCAGGCAACCAGAAGGCTTGGAGCACATACTGCTGAAACGGAAGCTAATAGAGCAGCTATCGCAGGGGCTGAAAGAGGGACAAGTCAATTTATTAATTCTGTACATGAAAGAGGTAGAGGTGTCATTGTTCCTCAAAATCAAGCGAATTCTTTGAGAAATTACGCAGAAAGAATGAGAGATAGATTGATGAGAGAACCTGGAGACGAGCCACACAACCAGGCTGTAGTAAATTATTTAAATTCAATAATTAGAGATATAGGGGATGGGCCTGTTGACGCTGAACAGCTAATGTTAGCTTACAGAGGGATAAACAGGGTATTTAGAGAAAATAGACCTTCACAAATGAATCTTTTACAGCCTCTTAATACAAGAATTTCAAGAACTATAACTAATGTTGATAGGGATTTAGGAAGAGATTTCAGATTTGGAAATAGATTGTATGAAAGAAGATTAGATTTTATTAATAACGTTGGTTGGAGAAATCTGGAAAGATCTTGGGCTCATGGGACTACTGCACAAGGTTTTATAGCAACTATTCTTGCTGGAGCTGGTGGGGCAATAATTGGCCATCCAGCTGCTGGCGCAGTCATAGGAGCAGGCGTATCATTCGCTAGGGATTTTCTTTCCAATCAGCTTTTAATGAATCCACGGTGGCAGGGGGTTTTGAGAACCAGTGCTCGGGCCATGATGCAAGATAGTCCAAAATTGGCTCTTACTGCTTTAAAAACAATTAAAGACAAAATGAAAAAAGAAAATCCTGAAGCATATAAAAATATTGATTGGCCTGAATAATTACTAATGAAAAATTCTATATGATGTAAATGTATCTAATGCGAATAAAACCAAAAATACAACTAACAGTGCTATAGCTTCCATTATTTCGCGTCTCCTATTTTCTTCATTCCTTCAATCTCGCACAGCTTTCCATGAAAGTCCTTCATCTCTTTTGCCATCTCATCTATTTTCTTATCGCTATGTAAGAAAAGAGAAATCATTTCCTTCCTATTTTCCTGAATAGAATTTCTGGTTGAAGATATGACTCCCCATGCCAACCCTACGTTGGCTGCAACGATAGTGATCACTGCGTAGTCTATATCCATCATCTCACTCCTTTTTAGTGATCAGCAACCATAGCATCCAAAGCCATATAGACACAACCAAAATCTCAACTGTGATTACCGCCGCCATTTAATCCCTCAAGTTTTTTATTCAGTAAAGTAATTTCCAACCCTGTCATTTTTCTATATTTTCTCATTTCTTCTTGCTCTCTATGCACATAGATTTTGACAAAGTAAAATCCTGCCATAAGACAGACAATGTTGACAAACGATATAATTCCAGAAATTAAAGAATCCATCTTTTGGCCCCCCTATGACCTATCTTCACAATACTCTGATAAATTATTTTTGACACATCTCCTATTAGCTGGTATTGTAAAGAAAAAATTTACCACCTAACCCAAGGAGTATTTATGGTAAAGCATCTTCAAACCCAAGCTGAATCCCTCTATGGCCTTCCTCAGCCTATTGTCAATCAATTTCCAAAACCTATAATCGCCCGCAGAGACCCAACCCCCTCTGACACTGGATATCCTTTTGCACAAATCTGGGACAATACAGTAGCGGGAACAATCTTTGCCTTAGCCTCTAATTCTGGCGGAATTGCCTCGTGGCTTAGTCTAGGAGGCTCTTTTACTCCTGTAGTAGGAGCTCTAACAGTCACAGGGGCAGCAACAGCCCTGCATTTCGTTACGTCAACAGCGGCGACATCCACAGATTTGACAGGAAATATTTGGTCAGCTATTGGGACAAATGCAGCAATTGACCTTGTTCTTACCCCTAAGGGCGCTGGGGGAGTCATAGTTTCATCTGGAGACCTCACAGTCACGGCAGGGAATATTTCTCTTGCAAATGGGAATCTTGACTTTGATGCACCTGGCACTGGATTGGGGATTACAGAAGGCGCCAATGCAACTCTTGGAACTGCTGCCCTTGTAGCAGGGACTCAATCAATTGCTATTGCCATCGTTGATGCCAACACGAGAGTCTTTCTCTCAAGATGCGCCCTCAATGCATCACTAGCCCTAGGCTTTCTCATTGCTGACACCTCAGTGCCTGGGACCCTTACCGTCACCTCCTATGATGCTACGGGGGTAGCTGTTGCTACAGACATTTCTTCATTTAACTACCTTTGTGTCGAAGGGCTCTAACCTATAGGTAATAACATGTCTTCATTAGGGATTAGAGTGGCTTGGGAGCCACTTAGAAGTATGGATAGCTCCACTTTAACTGGAGCTTATCAAGCGATAGGCGCTCCTCTTATTCACAATTGTTTTTTGATAAAATTTATCAATGAAGCAGGAAATGACATAACAATATCAACGAATGGAATAACTGATATGGACCTTTGTCCAGCAGAGAATTTTTTCCTCTATGACGAGAGTGCCAATGCCTCAAGAGAAGGAGGGCTATCTATCGCCCGAGGTACGCAGTTTTATATTAAAGGAACGGCCTCAACAGGTCCTATCTATCTTGTAGCCCAATATATAGCCAATTAGGAGGAGATATGTCTCAAGCAGGATCAATAAATTCAGAAGGAGGTGGAGGGGGTGGCGGGGGCGCTACAGTATTCCACGAGGATTCAGGGACAGCAAATTCAGCTGCTGGAGCCCTCAATATTCATGGGGGAAAATCTGTTGGTGGACAAGACATCAATATCAACACCATTGGATCAGGTGATACAGTCCAGGTTTGTTTGAATAATTCCATTTCCCAGCCAGCGACTAACGCATCAGGCACTGCTGGAATGTATTCATTGGGTGGCGAACCATTTATGCACAATTATGGGCCATCAGGATCAGAAGATCAAAATACATTTCTTGGAATATCTGCTGGAAATCTTACTAATAGCTCTGCATTTAATACAGCAATTGGATATCAGGCATTATCTAGTTTGACAGTAGGAAGTGGAAATACTGCTGTAGGGAATCAATGTTTAAAATATTTCTCTGATCCTATTTTTGGCGAAAATACATTTGTTGGAAACTCAGCAGGAGTAAATATAGTATCTGGTGGATCAGAGGGTTATAACAATGGATCGAATATAGGAATTGGATTTATTGCATTAAAAGGGGCTTATCCGGCAGCACCAACGAAATGTATCGCTATTGGAGAAAGAGCTATGTTTAGTGCAGTTAATCCAGATTCAAATATAGCTATAGGAAATGGTTCTCAAGAAACATTAACCACAGGCAGCAACAATATATCATTAGGAGTGAGCACTTTAGTTTCACTAGTTAACGGAAATAATAACGTAATTATTGGTAACGATTCAGGAGGAGCTTATACTACTTCAGAATCAAATAATATTGATATATTAAATCTTGGGATAACTGGGGAAAGTAATGCTATCCATATAGGTACGCAAGGAACACAGACTACATGTTCGCTGGCAGGCATCACAGGCGTTACCACGGCCAACTCTCAGCTTGTCACAGTAAACTCCTCTACAGGCCAATTAGGGGCCAAGGCAATACAGGGGGTAATGACATGGACTACCGTAGGGGCTTCAGGAACTTTGGCGGTTAACAATGGATATTTGTGCACCTCAGGAGGGGCCCTGTCGTTTAGTTTGCCAGCGACAGCAGCAGTGGGGACCCAAATAGGGCTTGTCCTTGCAGGAGCTACGTCGTGGGCTATATCCCAAGCAGTTTTACAGTCAATTACCATAAGTCCAACTACATCAACGCCTGGCCCCGGTGGTTCGGTGACCTCGCTAACAGCTGGCACCACGCTGACACTGATCTGTGATGTGGCCAACACTCACTGGACGGCGATCGCGACAACTGGCACATTTACAATAGTATAAAGGAAACAAACTAAATGTCATTACCACTCCAAATAATTGCGACAGGAACAAATAGACAATTACCTATAATTACATATACTAAAGCTACAGCTGCACAGTTAAAGAACTTAGTAGGATCACCTTTAGTATTAATCCCAGCACAAGGAACCAATACTGTCATCGTGCCAAAGTCTTTTGCAGCTCGATTTTCTTATGGTGGGACTTCTCCTTTCACAGGCCCTGGGCTTTTGGCTGTTAAATACAATAATTTCATGTCGTCATCGATCTTTCCAACAATAATGTCAAACGCTGTTATGACTGGTACTGCAGACGCTTTCTCAATTTCAGGATATTTACAGACATCGAATGAAAATTTAGCATCAGGATTAATTAACAACACTTCTGTTGTCTTATGGAATCCAATCAATAATTTTGGCGGGAACGCGGCAAATGACAACGTGTTGTACATACAAATCTGCTATTGGGTAGCAACATTGCAATAATATGGTTCAAAAACTTCTTGTCCAAGACACCGTCCCCCCTCATGTTAAAGCTGAGTCCCTCGTCGCTGGGGCTGGGATAACTATTGTCTATGGGACAGGGACAATCACTATCTCTGGTGGAGGCGGAGGGGGTGGAGGCTATTCATGGGCCAACGTCACTGCCGCCTCTAATCCAGTATTGTTGGTGACTGGCAATGGATATATGGCAGCAGGGGCTGGGGTTGTCAACTTCGTCCTTCCGGCAGCCGCGTCTTTTGGGGATACATACAGGATCGCAGGTCTCGGGAATTTATGGACCCTCGCCCAGAATGCGGGGCAATCAATCATTTTTGGGGATGAGACCACAACCCCAGGCGTTTTTGGAAATCTAACAGCATCGAAGATAAGTGATTGCGTAGAGATTGTTTGCGTAGTAGCCAATGTTCAGTTTGAAGTTTTAAGTTCTATTGGTAACATTTTTGTAAATTAAATAGGATAAATTATGGTAACTAATAACGCGATAGATCTAAGTGGGTCTGGGATAGTTAAATATGACGGCGCAGGATCATTTAGTAGTACGACTACAAGTATCCATGATGTTTTAATCGGCGCGGCATCCAACGGAATCAATAACATAGCCCTAACATCAGGGCAGGTGTTAATAGGCAGTACAGGCGCTGACCCCGTGGCAGCCTCATTGAGCGCAGGGTCTGGCGTCACAATCACTGGAGGGGCAGGCTCGATAACGATAGCAACCTCAGGAGGAGGCCTTACCTGGTCTGTGGTGGCAGCTCCTACAACGATTGCTGTCAACAATGGCTATGGATCTAACAGCGGGGGAACGACAGCGTTTACCCTTCCAGCGACAGCAGCGCTAGGCTCTATTTTCTCAATTGTAGGCATGGCAGTTGGATGGACCCTATCCCAAGCCGCTGGACAAGAAATATTCTTTGGGAATACACATACCACAAATGGCGTTGGTGGGTCCCTTGCCTCAACAAATGCTGGGGACTGCATAACATGCGTGTGTTTGGTTGCCAATACCACGTGGTATGTCACCTCGTCGATTGGTAATATAACTGTTGTCTAAAGGTGAATGATGCCTACCATAAATGCTTGTGATTATGGAAACCCTATAACTGTTGCGTTTGGTGGTACAGGAGCACAAACCCTCACAGCTGATGGCGTCCTATATGGAAATGCAACGACTGCAATTGGCGCAACAGCTGTAGGGACAGCGGGGCAGGTCCTTACCTCTAATGGGGCTGGTAACGCCCCTACATTCACAGATAGGGGTACATGGGTAAAACTTTCGACTCAAAATGCTTCTACATCATCTTCAATTTCCTTTACCTCTTTGATTTCCAGTACATATACCACATACGTCGTTGTCTTTGACGCTCTGCTTACAGCTGCTGGAAGTACATTGCAAATGCAGATCTCGTCGAATAATGGATCTAGCTATTCAGCGACAAACTATGCCTCGGGGAACTGGTATCTCTCCTACAACAGCGCCACAGTGAACAACCAAAATTCAACCACTACATTTCAGCTTTTTACAGGGGCACTCAATACGTACGGCACTTCTGGAACACTTTGGCTTTACAATTTTGGGGCCTCAGCAATCCCTAGTATTCAAGGGGATTTTTTTGTGGAAGGAATTTACTGGCAAAAGGCTGCTGGGACGAATACAGTTGCTGCCACATGGAATGCCATAAAATTTTCCTTCACTGCTGGGACTATCAGATCTGGCACAATAACTTTATATGGGCTTCTTCAATAGGTAAAATATGTCTAGTCAATTTTCTTCAATGAATCCTACATCCTATCTGGGGGTTCGCCCTCTTAACCCTGGCAACATCTTTTTTCGCAATCGAGACCCCAACAACCTTCAGGATGTCAACAATTATCA